>Ga0184615_10001270_pt1 | contig 13813 bp, 11 predicted proteins | sample PLM4_65_coex_FD_133134 | JGI IMG/M metagenome (GOLD analysis project Ga0184615, IMG submission 133134) | Groundwater sediment microbial communities from an aquifer in East River, Colorado, USA - PLM4_65_coex | ecosystem: Environmental > Terrestrial > Soil > Riparian zone | place: USA: East... | reverse complement strand
TCCTCTTGACGCTCTTCTACTTCGTCGTTCTCGCGCCATTTGCGCTCGCCGTCCGCTGGGGGAGCGATCCCCTGGCTCTAAAGGCTGGCGCCCCACGGGGGTGGCATCCCAGGGGTGAGGAAGCAAGCGCCTCGCCCGATCGGCTGGCCAGGCAATACTGAGGCCACGTGAGATGGACATTCTTGGAATATCCTGCTACTTCCACGATGCCGCGGCGGCGCTCGTGCATGACGGCCGGTTGATTGCCGCGGCCGAAGAGGAGCGGTTCACAAGGAAGAAGCACGACTACGAGTTCCCTCAGCATGCCATTGATTTCTGTTTAAGGCTGGGCGGGATCAAGGCGGCCGATCTGGACTATGTGGTTTTTTTCGAGAAGCCGTTTGTCAAGTTCGAACGGCTTCTCTTATCTGCCATGCAGACCTTTCCCCGGTCTCACCGGGTCTTTCGCGAGGCGATGATCACGTGGCTCGGGGACAAACTCTGGATCAAGCACCTTATCCAGAAACGGCTCGGCGTGCCGTCTTCTCGAATACTTTTCAGTGAGCACCACCTCTCCCACGCCGCCAGCGCCTTCTTCTGTTCCCCGTTTGAGGAAGCGGCCATCCTCACCGTCGATGGCGTGGGAGAATGGACGACGGCCAGCCTCGGCATCGGAAGGGGGACCACCATCAAGCTGCTCAAAGACATCCGCTTTCCTCACTCGTTGGGGCTCCTCTATAGCGCCTTTACGGCCTTTCTTGGCTTTGAGGTGAACGAAGGGGAATATAAGGTTATGGGAATGGCGCCCTTTGGGAAGCCGGAATATCTGGATAAGGTGTACAAGCTGATCCGGGTTGCGAGTGACGGCAGCTTTGAACTCGACATGGATTATTTCTCCTTTCATTGCTCCACGGAGCAGACGTTTACCAAAAGGTTTGTCGAACTGTTCGGTGCCCCCAGAGATCCCACGGCGCACTTTTTTACCGCGGGGACCGGCTATCCCTCGTATTTCGGAGAGAAGCCAGCGCACTATGGCGAGCTGGCGAAGCAAAATCAGCATTACGCGGACGTCGCCGCAAGTATCCAGGCCGTGATAGAAGACGTCCTGCTGAAGATGGCTCAAGAAGTGTACAGGGAAACCGGTCTGACGAAGCTCTGCATGGCCGGTGGAGTCGCGCTGAACAGCGTGGCGAACGGTCGAATCCTCAGGGAGGGCCCATTTGAGGAAATCTACATCCAGCCATCAGCCGGTGATGGGGGCGGAGCTATCGGAGCGGCCCTCTATGCCTACCACATGGCACTGGGCAGGCCACGATCATTCATCATGGAGCACGCGTACTGGGGAGAGGAGCACAGTCCTGGTCAGGTCGAGGCGTTCCTGACTGAGCATGCGATCCGCTACCAGCGATTCAATGACGAGGAAAAGTTGATCGAGCGGGTGGTGGATCGGCTTCGAGAAGGGAAGGTCGTAGGGTGGTTCCAGGGCCGCTTTGAATGGGGTCCTCGGGCGCTAGGGAATCGGAGCATCCTCGCTGATCCCCGGCGGGCCGACATGAAGGATATCATGAACGTCAAGATCAAGTTCCGCGAGCCGTTCCGCCCCTTCGCGCCGTCTATCCTCGAGGAGCGAGCAGGGGAATACGTGATGCTTCCCGACGCGGCTAGGCACTATCCCGCCCGCTTCATGCTCTACGTCGTGGACGTGCGCGAAGAGAAACGAGACATCATCCCAGCCGTCACGCATGTGGACGGCACAGGGCGACTCCAGACAGTTCGAGAAGAGCTGAACCCCCGATATTACCGCCTGATCGAGACTTTTGGGGAGGCCACAGGAATCCCGGTGGTGCTCAATACCTCGTTTAACCTGAAAGGCGAGCCCATTGTGAATACTCCACAGGAAGCGTTCCAGACATTCACCAAAAGCGGGATGGATGTGCTGGTGCTTGGGGAGTGCCTGATCGAAAAGGCCGAAGGGGTGCCGCCAAGGAGGTAAGGCGCATGCGCTTCATGGACAGCCTGACGAGTCGAATGGGCATCGTGGGTGAACTGCTTCAGTTCTTTTGGCAGCATAAGTGGTGGTGGCTCACGCCGATGATCATCATGCTGTTCCTCGTCGGCACCCTGGTGATCTTCGCCCAAAGTTCCGCTATTGCTCCATTTATCTATACGCTGTTCTAGCCTCACTGGACGCGGAGGCGTATGAGCTGCGAGAGTTTCTATCGCTACGGCCTGGCGTACCTTGAACACCAGCAGGCGATTGGATGAGAGGCAAGCCCTCGCGCAAATCCGAGCAGCATCCCGTTCATGCTGAAGACCTACCCTATCATCGCTTCACAATGGGCGACGACGCGTTCAAGGAGGTAACGAAAGGCTCACCTGGTCGTTCATTCCTGCAGATCATCCGGCAGTTGGTGATTGGCCTGGCTATTGCCGGCGTGTTCTTGGCAGGCCTGGAAGGGCTCTTGCGTCTCGCCGGCTTCGAACACCATCCCCCAGGCCCGATCATTATCTGGAACAATCCTCGTGATCGTGAGATGCAGCAATCGCAAGGCGCCTTCCGCTTTCACCCCTATTGGTTTTGGGAACACCGACCAGGCGCGAGAATCGACGAGAGAGGCATCCCACCTTATTGTGGCACCGAGCGGATTAATGCGGCGGGCTATCGAGGACCCGAGCGACTGCGGTCGGCCAGCCCCGCAGTGCTGCGCGTCGTCGTTTTGGGAGATTCCAGCACGTTTGGCTTGGGAGTGTGCCAGGATCAAACCTACGCGGCGTTGTTGGAGCGCGAATTGCCGAATAGCGAGGTCTTGAACTTCGGCGTGGTCGGCTTTACCGCCTTTCAGGGAGAAAAGCTGCTTGAAGGTCGGGTGTTACAGTACCATCCGACTGTTGTCCTGGCGGCCTTTGGCGCTATTGACGAGCTGTTGCCAGCGCTCGGGTACGATGTGGACGGCAAGTTTGGCATCACATCACGGGGAAGTCCTTGGGCCGCCCTGTGGCAGGATCGATTAAGCGGTTTGCGCATACTCCAGATCGTCGAGCGGCTGCTCAGTCGCAGGTCCGGGAGCGCGATTCCTCCACGGGAGGACGTATACTGGGAGAAATTGAATCGGGGTTCCCGAGACTACATGCGCAACCAGAGTGTTTCCAGTTTCGAGCGGTCGCTGGAGGGCATCGTCAGGTCAGGACAATCTCACGGCGCGCGCGTCGTCCTGATCGGGCCGCCACGGCGAACAGGGGTTGAGGCGCGATGGCCATGGGTCCAGGAGTACAGCGCAGCGATCGAGCGCGTGGCGTCACGACTCGGCGTGGGCTTCGGGGATGTTCGGGCGGCCTTTCGCGCCGTGCCGAATAGTGATGAGACATTGTTCCTCGACGATTATCATCCGAATGCTGCCGGACACCGGATGTACGCAGAGTTTCTTACCAAGATGCTTTTGCGAGACTTGGGCCATGGCAGCCTCGCAGGAAAAACGAAATGATGTCTCCTCGCCTGTGCCCATGACGACATCCGGCTCGCCCATCGCAGTTCTGGAACCGCTGCACCAGCAAGTTCCATCGAGTGGCTGACTTCAAAGGTCTCATTCTCGAAGGACTCTTCAGGTAGCCTGAATACAGGAGTCACATTACACAGACCGCGGAGGGCGCGACTTTGACCACGCTCTTAATTGGGGCCAACGGCCAGTTGGGAAGCGAACTGCGGCAGGCGTTCGACGATCATGACCTGGTGCCGCTTACCCATGCCGATCTTGAACTGACAGACAGCGCCCAGGTGAGGGACGCCCTGCATAAGTATCGGCCAGGCCTGATCCTCAACACCGCCGCCTACCACCGGGTGGATGAGTGCGAGGACCACCCCGAGCGCTCGTTCGCCGTCAACGCCCTGGCGGTCAGGGACCTCGCCATCGCGGCGAAAGAGATCGGCGCGGTCCTGGTCCACTTCAGCACCGATTACGTCTTTGACGGCCGGCAGCGCCGTCCCTACCGGGAGGTCGATCCGCCCGGACCCCTGAGCGTCTACGCCACCTCGAAGCTGGCGGGGGAGTATCTCGCCCGCGCGGTCCTCGACAGGCATTTCATCGTCCGAAGCTGCGGGCTGTATGGCCTGGCGGGCAGCCGGGGGAAGGGCGGGAACTTTGTCGAGACGATGCTCAGGCTGGCAAAGGAGGAGCGGGAGATCAGGGTGGTTGGCGACCAGATCCTCACGCCGACGAGCGCGAAGGAGCTGGCACGAAAGCTCCGACAGTTGGTCGAGACCGATGCCTACGGCCTCTACCACATCACCAATAGTGGGGAGTGCTCCTGGTACCAGTTCGCTGCGGCGATCTTCGAGCTGACTCATCTCCGCCCCCTTCTCGCCGAAACGACCAGCGCCGCCTACGGGGCCCGCGCCACACGACCGGCCTATTCCGTCCTCGACAATGCGAACCTGCGATCGCTTGGCCTCGATGATCTAAATGACTGGCGGGATGCCCTCGCAGACTACCTCGACGAGCGCAGCCGTACGCAACTCCGCACGTGAGGGTTGATCGTCTCCGACCCCCCTCCTGGATCCACGGCCACCGAAACACCACACCTCTCTGCGACCGGTAGGCTTCCCGCTTGACACCTTCCTGGTTGAGTATTAGAGTGCGCCTGGAGGCGATGCCGTGAAGCTGGCGGCGAGTGAGCTGATAGAGAATTCACGGGCGAAGCTCCTTGCGTTCGCCCGCCAACAACCGGAAGGGGTGACGGCGACGGGTCGGCTGGCGCGTATCGGTGTCTCGGTCCTGGGCCTAGTACTGGCTGTGTCGGCTCTCGCCTCGGCAGCAGATGAGGGTGGGCGGAAAGCGCGCACGGCGGCCCCTGTACAGGGGCTTGGCCCTCGGCTCCCCGGCGAGCGTCCCCAGGCCGTGGCGCAAGGGGGCAGCGGCATAAGGCGGATCTATGCGGCGACCAGTAACGGTCTGTTCGTCAGCGCAGACGGCGGTCGTCGCTGGGATCCTCTCGCGCTGCCCCCGGCGGCGGGGGTGGAAGTCCTGGCCATGGCGGTCGATCCACGGGATGAGCGACGGCTGTACGTTGGGGGTCGCGGGGGGCTCTGGAAGAGTCCGGATGCTGGCTCGACGTGGACGTCGATCGATTTGCCAACCCATTCCGTCCCGCGGGCCATCGCCGTGGCAGCCACCACGCCCGCCGTCCTCTACATTGGCACGGATCGCGAGGGCGTGTTCCGGAGCGCCGATGGCGGAGTGTCGTGGGTTCCGGCCAGCCGAGGATTGCCTGAGTCGCCGGCGGGAGGCCGTCCCGCATTAATCACGAGCTTGGCGGTGCATCCGACCAATCCTGATCTGGCCTACGCCGCGACGGAGCTGCACGGCCTCTACCGGACGACCGACGCCGGCGTCAAGTGGGTGCCGATCAACAAGGGGTTGGGTCCGTTTCCCCTTCGCCGGCGCACCGGCGGCCCTCGCCTGCTCCTTGACCCTCTGGACCCGCAACGGCTGCTGGCGTTCGTGATCCGGCCGGTGCATTCCCATCGCCTCCAGACGAGGCTTTTCCAGAGTGCCGATGGCGGCGAGCATTGGCTGCCGCTCGAGCTTGAACTGCCCAGAGAGGAGCAGGGGGCGGCCCTCGCAGTCGATCCCGCCGATCCCAAGGGTGTGCTGCTGTTCACGACTCGCGGCGCCCTGCCGCTGCAGTGGCCGCCGCGCGCTGAGGGTGTGCGCCCGGAGTCGGTGCGATGACGGGGTACGGGGGCCGGGCCAGGCTGCGGCCCGCCGGAGGGCGCCAGCGGCGACGCCGATACCCCTCTTTGCTCCTCGTGTCGCTGGTCATCTTCATCGGGGTATCCGGTGGGGATCAGTCGGCCGCTGACTTCGATGCTGGCGACGTCGCCGTCATCCAGGCCGACCCGACCATTCTGCAGCCGGGCGAGGATATCGACCTTGCCGGTCGAACCATCGTCTTCACCCCGAGGGCCGGGGGCGGGTACACGCTTGGCAGCCCCAGCGGGAGCATCGATCCGAGCCTGGGCATCGACCTGGGCCTGGGCGACGACGCCTCTACTGGCGCCCAGCCTCTCGGCTTCACCTTTCCCTTTTTCGGTGTCAATTACACTACGGTCTTCGTCAACTCGAATGGCTACGTCACCTTCGGCGGCGCGAGCAGCTTCATTACCTTCAACTCCAGCGGCGCGACCGACCTCAGCACGGTGCTCGACCGGATGGCGGGAGGGTTCCCCCGGATCGCCGCCCTCTGGAACGATCTCGACCCCTCGGCCGGTGGCGGCGTCTTTTTCAATGCGCTAGCGGATCGCGTGCGGATCACCTGGAGCGGGGTCCCCCGGTTCAGTGCGACGACCCCGAACCCGAACCCGCCGAACACGGCCCAGCTCACCCTCTTCCAGAGTGGGGTGATCCAGCTCACCTATGGCAGCCTGGGCCCCCTTTCAACCGGCCCAATCTTCGGCGGGGCGCTCGTGGGGCTGTCGCCCGGCAGTGAGGATGAATTCCGTGTCACCACCCTCGACCTTTCCGCCGGGACGGGCGGGTCGGTCTCCGCGTTTCCCAATGCCGAACCGCTGGTCCAGGTCTTCGGGACCATGCCGAACCCCTTGGTCCACATCTTGGCTGTCGCCAGACGGCTCTACCAAACCCATGGTGACATCTTTGACCAGCTCCTCATCTTCGCGAACTTCGAGAGCGCTCTTGGTGACGCCTTCGCCTTCGAGGTTAGCGATCGGGTCTCGGCGGGTGGAATGGGACTACCGATCTTCGATGATTCCTCGTTTTACGGCAGTGCCGGCCGACTCCATAGTGTCGTGAATGTGAACGCACTTTCACAGTATCCGGCCGACCCGATGACCACCTTTCTCGGGACGAATAACACGCTCGACATTATCGCTCAGGAGTCGGGGCATCAATGGCTCGCCTTCATGCAGTTCGACGATAGCGGGCTGACGAGCGACCTTCTCCTTGGTCGGCAGCTCGCCCACTGGAGCTTTTTTCATGACACCAACGCCTCGGACATGGAGGGGAACCGCTTTGCGGACAGCGGCACTGGGATCTTCACGACCGTGGAGGCCACAGCCCGCTACAGCGCCCTGGATCAGTACGCGATGGGGCTCCGGCCCGCGGCGGAGGTCCCTGATTTTTTCTTCGTCCGGTTGCCAAACCCCGCGAACCCCTGCGGGACGACCGATCCAGAAGGAGGCCGGGCCTGCGCCCCCCAAGTCGGTGTCACCGTGACCGGCACCCGTCAGAACGTGTCGATTTCCCAGGTTCTTACCATCGAGGGGGCGCGTCCTTTCGGCTTCTCGGGTGTGAACCCGACGACTGTGTGGCATCAGGGATTTATTCTTTTGGTCCCGACAGGGACGACACCGTCTTCGTCCGACCTGAGCAAGCTGGCGACAATCCAGACGGCGTGGGTCTCCTTCTTCGCAAAGGCTGTGGACGGACGAGGGTCGATCGCCACAGCGCCGACCGTTGCCCCACCGGTAATTCCTGCGGTGACACGGATCGGATTCATGGGGATGATGGGGCTGTTCCTGGCACTATTGATGTGGAGAACGGCAACGACAGGACGGAGCGCGACCCGATCTAACCACTAAAAGTGGCGGTGAGATCAAGCAGTTCTGGCGCGGTCTAGAAGGCTGTCCGAACTTGACAATGGCCGGAAAACCGTGCTAAGACGAGTGCGATCGTCTCGATGGGAAATCAGATCGCTCAACGGATGTGTGTGGACAATGGGCACTTCCCGTTGACTTGGAGAAACGATGACGGTAATTCCCAGGGTGGCGGTTGGGATCATCAATTACCATGACTACCGGCATTTGCCGGTCTGCCTGGACGGCGTGAAGCGTCAGAGTCTGAGGCCCGACCGGGTTATGGTGCTGGATAATCAAAGCAGGTTTGCAGAAATGCAGACTGTTGCCGGCGCCTATCCCGAGGTGCAGATGCTGCTGATGCAGGAGAATTTGGGCTACAGCGGGGGGGCCAATCGCATCATTCGAGAAGCGGACGGGTGTGACTACATCCTGCTTCTCAATCCCGATGCGGTCCTCGATCCTCGATGTCTGGAGGAGATGGTCCGGACGATGGAATCGGCTCCCAGCGTGGGCTCAGTGGGTGGCAAGCTCCTCTTGGGTGATTCCCAACTCGACGATGGGGGGATCGGCAAACCGCCACGCCTCCTGGACAGCACCGGTCATCTCATTTTCCGGAGTCGGCGAATCATCGACAGGGGACATGGCGAGGCGGATGTGGGCCAGTATGACACGCCTGAGGAGGTCTTCAGTATCTGCGGGGCGGCCGTTCTCTTCCGCAGGCGGATGCTGGAGGAGGTCCACATCGATGGGGAGTACTTCGACGAAGACTTCTTCGCCTACAAAGAGGATGTGGATATCTGCTGGCGGGCCCAATTGCTGGGATGGAGCTCTTTCTACAACCCGGTGGCGACCGCCTATCATCTGAGAGGATGGAAGCGTCGAGATGACCGCCGGAACGTGCCCTGGGTCCGGAAGTATCACTCCTTCAAGAACCATTACCTGATGATGATCAAGAATGAGCTCCCCTCCCTCTTCTGGCGGGATTTCCTTCCGATCCTCTGGCTGGGCGTGCGGGCCATGGCCTACATCACCATCATGGAGCCCGCCCTCTGGAAATCTATGCTGGATCTCAGGAAATACTGGCCCAGCGCCCAGTACAAGCGTCGGATCATCATGGGGCGCCGTCGCAGCTCCGCCGAGAAGATGGGCCGATGGTTCGTCTAGTGCCGTTCCAACTCTCTCCGACTCACGACGTAATGACCCGCAGGCATCTGGATCTGCCGTCGCATCGCCTTGCCAAGTATCCGAACACGTTCGACCGGCACTAGGTCGATGAGCCTGGCTCGGCGCGCCAGCCTGAATATCACCTTGAAGGCGTTGGGCGAGTTCAGCCGCTTCGCCTGGGCCCTCCTCCTCATTGTCGTGGCCAGACGTCTTGGGGGTGAGTCCTTCGGACGCATCTCCTTCGCCTACTCCTTTACTTTTATTTTTGTGTTGGTCGCTGACCTTGGCCTGAGCACCATTGTGGTCCGCGAAGTGGCTCGTGACAAGGGCGCGGCAGGCTGGTATCTCGGCAACCTCCTCTCCCTGAAGTCGCTCTCCGCCCCGGTCACCTTCGCGCTGATTGCAGGGGCGATCATCCTCTCGGGCTATCCCTTTGAAGTGGTGGTGGTCGTCCTGCTCTTCGCAGGCATCAACCTCTCGCGGGGGATATTGGAGTTATACGGCGCGGTCTTCAGTGGCCTTGAGGTGATGGAGCGCGAGGCCGTGCTGAAGCACCTGCATCAGTTCAGCCTCTTGGTCTCAGGGGGGATCGCGCTGGCCCTCGGAAGCGGCCCGACCGGACTCGCGGTTGCCCTGCTGATCGGGAGTCTGATGGTCGTTGCCATCGGTTCCGGCATGGCCCGGCGGACCATCCCTTCGTTCCGCCCCCTGTGGGATACACCCCGCTGGATGGCGCTTCTGCGGCGAGCCTTTCCTGTGGCGATGATCACGATGTTCATCGTCCTGTCCAAGGAGAGCGACATCGTCCTTCTCAGCTACCTCGGACAGGATGAATGGAACGTGGGCTGGTACGCGGCGGCGAGCAAGATCCTGAAGGTGCTCGAATTGATGCCGATGCTCGTCGTGAGCGGTGTCTACCCCGTGTTCTCTGAGCTCGCCAGAGGACCGGAGGGGCTCCTCGGCGTCGCCTATCGGGGAACCCTCAAACTCCTCTTGATGATCGCGATCCCGATGGCGATTGTGGTTGCCGGATTGGCCGAACCAATGGTCCGGTTCGTCTATGGGCAGGGCTTCACGGCGGCGAGTGCCCCGCTGCGAATCCTGGCCTGCTCCGTTCCCTTCCTCTATCTCGGGTATGTGCTGGTGAACGTCCTGGTCTCTTCGGATCGGACGAAGTGGGCGGCGCTGGCCACGGGCGGCGCAGCGGCCATGAACGTCACCGCGAATCTGCTGCTGATCCCGATCTTCGGGATTGCCGGATCGGCCCTCGCCGCACTCGCCGCGCAGGCCACCCTGGTCGTGATCGGCGCAGTCGGCGTCGAGCGGGCCGTCACCCGATCACGATGGATTCAGCTTGCCTCGAAGCCGGTCCTGGCGGGCGCTGCCATGTTCTCGGCGGTCGCCCTGATCGGCCCCGCGAGCTGGGCCGTCGCCTTCCCCGCCGGTCTCACGATCTATCTGCTGGTGCTGGTGCTGGTTGGCGCGCTTCGGGAGGAAGAGTTCTTGGCGGTGAGAAGGCTCTGGCGCGGGGCCAAGCCGAGCAGGGTCCTCACCCCATGACGGCTCGAACGGGTTCCATGTTCCTCGTGCCGAGTTCCAGGTTCCATGTTCCAGGTTCCAAGGTACGCGCGTCTTGTAACCGGGAACCCGGAACCCCGCACCCCGCACCCCGCACCCCGTCGGGATCGTATCGGCTCAACCGGGGCGGCCCGTCAACTTCGCGCGCGCTGGTGCTACGGCTGGTGGGCCAAGACAAGTCAGTGCTGGAGATCGGGCCGGCCACCGGGTATCTGAGCCGTCGCTTCGTGGAGGCAGGATGTCGGGTGACAGGGATTGAGGTTGACGAGGAATGTGCGCGATGCGCGGAACAGTCGGGTGTCCAGCTCATCCGCGGGTCGGTAGAGGACGAGGAGGTCCTGGGGCAGATTCGAGCCACATTTGACGTGGTGGTTCTGGCGGATGTCCTGGAGCATCTCACGTGGCCCGAACGGACCCTTCTGCGGATGCAGCGCTTCCTGAATCCCGGGGGCTACGCGGTCGTGTCGCTTCCAAACATCGCCAATTGGAAAACCAGAATCGGTCTGCTCTTTGGCCGGTTTGACTACCAGGACGAAGGGATCCTGGATCGGACCCACCTCCGCTTCTTCACCAGGCGGAGCGCCGAGGCGATGATCCGGGAGGCCGGATACGAGGTGCTCGAATTTCATCCCGGCGCCACGCGAATGCCGGGGATCTTCCTGAAGGCGTGGCCGACCCTGTGTGCGGTCCACTTGGTCTTCAAGATCGCCCCGCGGAAGGAAGGGCCATGATGGCAGAGGCGAGGGTCGCCCTCGTTCATGATTGGCTGACCGGAATGAGGGGCGGAGAACGCTGCCTGGAGGCCCTCTGCGACCTCTTTCCAGAAGCGGATCTCTTCACGCTGCTGCACGTGAAGGGACGCGTGTCGGAGATCATCGAACGGCGGCGGATCCACACGTCGGTGATCCAAATGCTGCCGTTTGCCGGTCGCCGCTACCGATACTATCTTCCGTTATTCCCGTGGGCTGTCGAGCGGTTCTCACTAGAGGGGTACGACGTGATCCTGTCCGACAGCCACTGCGTCGCCAAGGGGGTCCAGGTTCCGGCCGGGGCTCTCCACATCGCGTATGTCTACACCCCGATGCGCTACATCTGGGACCTGCAGGATGCATACGCTGGGGCCGGTCGGATGGGCCCGCTGTCGCGGCTCATGCTTCGGGCGATGACCGGCTACCTGCGGCGGTGGGACCTCGCGGCCAACGACCGCGTCGATCACTTTGCCGCCATCTCCCAGCATGTGGCAGATCGGATCCGACGCCACTACGGGCGGGAGGCCCGGGTGATCTACCCTCCGGTCGAGACCGCCCGCTTTCACATCGCGAGCCGCACAGACGACTACTACCTCGTGGCTGGCGCCTTTGCCCCATACAAGCGGATCGATCTCGCCATCGAGGCGTTTAACCGTCTCCGGCGGCGCCTGGTGATTGTGGGTGACGGCCAGGAGAACCGTCGCCTGCGGCGCATGGCTGGTCCGACCATCGAATTTCTGGGGTGGCGTCCGGACGGGGAATTCGCCGAGCTGCTCAGCCGCTGCCGCGCGTTGCTCTTCCCTGGCGAGGAGGATTTCGGGATCCTCCCGGTCGAGGCGATGGCCTGCGGGCGGCCGGTGATCGCCTATGGCAAAGGTGGCGTGACCGAAACCGTCATCCCCCTGAATCGTTTCGAGTTTCGAGTTTCGAGTTGGGAGTCAAGAGCGTCGGCGAACCCGGAACCCGAAACCCCCACGGGCGTTTTTTTCTACGAGCAGACCGTCGAGGGGTTGATCCGGGCGATCGAGCTGTTCGAACGATCGTCCGACCGGTTCGATCCGGAGGCACTTCGGGCCCATGCGTTGACCTTTGATCGCTCGATCTTTGAGAAGCGGATGGCTGCGTTCGTCGCTGCACAGTACGAACGTTGGAACAATGAGGGGCGGAAGCGCCGACGACGATGCTGAAGCGACACAGCCAATTTCTTGAAAGCCTGATGTTTATGTCCGACCTGCTGGCGATCTCCATAAGCTGGATGGTCGCGTACTATCTCCGCTTCTACTGGGGTCCGGTTCCCGTCTATCGCGGCATCCCCGACATCCGGCCATATCTCCTCCTGCTGGCGCTGATCGTCATCGTCTGGGCCGCTGCCTTCAAGGCCTTTGGACTCTACCGTCCCCGGCGCATCTCCTCTCGCCTGGCGGAGGTGAGTGACATCGCCCAGGCATGCACGCTTGCCGTCCTGATCCTCGTGGCCTTCACGTTCTTCTTCAAACAGTTCGAGTTCTCACGATTGGTGATCGTCTATTTCTGGGGGTTCAGCATCCTATCGGTCAGCCTTGTCAGGGGGTCCTTCCGCGAGAGTCTCCGCTTGCTGAGGCGCAGGGGGTACAATCTCCGCCACATCGTGATCGTCGGAGAAGGGATGTTGGCCCGAAAGGTCGTCGAGAGGATCCGTGCGCGTCCGGAATTGGGCCTTCGCATTGCCGGGCTCCTGGTCGCGGATCCCAAGACGGTGGGGGAAAAGGTGGAGGGACTGCACGTGCTCGGAACCTACGAGCAGGCGGGGGAGATCGCTCGGGAGCTGTCAATTGACAAGGTGTTCATCGCCATTCCCCTGGACGCCTATGGCCGGATGGAGGGGATCCTTCGAAGCCTTGAAGAGGCGATCGTGGACATCAACGTCGTTCCCGATCTCTACCAGTACATTACACTGCGCGGAGGGGTGGAGGAGTTCGAAGGCCTTCCCCTCATCAGTTTGCAAGACTCGCCCTCATACGGCTGGAACCTTGTTGCCAAGCGGGTGTTGGACATCGGCTCGTCGGGTATCGCCCTGCTCATCACGGCGCCACTGCTGCTGCTTATCGCGGCCGCTATCAAGCTGACATCGCCAGGTCCGGTGCTGTACCGTCAGGAGCGAATGGGTCTTGATGGCCGAACCTTTCAGATGCTGAAATTTCGATCTATGAGGACCGAGGCCGAAGAAGACACCGGGGCGGTCTGGGCCACTCGGGACGACCGCCGCAGGACGGCGATCGGCGCGCTGCTTCGCCGGACTTCCCTGGACGAGCTGCCACAACTGATCAATGTCCTCCTGGGGGAGATGAGTCTGGTGGGTCCCCGCCCAGAGCGGCCGGTCTTTATCGAGGAGTTCCGGAAGCAGATCCCACGGTATATGCTCCGGCACAAGGTGAAAGCAGGCATCACCGGATGGGCCCAGGTCAATGGGTGGAGGGGCGATACCTCTCTTGATAGACGGATCGAGTGCGACCTGTTCTACATCGAACACTGGTCGTTGCTGTTCGATCTGAAGATTCTCTGGTTGAGTCTCTGGAAGGGGTTCATCCACAAGAATGCCATGTGAAAGCTTCGAGTTTCGAGTTGCGAGTTTTGGGTTCAGAAAGGATATTAATACAAACGACAATTTTAAAGTTACATCGGGCGGGTGGCCGAGGCGGGGCGCCCCATCCGCCCGCAACGGAAGGGCCCCACTGGGGGATGGGTGGAGTGAGGACGGATGGGGCTGCCGAAG
>Ga0184615_10001269_pt1 | contig 13819 bp, 9 predicted proteins | sample PLM4_65_coex_FD_133134 | JGI IMG/M metagenome (GOLD analysis project Ga0184615, IMG submission 133134) | Groundwater sediment microbial communities from an aquifer in East River, Colorado, USA - PLM4_65_coex | ecosystem: Environmental > Terrestrial > Soil > Riparian zone | place: USA: East... | reverse complement strand
CATCCCCAAGATCTACGACGGGCGAGACAAGATCTTCGTGTTTGTGGCTTACGAAGGAATCAAGGATTCGCAGCCCGAAGCCCTGACCAGCACCGTGCCCACGGCCGCCGAGCGACGCGGGGACTTCTCGCAGCTATTGACGGTAAGCGCCAACTACCAGCTCTATAACCCCTTCAGCGCAGCCCGGGAAGGCTCGCGCATCCGTCGCCAGCCGTTCGTGGGGAACATAATTCCGACTCCGTTGCTCAATTCCATTTCGCAGAAATACCTGGACTACTACCCGGCACCGAACCAGCCCGGTCGTAACGATGGACTGAACAATTATCTGGCCGCCTCCATTCGTTCCGACACCTTCAATAGCCAGTTAGGGCGCATGGACTTCAATCTCAGCGACCGGCACAAGCTCTTCTACGACTTCCGTCACAACTATCGCGTGGAAAACCGGAGCAACCGGTTCTTCAACATCGGCACGGGTAATTTCCTGAGCCGCGTCAACTGGGGAACCACGCTAGACGACGTGTATACCTTCACTCCCACGCTCCTTCTGAATACGCGCTTGAACTGGACGCGCTTCACGGAAGGCAATACGAAGCCCAGCAACGGCTTCGATTTCACGAGCTTGGGCTTCCCGGCTGCGTTAAAGGCCAAGTCCACCAAGCTGGTGCTGCCGGTCATGGACCTCAATCAGTTCACCGATTTGGGGACCGACGGTGGCGACCTCACGCCTTACGACACGTTCCAGATCTTTACCACGCTGACCAAGGCCATGAACAAGCACAGCCTGAAGTTCGGCGGAGACATCCGTGAGGCTCGGGAAGCCTCTTACACCTTCGGCAATTCCAGCGGGCAATACGTTTTCCGCGAGGATTGGACCCGTGGACCGCTGGACAACTCTTCGGCGGCTCCCTTGGGCCAAGACCTTGCTGGGATGCTGCTGGGCTTGCCCACCAGCGGCAGTTTCGCCATCAATGCTTCGCGGGTGATGCAGTCCAAATACCTCGCAGTGTTCGCCCAGGACGACTGGCGGGTGACTCCGAACTTGACCCTGAATCTAGGACTGCGTTACGAGCGCGACTTCCCGACAACGGAGCGCTTCAACCGCACCACCAACGGTTTCGACTTCGGTGCAGCCAGCCCCATCAGCGCCGCGGCCCTGGCCGCCTACGCCCGCGCCCCGATCGCAGAAGTCCCCGTGGGACAGTTCAAAGTCAACGGCGGATTGACCTTCGCCGGTTCGGGGAAAGAAGCCGTGTATGACACCCACGGCTATTTCAGCCCGCGTTTCGGCTTCGCCTGGAAACCCGACTTTCTAGGCGGGAAGAACGTGGTGCGCGGAGGGTTTGGCGTTTTCTTCGCTAGCAGCGGAGCCCACGCGGTGAACAACCAGCAGCAAGGCTTCAGCGCTTCGACTTCATTCGTCGGCACGCTGGACGGCCTGCTGACTCCCAACGACACCCTGAGCAATCCTTTCCGCGGTGGCATCCAGAATCCCACCGGCTCGAGCGCCGGCTTGGCCACGTTCCTCGGCCAGGCCATCCGCTTTCGCGAACGCGACCAGCGGAACCCCTACTCCGTCCGGTGGAGCTTTGGAATTCAGCGCGAGCTCTCGAACAACCTGGTGATGGAGATCGGCTACATTGGCAACCACGCGGTTCACATTCCCGTGGACTTTGGAGGGTTCAACTTCGTCCCCCGCCAATTCCTCAGCACCTTGCAGGTTCGGGATCAGGCAGTGATCGACCGCAACACCGCCAACGTCACGAATCCTTTTGCCGGCCTGCTTCCGGGAACCACCCTGAATGGCAGCACCGTGCAGCGGCAACAGTTGATGAGGCCCTATCCGCAGTACACCACCATCTCCATGGACCAGCGCAATGAAGGCAGTTCCTACTTCCACATGATGGCGGTTCAGCTCCAGAAGCGGTTTGCCCGTGGCTTCCAGGTTCTCACCAGCTATCAATGGTCCAAACTCATGTCGCGCACCAACCGGCTGAACGATTCCGATCCTTTCCTTGAAAAGCGCATCGCCAACGACGATCGGACGCACCGCTTTGTGTTCAGCGGCAATTGGGACTTACCCTTTGGCCGCGGGCGCACTTGGGGCACCAACGCCAATCGCGCTTTGAACGCGTTCATTGGCGGCTGGAACCTGAACGGGATCATCAACCTGCAATCCGGCGCGCCGCTCGACTGGAGCACGAATCTCTTCTACCGGGGCGGAGATATCAAGCTCGACGGTCACAAAGTGGACGGGGCGTTTGACACTACGCCCTTCGTCACCAACTCAGCTCAACAGCCGGCCCAGAATATCCGCACTTTCTCCTCGCGCTTCGGCAACCTGCGCCAGGACAAGTTTTCCAACGTCAACGCGTCGATCATCAAGAACTTCGACATCACCGAGCGGCTCAAGCTCCAGTTCCGATGCGAGTTCTTCAACTTGATGAACCACCCGGTGTTCGATCAGCCGAACCGCGACCCAACCAGTTCCAGTTTCGGCAAGATCACTACACAGCTCAACGAGGGCACCGGCACCCGTATTACCCAGATGGGCCTCCGTCTGACCTGGTAGGTTTTCCACTTCCACCTCCTCGCTGTTGGGCTATCCTATGGATAGCCTAATAGCGGAGGTGTCATTCTTATGTCCCTTGATTCCGTAGATCGAAGAGAGTTCTTGAAGCGGTCAGCGCAAGCTGCCGCGGCTGTGGGCTTGGCCCGCGGCTCAGTGTGGGGCGCCAATGAGCGCCTCCAAGTCGGATTCGTCGGCGTGGGCATCCGTGGCGATCAATTGCTGCGCACCACCCTGCGCGCGAACAACGTAAAGGTTGTGGCCATCTGTGACGCGTACCAGGGTTATCTGAAGCGCGGCGTGGATCGGGTGAAGGAAGCGGACAAAGGCAACACGCCCGTAGCCTACGACGATATTCGCCGCATCCTCGAGGACAAGAACGTGGAGGCTGTGGTGGTCTCGACGCCCGAGCATCGCCACGTCGAGCACGTCCTGCAGACGCTGGCGGCCGGCAAGGATATCTACATCGAGAAGCCGCTGACCCACAGCATCGAGGAAGGCGCCCAGATGATGAAGGCGCTGGCCAAGGCCGGTCCTCGCGTGGTTCAGGTGGGCACGCAGCGGCGCAGTTCCGTGCTTTATGCCAAGGCCCGCGAGATGGTCCAGTCGGGCATGCTCGGCAAGATCACCAACGTCCGGGCGTTTTGGTATCGCAACAGCCTCTCCCCGCAGTGGCGCTATCCGATTCCCGACGACGCTTCGCCCCAGACTGCCAACTGGGAGGCATTCCTCGGTCCAGCACCGAAACGGTCGTGGGACGCTGCCCGCTACTTCCAGTGGCGGCTCTATTGGGACTATTCCGGCGGCATCGCCACGGACCTGATGACCCACCAGATCGACGCCGTGCAGATGGTCCTGGGCGAGAAAGCTCCGGACTCGGTGTTCGCCACCGGAGGCCTGTACAACTGGAACGATGGCCGCGAGGTCCCCGACACCTTCCACTCCATTCTGACCTACAAGTCCGGCTTCATCGTGGACTACACCAGCATGTTCGCCAACCAGCACTATGGATACGGCGAACAGTTCCTGGGAACCGAGGGGACACTGGAAGTGATGAACGCCCGCACCCTGAACTTTTATCCTGAGAAGTTCATGCAGGCTGGCAAGGACGTCACGCCCGACAAGGTGAAGGCCCGCCCGGAGATCACCCTGGATGCGCAAAAGGACCTCGGCCAGGCCGACATGGTCCTCTCGCACCTGGAGAATTTCTATGACTCGGTGAAGACCCGCAAACCGACGAACTGCCCATTGGAGGCCGGCGACCAGGCCGCCACGCCCTGTCATCTGGCTACGCTTTCGTTCCGCCAGAAGCGCCAGATCTTTTGGGACCCGGCCACGCGGAAAGCGAAGGCCTGACTCGGGGGCGGGCGCGGAGGCCCGCCCCTACAAAGCCCGGCACGTGTAGGGGCGGGGCTCCGTCCCCGCCCTTCGGCCTACGCTTTCGTTCCGCCAGAAGCGCCAGATCTTTTGGGACCCGGCCACGCGGAAAGCGAAGGCCTGACTCGGGGGCGGGGCTCCGTCCCCGCCCTTCGGCCGAAGCTGTGATAAAACACTAGCCTATGCGCCTAGGCCTGTTTACCGCACTCTTTCATCAACTCTCGCTCGACCAGGTGATCGAGCGGGTCAAGACGCTGAACATCCAGACCGTCGAGCTGGGCACCGGCAACTATCCCGGTGACCCGCACTGCAAGCTCTCGTACTTGGACGACGCCAAGGCCCGGACGAAGTTTCAGAAGAAGCTGGCCGACAACGGCATCTCCATCAGCGCCCTGAGCTGCCACGGTAATCCGTTGCATCCGGACGCCAAGATCGCCAAGGTGCATCGCGAGACCACGCGCAAGACGATCCTGCTGGCGGAAAAGCTTGGTGTGAAGACGGTGATCGATTTTTCCGGCTGCCCGGGCGATTCCGACGACGCGCGGTTTCCGAATTGGGTCACTTGCCCGTGGCCGCCGGACTTTACCGAACTCCTGAAGTGGCAGTGGGAGGTGAAAACCATCCCCTACTGGAAGGAACTTTCGAAGTTCGCCCGCCAGCACGGAGTGCGGATCGCCATCGAGATGCATCCCGGATTCATGGCCTACTCCCCCGAGCCAATGCTGCGGCTCCGCGACGCCTCCGCCGACAACATCGGCGTGAACTTCGATCCGTCGCACCTGTTCTGGCAAGGCATCGATCCGCTGCAGGCCGTGCGCACGCTGGGTCCGGCCATCTACCACGTCCATGCCAAGGACACCATGTTGTGGCAGGCCAACATCAACCATTCCGGCGTACTCGACACCAAGCCCTACACCGACGAGATCCATCGCGCCTGGATCTTCCGTACCGTCGGCTACGGTCATGGCGCGGAATGGTGGAACAATTTCGTCAGCACTCTGCGCATGGTGGGTTACGACGACGTGCTATCCATCGAGCATGAAGACAGCCTGATGTCGGTTGGAGAAGGTTTGACCAAGGCCGCGTCGTTCCTGCACGGCGTGCTGTTAAAGGAACAGCCAGGCAAAGCCTGGTGGACTTAGCCACAGAGACACCGAGAACACAGAGGAGAAATGAAGAAACTAGTCGTAGTGGTTCTGCTGGCGACTTTGTGGGTGGGGTGTCGAGGACGTGGTCGTGCTCGACCTGTGGCTCAGGAAAAGCAGGCACCGGCCAAGGTGGAACTGACCACTACGGCATCAGGGCTGAAGTATCACGATGACGTAGTTGGCGAAGGTCCGGAAGTCAAGACCGGCGACCAGATCGCGGTCCACTACACGGGAACCTTCACCGACGGAAAAGTTTTTGACTCCTCTGTTCCCCGCAAGGAGCCCTTCCTCGTCAACGTCGGAAAAGGCGGCGTGATCAAGTGCTGGGACGAAGGCGTTCGGGGCATGAAAGTCGGCGGCACGCGCAAACTCGTCTGCCCGCCGGACCTAGCCTATGGTAAGAATGGGTATCCGGGCGCGATTCCACCGGACACCACGCTGATGTTTCGGATCCAGTTGTTGAGCATCAAGGCTGCAAAGGAGACGCAATGAAAGCGATCGCGGTAGCCATCATCCTGGCCCTGGGAACCTGGGGATTGGCGCAAGAAAAGGAAAAGAAAGCGGAGGGGGACAAGAAGCCGGAAGGCAAGGCCGCGGAAAAGAAGGAGAAAAGCAAGAAGGTGACTACGGTTTCAGGCTTGCAGTATGAAGAGTTGGCGGTGGGAACGGGGGCCAGCCCCAAGACCGGCCAGAAAGTCAGCGTGCACTACACCGGGTGGCTGACCAACGGGAAGAAGTTCGACAGCTCCGTGGACCGGGGCCAGCCTTTTGAGTTCACTTTGGGCCGCGGAGAGGTGATCAAGGGGTGGGATGAAGGCGTGGCCAGCATGAAGGTGGGCGGCAAGCGCAAACTGACCATCCCTCCAGAGCTGGCATATGGAGATCGCAACGTGGGCAACGGCCTGATCCCGCCCAATTCCACGCTGATCTTTGAGGTGGAGTTGCTGGGCATCAAGTAAGACACCCGAAGGGGCCGCCTGCTTGGCACTTTCTTCGGAAGGAGGCGCCAAACATGCGTAAGATTCACAGTGCCGTCATCGGAGCGGGATTCATCGGTCCCGCCCACGTGGAGGCTGTGCGACGGCTGGGGTTCGTCGAAGTGGACCTGCTGGCGGAGATTGACCCCCAGGTGGCCGCACAGAAGGCTTCCCAGCTTGGCCTAGCCCGTTTCACCAGCAACCTGGACGAGGTCATGCAGGACCCCGCCGTCGACGTGGTCCACATCTGTGTTCCCAACAACCAACACTACTCCCTGGTCAAGCGGGCCCTGGAGGCGGGCAAGCACGTGATCTGCGAGAAGCCGCTGGCCATGACCTCGCAAGAAGCCGAGGAGTTGGTCGCTCTGGCGGCCTACAAGAAGCGGGTCGGCGCTGTCCACTTCAACAACCGCGGCTACCCGCTCACGCAGCACGCCCGTTCCTTGATCCGGGCCGGAGAGTTGGGCGAGGTCTTGTCCATTCAGGGCGTCTACCTCCAGGACTGGCTGCTCTTCCCCACGGACTACAACTGGCGTCTGGAGGCCGAGCAGAGCGGCGACTCGCGGGCCGTGGCTGACCTCGGCTCGCACTGGTTTGATCTGGCTGAGTTTCTCACCGGCCTGGCGGTGACTGAAGTGTGCGCCGACTTCGCCACTTTCCACCCGGTGCGGCAGAAACCGCTCCGGCCCCTGGAATCATTCGCCGGCAAGATCCTGAAGCCGGAAGACTACCAAGCCGTGCCCATCAACACCGAGGATTACGCCACCGTCATGGCCCGTTTCGGCCCCCGCGCTCGGGGCGTATTCACGGTGAGCCAAGCCGCCGCCGGCCGCAAGAACTATCTGCTCCTGGAAATCTACGGAACCAAGAAATCCGTGTCTTGGAACTCGGAGAACCCCAACGAACTATGGATCGGTCGGCGCGACGGCAACAACGAGGTGGTCATCAAGGATCCTTCGCTATTGGACCCCTCTATCCGTGCCTTCTCTGACCTGCCGGGAGGACACACAGAAGGCTTCGACACAGCCATCAAGCAGGTGATGCGGCGGATCTACACCTTCATCGCGGAAGACGGGCTGGAACAGGGCCGGACCCCGGATTTCCCCACCTTCGCCGACGGTCTGCGCGAGCTGCGCCTTTGTGAGGCTATTGTCCGCAGCGCCCGGGAGCGCAGGTGGATCACCGTGGAACCCTCCCCAGCCTAAACGGCTGCATAGCCGCGAAGATTCAGAGGCGCAGAGGGATATAATCTCTCCGCGTCTTCGTGTCTCTGGGATGAAGAAACATCTGAAGGGGGCTGGATGAAGGAAGTCAATGTCGCCTTGATCGGCTACGGTTTCATGGGCAAAGCCCACAGCCACTCGTATTCCACCGTGGCCAACATCTTTCCGGACTGCCCGCGGCCGCGGATGAAGGTGATCTGTGGGCGCGACCGGACCGGGGCGGAAGTCATGGCCCGGCGGTTCGGCTGGGAGTCGGTGGAAACCTCCTGGGAGAAGGTCCTGGAGCGGAAGGATGTCCACGCCGTGGACCTGTCGGTTCCGGGGCACCTGCATCACACCCTCGCTGTGGCTGCCGCCCAGGCGGGCAAACACATCCTCTGCGAGAAGCCCCTGGCTAACACCGCCGCCGAAGCCAAGGAGATGCTGGAGGCCGTGGAACGAGCCAAGGTGGTCCATGGAATCGTCTTCAACTACCGGTGCGTCCCGGCCATCATGTTGGCCAGGCAACTCATCGAGGAAGGGCGCCTAGGCAAGATCTACCATTTCCGGGCCCGCTACTTGCAGGACTGGATCGTGGACCCCAAGTTCCCGCGCGTCTGGCGGTTGGACAAGAGCCAAGCCGGATCCGGGGCGCTGGGCGATCTGGGCGCGCACATCGTGGACCTGTGCCGCTACTTGGTGGGGGAGGTCGTGGAAGTAACCGCTCTGCTGCACACCTTCATCAAAGAACGGCCCCTGCCGGAGGCCGACCAGGGGGCCTGGGGCAGCGTCTCCGGCGAAGGTCTGGGGCCGGTCACGGTGGACGACACGGCCCTGTTTCTGGGCCGCATGGCCTGCGGGGCGGTGGCCAATTTTGAAGTGACGCGTTTAGCCCTGGGCCGCAAGAACTACAACGCTTTCGAGATCAACGGCAGCCGCGGCTCGCTGGTCTTCAATCTGGAGCGGATGAACGAGCTGGAGTTCTATTCTCAGGACGACACGCCCGACGCCCGCGGCTTCCGCAACATCATGGTCACCGAGGGCGCACACCATGCCTTCATCTCAGGCTGGTGGCCGCCGGGCCACACGATCGGCTACGAGCACACGCATACCCACGTGATCTACGAGTTCCTGAAGGCTATAGCCGCCGGAAAATCGCCGGTCCCGAATTTTGAAGACGGCTACCGCTGCAACCTGGTCCTCGACGCCGTGGAACGCTCCTCGGCAAGCGGGAAGTGGGAGAAGGTGTAGATCCTCCTCGCAAGCTAGGACTTCCCCGGACGACCATAGTACCCAGGCCCGTTTACTGGGTCGCGAGAGTGACCATATTCGATGCAGCGCTGCCTGCGCTAACGATCAGCGCCACAGCCGGACCGACAGGTGCGGCAGCCGGGACCTGTACGTTGACTTGGTATAAGCCGACGAACCCTGGTGTCAACCCGGCGAAGGTCACCGGGGATGAAACTCCGCCGATCGTCACAGAAGGCACAACAACAGTCCTTGACAGAGGCGTAGATGGGGTTGGCGTACCAGTGGCAGGGGTATTCGAAACCTCCCCGAGGCCGGTACAGTAGATTGTTATGAACTCTCCGCGGCGAACTGCACGGCTGGCCAGTCCACTGATTCCTCCGGCAGGAGCGGCTAGTTCCCCACTGGGGGCAATCACTACAATGCCCTGTCCTATCCCCTGCTGATTGATCGTGAAGATAGCAGGAGCAACTTGTGCCAGATCCACATTCACAGGATTGCTGGTTCGACCAGACGAGGTGGCCAGCACACTGGCACTGGTTTGCCCCCGTAGTTCCCAGGGAACTTGAATGTTGATCTGGCTGTTAGACGCAAAGAACAGCGGTGCCAGGATGCTCCCGTTGAAGATGAGAGAAGACCCCGAAAGAGATGTCGGCAAGGGCAAGGATGACGCTACACCCGGCTGTACCGCCAGTGCCGTACCGAAGACCGCCGCGATGCTCCCCGGCGCCACCGGATGTTGGAAACTTGCGCCATTGACGATGCCGCCAGGAGAGAGGAGGGGAACAGGTCCTGGGATGGTTCCCGTAGGCACGTTGCTTAAGCTGGCCGTGAGCGCTGTGATGTCAAATCCTGCGTTGGCGCTGGCTGGTCCGCTGAAGACCACGAACCGCACCACGTCACCGCCGTTGAGATCCTTCGCGACGGAAAAACGCGTAGTCGAACTGCCGGAGAAAGGGGAATCTGCGTTGACCGAATTGTCCGACGACATGTGAGCAATAAATAGCGGGGCCGAAACGTCGAAGTTCCTAATCACCAGCACGTCAACGCCATCGCCGGCGTTGCGGAAATCGTTCGCTCTGGCGAATGCGCCTGCCAATAGGTAAGTCGCCGTTCTTGGAACGGTGAAGGCAATCGATGCGCCCGGGGCCGAGGATGGTAGCCCCAAAGGGTGTAGTAGCACGAGGTTCCGTCGGGAGTCGTACATCACAAGAGGCAGCCCGCCTGCGCCCGCGAACGCAGGTCCAACGAATACTATTGAACCGCTCGGGAAGGATATCACCCCAGACGAATTGAGAGGAACGGCCGCCGAAACCGCGTTAGGTTGGACTCTCAAGTCTGGTATGGCCTCGTAAGCAAAGTCAGCGGACAGGAGGTCATCCGGAACGGTTGCCACTGGCGGTGGAGGCACCGGTGCCGTCCATCCATTTTGTTGAACGACAAGCGTCCTCGTTCCGATGCGCAGCGTGGCAGGTCTATTCTCAGCAAATGTGTTCGTCCGGGAACTCAGGCGCACGGTCGCCGCACCAAGGGCGGAGCCCGGCGTCAGGCGCAACCAGTGCCCATCAGACCGAGTACCCCAGTAGCAACCATTGACCGGCTTGATGTCCAAGCTGACAGGCACAGCGAGTGCCGCAATAGCTAACGTGGAGAATGGCAGAGCCACGTCACAGTCCAGACCGACAACAACAGCGAAATCTGTTCCGGGATCCCGAGCGCTGAGAGTCGCGTCTTCTTCGTGGCCGGCGCTTGAGATAAGTCCGGACTCGTCCGCACGCCAGCCGAATCTCGTATCCACATCGGCATCATCCTTAAACGTTATCCGCCAGTGGTTCATTGGGTACCATTGCTGGCCGTCTGACACTCTCAGGTCCGAGAACCGGACCCAGGTCTTCGCGACGTCGAGTGTGTTGGCACTCGCTCCAAAGTGTTCTGGAGTCGCAAAGAATGTGTCGGTAGGGCGGACGTACTCAGCAACTGAAAGAGGCAGGAAATAGTCGGCTACGTCGAATTTCTTCCCGTTGATCTCAATTTGGACATTCCACTGTACAAACGTCCCATTGAGGGGCACCCAGACGCCGGAAAGGCTTCGGGAGAGGTTGCCGGGCGGATTGGTCACAACACCCACCTTCGTCACTGTCCACCGGACGAGAATCGGCTGGGTTGGTGACGCATCCCCGATGTGTTGCCGGGAATAGATGTTATGCCCATTGAGGTTCAACCCGTCGATGTTCTCAAAAGCACGACCGAACTTCGGGTACTGAGTAGGGTCCGCGTTCAGACGAACGCCATGAGAGTCATCTGGCAGGCCTTGAGTGGTGAGGTACAGCCCGAGACCAGGTACACTCGAGAGAACGTTGAACGCATCATCTGAAAACTGGTGAACGTTTCCCTGGATGCACGTCAATAGATTGACGGCGCCGGATTTGCCCTGGAAGCCCAGCACAAAAAAGTCGAGGCGCAACGTGGGAACAGACACGGGACGGGAAGGCACATACTGGTATTCTCGGATCTCGGCCTTCCAGGTTGCCTGCACGAGTCCATTCGGGCTGGAAATACTATCAGTCGAATGAAGGTGGGAAACCGCTGCAACCACGATAGTTCTCAGGACGAGAATGAGGGAGATCAGCAGAACCACGCGCTTCATGCGAAGTACCCCTTCCCCCCACCTCGCGTTTCGACGCTGGAGCATGATGTCAGAACGGCAGGCGTCGAGACCCCGCCCTACGAACTCTTCGCCAGATTCAACACCACCTGGAACCAAAAGTTCGGTTGATGGACAATTTGCACTGGAATCCCGCGCATCGGCCCCTCGCGGGGCACCAGCAGGTCGAAATCGGTGGTCTTGCCGGACTGATGATTGAGAATCTGGAAGCGTGCCCGGACCAGATTGTGGTACACCACTGGCGCCTTGTTTACGCTCAAGGCCTCCCGCTCCACGCGAGTGACGCTCTTCAGAGTAGCGGTGTATTTTCGGGCGTTGTAGACGTAGCACAGCGATGAGTTTTGCCCGCTTCCGGAAATAGCCTGGTTGATCAAGTCCTGGACCGTGGTCAGGAACCCGGCCGTTCGCCCGCAGCTTTGTGCGCTCTCCAGACGCCGTACCGGCCTGGCAGGATCCGCAAGGCGGTCGAGCACCACTTGCTCGGCCCGCTCCAGTTCCTTCAACGTGAAGTCCCGGTCCGAGGCGAAGGGAGACGTGCGAGCAATCGCGCCCTCCTGGTCCACCCGGGTGACGATGGCTTCGAACAGGTACTTGCCGGACGTCTTCTCGTTTGCCAACTCGCCCTGCATTTCGGCTACGGATGCGCCCTTCGAAGCTTTCATGAACCCCATAAAAGCGCTGGCTTCCACGGCGTTGTCGTTGGCCGCGCTCTTCTTGATCACTTCGGTTCCGGCGCCCCAACGATTGACTCCTTTGGCCTTGGCGGGGTCCGATCCAAACAGCAAGGCGATCGTCTCGAGTTGAGCGTCGTTGGCAGAACGCGCCCGGCGGATGTATCCTCCGCCAACATCTTCGCGAGTCACCCAAAAGAACAGGACGCGAATGCGGGCCGTCATCTGGTAGTCATACTGGGCGTCCACCTGCTTGGCCTCGCGAATCCAGGCCACCGCCTGGTCGAGCGCCGCCTGATCGCTCTGGGAGTCGACCGGGAGCGCCAGCAGCAAGAGCAGAAGCAGTCCGGACATGGGCCTACTCTCTATTCAATCACAGGGCGCACGGCAACTTTGGTATAGTTCGACCGTGCCTCAATACGATTACAACCTAGTGGTGATTGGCGGGGGCCCCACGGGGGAAAAAGGAGCGGCGCAAGTGGCCTACTTCGGGCTTCCGGACAGCGTGATTCCGGAATCCTGCAAACCGCGCACCAAGGCGGACTTCCGGGTGGCCCTGGTGGAACGCGAGAACGTCCTGGGAGGAGCTTGCATCAACACCGGCACCTTGCCCAGCAAAACGCTTCGGGAATCGTCGTTGTTCCTATCCGGCGCCCGCCAGCGGCAGCTTTCCGGTGGTCTGGAAACCTCGGTCCGCAAGAACATCACCCTCAGCGACTTCATGTACCGCGCCCACTACGTCCAGGAACGGGAGCGGGAGCGCGCGGCGCGCAATGTCGAGCGGCACCAGATCGCCCGCCTGTACGGGAGCGCCTCGCTAACCGACGCCCATACCGTGTTGATCCGCGACAAAGCTGGGACGGAGCACAGCGTAACCGCGGAGTTTGTCCTGCTGGCCACCGGCAGCTCTCCGGCGCGGCCCAAGAACATCCCCTTCAATAACGAGAACATCTTCGACAGCGACACGGTGCTGCAGATGCAGAACCTGCCGCGGTCGATGATCGTTATCGGCGGCGGGGTGATCGGTTGCGAATACGCCTGCCTGTTTCAAGCTTTGGGGATCATGGTGACGCTGGTGAATCGCTCCGGCCGGGTGTTGGAATTTCTGGACCATGAAATCAGCGACGCGCTGATGGGACACTGCCGCAACGCCCGCATGGACGTGGCCCTGAACCAGGACGTGGACACCGTCACCCTGAAGGACGGCGAAGTCCACACCAAGATGAAGAGCGGTACCGAGTTCATCACCGAGTCCATGCTTTACGCCGCCGGACGCGGCGGCAACACCGGCGGCGTGGGCCTGGAGCGGCTGGGCATCAAGATCAGCAAGTACGGCAATCTTGAGGAAGTGAATCCCATCACCTACCAGACCAGCGTGCCAAACATCTACGCGGGCGGCGATCTGATCGGGCGGCCGGCGCTGGCTTCCACAGGGATGGAACAAGGACGTCTGGCCATGTGCCACGCCTTCAACATCCGCTACCGGGGCCAGGAGTTGAATCCGGTCCTGCCAGCGGGTATCTACACGATCCCTGAAATCTCCTCGGTCGGGGAAAGCGAGCAGACCCTCAAGAAGCGCGAGCCGGCAGTGGATTATGTGGTGGGCCGCAGCCGCTTCGGTGATCATGCGCGCGGCCAGATCATCGGCGACACGCATGGCATGATCAAGCTGATCTTCTCCGCGCCGGAAGGACGCCTGCTGGGCGCGGCGGTGATCGGGGAAATCTCCTCCGAGCTGATCCACGTCCCGATGGCCTGTCTGCAGTTCGGCGGAGGGATCGACTACTTCATCAGCTCGGTGTTCAACTATCCGACGCTCTCGGACGCCTTCAAATACGCAGCCTACGATGCGCTGGGCAAGCTGAATGCGTACAGGGCAAAAGGCGCCACAGGCTAGTACCGCTCCCTCACGGTCGCGGCTCGTTCGGAAGAGCCGCGACCGTCAGGGAGCGGTTGCCTGGCCCT
>Ga0184615_10001268_pt1 | contig 13829 bp, 14 predicted proteins | sample PLM4_65_coex_FD_133134 | JGI IMG/M metagenome (GOLD analysis project Ga0184615, IMG submission 133134) | Groundwater sediment microbial communities from an aquifer in East River, Colorado, USA - PLM4_65_coex | ecosystem: Environmental > Terrestrial > Soil > Riparian zone | place: USA: East... | reverse complement strand
ATCGCGGCCGAGCTCGTTCACGGTGCGTGCGGCGTTGCGGTAGGCGCGGATGCGAAACGGGTTGTCGCCCTTGATCTCGAGGAGGTCGGCGATCTCCTCGAAGATTGCGGCGATGTCGGCGTTGTGTACTGGCACTATGCTGGGGCCGAGTGCTGAGTGCTGAGGGCTGAGTGCTGAAATCCTCCCACCACCCCGTCACCTTCGGTGCCACCCCGCCTCAGGCAGGCGGGGAGTCGAATCACGACTCACGAATCACGAATCACGAGTTTCCTAGAGCGTGGGGGTGCCCTCGTGCGCGTAGGTCTTTTCGTGCGCCGCCTCGCAGCGGATGCAGCGCATGGCCGTGGGATACGCGGCCAGGCGCTCGAAGTCGATGCCCTGGCCGCACTGGACGCACATGCCGTAGGTGCCAGCGGCGAGCCGCCGCCTGGCATTCTCCACCACGCCGAGCTCCCGCACGTGGCGGTCGATGAACGCCGCGTCGAGATCGGCCAGCATGTTGGCGACCGATTCGTCCCCGGCGTCGCCCACCATGCCCGCGAGGTCCCGATGGTGCTCCTGGTCCGACTGCAGCAGCAGGTCGCGGATCTCCTGGCGCAGCTCGCGGGCCCGGGAATCCAACGCGCGGCCGAGATACGCGACCTGCGAGTGCTTCAGGTGTTTCATGTCGGCGCGGCCTCCCTCCATGCGGCGGGACCGGAATCAGCGCGGAGGGTCGCGCAGGGCAGCGGCAAGCCGGCGCGTCAAGCCATAGAAAGCGGCCGCGCGGGTTGCCCAGCCCAGAATCCTGCGTGGGCCGACAATGGCCGCAACCGCGACTATGGAACCGACTATGAGCGGCCGCGCCGCGATTCCGCGCGCGACAGCGACCGCCCGGTCCAGGAGCATGCCTCTGGCGGCAAGTGCGGCGGTCGAATCCGCGATCAGGGCGCGCTGCACCCTCGAGCGCTCCTGCAGCGCAATCCTGCGTTGCTCCAGCACATGCACGACGCCGATCATGGCTGCGGCATGAGCACGTCGTGATCCTTGCGCAGCTCGCCCAGGCTCGCGTCGAAAATCCTGGGTCTGGCCCGGGCGGCACGACGCATCCACCAGGCGCTCAGCCCGCCGATAAGGAGGAACAATACGGCGAACAGCACCGCCACCGCCAGCCGATATTCTTCCCCGACTGCGATCATCACCGCGACCGCTACGAACGCGATTCCGAGAAACGCGAAGAACAAGCTGATGATTGCGGCAAGCAGGATCTCGGCAAGCCGCGCCAGCTCCTCCTGGAGCTCGGTGCTGAGCAACTCCAGGCGCGTATGGGCAAGCCCGGCCAGGCTCGCCAGCAGCTTGCGCGCCGAATGAAACAGTCCCGGCGACGCCGGTTCGGAATTCACAACCTGCCCCGCGGGGAGCGGCCCAATCAGCGGCGGCCCAGTAAGATGCCAAGCACCAGACCCACGCCGGCGGCTATCCCGACCGCGGTCCAGGGGTTCCTGTGCACCTGCTCGTCGACGGTGTCGACCGCGTCGGTAGCGGTTTCCTGCAGGGCCTTGCCCGCTATCTGCATGCGGTTACGCGCGGCGCGCAACGATTCCTCGGCTTTCGCGCGGATCTTCTCGATGCGCTCTCCGGTCTGGCCGGCCGTGGCTTTGAGCAAGTCCTCGGCATCGGTAACCACGACGCGCATGTCCTGCATCAGTTTTTCGCTCGTGACATGTCCCATGTTGGTCTCCATATGAGTGGTTCATGAGTGGTTCAACTGCGCTTTGATGCTACCCCGACTGGCGTGCTTGCCATTGACGTAGATCAACCGGACAGGGGTTGCGGCGCCTGAGGGGAGCGGGTGACTGGAACCTCCTGTTCGCGCAGGAGACAGCCGCTCGCTCCTCGCGGGAGGCGGGTCCGTCCCGCTCAAGGAATGACTCCGCGATGCTCGTTGATCCAGATCAACTACCGCGGAGGCCGGTTGCGGTGAAATCCTCATAGGAACCGCGGCGTACCGACAGCGCCGGCCATTCCCTGGACATGAGGCGCCTACTTCGAACCGCGCCGATGCGCTCCCCCTCGGCGCCCGATGCCGCGCCGCCGCTCTTCGCGGCGCTCTCGAATCCGGCGTGCTATCCGCACCCGGTCAGCGGCGTGCGGGTGCTGGAAACGCACATCTCGTGGATCCTGCTGACGGGCGAATACGCCTACAAGATCAAGAAGCCCGTCTACCTTGGCTTCCTGGACTTCTCCACGCTCGGGCTGCGCCGCCATTACTGCGAGGAGGAATTGCGGTTGAACCGCCGGCTCGCTCCGGAACTCTACCTGGAGCTCGTCGAGATCCGCGGCTCGCCCCGCGCTCCGCGCATAGGTGGCGACGGGCCGGTGCTCGAGTATGCGGTCAGGATGCGCGAGTTTCCGCAGGAGTCGCTCGCCAGCCGTGCCCTTGCGCGCGGTGCGTTCGGCGCGCCTGAAGTCGACGCGCTCGCCACCGTGATCGCCGGGTTCCATGCCCGCGCGCCGCTCGCGCGGGCGCACGAGAGCTTCGGGACGTCCGATGCGGTGCTGTCCGCCGCGCTGCAGAACTTCGAGCAGATGCTGCCGCTCGCCAAGACTGCGCCGGACGACAGCGCCCTGCGCGCCCTGCGCCAGTGGACCGAACGCGAATTTGCCTCGCGGCGCGGCGACTTCGCGACGCGCAAGCACCTGGGCTTCGTGCGCGAATGCCATGGAGATCTCCATCTCGGGAACATCGTCGTGCTCGACGGGCGGCCGGTTCCCTTCGATTGCATCGAGTTCAACGACAACCTGCGGTGGATCGACGTCGTGAACGAGGCCGCGTTTCTCGCCATGGATCTCGAGGACCGCGGGCGCGGCGATCTCCGGTGGCGCTTCCTCAACCGCTACTTCGAGGCGACCGGCGACTACGCCGGCCTCGAGGTGCTGCCGTTCTACCTCATGTATCGCGCGCTGGTGCGCGCCAAGGTGCATCTGATGCGCTCGCGGCAGCCTGGCCTGAGACGCACCGAGAAAGCGCGCCTGGCGCGCGCCTTCCGGGAATACCTGCGCCTGGCCGGCCGCCTTGCGGCCCCGGAGCGCGCCGCGCTGATCCTCGCCCATGGCCCCTCCGGGTGCGGCAAGACCACGTTGACGCAGCCACTGGTCGAGGCTCTGGGGGCAATCCGGTTGCGCTCCGACCTCGAGCGCAAGCGCGTGCATGGCCTCGCGCCGCTCTCATCGAGCGGCTCCGGACTCGGGAGCGGCCTCTACACGGCGGAGGCGACCGCGGCAACCTATCGACGGCTGGGCGAGCTCGCCCAGGGTGCCCTCCGCGCCGGCTTTTCGGCCGTGGTCGATGCGGCCTTCCTCAGGCGCTCCGAGCGGGACGCTTTCCGGGCCATCGCGGAAGGGCTCGATGCGCCGTTCCTGATCCTGGACTTTCACGCGCCGCAGGAAGTATTGCGCGCCCGGGTCGCGGAGCGCCTGGCCCGCGCGGACGACGCATCGGAAGCCAACCTCGCCGTGCTCGAGCACCAGCTTGCCGTGCGCGAGCCGCTGACGCCCGCGGAGATGTCGGCGGCATACGCCGTGGACGCAACCGGGCCCGTTTCGCACGACATGTGGCGCCCGTTCATCGAGGGCCTCCGCCGGTCAACCAGCGGCAATACTCCGGTGTCCCGCGTCCGGGCTGCCCATCCTGCCGATGGCAAGATCGCGTGACCAGAGATGGCGTCTGATCGGCGGTTTCCTCGACCATACCGCCGAGGCGATCCTGATTACCGATGCCGAGACCCGGATCGTCTACGTCAACCGGTCTTTCACCCGGGTCACGGGCTACACCCTGAAGGACATATCAGGGAAGACTCCACGGGTACTGCATTCGGGCCGGCAACCCGCGGCGTATTACGCCCGCATGTGGAAGTGCATCAACGAGGCGGGACGCTGGCAGGGCGAGATCTGGAACCGCCGCAAGAATGGCGATATCTACCCGGAGTGGCTGTCCATCACCGCGGTCAGGAGCAGCGCCGGCAAGGTGGAGTACTACCTGGCCATATTCTCCGATATCACCCTGCGCAAACGGGAGGAACACGAGCTCTACGATCTTGCGACTCACGATGTCCTGACCGGCCTGCCCAACCGCTTCTTCTTCAGCGAGCGGTTCCGGCATGCCATGGTGCGCGCGAGACGCGCCGGACACATGGTCGGGCTGCTCTACCTCGACCTCGACCGCTTCAAGCCGGTCAATGACGCGCTCGGGCACAAGTGCGGTGACAAGCTGTTGCAGACGGTCGCCAGACGTCTCAAGCGATCGGTGCGGGAAGAAGACACGATTGCGCGGCTGGGCGGCGATGAGTTCGCCGTCATTCTCGAGCACCTGTCGCGGCCGCGGGATGCCGCGGCGACCGCAAGAAAACTGCTTCACGCGATGGCACGGCCGTTCCGGCTGGACGGGCATAAAGCCAGTGTTACGGCAAGTATCGGCATCACCGTGTATCCGCTTGATGGCGACGATGTCGAAACCCTGGTGAAGCGCGCCGACGGCGCGATGTACCGGGCCAAGACCGAGCGCATGAACGATTACCGGTTCTGGGGCGACCCCGCTCGCTACGCGCGGGCTGGGGTGGCAACCCGCCGCAAGTGACCACCCTGTCCTACGACACGATCAGGACGCTACGGGTCAACGCCACCGCCACGATGTAGAGAAACACCGCCTGCGCCGCGATCCAGGCTCCGGTCCGGATGCGCCGGGTGGCCCCGTGCCTCAGGGCGACCATGCCCAGCACGATATAGACCACCAGCGCCACCACCTTGGCGGTCAACCAGGGCTCGGCGAGCGGGTACTGCTTCAGCATCACCGCCAGCGCGATCGCGCTCGCGAGCAGCACGGTATCCACGACGTGCGGCAGCACCCGCACCCAGCGGCGCTCGAGCATCCGTGAATCACGGATCATCCAGATGCCACGCAGGACAAAACCTGCGTAGGACAGCGCCGCGCAGGCCACGTGCGTCAGTTTGAGCAGCAGGTAATCCATTTCCGGCAGTTGCGCGGACGCCGTCCGCGCCCGCTCCGTCGCCCCCATTCTACGCAAACGGCCCCGGCGGCAAATCACAACCGCGCCGCGCATCTTTCTTGATTCTCGTCAAAGACCGGCAGTGCCTGCCTCCTGCATGATGTCAAATTGACGGTCAGGCGCGCCGTCGAGCTGCTTATCCCTTAGTGACCGTTTTACCTGGAACCGTGGAAAATCCGAGTCGACGCATCGAGCTGGTCTGCCCGGCCGGCAGCCTGCCGGCGCTGCGCGCCGCGGTGGACAACGGGGCGGACTGCGTCTACATGGGGTTGCGGGACGACACCAACGCCCGCAACTTTTCAGGACTCAATTTCGGCCTGGAGGACACCGCCGCCGCAGTGAGTTACGCCCACGCCAGGGGCGCAAAAGTGCTGCTGGCGATCAACACCTACCCGCAGGCGAGCGGCGGGGAGCGCTGGCTGCAGGCGCTCGATGCGGCCGCGTCGCTGAAGGTGGACGCCGTCATACTCGCCGACCCCGGCTTGATGCAGCACGCGAAGCGCGAGCATCCCGGCCTGCGGCTGCACCTGTCGGTCCAGAGCTCCGCCACCAACTACGAGGCGATCAACTTCTATCACGAGCACTTCGGGATCCGGCGCGCCGTGCTGCCGCGGGTCCTGTCTCTCGCCCAGGTGGAGCACGTGATCCGGAATACCCCGGTGGAAATCGAGGTGTTCGGATTCGGCGGCCTGTGCGTGATGGTCGAAGGCCGCTGCATGCTGTCCTCGTTCGCCACCGGAGAGTCGCCGAATACTCGCGGGGCATGCTCCCCCGGGCGGGCCGTGCGCTGGCACGAGACCCCGAACGGGATGGAATCGCGTCTCAGCGGCATACTGGTGAATCGCTACGCCGGGAATGAGAAAGCGGCCTATCCGACGCTGTGCAAGGGGCGCTACGAAGTGGCCGGCGAGACCTATTACGCGATCGAGGAGCCGGCCAGCCTCAATACGCTCGAGCTGCTCCCGGACCTTGCGCGCGCCGGGTTGGCTGCGATCAAGATCGAGGGCCGGCAGCGCAGCATCGCCTACGTCGCCCAGGTGACGAGAGTCTGGCGCGAGGCGATCGACCGGTGCTCGCGCGACCCGGCGGCGTTTGCGATCAGCCCCGCGTGGGCGGCGGAGCTGCGCAAGCTGTCCGAAGGGCAGCAGCAGACGCTCGGGGCGTTTTACCGGCCATGGAAATAGCGCGGATGAAGCTCGCGCTCGAACCGATTCCCTATTATTGGCCGCGCGAGACGGTACTTGCCTTTTACCGCGCCGTGGCCCTTTCCGCCGTGGATGTGGTGTACCTCGGGGAGACGGTGTGCTCCCGGCGCCACGAGCTGCGGCTTCCCGACTGGCTCGACCTCGCGCACGGGCTTGCCGCCGCCGGCAAGGAAGTCGTGCTCTCGACGCAGGCGCTGATCGAATCCGAATCCGACCTGAAAACGCTGCGCCGCATCGCCGGCAACGGCCGGTTCCAGGTGGAAGCGAACGACATGGGAGCGGTCCGGCTGCTCGAAGGCAAGGGGCCATTTGTCGCCGGCCCCCATCTCAATGTCTACAACCCGCAGACGCTCGCGTTTCTCCGCGCGCTCGGCGCGCGGCGCTGGGTGGCGCCGGTGGAAATGCCGCGGTCCGCGCTCGCCGGGATGATGCAGGCGCGCCCCGAGGGCGTCGAGACCGAGGTCTTCGTCTACGGCAGGCTGCCGCTCGCGCTCTCCGCCCGCTGCTTCACCGCGCGCCGCTTCAACCTGCAGAAGGACGACTGCCAGTTCCGCTGCCTCGATCATCCCGAGGGGCTTCCCGTGCGCACCCTCGAGGGCCAGCCGTTCCTGGTCCTGAACGGGATCCAGACGCAGTCGGCCAGGATCTGCAATCTCGCGCGGGAGCTGCCCGAGATGGCGCGGCTCGGCGTGGACATCGCGCGGATCAGCCCGCAATCCGGGCACATCGCCGAAATCGCGGCGCTGGTGAAGCGCGTGCTGCTCGATCCCGGCGAAGTCGTGACGGTTGCCGCGCAGCTCGACGGGCTCGCGGCGGAGGGAACGTGCAACGGCTACTGGCACGGCGCGGCCGGGATCGAGCAGGTTCTCGCTCATCAGCATTAGGCCGGCCGTGATCATACCCAGCGTGCCACGGACTGTCGGGAAGCTGCTCGCGGCGCTGCCGCAGTACCCGCATTCGATGTTGATGAGCGTCCTCTCGACCCTGTTCGTGCGCGACCCGTTCGCCCCGCTGGACGCGGAGCGGATCCGGGGCAAGGTGATCTGCCTCCATGTTCGCGACGCGGGCATCCGGATCAAGTTGCGCATCGACCGCGGCGGCTACCTGCCCTGCCCCGACAGCACCGAGCCGCACGTCACGGTGAGCGCCGGCGCGCGCGAATTCCTGCTGCTCGCCCTGCGCAAGGAGGACCCCGACACGCTGTTCTTCGACCGCCGGCTTTGCGTCGAGGGCGATACCGAGCTCGGCCTCATCGTGAAGAACGCGCTCGACCGCGTGGATCCTCCGCTCCCCGCCCGCCTGCTCGATCTCCTGAGAAATCATCTTTCGTAGTTGCCGGATCGCTCTCGATCCGCGCCGGCGGCGCGCCACGGCGCGCGCGGCCGTTTTGCTGGATAATACGGCCCGACCGCATCCAGCAGCGGGCCCGCCCGCGACACGCCTTGCCGACGACGCCGAACAAGAACCAGAGCTTCCTTGCCAACCTGCCGCTCTTCAGGGAACTGAGCGCCGAGGAAATCGATCGCCTTGCGAAAGGGACGCGCGAATCCCACGTCCCGCGCGGCCAGATCCTGTTCCGCCGCGGCGACCGGTGCGAGGGCTTCCACGTCGTCGTCTACGGGCAGATCAAGCTCGCATTCAACGCGGCTGACGGCGCGGAGAAGGTGGTCGAGATCATGGGGCCCGGCCAGAGTTTCGGCGAGGCGGTGATGTTCATGGAAAAACCCTACCCGGTGTACTCGCAGGCGCTTGCCGACAGCCTGCTGCTCCACATCGCCAAGGCTTTCGTGTTCGAGGAAATCGAGCGCGATCCCGGGTTCGCGCGCAGGATGATCGCCGGCCTGAGCCGCCGCCTGCACGGGCTCATCGGCGACCTCGAGGCCTACTCACTGCAGTCCGGGACGCAGCGTGTGATCGGCTATCTGCTCAACGCGGTGCCGGACGGCGCGGCGGCCGGCGCCCCGGTCGAGCTGCGGCTGCCCGCAAGCAAGGGCGTGATCGCCTCCCGCTTGAACCTCACGCCGGAGCATTTCTCCCGCATCCTCCACGAGCTCACCGAAGCGGGTCTCATCCGGGTCGACGGCCGCAGCTTTTCCATCCTCGACGTCGACGGGCTGCGACGCTACGAAGGCTAGCTGCGGGGTTCAATCCCCGTTCGGCCCAGCGCCTCGTCCCCCGCCGCCGCGAGGACGAAGGGCGCGAGCGCCGCAGGATAACGCCCGCGCGGCCGGACCGCAATTGATGGCTTGCGCCAGCAGACGGCGTCACATTCCTGCAATCGCTCTCTCTCCTGGAAGCGTGGTCTTGATCCACGTCAGTACCGCTCGCCGATCGGGCACCTATCATCAACACTTGATCTGGCGACTCTCATGGAGGAATCCATGGAACATGCACTGCAACACTCCAACCGCCTGATGATGCTCGCTCTGGCATTCCTCGCGATCGTCACGGAGCGCGTCATCTCCTACCACTTCGGAATTGAACGCCTGCTGCCGGGCCTCGAAAGCGGAGCGCTCCTCGCGTGGGCGATTGGCCACTGCGACACGCTGGACGGGCCGGTCATCACGCTCGCGCGCAAGGCGCTCGAGACGGGGAACGTCAACCACGTCCTGCCCTGGGTGCGCCCCGAGGATGAGCGCGAGATCCGCCATGCCTTCCAACATGCAGTGTCGGTCCGTAAGCTCGGGCCATCGGCCCGTGAGCTCGCTGATACGCATTTCTTCGAAACCCTGGTGCGCGTGCACCGGGCGTCCGAAGGCGCGCCGTACACGGGACTGAAGCCCGCGGGGGCCGATCTCGGCCCGGCGGTGCCGGCCGCCGACAAGGCGCTCGAGGACGGCTCGGTGGAGACGGTGGTGAAGCTGCTCACCGACGCGGTGCGCGCGGGCGTGCACCGGCACTTCCACGCTGCGGTGAGCCGCAGACACTTTGCCGTGGACGACGTCGCGGCGGGCCGCGAGTACGTCGAGGCCTACGTCCCCTACGTCCACTACGTCGAGCAGCTCTGGGATACGGCGACCGGCGCCGCTCACGGGCACTATCCAGAGCACGGCGCCCAAGAGCACGAGCACGCCGCCCCCGTACACTGACGGGGCCAGACTTTCCGGCGCGCAAGCGAGGACGCAGGGCGGCCTCGCAAAGCCGGACGTCCGGCGGGCGCGGCGTGGCACCTGCTCGTTCACGCGTGCGGCGGCAATTCTGCCAGCTCAATCCGGATTTGCGCAACGCGACCGCGCGGTGATTCGCAGAACGTGAATTGCCCCCGAGTAGATAAGAGTCTAAGCTCACGCGCGTAATCCAGTACCTGCTGCACGTGGCGAGGATCGTGTCATGAACTGACCGCGAGGAGAGCCGCGATGTCCACAGCAACTCTGCAAGCGCCGGAGACATTGTCGCCGTGGTGGGACCGGGCAGTAGCCTTGGTCATGGCGGTGGGCTTTGCGGCTCTTATCCTGATATCGGTCAAGGCCTACGAGAACGCGCCGCCGATTCCCGCGAAATCGGTCGCGTCCGACGGAGAGATCGTCTTCACCGCCGGGGACGTCTCCTCCGGCCAGGCAGTGTTCCTCAAGTACGGTCTGATGAACAACGGCACGATCTGGGGCCACGGCGGCATGCTCGGGCCCGATTTCTCTGCCCAGACATTGCACAACCTCGCGCTGTTCCTTGCCGAGCGCATCGCGCGCGAGCGCTTCAACACGGCGTACACCAGCCTGGACCGCCGCCAGAAAGGGACCGTGGACGGCGAGGTCGCCGCTGCGTTCAAGACCAACCGCTACGACCCTGCGAGCGGCACGCTGACGCTCCTGCCCGATGGCAAGGCGGCTTTTGATTCCCAAGTCGCTTACTGGACCGATTATTTCCTGGACCCGGCCAAGAACGGCGGGCTCGCCAGAGGAGCCGTTTCCGATCCGAAGGAGCTGCGGCAGCTCACGGCGTTTTTCGTCTGGACCGCCTGGGCCTCGGCCGTCCAGCGGCCCGGCACCTCGCACTCCTACACCAACAATTTCCCGTACGACCCGCTGGTCGGCAACCATCCGACCGGTGCGACGGTGCTCTGGAGCGCAATCAGCCTGCTGTTTCTGCTGGGGGGCATCGGGATCGTGCTGCTCGCTTTCGGTAAGTTCGACTATTTGGGCTGGCACGGCAGCGTTCCTCAACAGGCTGCCGCCCGTCCCGCCACGGCGCGCGGGGCTCAAATCACGCCGGCGCAAGCGGCCACGCTGAAATTCATGCTGGTGGCCGCCCTGCTGTTCCTGGCGCAATCGTTGATCGGCGGCGCCGTTGCGCACTCTCGAGCCGAGCCGGGCGATTTCTACGGCTTCGATCTGGCCGCATGGCTGCCAAGCAACCTGCTGCGCGGCTGGCATCTACAACTCGCAATCTTCTGGGTCGCGACCTCGTACGTTGCGGGCGCGCTGTTCGTCGCTTCGGCTCTGGGCGGCGGTGACCCGAAAGGACAGCGCCCCCTGGTGCACGTGCTGTTCGGCGCGCTGGTCGTGGTCGTCGTTGGCAGCCTGCTCGGCCAGTGGGCAGGTATCCGCAACCTGCTCGGCGATCTGTGGTTCTGGGTCGGCAACCAGGGGTGGGAATACCTGGAGATCGGCCGTTTCTGGCAGATACTGCTCGCCGCGGGCTTGCTGTTCTGGTTCTGGCTGATCTTCCGCGCGGTGCAGCCCGCCCGCGGCAACCCGGAGCTGAAGCCTTTCGTCACCTTCTTCCTGATCGCCGCATTCGCGATCCCGTTCTTCTACCTGCCGGCATTCTTTTTCGGCGACAAGACTCATTTTTCCATCGTGGACGTGTGGCGCTTCTGGATCATCCACCTCTGGGTGGAGGGCTTCTTCGAGTTCTTCGTGACGGTCATCGTTGCGGTCATCCTCTATCAACTGGGCCTGGTTCGGCGCATCACGGCCATCCGCGTGATCTATCTCGACGCCATCCTCTATTTCGGCGGTGGCCTCATCGGCACCGCGCACCACTGGTACTTCACGGGCCAGACCCCGCTCGCCATGGCGCTCGGCGCCACGTTCTCGGCGCTCGAGGTCGTGCCGCTCACGTTGCTTACCCTCGACGCCTGGGACTTCTACAAGGTGACGCGCGGCGAGAGCGGGCCGGCCGGCTTGCGCCACCGCTGGACTTTCTTCTTCCTGATGGCGGTTGGCTTCTGGAATTTCATCGGCGCCGGCGTGTTCGGCTTCCTCATCAACATGCCGATCGTGAGCTATTACGAGATTGGCACCAACCTGACCATCAACCACGGTCACGCCGCGTTCATCGGCGTGTTCGGCATGCTGGGCGTGGGGCTGATGGCGTACGTGCTGCGCGAGATCTCGAGCGAGCAGATCTGGCCCCGCGTGGAGCGGTGCCTGAAGGTTGCTTTCTGGGGCCTCAAAATCGGCCTCGCGATGATGGTCGTCCTGAGCCTGCTGCCGAACGGCCTGCTGCAGGTCTGGGACGTCATCGAAAACGGCTACTGGCACGCCCGCTCGCTCGCGCATACCGGAAGCCCGGTTCCGAAGCTCCTGGAATGGATGCGCACGCCGGGCGACCTGGTGTTCATCCTGGCCGGCCTGCTGCCGCTGGTGTGGGGCCTGTGGGTTTCATACCGGGACTTGTGGCGCCGCGGGGTCGGCACCCTGGCAGCCAATACGGCCCGTTAGCCAGGGTTAAGACGGTCCGGCTCAGTGGCTCGTGCCCTCCGAGCGGGTGAGGCAGTGCATCGTAATCGGACCGTCGACCGCATGCTCAGGCAGCTCCTTATCGCTCCCGCAAAGAAGCGATCCTATCCGGGCTTGCCGTCTAGCCGGGGGCGCGTCAGTACGGGCCAGTAGCGCGCCGCGTAAAGACCGAACGCCGCGGCCCAGAGCAGCGCCGATACCTGAACACTCGCCATATACAGTCCAGGCGACGCAATGCCACCGAAGACGCGAACAACCGCCGCGACTTGTACCAGCAGAAACACCGCAAGCTCAAAGCCATCCGCTGTCAGGGGGCGCCCAGTATGGCCGCGGGCAGTCCGCGTCATCATGCCCAGGGTCAATCCGCCAATCGCGCCTACCGTGAGCACATGGGTGGCATACGATCCGGCCAGCAGTTCCAGTTCAGACAGGCCGCGCAGCGCGAAATGCACGACTATCCATGCGTATGCTGCATGCAGTATCCACACCAGCGGCGTGGCAAGGGTGCGCCACGGCTTCCAGAAATACAGCCGCACACCATGCGCCAGCGCGCCGATCAGCGCAATCGTGGCGATGACGGTGTGGGGCAATTGCAGCAGGTCGGCTGCGAACAACAGCATTACGGTGCCAAGCGCGAATTTTTCCACCAGCGCGTAGCGCGTTGCGTTCGCGCCGGGTATGCCGTTGTTGGTAAACATCGGGATCACGCGGCCGCCCATGACCGTCATGATGAACAGCACGACGTCCAGCGCGAGCTGCAGGCCCAAACGCGGCGATAGATCGAAGCGTCCCTGCAACGCCAGGTGCACCGCGAGGATCAGCACGCCCACCAGCACCAGCAGTCCCACGAAGAAATAGTTGCGGACATTGCGCGCTCGCCATAACGGAATGCCGATCGCCACCGCGACAGCGACAGGAAAAGCCGCATTGACCACGGCTGCCGTCATGGCGAACGGTGTCAGCACCAACACCCTGCCGCAACCCCAGCGCGCTGCCAATGCCATCAGCGGCACGCCGCTCGGCGTGGGTTCGTCCGTCCACGCGCGCACGGCAGTGAGCAGAAAGCCCGCGATGACCGCGATCGTGTATCCGAACAGCATTTCATGGCCGTGCCATACCGGCCCCTGCAGGTACGCGGAAGGAAGGTAGCCTGAGAACTGCGCTGCCCAGAGCAGCACGCTGAAGGCACTGAAAAGGCTCGCCAGCAGGTAAAACGGGCGAAAACCCAGGTTCCATAACGCGAAGCCGGCAACTGCGGGCGGAGCCTTGGGATTTAGCGGTCGAGTCATCTCCACTGGTTCATCCCGCGCGTCAGTGGCTCGTTCCCTCCGAGCGGGTGATCTTGTTGTAGACGTTATATTTTCCCGACGGCTTTTTCATCGGGATGCGCTTCACCTCCTTCAGGCTCCCGGCGTCGAACACGATCAGCGCCCCGTCCATCTCCCACAGGCTCGCCAGCGCGTAGCGCCCGTCGCGCGTGAACTCGACGTGGGCGAGCGTCTTGCCCGGCACGGGACGCAGTTCCCCGGCCACTTCGAGGGTCCGCTTGTCGATGACCAGCAGCGTGTCCTTGCGGGGGCTCATCATGGCGTCCACCCACGCGTAGCGCGTGTTCTCGTGGCTGCGCATGAAGAAGCCGGGCCCCAGCGTGCGGATTTCCTTCACCGTGCGCCAGTCCTTGATGTCGATCACCGTGACCACGCCCTGCTTGAGGTTCGGCGTCGCCATCACGGTGCGGCCCTGGTACTGCCAGGTGATGCCCGAGGCGAGGTGCGGCATGCCCGGGATGTCGACGGAGGCGATCTTGCGGCGCACGTCGAGGTGGACCACCTGCCCCTTGCCCCCGTCGCGCGAAGTCGCCATCAGCGCGCTGTAATCAGGCGTGAAGAAGAAGTCGT
>Ga0184615_10001266_pt1 | contig 13836 bp, 10 predicted proteins | sample PLM4_65_coex_FD_133134 | JGI IMG/M metagenome (GOLD analysis project Ga0184615, IMG submission 133134) | Groundwater sediment microbial communities from an aquifer in East River, Colorado, USA - PLM4_65_coex | ecosystem: Environmental > Terrestrial > Soil > Riparian zone | place: USA: East... | reverse complement strand
TGAGATCGTTGTTGTGGACTCGAACAGCACGGACAGTACCGTGGCCATTGCCCGGGGATATACGAGCAAAGTCATCACCCAGAAGTGGCTCGGTCACATCGGGCAGAGCCAATTCGCCACAGACCAGACGTCGAATATCTGGGTATTGCACATGGACGCTGACGAGAGTGTATCCCCGGAGCTGCGAGATGAGATCCTCGCACTTGATCTTGACAACAGTCCCTATGACGCTTACGAGATGCCGCGGAGGCATTTTTTTATGCAGAAGTGGATCAACCATTCGGCCTGGTACCCTGATTACAAGATCCGTCTTTTCCGAAAGGACAGGTGTAGATGGGGGGGATATGCGCCTCATGATGAAGTAAAGGTAAAGGGTCGCAAGAAGAAGCTGAAAAAAGATATCCTGCACTACATCTATCAGGACATCGCACATTTCTCGGCAACAAAGAACAATTACTCGTCCCTGACCGCCGCAGACCATTATAAAAATGGGAAGAAGGCTCGCATCATCGACTTTACCCTGAGGCCGCTCTATGCTTTTCTGTATCGCTACCTCATCAGGTTGGGTATCGTCGATGGGGTCGCGGGCTTTACGATCTCGGTCATGGAGGCCCATGCTGTTTTTATGAAATATATAAAATTATACGAGCTCCAGAACAAGCTCCGGCGGTTTCCGGGAGAAGAACGAGAGCGGTGATGAAAATAGCATTCGCTCATATGTTCACCCTGCGCACGCCGCGGGGGATCGAGCGTTTTATCATTAATGTCTCGAATTCCCTGGCTCGGAAAGGGCACGAGATCACCATCATCACGGGCCGCTGTCCGGATTCCCCCACACGTGGATGGATCGATCCGCGGGTCCGGATCCATGAGATCAGGCATCATAATTGGCATAAGGCCTCTTTTATTCCCTGTTTCATGCACGATTTCCTGACCCATGATTACGATATCGTGAACCTCGCCATCGCGCGGGCGGAAGGATATGCCGCGGGCCTGGCATACAAGCTGAGGAAGTTCCGTTTCAATATCGTGTTCCAGTATCCCTTCGAGAACCATGAGAAGCACTTTATTGCCTTCAAACGATTTGGCACTGCGAAGCATGCCGATGAGCTTATTTCCGCGAGTGCCTATATTGCCCAAGGGGTAGAGTCCTGCTTCGGTCGGCCGTCACAGATGGTCCCCAACGGCGTGGATCCATCCCTGTTCAGGAGCGATCGTGTGCGCCGCAGCGATACTCGGAAGAAGCTCGGCATCCCGGAGGATGCTCCGGTCTTGATCACGGTTTCGGCCCTTCAGGGACGAAAGGGCATCGAAAAGGTGCTGGACGTGGTCGAGTACCTGAAACGGTCAATGCCGGATATCCGGTATATCCTGTGCGGCGACGGGAATAACAGGGACCGTGAGGCCTTCCATGCAAAGGTAGCTGCTCTCGGGATCGTACCTAACGTGCATTTTATGGGGAATCAGAAGGACGTATCGGGATTCTACAATGCTGCGGACCTTTTCGTGTTCCTGCCCGAGTTCGAAGGGTTCGGCATCGTCGCGCTGGAAGCCATGGCAAGCGGGCTTCCCCTCATCGTATCCCAGGGCAGCGCCTTCCCTGAGATCCTCGCTGAAGGCGGCGGCGTCATGGTCGATCCGGACGCTCCGGCAGAGATTGCCAGGACCATTCATGCACTCCTGCAGGACCGCGAACGAAGATCGCTGATGGGAGCAGCGGGACGCGCAGTGGTCGAGAAAAAATATTCCTGGGATGCTGTCGCCTCGCAGTTGGAAACGATCTTTAGGAACCAGCTGAGTATCTAGAGAATCCATTATTCTCAAAATAGGAAGAATATTTCTCGCAGAGCAGAGTTCGCAGAGAAAAGCTGAGAAATGTTCCGGGTTAAAAAAAAGACCTACATGCTTTGATTTAGATCTGCGTCCTCCGTTTATGCCCGCGCTATGGCAACAGCAGGGTACGTGATCTGCTTGTACCCGCGTTATCGCAAGAGCAGTGTACGAGAGACGCCCTTTCGGTTCCGGCTTGTCCGGGTCAGGTAGTAAAAAACGATATCCATCATGCTAAAGATCACCGCAGCCATCATAACCTATAACGAAGAGAACAGGATCGAGCGCTGCCTGAAGAGCCTGGATTGGGTGGATGAGATTGTGATCATCGACTCGTTCAGCACCGACCGCACCGTCGATATCTGCAAGCGCTATACGCAGAAAATCTTTCAGCATGCCTGGCCGAACAACTATGCCGAGCAGAAAACAAGGTCCCATGAGCATGCATCACATGACTGGATACTGTTCATCGACGCTGACGAGGTCGTGACCAGGGCGCTGCGGGACGAGATCATCGCTGCATTTAAGACCGGTCCAGCTGCCGACGCATTCGGCATCCCGCGCAGGGAGTATTTTGGCGGTAAATGGATCAAGGCGGGCGGCTGGTATCCGCAGTACAAGTCCATCCTGTACCGGAAGTCCATGGGGGAATGGGTAAACCCGATTCACGAGAAATTCGTAACCCGGGGAACGACTGAATATCTCGTAAATCCCATCCTGCACGACGGCTACGGAAATTTCAAGACCTTCATGGACAAGTTCAATGTCTACAGTTCGCTGGAGGCTGAGAGGACGTTTCGTGAAGGCCGCAGAACAAAGTTCAGTTTACTGAAGGCCCTGTTCAAACCGCTTGAACGTTTTTACGGACGGTTCGTCAGGCACCGGGGCTACAAAGACGGCATGCACGGATTCTATATGGCTGCAGTGATAGCCTTTAACTATTTTTTAGCAGAGTTAAAATATTACGAACGCTTGTACGAAAAACAGAACCGGGAAAACTGGGACGACGTATATCGCCGGGATGCCGTGGGATCGGACCGTGATAGCACCGGAACAAAATGAAAGTACTCTTTGTGAACAACTTCAGGTACCGCGGCGGGGGAGAGGAGTTCCTTATGGAGCTTTTGCCCGGCCTGGTCAGGAAGGGTGCGAACGTCGGCATCGTCTGCCGCCCCAACACACCGCTTACAACCATGTTCAACGACTTTCCAGTGGAGGTTTTCCCTGTTGAAAAGTCCGGGCTGAGTGGTGTGGGTTCCTTTTTCAGGATCGCAAAGATCATCAAGGAGAACCAGTATGACATCATCTGCATCCAGCGGGGCCATGATATCGTTCAGGCATGGATAGCAACCATCCTCTCCGGCCGGCACCCGCGCCTGGTGTATACCGTCCATGTGGCTGATTTCATCAATTCGCGCTATCTCCTGAATCGCATGGACAATATTGTTACGATCTCCCGGCATATAATGCAAAAGATCATTTCCTTTCATCCGGCGTTGAACAAGAAGATTTCGATCATCCATCATGGAATTAATCTCGAAGTATTCAAAAACAATGGGAAGACGAGAGGTTTCATAAGAAAGCGATTCGGGCTTTCGCCTGATGTACCCCTCATCAGCACCTCAGGCAGCATTTGGAAAAACCAGATCGAGTTTCTGGATGCGCTCGTTGGTATCAGAAAAGAGATCCCCACTATTCGCTACCTGCTCTTAACTCCGATGGCCGACATGCCCCAGATGCAGGCGTTTAAAGAACGTGCAATAGCGCTCGGCGTGTCTGACTCGCTCCTGTGGCTGGATACCCTACCGAAGAAAGACATGCCGTTCTACTATTCGGACATCGATATCGCGGTCAGCACCTTCCGCAATGAAGGCTTCGGCATCTGGGTTGTGGAAGCTCTGGCCATGGGAACACCCGTTGTGGCTTTTGACGGAGGCGGTGTACGCGACGCGCTCGAAGGCTGTCAGGCCGGTGCCCTGATAAAAACCGGGGCGCAGGAAATGGCAGCTGAGATCGTGCATATTCTTAAGGACGCAGCCGTACATCAGCGCATGTCTGAAGCAGGCCCGCGATGGGTCGCTGAACGATTCAGCCGTGAGCGAATGGTCGATGAATATCATCTTTATTTTAAATCGATATTGATAAAACAGACTGAAGTGAAGAAGTAACGAAGCCCGTTTTGCAACGTTTTCGTTATTCGTCATAATGGCGTAACCGTGAAACGTTTAAAGAAACCGGCGTTGTATCTATAACAATTTTCATTAGGTTAAGTGAATGCCGAAAGCCATCATCCTCATGTATCACAATATCGACAATCCTCCAAAAGATGCACGTATTCCCAATTTGTACGTTACGCCGAGGATGTTCCGATTCCAGATGTGGTACCTCAAAACAGCCGGATTTAGAGTATTAACAGTCCAGGACCTGGTAGCCGCTGTCGAGGCAGGGGATGCCCGTCATAACATGGCGGCCATTACCTTTGATGATGGTTACACTGATTTTTATAAAAATGCATATCCGATCCTCAAGCACTATGGCTATCCATCAACGGTATACGTTGTTTCGGGTCTTGTCGGGAAGTACAATGCATGGGATTCGAAGAGTGAAACTCATCAGAAGCAGATGATGGACTGGGGTCAAATCGTTGAGGTCAGCGAAAACAAAGTCCAGATTGGTTCTCACACCAGATCACATCCGCAGTTGACCTTACTTTCAGGTGATGTGCTTCAGGATGAAGTGACTAGATCCAAGGGAGAGCTCGAAGAACGTCTGAACATGCCCATTGATCATTTCTGCTATCCCTACGGAGATAATGACGAACACGTCAAGGAGGAAGTTAAGAAGGCCGGCTATCGTTATGCGGTCATCACTCAGCGAGGACATGTAGAAAAGGGCTGTGATCCTTATGCCCTACGCAGGATCCCGATCAAGCTGATCACAAATCCAATATCGTTTCTGTACAAGATACACACGAACTCGGAAAAAAGGAAAGGCCGGCAGCCGTAGCAGACAGGTCTCATATTATGAACAAAACAGCACTCTATCTACTCTATGCATTCGCCGTTGCCACGGTACTCCCGATGTCCGCGACTTCGATTGTGCTTGCACTTCTGCTGCTCTTGCTTATCAAAGATCTTATTCAAAAAACAGCAACCATGGATGAATTTAAAAAGGATTCCCTGCTTTATGTCGCCCTGTTCGCATGGAAAGCTTTCACGCGGGCACTCGCTACGTCGGTACGGGATATTCCAAAGATCAAGGGTGTATGGGACCGAGTGCCCTATATCATCATCGGGTTTTACAAAATAAACCGTAAGCATGTGCTCAGGATCCTGCACGTCCTCTTTATGGCGAATGCCATCATTATCGTCTATGCTCTTGGTCAGCATTTTCTCGGGGTTCCTGCGCTGTATAAGCCGCTTTTTTATGAAGATACCGGACGTATGAGCGGATATTTCGGTCACCCTAATCAGTACGGCGGTTGTATTTCTATTGTTTTTATTCTAAACATATGTCTCTCGCTCTTTCAGGACAAGCGATACCTCCTCTACACGCCTTTTTTACTCGCCGGAGTTGTGGCAGCGGGATCCAGAAGCTACTTTCTCGGTGTCTTTGTATGCTTTTTCATCATCTTGGTGTTGTCAGGATCTTATAAGAAGATGATAAAATATTCGGTTGTTACCCTGGCGGTGCTAATGCTTATCGCGGTTACGGTCCCTTGGTTTTCCCAGCGAATAACAGACGGCCTTTCCTTCGAAAAGAATATTTATCGCCTGAATTTCTGGAAAATATCGTGGAGCATATTTCTTGAGCATCCGTTGGTCGGGGTAGGGAGTGGCATGTTACCGGGTTATCTGGGGCCTTTCGAAGAGAAAGGGCTCATAGACAATACTGCCCATGCCCATAGCCTCTATCTGCAAGCTCTTGCTGAAGACGGCATTCCCGGGTTCATTCTTGTTATTGGTGTGCACGTATATTTTATGAGAAAGTACTTCAGGGTCTTCAGCAGGAGCGCTGAGCCGCTGCTCAAGGCGTTTAGTCTTGCAGTCGCCCTGTCGTTTGTAAATCTTCTGGTGGCCGGTATCTTTGAGAACAACTTCGGTGCGGCGATCGTCGCGATGAACATCAACTTCCTGATGGGTGTTTTGGAAGGGTATCGATTGACTGAACCACCAGCTCTGAGCCCGTAGATTCATTGCAATTAGCTCATGTCTGATATTCTGGGCTCTCAACTCCGAACGACGAACTCCGAACTTTCTTCTCCCATTTCCACGCGGTTTTTACAATGGAGCCTAGGTCATCATGTCGCGGTTTCCAGTTGAATTTCTGCTTGATCTTCGGACTGTCGGCGACGAGTGATGGGGGATCACCCGCGCGGCGGCTTGACTCCTGGACCGGGAAGTCAACCCAGGTATCTTCCCCAGGAGATTGACCCTCGATAGGGCTCTCTTCCGATATTCACATCGTCACCAGTTTCCGTGTTACCATGTACACGAATGCCGTATTCTCAGTTCCCTCAGTACGCGCCTTCCTTTTTCAAGACGACGTTAAGGGTCTTAAACAAGATTACAATATCAAGCCATACGGACCAGTTGAGCACATACCATGCATCAAGCCGCACCCTGATATAGTAGTTCACGTCGTTTCTTCCACTCACTTGCCACAACCCGGTAATGCCGGGTCGCACCATGTGGTAGTAATCGGCGAATTCTTTGTAATATTTGGTAATTTCCTCTTTGAGCACTGGGCGCGGACCCACCAAGCTCATATCTCCCTGTAGCACGTTAAATATTTGCGGTAGTTCATCAAGAGAAGTTCTTCTCAGAAACTTTCCCATGCGTGTTATCCGGGGATCATTTTTTAATTTATAATAGGTCTCCCACTCCTGTTTCGAAAGCGGATCCGTTCCGAGAATTTTACGCAATCGCTCCTTAGAGTCCCTATACATGCTCCTAAACTTGAAGACGCCGAAAGACTTTCCATTGCGGCCTATTCTGGTATGTCGATAAAACACCGGTCCGGGAGTATCGAGCTTTACAAGCAACCCGAGTATTCCGATAACAACAAGAAGCAGTGGTAACATCAGGATTGACAGGGCCATGTCGAACATTCTCTTGCTAAGCCTGTTAAAAGGTGACTTGAGGTTGTTGTTGATTTTCAGCAAAAAAAGCTGTTGCATGAACAGGTGATAAAGCTCGGTATTGGTGAGCGCAACTCCCTTCACATCGGGGATGAGCAGGATGTTCTTGGTATGTTTCTGGATATTGTTCGTCAGTTCCGCCAGTTTGTCGACAGAAAGGGACGGGATCGCGATGATGACCGTGGAGATGCGGAGGACTTTCAGAAATTTCCTGAAGTGCCTGACCTTGCCGAAAATGCGGTAGGCGGTACCGTCAATGCGGACTTCTTTGCCGATCGATGGGTCATCGTCCAGAAAACCGATCACACGATAGCCCAGATGGATATCCGAATTTATGCCCTTTGCGGTTTCGATACCTGCGGCGCCTGCGCCGATGATGATCACATTGTCCTTCCAGAGCCCTACGGCATCGAGGAGTTTCTTCCCGAACAAGCGGAAAATGGGGAATATGAACAGACCGGAACACCAGAGGAAGATAATGGTCATGCGGGAGATATTGCTCGCCATTTTCCCCAGGGTGATAATGGCGAGAATTGCGACCATTGAAGCGGTCGTCGCCTTGAGCAGTTCCTTGGTCTCATCCCAGAAGGGGAGCTTTTTGATATAGAGACGTTCGTACGCGATAAACGACAGAAAGATGGCAGGCAGCCACCAAATGCGCAGAAAATATTCGAGTGACAACTGCAGGGGCATCACAGTCGGAAAGACGTGGTCGACAATTTTTCGAAAAGAGAACGCAAGGAGTAAGGAAACGTAAAAAGCTGAAACATCCAAAAATAAAAGCGCGACAATTTTAACACTATTTTTCAAATTGCCGATCAAGAAGGGTCTCCCTGGTATGGCCAGCGTGATTTAGCAGTTCAGTAGGATACTCGCGAGAACGGCATACACGTGAACGTCCCTTACGCTGTTCTATTGCGAGATTGTCAAATGATATTATAATACACGGTAAAATGCAAGTAGGAAGTGTGAACGTGTCAACCCCAAGCAGAAATGTCCGGATTTAAATTGCTTTAAATGAAGAGCGCAGGAATCGATTGTTTCGGCGTCCTGACGATTTCTTGGGTTGTCATCCGTTTGTGCGGTCTCTTTGACTATGGTCTGGCAGATCGCCGATGAAACTCGTTGCATAAAACGGCGTGCCGGTAACGAACATGAACAGAGCTGCACTGATGTGCTACAGCTGGAAAGTTTCATGCGGACGGAAGATTGTCGCTTCGCAGAAAAAGCAGCTTCTGTCCAAAAGTGATTAATTTTATTTACAATATTGAAAAAATGTTGTATTGTGTAGAGCTAAAGAATCATTTGAGGCAGAGAAACTTCCGTTTGTTTGAAGAAAGAAGTGTAGGATTATTCTACAAAAGACACAAAGACACCAAGGAAGCGATTATCTGGCCATATTATTACGGGACATCATTGCAAAATGCAGCTATTGTATGCATATATCTTGCGGATTTAGCCAGGATTCCATTCCAGTCGTATGACGCATGGGTTCGGTCGTATACGAAAGCGGGGAAAATCTTTCAACGGTTACGCAGGTCTGCAATACCTTGTTGCTGGTTTCTGTAGCCGGTTGCGCCAGCCGAAATGGCCTTGTCAGTCTACGTGAACGACAGGGTCCTTTGCTGAAAATCGCACGTAATCCTCTGATTTCCTCACAACAATACTGATGGCTGTTTTATAAAAATATCCGGAATGAACAACAGGAAAAAAGCTCTTATAACGGGCATCGGGGGCCAAGACGGCTCGTATCTTGCGGAACTGCTGCTGTCAAAAAACTATGAAGTCCATGGTATCGTGAGGAGAACAGCCGTAGAGGATAAGACCCACAAATTACATAACATCATGGGCATCAATGACAAAATAAAGCTGCACGCGGCGTCACTTGACAACCATTTGTCTCTCTATAAAGTCATCCGTGAAGTACAGCCCAATGAATGCTATCATCTGGCCGCATCCAGTTTCGTCAGTTATTCATTTGATGATGAATTTTCCATTGTTGTCAATAACTTTACCGGCACCCACTATTTGCTTGCCTCGATAAAGGAAGTGGTCCCGTCCTGCCGTTTCTATTTTGCCGGATCGAGCGAAATGTTCGGGCATGCGTCGGTTACTCCTCAGAACGAATCTACACCGTTCAAGCCACGTTCGATCTATGGGATAGCAAAGCTATCCAGTCATCATCTTGTCAGTAATTATCGGGAACGGTACGGTATGTTTGCCTGTACGGGCATTCTCTATAATCATGAGTCTCCACGCCGCGGATTTGAATTCGTTACCCGAAAAATTACGTCCACGGCCGCCCAAATCAAACTTGGGCTTCAAAACAAGCTCTCCCTCGGGAATTTGGATGCGCTTCGTGACTGGGGATATGCTCCGGAATACGTACACGCCATGTGGCTGATGCTTCAGCAATCTTCTCCCGATGATTACGTTATCGCCACGGGAGAAACGCATTCGGTCAGAGAGTTTGCCCAATATGCCTTTGAATGCGTCGCGCTTGATTATCGTGATTTCGTTACTATAGACAAGCTCCTGTACAGAGAATCGGAAATGGTTCCTCTCTGCGGCGATTCATCAAAGGCGCAGTCGAAACTGCAATGGAGGCGGACCAAAGGCCTTAACGATATCATAGATGAAATGGTCCAATACGATCTGCAACTGTTGCAGAAAAAGGGCGAAGAACATTCAAAACTGTCATAATCGCAGGCCTCACCGCAACAAAGATCGGTCAGAACGACAGAGAACAAATTTATTGGTTAATGGAGAACGAATGAAAAAAGCGCTGATTACCGGGATCACCGGTCAGGACGGATCATACCTCGCCGAACTCTTACTCTCGAAAGGATACGAAGTCCACGGGATGATCAGGCGTTCCTCCTCTTTCAACACGGAGAGAATTGATCATATTTACCGGGACCCTCACGAGTCCGGCGTCCGCATGTTTCTTCATTATGGCGATCTGAACGATGCAAGTTCGATCAACAAGGTGCTGCGCGATGTTCGGCCTGACGAAATCTACAACCTGGGCGCTCAGAGCCATGTGAGGGTCTCATTTGATATTCCTGAGTACACGGGCGAGGTTGATGCGCTCGGCGCCGTGAGGCTTCTTGAAGGCATCAGGGAAACGGAGCTGAACACGAAGTATTACCAGGCATCCTCATCTGAGCTCTTCGGCAAGGTCGCAGAGTCCCCACAGAAGGAAACCACACCATTTTATCCGCGTTCTCCCTATGGATGCGCAAAGGCATACGCGTACTATATTACTGTGAACTATCGAGAAAGCTATGATCTCTATGCATGCAATGGCATCCTTTTTAACCATGAATCGCCGCGCAGAGGCGAGACTTTCGTTACGAGAAAGATCACACGCGCTGCGGCCCGCATCAAACTGGGACTGCAATCCTGCCTCTATCTCGGCAACCTGGATGCAAAGCGCGATTGGGGATATGCCGGTGATTATGTGGAAGCCATGTGGCTCATGCTCCAGCAATCAGCGCCGGAAGATTACGTCATTGCCACGGGTGAGACCCATTCCGTGAGAGAATTCGCGGAAAAGGTTTTCACTCACCTCGGCATGCCGCTCGAATGGAAGGGGACCGGCGTTCACGAGAAGGGTATCGATGCCGAGACAGGGAATATCGTCATCGAAATCGATCCTAAATATTTTCGTCCCACCGAGGTTGATCTTCTGCTGGGAGACCCTACAAAGGCCAGGCAGAAGTTAAATTGGAGCCCCAAAGTAACCTTCGAAGGGCTTGTCAACATGATGGTTGACGCCGACCTGAAAGAAGCTGAAGCAGAGAAACGAGCTCATGGATAAGAAAGCAAAAATCTATATTGCCGGCCACCGCGGCCTCGTCGGTTCAGCACTTGAGCGAAAGCTTCGGCAGGAGGGATTCACGAACCTTCTGCTCAGGACGAGCAAGGAGCTCGATCTTCGGCGTCAGCAAGACGTCGAGGGTTTCGTCGAGCGGGAGCGCCCTGACTTTATCTTCCTTGCAGCCGCAAAGGTTGGCGGGATTATGGCCAATAACACATATAAGGCAGAGTTTATCTATGACAACATTGTGATCGCGTCGAATGTGATCCATGCTGCGTACAAATTCAAGGTTAAAAAACTGTTGAATCTCGGATCATCATGCATCTATCCAAAATTATCTCCCCAGCCAATGAAGGAAGAGCACCTGCTTACAGGACTGCTCGAACCGACGAACGAACCCTACGCTATCGCCAAAATAGCTGCGATTAAGCTCTGCCGCTACTTCAATGAGCAGTACGGCACGGATTTTCTCTCCGCCATGCCGACGAATCTGTACGGCCCTAACGATAATTTCGATCTTGAGACGTCGCATGTCCTTCCCGCTCTTATCAGAAAGTTCCACGAAGCAAAAGTCTCAGATTCAGGATCAGTGACGATCTGGGGTAGTGGCGAACCATATCGGGAGTTCCTTTACGTAGACGACCTCGCAGACGCATGTGTGTATCTCATGAAAAAGTATCACTCTGCGGATATCGGTGAATTCGTTAATATTGGCACGGGGAAGGATATAACAATAAAGGACCTTGCTCAAACAATACGGAATATCGCCGGGTTTAAAGGTGAGATCAGATATGACCGATCAAAGCCCGACGGCACGCCCAAGAAACTGCTCGATATTTCGAGGATGCGTGCCTTGGGATGGGAGCCGAAGACTGAGCTGGAAGTGGGGATCAGAAAAAGCTATCAATGGTACCTAGAGAACGGTGGGCGGTCATAAGCATATGATTACCAGACTGTTCAATATTATCCGGTCCTTTCTGAGGGAATTATATGGCAAGAGAGACCTTATCCTGAATCTTGCTGTGCGGGACTTTCGCAGCACTTATTTCGGATCGGTGCTGGGAATCGTATGGGTCTTTATTGAACCGTGCATTTACATGTTCGTCATGTGGTTTTTTTTCACCAAGGCAGTAAAGTTCAGGCCAGGTGTCGGCTACCCTTATGTTGTTTGGCTCATGACATCAATGATTCTGTGGATGTTCTTAAGTACCGCTTTTGCAACATCGGTCTTTACATTCAAGAAATACTCCTATCTTTTGCGCAGGCCAAATTTGAATATGTCGATCATGCCAGTTGTCAGCATTCTGTCAGCATTGATCGTTCACGGCGTTTTTTTTCTTCTGCTCATCATTTTGCTGTTTGCCAGCAACATCCCAATGTCGATCTACTGGTTTCAGTCCCTTTATTATCTATTTGCGACTTGTGTCCTTCTCCTTGGCTTGTCCTGGATCACAGCATCCGTTAGTCTCTTTGTGAGCGATATGAGAAATGCGGTGAGTGTTATGCTGCAAATCGGGTTCTGGGTGTCTCCGATCTTCTGGGATCTCAAAACCTATCCTGAGGAATACAGATTCTTGCTAAAATTGAACCCAGCTACCTACCTGCTTGAAGGCTATAGAAAAAGCTTTCTCTATAACGAACCTTTTTGGGCAGATCGGACTGGCGGGATCTATTTCTGGTCTTTTACGCTTATTGTGCTCGCGGCTGGCATGATTACGTATAAAAAACTGCGCCCTCATTTTGGAGACGTTATATAAATGTCGGATTTCGCTTTACAGGTAGAAAAGCTGGGCAAGGTATTCAGGATTTATGACAAACCGTCTGATCGTCTGAAAGAAACTTTTTCATTCGGTAGGAAGAATTACCATACAGATTTCCCGGCTCTGAGGAATATCTCCTTTCGCGTGAAGAAGGGAGAATTTCTCGGGATTGTGGGCAGGAACGGCGCCGGGAAATCGACCTTATTAAAGATACTTTCCGGAGAGTTGACACCTTCCGAAGGCACCGTAACCATTGACGGGAATGTTTCTCTGCTCCAGTTGGGGGTCGGATTCGATCTGGAGTTGTCAGGGGTAGAGAACGCACGCTTCGCGAGCAAGCTTCTCGGTTACTCAAACCGGGAAATCGATAGAATGCTGAAGGACATCATCGAATTTGCCGATATCGGTGATTTCATCTATCATCCGGTAAAAACATATTCAAGTGGTATGTATTCACGATTATCGTTTGCAGTAGGTGTTAATATCAATCCCGATATATTGATCGCTGATGAGGTTCTCGCGGTTGGAGATCTGCGTTTTGCGCAGAAGTGCCTCAGGAAAATGAGAGAATTTAAAGATAAGGGAAAGACAATCGTATTAGTTACTCATGACACCTCAACTGTTAATATTTTCTGCGATACCGCGATATGGTTAAAAGATGGAGAGCTCTTTCAATCTGGAGATGCGCAATCTGTAGCAAAGGACTATACGAATTACATGCTGTATGACAAGCTCCCTTATCAGCGCAATACTGGTCTTCCTCTTGTTACTTCCGATAAATCCGATTACGCCATAGATATAGACGCTGACAGCATGGCGGCCGATAACTTGTCTGCTTTTGATGATGTTGAATGGGAAGATCTTTCAACATATCGCGGAATCGGTGATGGCCGAGTCGAGATATTGCGGATGGCATTCATTCTCGCGGGTTCTAAGAAACGAGTAACTGTAGTTAACGGCAATGAAACTGTTGTATTGCTTTTAGACATCGTAACCAAAGACAGAATTGAGAATCCCCATTTTGGATATGTTTTATACAACAGTCATGGCATAGCAGCGCTTCATTCGAATAATGTGATATGCGGGCACAAAATAGACCATCTGCCAAAAGACAATAGAATTATCGGTCAATTCCGTTTTGACCTTCCGAATTTGTCAAATGGTAGTTACATCTTTGCCGTCGGCCTGCAGAGCAATGATGAAATGCCACAAAGAATTCACGATGTTCACGAATTTCGAGTCGTTCGAGACGATATCAAAGGATCACAGTGCGGCTATGTGAT
>Ga0184615_10001265_pt1 | contig 13837 bp, 10 predicted proteins | sample PLM4_65_coex_FD_133134 | JGI IMG/M metagenome (GOLD analysis project Ga0184615, IMG submission 133134) | Groundwater sediment microbial communities from an aquifer in East River, Colorado, USA - PLM4_65_coex | ecosystem: Environmental > Terrestrial > Soil > Riparian zone | place: USA: East... | reverse complement strand
CTCGTCGCCCTCGTCGGTTCCGCCCGGATCGAAGCCGGCCGGGATCGGCTCCGACGCCGGGGCCTCGCCGAGCGCGCTCGCCTGGGACGCCAGCGAGTCGGCGGCCTGCTGCGCCTCGTAGTCCTTCTTCCGCCGACCGGACAGCATCTCGACGTGCGACGCCACGATCTCCGTCTTCCAGTGACGCGCGCCGCGCTCGTCGTCCCACGAGCGCGTCTGGAGGCGACCCTCGATCGCGACCTGCTGGCCCTTGCCGAGGTATCGCCCGGCGATCTCGGCCAGACGGTCCCAGGTCACGATCGCGTGGTACTCGGCCTTCTCCTTGCCGCCGCCGATGAACTCGTTGCTGGCCACGGTGAACGTGGTGACGTTCTTGCCGCTGGCCAGTCCGCGCATCTCCGGATCGCGCGTGAGGCGACCCGTGAGGAGGACCCGATTCACGGTCCCATCTCCTTCCCGGTCGGTCGGCTGCGCCGATCTCGACCCTGCGTCTCCGGCGGGATGACGGGACCACCCTAGTCCGGCGCGCTGCACCGCCACGTATCAACGACTTATCCTCGGCCAACCCCCGTCGCCGGGCCGCCACGAGCCGGGCCGCCACGTGCCGTCGGCCCCGAGCCGACGCGCAGTCTGCCCATGGCCGTCAGCCGGCGACTCGACCCTTGCCCTTCGGATTGGCTCCGGTGGCCCCGGTGGACGGGTCGAGGTCGACATGTACGGTGTTCTCCGGCCCCATCGTCCCCAACGAGCTCGCGGTCGCACGCGACGGCTGCGCCGGGCCCCTGGCCGCCGCTCCGGGGCTCGCTGGTGACCGGCGATCCGGCACGTTTGGCTGGGCCTCCTGCACGGCCATCGCCGGGTCGGGCGCCGGCGGCGCCGCGGCGTACAGCTCGCAGAAGAGGCTCACCAGCTCCGGATCGAACTGCGTCCCGGCGTGGCGGCGCAGCTCCGCGAGCGCCTCCTCGTGCGAGATCGCGCCCTTGTAGGGCCGGTCGCTGACCATCGCGTCATAGGCATCGGCGATCGCGACGATCCTGGCACCGAGCGGGATCTCGGCGGCGCGCAGGCCGAACGGGTAGCCGTGACCGGCAAACCGCTCGTGGTGGTGGAGGATGATCGGAATGGCGTCCTTGAGTGCGGCAGCCTGCTCAAGGATGACCTGGCCGATCCGAGGATGCTGCACGACGGTCCGCCATTCGAGCGTTGTCAGCTGGGTCGGCTTGTCGAGGACCTCCGACGGGACGGCGACCTCGCCGATGTCGTGGAGCAGCGCGGCGATGCGGATCCGGTCGACCTCCGTCTCGGCCAGCTGGAGCGACCTGGCCATCGTCGTCGCGATCGCGCCGACCCTCACCGATGGTCGCCCGTGATGCGCCGGCAGCGGGGCGAGAACTGAGACGAGGTAGTCCGTGGCGACCTCGCGCGCCAGGCGCCCGATCTCGACGGCTCGCGCGCGACCGGCCGACGAGATCGGTGCCCGCGGGACCCGCGATTCCTCGTCGGGTTCGGCGAAGAGGTAGGTCTGGTTGCGTCCGAGCGACTTGGCCGAGTACATCGCCGCGTCGGCGTCGCGCACCAGCGTCTCGATCCGGAGCTGTTGGCCGACACCCCCGACGACGCCGATCGAGATCGTCACCGACAGGCTCGGGTTGCCCTCGACGTCGTATCGCTCGCGTTCGACCAGCAGGCGGAGCTTCTCGGCCAGCGCCGCGCCCTCCTCCACATTGGTCTCGGTCAGGATGAGCATGAACTCCTCACCGCCGTACCGGCCGACGATGTCGCTCGCCCGGAGGTTGGCGGCAAGGACCTGCGCCACGCCGCGCAGGACGACGTCGCCGCTCTCATGGCCGTAGCTGTCGTTGACCACCTTGAACTGGTCGATATCGACGAACGCGACACATAGCGGCCGGTCGTAGCGAGCGGCCCGCTCGACCTCGGTGAGCAGTTCGGCCAGCACGGCGCTGCGGTTGAACACGCCGGTCAGGCGGTCGATCGTCGCCCGGTCGTGCGTATCGGCCATCGACTCGGCGATTCGGTTGACGGCCCGCGAGAGTCGGCTCTCGAGTCCACCGCCCCTGGACCGGACGGCCACCGTGTAGTCGCCGTGGGCGAGCCGCTCGGCGGCCTTGACCAGCCGCCCGAGGCGGAAGCGAACGAGGGTGAACAGGGCGATCGCGCTGATCGTGGCTCCGGCGATCGCGCCGGCGGTCGCGAGAAGCACCGAGCGTTCGACCCCATCGATCCATGAGGGCACCGCCCCCGGGATCACGGCGATCAGGATTCCGGCGGCGACCAGGGCGGCCAGCGCCAGGATTCCAAGTGAACGCATTACCGGCAAAGCCTACCGGGCAAATTGGCCCGATCGGTCCCTCCGAAGGTACCGGCGCGGACGCCCGTTGGTCCCCGGGCGGCAGGGTCATTCGCTTCCTGTCCGTTGTGCCGCGACAACGGGCGGTCCGCGGCCGTGGTTCCTGCCAATTGCCGTCGCGGGTGACCGTTAGGCACGTTGTCCGGCAGAATCCGGCGCCGAGTCCCGATCCGTTCAGGCTCGCCGCAGGCAGCTGAGCACGAAATCAGTGCGCTGGCGCGGCTCTTCCGTGGCTCAACCCGGCCAACCACGCCGTACGGTCGCCACGGCGACATCTCGCAGGAAGCCGAGGACTCGGAAACGGGCCACAACTCGGGAATGGGCCACGAAGCGGGAACGGGCCACGAAGCGGGAACGCCCGCCAATCCGGGTCGGCCGCGAGCGACGGTCCGGGGCGGTTTGCCCGGAACCACCCTGCTATACTCCAGCCTCCTCGAACGAGCGGGGCCAGGCCCGCGAAGCAGGAGGTCAGCGATCGCGCTTCCAGGGCGCATCGGCCGTCCCGTGAGGCGACCGAGCGACCAGACGACCGTGATCCGCCGAACGATCGGCGGCGTCAGGCGGGAGATTTCCATCCGGGTCCCGATCAGGGACCTTTTTTGTTGGGGTCGACGCCCGCCCGAATCGGTGACCCGCTAGTGCCCGCCACGGTGATCGTCGGACTCCAGTGGGGCGACGAGGGCAAGGGCAAGATGACCGACTTCCTGGCCGAGCAGGTGGCCATGGTCGTCCGCTACCAGGGCGGCGACAACGCCGGCCACACGGTCGTCAGCGGCGACGAGGTGTTCAAGCTCCGGCTGACGCCCTCGGGCGTGCTCTATCCGCACATCACGTCGGTGATCGGCAACGGCGTGGTCGTGAATCCGGTCACCCTGATCGACGAGCTGGACATGCTCACCTCGCGCGGGATCGACGTCTCGCGGGTGCGGGTGAGCCGCAGCGCGCACGTGATCATGCCGTACCACGTCGCCCTCGACGTCGGGAACGAGAAGCGCCTCGGTGACGCCAGGGTCGGGACGACGGGTCGCGGGATCGGCCCGGCGTATGGCGATCGCGTCTGGCGGGTCGGCCTGCGCATGGAGGACCTCCTCGATGCGGCCCTCCTCCGTGAGCGGATCGGGCGGGCCCTGCCCGACAAGAACCTCCTGCTCGAGGGAATGGGCAGCGAGCGATTCGAGACCGAGCCGCTGGTGGCGATGGCCCTGGCCTGGGGCGAGCGGCTCCGCCCGCACCTTGACGACACGACCTGGCTGGTCCAGGAGGCGCTGGCCCGTGGCGATCACGTGCTCCTGGAGGGCGCCCAGGGCACGCTCCTCGACCTCGACCACGGCAGCTACCCATACGTGACCTCGTCCAACCCGGTTGCGGGCGGCGCGTGCACTGGCGGCGGAATCGGGCCCCTCCAGGTGGACGAGGTGATCGGGGTCATCAAGGCGTATTCCACCCGCGTCGGCTCCGGGCCGTATCCGACCGAGCTCCACGATGAGGTCGGGGCGGGGATCGCCGCCCGCGGCCACGAGTTCGGTACGGTGACCGGCCGACCACGCCGGGTCGGTTGGTTCGATGCCGTGCCGCTCCGCTACGCGGTCGCGGTCAACAGCGTCAGCTCGATCACCCTCAACAAGCTCGATATCCTGTCGGGCATCGAGACGATCCGGTTGTGCGTCGCCTACGAGCTCGACGGCCAGCGCGTCGAGAGCTGGCCGTCGAGCGGCGCGTCGCTGTCGCGCGCCATGCCGATTTACGAGGAGTTCCCCGGCTGGAGCGAGCCGCTCCACGACGTCCGCTCGCTCGCCGACCTGCCCGAGAACGCCAGGCGCTACGTCAACGCGATCGAGGCGTACGCCGGCGTGCCGATCATCTTCGTGTCGGTCGGTCCGGAACGGACGCAGACGATCGAGCGAGCCTGGCGGCCGATGCGGCGACGGGCGGGCCTGCCGGCATGACCTCGATCGCCCCCACCCGGACGATGATCGTGGGGGGCGGCGGTCGCGAGCATGCGCTCGCCTGGAAGCTCGCGTCGGAGCCCGGCGGCAACGAGGTGATCGTGGCGCCGGGGAGCGACGCGATCGCGGGCGAGCCGCGCGTCCGCCGGCTCGCCGGCCTGGATCCGCTCGATCCCGACGCGGTCGTGTCGGCGGCCCGCCGTGAGGCCGTCGAGCTCGTGGTGATCGGCCCCGAGGCGCCGCTCGCCGCCGGCGTCGCTGACGCGCTCCGGGCCGCCGGGTTCGCGGTGTTCGGCCCGTCCGCGGCCGCGGCCCGGATCGAGTCGAGCAAGGCGTTCTGTCACGAGATTGCCGACGCCGCCGGGGTCCGGATGGCCCAGGCCGGTTCGTTCCAGGACCGGGCGGCAGCGCTCGCGTTCGCGGCGGAGCTGGCCACCCGCGACGGGGGCGTCGTGGTCAAGGCCGATGGGCTGGCGGCCGGCAAGGGGGTGACCGTGTGCGACTCGATCGACGAGGCGGAACGGGCGATCGACGCGCTCTTCGCCGAGCCCCTGGCGGCGGCGGACGACCGGCCGCCCGTCGTCATCGAGGAGCGACTCACTGGGCGCGAGGTGAGCCTGATCGCGCTGTGCGACGGTCGCGACGCCGTGGCCCTCCCACCTGCCCGCGACTACAAGCGGCTGGGCGATGGCGACACGGGTCCGAACACCGGCGGGATGGGCGCCTACAGCCCGCTCGACGACCTGGCCGACGACCAGACGGAGCCGCTGCTCGACACCTTCCACCGGCCGATCCTCGCGGAGCTCGACCGGCGCGGTGCGCCGTTCCGCGGGGCCCTGTACGCGGGCCTGATGCTGACCGCGGCCGGCCCTGTGCTGCTCGAGTGCAATGCCCGCTTCGGGGACCCGGAGACCCAGGCGATCCTGCCGCGCCTCGGTGTCGCGCTGGGGCCGCTCCTGCTGGCCGCCGCGCGCGGCGAGCTGCGCAGCGCGATGACCGGGCCTACTCGAGCTGGGTCCTGCCTGCCGACGCTCCCCGGCGCTGCGGTTGCCATCGTCCTGGCGGCGGACGGCTACCCGGACCGGCCGCGAGCCGGTGACCCGATCGTCGGGCTCGACCGGGCGCGGGCCGCGGGCGCCCTCGTCTTCCACGCCGGGACGGCCCGCGACCCGGACGGCACGACGCGGACCGCCGGCGGGCGGGTGCTGGCCGTGGTCGGCCGTGGACTGGACCTCGCCGCGGCCCGGTCGGCGGCCACGGCGGCCGCCGACCTGATCTCGGCGCCCGGGCTCCAGCGCCGTCACGACATCGCCCTCGGCCCAGTGCCGGCGGCGGTCGGAGCCAGCCGATGACGGTGCGCCCGTGATCAAGCGCTACACGCTCCCGGAGATGGGCGCCATCTGGTCCGACCAGGCCCGCTTCGAGGCGATGCTCCGGGTCGAGCTGGCCGTCGCGAGGGTCCAGGCCGGTCGCGGGCTGATCCCCGCCGAGGTCCTGGCCGCGCTCGAGACGCGTTCGCGGGTCGATGTCGATCGCATTGCCGAGATCGAGCGGACGACCGACCACGACGTGATCGCCTTCGTCAGCCAGGTGGCCGAGACGGTCGGCGCCGAGGGCCGCTTCCTGCACCTGGGATTGACGAGCAGCGACGTCGTCGACACCGCGCTCGCCCTCCAGCTCCGCGCCGCCGGCGAGCGGCTCCTCGCCGACACCGACCGGCTCATCGTCGCGATCGTCGCTCGCGCCAGGGCGTGGAAAGACACCGTGATGATGGGCCGGACGCATTCAGTCCATGCCGAGCCGACCACGCTCGGGCTCAAGCTCGCCGGCTGGGCGTTCGAGGCGGACCGCGGTCGCACCCGACTCGCCGCGGCCGTCGACGAGATCGGCACCGGCAAGATCTCCGGGCCGGTCGGCACGTACTCGCATCTCGGGCCCGACGTCGAGGCGGAGGTCCTGGCCGCCCTCGACCTCCACGCCGATCCGGTCAGCACCCAGATCGTCCAGCGCGACCGGCACGCCGCGCTGCTGACGGCGATCGCCATCCTCGGTGGTTCGCTGGAGCGCTTCGCCACCGAGGTCCGGAACCTCCAGCACACCGAGATCGGCGAGCTCCAGGAGCCATTCAAGGCCGGGCAGAAGGGCTCGTCGGCGATGCCCCACAAGCGCAACCCGATCCTGGCCGAGCGGCTCGCCGGCCTGGCCCGTCTGCTCCGTGGCTACGCGCACACGGCGCTCGAGGACCAGCCGCTCTGGCACGAGCGCGACATCAGCCACTCGAGCGCGGAGCGGGTGATCCTGCCGGACGCCACGATCGTTCTCGACTACATGCTCGTCCGGATGGCCGGCCTGGTCGACGGCCTCGTCGTCCGGCCGGAACGCATGCGCGAGAACATCGAGCGCGGACTCGGTCTCCACGCCTCGTCGCGGGTGCTCAGCGTTCTGATCGAAAGCGGCCTGGCCCGTGAGGAGGCATACGCGATCGTCCAACGGGCGGCGCTCCGGGCGGCCGACGAGCGGGTGCCGTTGCGGGAGCTGCTGGCGGTGGACCCGACGGTCGCGCAGCGGGTGCCGCTCGCCCGACTCGACACCTGCTTCGATGACGCCGCGTTCCTGACGCACGTGCCCGAGGTCATGGCCCGACTCGATCGGCTGGCGGCGCACGCGCCGGCCAGGGAGGTCGAACATGCTGCACGCTGAGTCGCTGTTCCTGCGATCGGGCAAGGTCCGCGACCTCTACGCGATCGACGAGGAACGCCTGCTCCTCGTCGCGTCGGACCGGATCAGCGCGTTCGACGTCGTCTTGCCGACGCCGATCCCGGACAAGGGCCGTGTCCTGACCGGCCTGTCGCGGTTCTGGTTCTCGGAGACCGCCGCGATCGTGCCCAATCACCTGCTGGCAACGGACCCGAGCGCGCTGCCGTTCGCGCTGACCGCGGAGGCCGGGATCACCGAGGAACTTCGGGGCCGGATGATGATCGGTCGCCGGGCCGAGGTCCTGCCGGTCGAGTGCGTCGTCCGAGGCTACCTGTCGGGATCCGGCTGGAAGGAGTACCGGGCGACCGGCGCGATCTGCGGAATCCCGCTCCCAGCGGGGCTCCGCGAGAGCGAGCGGTTCGCGGAGCCGATTTTCACGCCGGCCTGGAAGGCGCCCGCCGGACAGCACGACGAGAACATCCCGTTTGCGCGGGTGGCCACGCTCATCAGTCATGCGCTGGCAACGGCGGTGCGCGAGGCGTCGCTCGCGCTCTACCGCCACGGCGCTGCCGCTTGCGCGCGGGCCGGGATCATCCTCGCCGACACGAAGTTCGAGTTCGGGCTGGTGCCGGGCGACGGCGAGCCGCTGGATCGCCTCGTCCTGATCGACGAGGTCATGACCCCCGATTCGTCACGGTTCTGGGACGCCGCCTCGTACGAGCCCGGACGCCCGCAGGCGAGCTTCGACAAGCAGTTCGTGCGCGACTGGCTCGAGGCGCAGCCGTGGGCCAGGACGGCGCCCGGACCGGAGCTCCCGCCCGACGTCATCGAGGGCACGCGCACCCGATACGTCGAGGCCTACCGACGGATCACCGGCGCCAGCTTCCAGCGCTATCTCGAGGAGGACGTGATCGCCCCATGACGAGCTACCGGTATGCGGTCAACGTGACGCCCAAGCCCGGCATCCTCGATCCGCAGGGTCGGGCCGTCGAGGGCAGTCTTGGCCACCTCGGGATCGCCGGTGTGAGCGGCGTCCGGGTCGGTCGCCGGGTCGAGCTGAGCGTGGACGCGGCCGATGCCACCGCCGCACGCGCGATCGTCGAGCGGCTCGCCGGGGAGCTCCTGTCCAACCCGCTGATCGAGGCCTATGACGTCGAGCTGCTCGGCGAGGCTTCGTCGACGGTGAGCGCGGTCACCGGCGCGGCGGGGGAGGCCTGAGATGCCGGTCCGGATCGGCGTCGTCGTCTTTCCGGGTAGCAACTGCGATCGCGACACCCTGCACGCGCTCGACCTCGCCGGCGCCGAGCCGGTCGCGCTGTGGCACGAGCAAGCGACGCTGGATGGGGTGGCGGCGGTCGTCCTGCCGGGTGGGTTCGCCTACGGTGACTACCTGCGGGCCGGCGTGATCGCCCGGTTCAGCCCGATCATGCGGGCCGTCGCCGGTTTCGCCGCCACGGGCGGGCTCGTGCTCGGCATCTGCAACGGCTTCCAGGTCCTCGCCGAGGCCGGGCTCGTCCCGGGCGCGTTGCTGCGGAACACGTCGCTTCGGTTCGCCGGCCGCGAGGTCACGATCGCCGCCGAGCGCCTCGACACGGCCTTCACCGGCGCGCTCGCGGTCCGCGGCCCGTTGCGGATGCCGGTCGCCCACGGCGAAGGCTGCTACTACGCGGACGAAGCGACCCTGGACGCCCTGGAACGCGATGGCCGGGTCCTGTTCCGGTACGTGGACGCCGCTGGCAACCCCGCCGGACCGGGCGACCCGGCCAACCCGAACGGCTCGCTGCGGGCGATCGCCGGGGTCCGGAACGCCGCGGGGAACGTGGCCGGACTGATGCCCCATCCGGAACGCGCCGCCGAGGCGATCCTCGGCTCGGACGACGGGATGGGGATCGTCCGCTCCCTGGTCGAGAGCGCCGGACGTGCCGCCACGTCGCACGCGCCGGTCGAGGTCGGCGCGCGATGACGATCACCGAGCAGCCGGTCGAGCCGCTTCACCGGCGGCTCGGGGTGACCGACGAGGAGCTCGACGCGATCCGCGACCGGCTCGGCGGCCGCGAGCCAAACGAGCTCGAGCTCGCGATGTTCAGCGTCATGTGGAGCGAGCATTGCTCGTACAAGAGCTCGAAGCCGTTGCTCCGAACCCTGCCCACCGCCGGCGCGGGCGTCGTCGCCGGTCCGGGCGAGAACGCGGGTGTCATCTCGATCGGCGACGGCCTGGCCGTCGCGTTCAAGATCGAATCGCACAACCATCCATCGGCCGTGGAGCCGTACCAGGGGGCCGCGACCGGCGTCGGCGGGATCCTGCGCGACATCTTCACGATGGGCGCTCGACCGATTGCGGTGCTCGACGCCCTCCGCTTCGGCGATCCGTCGGAGCCGCGAACCCGGCATCTCGTCGATGGTGTCGTGCGCGGGGTCGGCGGCTACGGCAACTGCGTCGGCGTGCCGACGGTTGGTGGCGAGCTCGTCTTCGACCCGAGCTACCAGGGCAACCCGCTGGTCAACGTGATGGCCATCGGGCTGCTCGAGGAGCGGCGCCTCACCCTGGCCGCCGCGCCGGGTCCGGGCAACCTGGTCGTCCTGTTCGGCTCGGCGACCGGTCGCGACGGGATCGGCGGGGCGTCGGTGCTGGCCAGCGCGACGTTCACCCACGACGACCCGTCCAAGCGACCTTCGGTGCAGGTCGGTGACCCCTTCGCCGAGAAGCTGCTGATCGAAGCCTCGCTCGAGCTGATCGAGCGCGGCCTGGTCGAGGGGCTCCAGGACCTGGGCGCGGGCGGGATCACCTGCGCCACCTCGGAGACCGCCGACCGGGCAGGAACCGGGATGCTGGTCGACCTGGACGCAATTCCCCGGCGCGAGCCGGGCCTCGAGCCGTTCGAGGTGATGATCTCCGAGTCGCAGGAGCGGATGTGCGCCGCGGTCCGGCCGGATCGCTGGGCCGACGTCCGCGAGGTTTGCGAGCGCTGGGGCCTGCCGGTGGCCATCATCGGCCGGGTCACCGCCGACGGCGACATCGTGGTCGTCGAGGGTGGCGTGGACGGCGACGGCCGCCCGCTGCCGTCCGCCCGCGAGCTCGCCCGCATCCCCGCCGCCGCCCTGACCAGCGATGCGATTGTCCACCAGCGCGTCGCGCTCGCCCCGACCCATCGCCGCGGCGCTCCGGCCCCGGGCGTGCCGGCCGTCGTCAGCGACAGCCTTCCGGAACGCGGCATGGACCCGGGCGCGGTGCTGCTCGCCCTGCTTGGGTCGCCGAACCTCGCCTCGCGCCGGATCGTCTACGAGCAGTACGACTCGACGGTCGGGGCCGACACCGTCGCGGGTCCAGGCCACGGCGCGGCCGTGCTCCGGGTCAAGGGGACCAGCAAGGCCCTGGTCGCGTCGACAGATGCCAACCACGGCGTCGGCCGGCTCGATCCGTGGCTTGGGGCGGCCATGTCGGTGGCGGAGGCAACCCGCAACGTGTCGATCACCGGCGCCCGGCCGCTGGGCGTCACCAATTGCCTCAACTACGGCGACCCGACCCGGGCGGAGGCGTTCTGGCAGCTCAGCGAGGGGGTCAGGGGTCTGGGCGACGCCTGCCGGGCGCTCGGCCTGCCGGTCACCGGCGGCAACGTATCGCTCTACAACGAATCGCCGGCGGGCCCGATCGCCCCGACCCCCGAGATCGGCGTGGTCGGGCTGATCGATGACGTCGCCAGGCTGGTGGGGCCGGCCTTCGGGCACGTGGGTGACGCCCTCGTGCTCCTCGGCGACACCACCCCGGGCCTTGCGGCATCGGACTATGCCGAGCTCGCCGGTGCTGCGCTGGAGGACGACCCACCGAGCCTGGACCTGGCCCGCGAGGCCGCCCTCCAGGCGTTCATCCGCGAGGCGATCGGCCGCGGGCTCGTCGTCTCGGCCCAGGACGTGTCCGGCGGCGGCCTCGCGGTCGCGCTGGCCGAATGCGCGATGTGGAGCGGTCTCGGTGCCCAGGTCCGGCTGGCCCTGACCGGCTCCCCGGCGGTCGCCCTGTTCGGCGAGAGCCCGTCGCGGCTGGTCGTCAGCTGCGCTCCGCTCCATGCGCCCGCGCTGGAGCTGCTGGCGCGCCGGTACGGTCTCCCGGTCGAGCGGATCGGCTCGGTCGGCGGCGAAGGGGACGGGCTGGTCATCGAATCGACCGGCGCCGGTCCGATGGGCGCGGCGGAAGACCGGGGCAGCCGGGTCGCCGACGCCCTGGAGGTGCCGCTCGCCGACCTGCGTCATGCCTGGGACCACGGCCTGGCCCGGGCCCTCGGCTGGGAGGGCTGAGCGATGTGCGGCGTGTTCGGGGCGGTGCTACCGGGCGGTGAGCCGACCGATGCGGCCTCGCTGGCCGCGCTCGGCCTCTTCGCGCTCCAGCACCGGGGCCAGGAATCGGCCGGGCTGGCGGTCAGTGACGGCGAGCAGCTGATGCTCTACAAGGACCTAGGGATGATCAGCTCGGTGCTCGACGAGCGCCGCCTGCCGAGTCTGCGAGGACAGCTGGCCATCGCCCATTGCCGCTATTCGACCACCGGATCGACGGTCTGGGAGAACGCCCAGCCGACCTACCGCCTGGGTCCGCGCCGGGCGCTGGCGATTGGGCACAACGGCAACCTCGTCAACACCCGCGACCTCCTGGGCCAGCTTCAGGGCGGGCGCTCCCGGCTGCCGGCCTCGACCGACACGGAGCTGCTCACCGCCCTGCTGGCCGACGAACCCGCCGCCGACACGGTCGAGGCGCTCCAGCGGGTCCTGCCGCGCGTGCGGGGTGCCTACAGCCTGGTGATCCTCGACGAGCGCCGGGTCATCGGCGTTCGCGATCCGTTCGGGTTCCGGCCGCTCGTGCTCGGCCGCCTGCCGCGGGCCGCGGTCGGCGGCAAGGACGACGGGCTGTGGCGCGCCGACGACGACGCCGGCGTTGGCTGGTGCCTCTCATCGGAGACGGCGGCCCTCGACATCGTCGGCGCCGAGTACGTCCGCGACGTCGAGCCGGGGGAGATGGTCATCCTCGAGCCGGGCCATCCGCCGCGGTCGGTCCGGTTCGCCGAGGCCACACCCGCGCTGTGCGTCTTCGAGTTGATCTACTTCGCCCGGCCCGACTCGTACATGGAGGGCCGGAATCTCTACGAGGCACGCCGGCAGATGGGGATCCAGCTGGCGTCGGAGCACCCGGTCGACGCGGACCTGGTCATGCCCGTCCCCGATACCGGCGCGCCGGCGGCCGCCGGGTTCGCCGAGGCGTCGGGCGTGCCGTACCGCGAGGGGATGTACCGCAATCGCTACGCCGGGCGGACGTTCATCCAGCCGTCCGCCGGGCTCCGCCATCGGGGGGTCACGGTCAAGCTCAACCCGCTGCCTGCGGTCGTTGCCGGGAAGCGCCTGATCGTGGTCGACGACTCGATCGTCCGCGGGACCACCACGAAGCGGATCGTCGACCTTCTGCGCCGCGCCGGTGCCACCGAGGTGCACGTCCGGATCAGCGCGCCGCCGATCTACCACCCGTGTTTCTATGGGATCGACACCCAGGTCGAGACCGAGCTGATCGCGGCGACCCACACCGAGGCCCAGATCCGAGAGTTCATCGACGCCGACTCGCTCGGTTACCTGTCGATCCGCGGTGTGCTCGCCGCGCTCGAGCTGCCATACGAGCGGTTCTGCTTCGCCTGCTTCGACGGTCATTACCCGGAGCCCGTGCCGTACGACGCGGCGAGCCGCAAGTTCATCCTCGAAGAGTCCGTGGCGGTCAAATGAAGGCACCCCCTCAGCGGGCCATGCCCGCATCGACCACATGACCGAGCGCTCGCGAGTGCTGCGTGCCGCGTACACCGCGGCCGGCGTCGACGTGGCGGCGGGCGAACGGGCCGTCGAGTTGATGCGTGGCAGCGTCGAATCGACGCGCCGCCCCGAGGTGCTCGGCGGCCTGGGCGGGTTCGGCGGCGCCTTCTCGATCCCGGCTGGCTACCGTGAGCCGCTGCTCATCGCGTCCACCGACGGCGTCGGCACCAAGACCGCGATCGCCACCGCCGTCGGGCGGTTCGACACGATCGGGATCGACCTGGTCGCGATGTGCGTCGACGACGTCGTATGCACCGGTGCCGAGCCGCTCGCCTTCCTGGACTACGTCGCCGTCGGCGAGCTCGACCCCGTCGAGGTGGCGGAGCTGGTCCGCGGCGTCGCCGCGGGTTGCGTCGAGGCCGGCTGCGCCCTGGTCGGCGGCGAGACGGCCGAGCATCCCGGGCTGATCGCCGCGGACGCGTTCGACCTGGCCGGGACCGCGATCGGGGTCGTCGAACGGTCCGCGGCGATCGACGGCTCGGCGGTCCGGCCGGGCGACGCGATCGTCGGCCTGGTCTCGTCCGGCCTCCATGCCAACGGCTACTCGCTCGTCCGTTCGCTCATCTCGGAGTGGGGACTCGATCTCGTCGAGCCGTACCAGGCACGCCTGCGCCGTACGCTTGGCGACGCGGCCACGGACGACGCGCTCGCCGCGGCGCCCCAGGAGGCGATGGCGACGCTCGGCGAGGTGCTGCTCACGCCGACCCGGATCTACGCTCGCTCGATCCTGGCCACGCAGGCGGCGCTCGTCGACCGGGGCTGGGCGATCCACGGCCTGGCCCACATCACCGGCGGTGGGCTGCCTGGCAACGTGCCCCGCGCCCTACCCGACGGGTTGGCGGCGCGGGTCGACCCGACGCGCTGGACGATGCCCTCGGTCATGCGGCTCATCGGCGCGCTCGGTGGCCTGGACGACGCCGAGCTGCGCGCGACGTTCAACGGCGGACTCGGCATGATCGCCGTCGTCCCGCCCGAGGCCGTGCCGCTG
>Ga0184615_10001264_pt1 | contig 13840 bp, 14 predicted proteins | sample PLM4_65_coex_FD_133134 | JGI IMG/M metagenome (GOLD analysis project Ga0184615, IMG submission 133134) | Groundwater sediment microbial communities from an aquifer in East River, Colorado, USA - PLM4_65_coex | ecosystem: Environmental > Terrestrial > Soil > Riparian zone | place: USA: East... | reverse complement strand
AGGCGTATTCGCGATACGACTTGAAACCCGGCATGGCGGAGCCGAGCGCGTACATGCGCCCGCCCAGCTCCTCGATCTCCTTCTCCACGCCCGGTTTGAGACGCGAGCGGAATATGACGACCACCATGCGCAAATCTCCGCGTGATTAGATCGTGATTGCGCTTTTGCCGCGCATCAATTGGTAGAAATCGTTCTCGGGCCAAGCGGGCGCGTCGGGCACCAGCAACGAAGATTTCTGCACCAGCACCAGCTTGCCGAACTGCCGGTTCAGGTAATCTTCCTTGCTGCGCAGCGAGTCCAGATTGTAGTCGACCGCGTCCTTGCTCGCGAAGTTGGTGTGCTCCCACACGAAATAGCAATCGGGAAGCATGGCGGTGCCGGCCTCGGCGAGATCCGCCGGCGCGAGGCAGCGCCAGAGATAGCCGGAGTACACGGATGTCTGCGGCGCCAGAAGGCGGATATTGTGGGTCTTGTCGTCGGGATCGAGCCACAGGCAGTAATCGAGCAGCCCGCCGAACATCTCGATCTGGGCCGGATCGAGGTGGGATTCGAAATGCTTGCGATGGCCGAGTATGCCGGTGATTTCGGCGTCGAACCCGGGCCAGCCGCCGGGCTTGCGCATCTTCTCCTGGATCGCGTCGTGCAGCTTGAGCGCCTTTGCGGCCGGGATCAGGACCGGCACCGAGTTGGCCTCGTCGCCCTCGCCGAGCTGGGCGATGAAGTACGGGTGCGTCTTGGCCAGGTCGCGGTCGGCGAAGTTCCAGCTGAAATCCCATGACGGTCCCCACAGATCGAAGCCGTGGAACAGCCATTCCTGGACCTTGTTGTTCCAGGCCACGGAATCGAGCCGGGCCTTGCCGCGCGTGTCCCACCAGCCGCTCGACAGCAGCGCGCAGGGGAACAGCGCGCCCGAGACCGTGATGCGCTGGGTATCGCGCAGCTCCACCTCTTGGTCGATGAACTTTTCATAGATGCTGGCCACCGTGACCTTGCCACCCACCGTTTCGAGCGATTGGCATCGCGGCGGTGACAAATAGGATTGATGCGGCGCCGGTCCGCGTTCGGTCAAATAGGATTTCAGGAATTCGACGAGCCCCGCGGAGCGGGCGGCATCGGGATCGTGCTTCATCACCGCCGCGACCATCGCCTGGGCCGCGGCGAGCAGCTCCGCATCGGGCGTTGACGCCATCTGTTGCTTGATGTCGCGACGCACCTCGCTCGATTTCGGCTCGCGCTCGATCCGCTCGATCGCGGCGCTGCCCCAGCAGCGGACGACGACGGCCTTGAAGCCGGCATAGCCTTCGACGACGGCTTTCTCGGCCGTCGATTTGAGTCCCGCCGATGCGCCGAGCGCGATCGCGGTGACAATCATCGTTATCGGGTCCATATCGCCCCCACGGCAATTTTTTCCCGCATAGAGGATAGCACGACCGACCCTCCCTCGTAGCACCGACGACACGACCGTGCGAAACTCGCCGGCCCATGCCCTCCCGCAAGCGACAATTCGGTGGCATCGCGCCCCGCGCCGTCGTCGTCCATTCGCTCGATCATGCGCGATGCGCCCTCGCCGCCGCGCGGACGCTGCGGACGCCGGTCGCGCTGCGCAGCGCGGAGGGCGCGGCGCGCTACGCCGGGGCCGGATGGTTCGCGGCGATGATCCGACAGGCGAAAAGAGAATTTCCCGACGTGGCCTTCACCGCCTCGCTCGACTGCGGCGACGACGCGGGGTACGCGATGTCCGCCTTCCGCGAGGGCATCGCGCTGGTGCGGGTGCGGACGAGTAAGCAAGTGCGCGACAAGCTCGCCTCGATCGCGCGCAAATCGGGCGCAAAGCTGGACGAGGACCGCGCGCCGGCCCTCGATCTTCTCTCCTTAACCAACCCGGATGCGGCCTTGTGCGACTGGCTTGGCGGACCGATTTAGATTATGGATTTGCGTCCCAGCGGAGACGGAACATGAAGGTTACCCAGCGGGTTAAGCGCATCCTCGCCAATTACGAAAGCGACAATCCGGGCACCAAGGCCAACCTTGCCCGCATCCTGATGCAGGGCAAGCTCGGCGGCACCGGAAAGCTGGTGATCCTACCTGTGGATCAGGGCTTCGAGCACGGCCCGGCGCGGTCCTTCGCGCCCAACGCGGCCGGTTACGACCCGCATTATCACTTCCAGCTCGCGGTCGACGCCGGGCTGTCGGCCTATGCCGCGCCGCTCGGCATGATCGAGGCAGGAGCGGATTCCTTCGCCGGCGCGATCCCGACGATCCTCAAGATCAACTCCGCCAACTCGCTTTCCACCAACAAGGACCAGGCGGTGTACGGCTCGGTGCAGGATGCGCTCAGGCTCGGCTGCGCGGCGATCGGCTTCACCATCTATCCCGGCTCCGAAGACCAGTACGAGATGATGGAGGAGATCCGCGCCGCCGCCGAGGAGGCGAAGGCGAACGGGCTCGCCGTCGTGATGTGGTCGTACCCGCGCGGCGGCAAGCTGACGAAGGAGGGCGAGACGGCGATCGACGTCACCGCCTATGCCGCTCATATGGCGTGCCTGCTCGGCGCACATATCGTGAAGGTGAAGCCGCCGACGGCGCATCTGTTCGACGAGAGCGCGAAGAAGGTCTACGAGAGCCAGAGGATTCCGGTCGCGACCTTGTCGGACCGCATCCGCCACATGGTGCAGTCCTGCTTCAACGGGCGGCGCATCGTCGTGTTCTCCGGCGGCGAGGCAAAGGACCTGAGGGGCATCCTCGGCGAGATCGGCGAGCTATACGCCGGCGGCGCGTCGGGCTCGATCATCGGGCGCAACACGTTCCAGCGTCCGCGCGAGGAAGCGCTCGCCATGCTCGACCAGATCATCCAGATCTACCAGGGCAAGGGCGCCACCACCACGCGCGAGCGCGAGCTGGCCGGCGCGAAGTAATTGGCCGACAAGTCCTGCCGCCTTTACGCGATCACCCCGCCCGACATCGCATCGGACGGGCGCGACGTCGCGTCCTTCGCCCCGCTTCTCGCCGCCGCGCTCGACGCCGGCGACGTGGCCAGCGTGCAGCTTCGCCTGAAGGACGTGCCGGACGACGCGATCTTGCGCGCCTGCGATGCGCTGCGCGACATCGTCCAATCGCGCGGCGTGGCCCTGATCATGAACGACCGGCCCGATCTCGCCGTCAAAGGCGGTTGCGATGGCGTGCATGTCGGGCGCGAGGATGCAGCCTATGCCGAGGCGCGCAAGCTGGTCGGGCCCGACTCCGTGGTCGGCGTCACCTGCTACGCCTCGCGCCATCTGGCGCTTGAATCGGCCGAGGCAGGCGCCGACTACGTCGCCTTCGGCGGGTTCTTCCGCACCACCACCAAGCAGGTCGCGTTCCGCGACCCGACCGATCCCGAGATCCTCACCTGGTGGCAGGCGCTGATGACCGTGCCGGTGGTCGCGATCGGCGGCATCACGGTGGAGAACTGCGCCAGGCTGGTACAGGCGGGCGCCGACTTCCTTGCCGTCACCGCGGGAATTTGGGACTATAAAGACGGTCCCGCCGCCGCGGTGCGGGATTTCAACAAGGCAATCGCCGCGGCTCGAACCGACAGCTAGTTCGCGAGCTGGGGCACTTTCGCCCGCCCCCGTGCGTTGTGTGCAGTACCACAAATGCGGAGGAGCACATCATGGCTCAGGTGCATTGGTTGGACCGCCGCGGCAGCCACGTCCTGGTAGAGCGCGACGGATTTTTCGCCGTGATCGAGGAGCGGAACGGCGAGGTCTACAGCCTGCAAGCGAAGCATCGCCACGGCTTTCCCAAGACCGAGGAAGGCGTCTTTGCCGCGACGGGACCGACCGCGTGGCGGAGCGAGATGGCGGCGCGGCGCCTGTTCGACGAGATCACGCTGCGCGCCGAGGATCTGGCCCAGCGGATGCGGTGAGCGCTAGGGCGCCGTGACCGGCGCCCACAGCACGTCCTCGATGCGCGAAGCCCCGGTCGCGAGCATGACCAGCCGGTCGAAGCCCATGGCGACGCCCGCGGCGTTGGGGATGCGCGCGAGCGCGGCCAGCAGCTCCTCGTCGATCGGCGGACCGTCATTGCCGTAGAGCGCCTTGCGTCGCGCGCGATCGGCTGCGAACCGCGCGCGCTGCTCCACCGGATCGGTCAGCTCGCCGAACCCGTTGGCAAGCTCCACCCCGCACACGTAAAGCTCGAACCGCTCGGCGACGCGATCGTCGCCCGGCTTGAGCCGCGCCAGCGCCGCCATCGACGCCGGGTATTCGGTGAGCAGCGCCGGGCGCCCCACGCCGAGGCGCTTTTCGATGCGGTCGAGGAATATCTTGAAGAACAAGTCTTCCCAATCCGCGCTCTCGCCCGGATCGACGCCGATGCGACGCGCCTCGCGCGCGAGACGCGCGCCGTCGGGCCGCGCCGGATCGCGCATCGTGGCGAACAGGTCGATATCGGCGAAGCGCTCGAACGCGTCGGCCACCGTAAGACGCAAAGGCGCCACCCCGCCGTCGCAGGTGACGCCGGCGCGCTCGAACTTCCCCCCGCCGGCCGCGAGCAGCGCGATGCAATCCTCCATCGCTTCCTCGTAGCTTGCGCCGGCGCGGTACCATTCGAGCATGGTGAACTCCGGATGGTGCAGCGCGGAGCGCTCGCCGTTGCGGAACACCCGAGCGAGCTGGAACAGCCGCGGCACGCCCGCGGCGAGCAGCTTCTTCATCGCGTATTCCGGCGAGGTGTGGAGGTAGAGCGCGCGCGCCGGTCCGCCGAGCGGGTCTTCCAGCGCGGTCGCGAACGGGCGCAGATGCGGCTCCAGCCCCGGCGAGACGACGAGCGCGGGCGTCTCCACCTCGACGAAGCCGCGCGCGGCGAACTGCACGCGCAGCGCCTCGACGATCGCCGCGCGCGCCTGCAGATAGGGCAGCCGCCGCGCCAGCGCGCGCGGGTCCCACCAAGGTGCCTCGTCATTCATTCTGTGATAATGCCGGGCCGCAAGGAGAAGCGCCATGGATCAGCCCTTCGCGATCACCCCGACCGTCGCCGCGCTCGTCGACGCCGACCCGCACGGACCGGTCGCGCGCCAGTTCGTGCCGGACGCGCGCGAGCACGATTTCGCGCCCGAGGAATTGACCGATCCGATCGGCGACGATCGCTTCAGCCCCGTGAAGGGCGTGGTGCATCGCTACAAGGATCGCGTGCTGCTGAAGCCGTTGCTGTCCTGCCCGGCCTATTGCCGGTTCTGTTTCCGGCGCGAAATGGTGGGCGGCGAAAAAACGACCCTCAATGCGCGCGAGCTCGACGCCGCGTTCGACTACATCGCGGCGCACGACGAGATCTGGGAAGCGATCCTGACCGGCGGCGATCCCTTCGCGCTGTCGCCGCGACGGCTCGGCGCCATCGTGCGTCGGCTCGACGCGATCGCGCATGTGGAGATCATCCGCATCCACACCCGCGTGCCGGTGGTCGACCCGAACCGCGTCACCGCCACGCTGGTCGCCGCGTTGAAATGCGAAAAGCCGGTCTATGTGGTGCTTCACTGCAACCACGCCGACGAGATCACGGCCGAAGCGCGGCGCGCCTGCGCGCGCCTCGTCGACCGCGGAATCCCGATGCTATCGCAGACCGTGCTGCTCAAAGGGGTCAACGACGACGCGGCGACGCTGGAGGCTTTGTTCCGCGCGCTGGTGCGCAACCGCATCAAGCCCTACTACCTGCACCACGCCGACCTGGCGCGCGGCACGTCCCATTTCCGCACCACCATCGCCGACGGCCGCGCGCTGATGGCGGAGTTGCGCGGCAGGGTCTCGGGGCTTTGTCAACCAACCTATGTGCTCGACATTCCGGGCGGACATGGCAAGGTGCCGGTCGGGCCGTGCTATTATGACGGCTCGGTCGTCACCGATCCGCACGGACGCGCGCACCGGTATCCCTGATTTCGCCCGCCGTCCTTCGGGACGGCGGGCGCGGCACGCGGGCGAGATGGTTTTTTGGTACACACCCCGTCTCGCCCCTACCCTCTCCGCCCCAACGGGGCGGAGAGGGAATTAACCGCAGGCACGACACCACCCCTCGGGGCGTTGCCCGGCCGCGACCAAGCTGGTAGTTTCCGCGCCTCTCAATAAAAACACGGCATTTCGCGATGAAGGTCCAGGCCAACACCGTCCGCGCCGGCCACGTGCTGGAGCATAACGGACGCCAATACACCGTTCTCGGGATCGAAATCCTGCAGCCCGGCAAGGGCGGCGCGTTTATCCAGGTCGAGATGCGCGACCTCAAATCGGGCAACAAGACCAACGTGCGCTGGCGCACCCAGGAAACGGTCGAGCGCCTGCACGTCGATGAAAAGGAAGCGACGTATCTTTTCGCCGACGACGATAACGTGACGCTGATGGAAAAGGACACGTTCGAACAGTTCACCGTGGCGCGCGAGCTGCTGGGCAATGCCGGCCGCTTCCTGCAGGACGGCATGGAGGTGACGGTGGACATGGTGGAGGGCGCGCCGGTCGCGGTTCACCTGCCGCAATCCGTGACCATGAAGATCGAGCAGGCGGACCCCGTGGTGCGTGGCCAGACCGCGTCGTCATCGTACAAGCCCGCGATCCTCGAGAACGGCGTGCGCGTCATGGTGCCGCCGCACATCGAGTCCGGCACGCGCGTGGTGGTCTCTACCGCCGACGGTACCTACGTCGAGCGCGCGAAAGATTGAGTCGCGCGGAAAACCAACCCCCCTCCCTATCCCTCCCCCACAAGGGGGGAGGGAACGCTCGGAACGAGCCGAGCCAAATCTCCCTCCCCCTCGATGGGGGAGGGTTGGGGTGGGGGTGAGCAACCGCTCGGTTTCTAGGATCACGCATCGATGCCCTCCGCCCGCCGATCCGCGATCATCAACGTGATGGAGAAAGCCGCGCGCAAGGCGGCGCGCGGTCTGATCCGCGATTTCGGCGAGGTCGAGCACCTTCAAGTCTCCGTCAAGGGTCCGGCGGATTACGCGAGCATCGCCGACCATCGCGCCGAGCGCACGCTGCGCGCGGAGCTGTCGCAGGCGCGGCCGTCGTTCGGCTTCCTCATGGAAGAGGCCGGCGAGAGCGCGGGCGAGGATCCCGAAAGCCGCTGGGTGGTCGATCCGCTCGACGCCACCACGAATTTCCTGCACGGCATCCCGCATTTCTGCATCTCCATCGCGTACGAAAAGAACCGCGAGCCGGTGGCGGGCGTGATCTACGATCCGCTGCGCGACGAGATGTTCTGGGCGGAAAAAGGCATCGGCGCCTATGTCAACGAGCGCCGGCTGCGCGTCTCGGCGCGCAAGCGCCTGGCCGACGCGGTGCTGGCGACCGGGATTCCGTTCGGCGCGCGCGGCGGCAAGGACGAGTTCACCGCCGCGCTGCGCAGGGTGATGGACGAAACCGCCGGGGTGCGCCGCATGGGATCGGCCGCGCTCGACCTCGCTTATGTGGCGGCGGGACGCTATGACGGATTCTGGGAGACGGGGCTGTCGCCGTGGGACGTGGCGGCCGGCGTCGTCCTGGTGCGCGAGGCGGGCGGCTTCGTCAGCGAGATCGAGGGGGGCGACGACATGATCTATGGCGGCTCCATCCTCGCCGCCAATACCGAGCTGCACGAGCCGGTCGGCAAGCTGTTGCGCGCGGCCATGAAACGGCCCTAGCCGCGCCCCAATTCGCGACTGAAACTGTGTTGTCCCGATTCGGCCTTGCGCCTATGGTGAATGCGATGATGCGCGCGGTTTTCACGGTCCTGACGGCGGTCGCCCTGACCGGTTCAGCCTACGCGCAGGATTCCACGGTCGTCATCGGCGGATCGTCCGGCAAATCGAGCGTGACCGTCGACATGAGCGTGCTCGACGCGCTTGGGTCGGAGCCGACCGTTCCCGACATGATGATGACCCCGACGCGGCGCGGCAATTTTCAGCCGACCACCCCGCTCGGCCGCCGCACCCTCGTCCCGACGGAGGAGTTCGAGCAGGCCGCCCCGCCCTCCGGAGGGGTGCACCTACGGCAACCCGGCGGCGCCGCACCGCGGGCCCAGACCTCGCGGCCGAGCGCCGCGCCCAAGGCAAAGACCCAGACCCGCGCCGCGGCCCAGGCGACCCGCTCGCGACCGGCGACCCAGGTCACGCGATCGTCGCCGCTGCGGCCGACCCTTCCGCCCGCGCCGGCGCTGACGCCGCCGCCCGAGGCGCCTTCCGCCCCCGCGGTGAGCGTGCCGAGCCTGTCGTCGCAGCCGCTGCCGGCCGCCGGGCCGACGCAACAAGCGGCCCCAGCGGCGCGGCCCGCACCCACGGCGCCACCGCAGGTCGCGAGCGCACCGCCTTCACCCGCTGCGCCGGCCGCACCGACACGCAACGGTCCGGAATTCGTCGGACCGACCATACCTTCCACTCCGTCTTCACCGATCGACCGATCGACCGCCGCGCCACCCGCACCTACCGCCCAGGCGGCGCCGAGCCGCCCGGCCCCCGCAGCCGCACCATCGAGCCAGACCGCGGCGCTGCCGCCTGCCGCCGGACAGGTCTCCCTGCCCTTCTCGGGCGAGGATGCGACGCTCGCCGAGCCGGCCAAGCGCCAGCTCGATTCCGTGGCGACGCGCGCGGCGCGCGACGAATCGCTGCGGCTGCAGCTTCTCGCCTACGCGAGCGGCACGGGCGACGCGGCGAGCCGGGCGCGGCGCGTATCGCTGTCGCGCGCGCTCGCAGTGCGTTCCTATCTGATCGACAAGGGCGTGCGACCCACGCGGATCGACGTACGCGCCCTCGGCAACCGCGTCGAAGGTGGCGATCCCGACCGTGTGGACGTGATCGTCAGCGGCAGATGACCCACCTTCGCCAAGGCTTCGGTGGGCAGGTCCGCCTTCCCCGAGGCCCACGCGGACGTGTCCGCCGAAGCGCGAAGCGCGAAGGCGGAAGCAATCGATGACACGCCCCAGGCGCTACCTCGTCCGCATGCTGCTCCTGCTGCTCGCCGTCGCCGCCGCCGTGGCCGCGCTCGCGCCGCAGCTCCAAGGCGCCTTCATGGGCAACCCGCCGCTCAACGGGTTGATCCTCGGCATCCTCGTCCTCGGCGTCGCCTACGTGTTCCGCCAGGTGCTGATGCTGAACGCCGAGGTGGCGTGGATCGAAGGGTTCCGCACCGGAAAGCCGGGCGTGTCGTCGCAGGCCTCGCCGCGTCTGCTCGCCCCGATGGCCGCCATGCTGCGCGAGCGCACCGGGCGGCTCTCCCTCTCGGCGACCTCGACACGCTCGCTGCTCGACGGCATCGCCTCGCGGCTCGATGAATCGCGCGACATCTCGCGCTATCTGATCGGGCTGCTGATCTTCCTCGGCCTGCTCGGCACGTTCTGGGGGCTGATCCAGACCGTGCAGTCGATCGCGGGGGTGATCGGCGGGCTGTCGGTGGGCACCGGCGATCTCATCTCCAGCTTCGACAATCTGAAGCGCGGGCTGGAGGCGCCGCTCTCGGGCATGGGCACCGCCTTCTCCGCCTCGCTGTTCGGCCTCGCGGGCTCGCTCGTGCTCGGCTTCCTCGATTTGCAGGCCGGCCAGGCGCAGAACCGTTTCTTCAACGATCTCGAGGACTGGCTGGCGGGGCAGACGCGGCTGTCGTCCGGTGCGCTCGCCATGGAGGGCGACCAGGCGGTGCCGGCCTATGTGCAGGCGCTGCTGGAGCAGACCGCCGACAGCCTGGAAAGCCTGCAGCGCACGCTGACCCGCGGCGAGGAATCGCGCATCGCCTCCAACACCTCGATCAACCAGCTCGCCGAGCGGCTCTCGACGCTGACCGATCAGATGCGCATGGAGCAGTCGCTGATGGTGCGGCTCGCCGAGAACCAGATCGAGCTGAGGCCGATCCTCGCCAAGCTGGCCGAGGGCGGCGCGCGCGGCGGCGGGTTCGGCGACGACGACGGCATCCGCACCCATATCCGCAACATCGACGTCCACATGGCGCGGCTGCTCGAGGAGATGGCGAGCGGGCGCGCCGAGCTGGTCGAAGAGCTGCGCACCGAGATCCGCGTGCTGTCGCGCACCCTGGCCGCGATGTCCGATCGTCCCGCCGGCGGCGGGCTGCGCGCGCCCGCGCGCAGAGAATAGCGCCATGCGCCGTGCTTGCGGTTACCCCCCACCCTATCCCTCCCCCACAAGGGGGGAGGGAATGCGCACGATCACCCCCTCCCCCTTGATGGGGGAGGGTTGCTCGGGCTCCCATCGAAGCGAAGCTTCGATGGGTACCCGCGGTGGGGGTGAAGTTACAAACGGGCGGTTCGAGGTCTGATCATGGCGCGCATCCGCCGCCGCGCCCGCAATGTCGATTACTGGCCCGGATTCGTCGACGCGCTGTCGACGATGCTCATCATCATCCTGTTCGTGCTGCTGGTCTTCACCCTGGCGCAGCTGTTCCTGTCGCAGATCCTCGCCGGGCGGAACGAGGCGCTCGCTTCGCTCAACCGGCAAGTGGCCGAGCTCGCCGACCTGCTGAAGATGGAGAAGGCGAGCAGCGAGGATCTGCGCCGCACGATCGGCGCGCTCAGCGCGCAGCTCCAGGCTTCCACCGCCGCGCGCGACCAGCTGAACGCGCAGCTCGCCGATGCGCAGTCGGCGCTCGCCGCGGCGCGCGGGCAGAGCGGCGACGCGCAGGGCGCGCTCGACGCCGAGCGCAAGGTCTCCGCCGAAGCGAAGGCGCAGGTCGATCTGCTGAACCAGCAGATCGCGGCTTTGCGTTCCGAGCTGGCGCGCATCGCCAGGGCGCTGGAGCTCTCCGAGGCGAAGGAGAAGGAGCAGCAGGTGCAGATCGTCGCGCTCGGCGAGCGGCTGAACCGCGCGCTGGCCGGCAAGGTGGAGGAGCTCGCGCGCTACCGCTCCGAGTTCTTCGGAAGGCTGCGCGAGGTGCTGGGCGACCGGCCCGACATCCGCATCGTCGGCGACCGCTTCGTGTTCCAGTCCGAGGTGCTGTTCGATTCCGCCTCCGCCGAGCTCGCCCCTGCGGGGCGCGCGCAGATCGCAGGGCTGGCCCAGACGCTGAAGGAGATCGGCGCCAGGATCCCGAACGACATCAACTGGGTGCTGCGCGTCGACGGCCACACCGACAAGCGCCCGATCAAGAACGCGCAGTTCCCGTCCAACTGGGAGCTGTCGACCGCGCGCGCCATCTCTGTCGTGAAATTCCTGGTCGAATCCGGCATCCCGGCCGACCGCCTCGCCGCCACCGGGTTCGGCGAATATCAGCCGATCGATCCCGGCACCTCCGAAGACGCCTGGCGCAAGAACCGCCGCATCGAGCTGAAGCTGACGGAGCGGTGATTCCCTCTCCGCCCCATTGGGGCGGAGAGGGTTAGGGTGAGGTGGGGCATATTCGGTGCCGCCCTATCACCCACCTCACCCGATCTTCGCTTCGCTCAGACCACCCTCTCCCCCCGCAGGCGGGCGGAGAGGGATTTTGGTGTCGAACTGCAGCGCGGCGAGACGGGCGTAGAGCCCGCCGTCGCGGATCAGCGTCTCGTGTGTGCCCTGCGCCACCACACGGCCCTGGTCCATGACCACGATGCGGTCGGCCTGCTGCACGGTGGCGAGGCGGTGCGCGATCACGATGGTGGTGCGGCCGCGCTTGAGCGACGCGATGGCGCGCTGCACCGCGCGCTCGCTCTCGGCATCCAGCGCGCTGGTCGCCTCGTCGAGCAGCAGCAGCGCCGGGTCGCGCAGTATGGCGCGGGCAATGGCGATGCGCTGGCGTTGCCCGCCCGAGAGCCGCACGCCCTTCTCCCCCAGATGGGTCTGGAAGCCCTGCGGCAGCGCGTCGAGGAATTCGGATGCGTGCGCGGCCTCCGCCGCTTCGCGGATTTCGTCCGCCGTCGCGCTGTCGCGCCCGTAACCGATATTGGTCGCCGCATCGGCGGCGAAGATCACCGGGTCCTGCGGCACGATCCCGATGCGCGCGCGCAGGTCGCTGGGATCGGCATCGCGCAGGTCGATCCCATCGAGGCGGATCGCGCCCGCGCGCGGATCGTAGAAGCGCAGCAGAAGCTGGAACACGGTGGTCTTGCCGGCGCCCGAAGGGCCGACCAGCGCCACCGTCTCGCCCGGCCGCACGCGCAGATCGAAATCCTCCAGCGCCGCGCGGTCGGGACGCGAGGGGTAGTGGAAAACGACGCGCTCGAACGACACCTCCCCGCGCGCCGGTGTGGGCAAAGCGACCGGCTTCGCCGGCACGGCGAGATCGGGCAATGTCGCCAGCAGGTCGAGCAGACGCTCGCTCGCGCCGCTCGCCCGCTGCAGATCGCCCATCACCTCGGACAGCGCGCCGACCGCGCTCGCCACCACGATGGCGTAGAACACGAAGGCCGAGAGCTCGCCCGCCGTGATGCGCCCCGCCACCACGTCGCGCCCGCCGAGCCAGAGGATGAACCCGACGGCGCCGAACACGAGCAGCATCACCAGCCCGGTCATGGCGGCGCGGGCGGCGATGCGCTTGAACGCGGTCGCGAGCGAGCGGTCGACCGCCGCGCCGAAGCGCGCGGCGTCCGCCGCCTCGTGCCCGAAGGCCTGCACGGTGCGCACCGCGTTGAGCGATTCCTCGGCATGCGCGGCGAGGTCGGCGACGCGCTCCTGGCTTTCGCGCGACAGGCGCCGCACCGCGCGGCCGAACAGCACGATGGGCGCGACGACGAGCGGCACGACCAGGAACACGAAACCGGTGAGGCGCGGGCTGGTGACGGCCAGCATCACCGTGCCGCCGATGAACAGCAGCGTGTTGCGCAGCGCCACCGAGACCGACGAGCCGATTACCTGTTGCAGAAGCGTCGTGTCGGTCGCGAGCCGCGACAGAATCTCGCCGGTGCGCGTCACCTCGAAGAAGGCGGGCGAAAGATGCAGCACGTGGGCGTAGACGGCGCGGCGGATATCGGCGACGACCCGCTCCCCGATCCAGGACACGAGGAAGAACCGGCCATAGGTCGCCGCCGCCAGCACCACCACGACCCCAAGCAGACCCATGAGGGCGTGGTCGAGCAGCGCCGGATTGCCGGAGCGGAACCCTTCGTCGATCAAGGTGCGCAGCCCGATGCCGATCACCAGCACCGCGCCGGCGGCGAAGGTCAGCGCGATGCCGGCGCCGACGATCGACAGCCGATAGGGCGCGAGGAACGGGGCCAGGCGCCGCAGGGCGCCGAGCCGCGCGGCCGGCCGATCGGGGGTGGGTTGGCGCGCCATCTTGCCTCGCGGGGTCCGGGCGGCTATATAGCGGCCGCGACAGGAGACGCGCGATGAAAAAGGACATTCACCCCGATTATCACGAGATCAACATCGTGATGACCGACGGGACCAGCTACAAGACCCGCTCAACCTGGGGTAAGCCGGGCGATACGCTGCGCCTCGACATCGACTCCAAGTCGCACCCGGCCTGGACCGGCCAGCACCGGCTGGTGGATTCGGGCGGGCAGGTGGCCAAGTTCAACAAGCGGTTCCAGAATCTCGGCCTGAAGTCCTAGCCGCCTCAGGCGATAACACCGCTTCGGTCGAATCCAATAAAATCAATGCGTTGCGGGGCGCGCCGCCACGGTGCCGCGCGCACAAGAAAAGAGCGCCGCCCGAGGGCGGCGCTAAGTTCAACAGGGAGGCGTCAAAAGGATTGGATGAGGATCCAATGACAATTCGGCTCACCGAACTGTCAAGTATCAAATTACACCGGGAAGGTTAACGGAGGGTAAAGAAAAAGCAGTGTTTTAGTGGTGTTTGACAGTCTTCGCGCGGACCCGCAGATTCCCGTTAACCAGCTGATAAAAATGATTTTTTCGCGAAATTAGGCGAATGGGACGGGAATCCACACAGTAAGTTTTTTCGAATCACCTGCGAATTTTT
>Ga0184615_10001263_pt1 | contig 13842 bp, 16 predicted proteins | sample PLM4_65_coex_FD_133134 | JGI IMG/M metagenome (GOLD analysis project Ga0184615, IMG submission 133134) | Groundwater sediment microbial communities from an aquifer in East River, Colorado, USA - PLM4_65_coex | ecosystem: Environmental > Terrestrial > Soil > Riparian zone | place: USA: East... | reverse complement strand
TCTGGCAGCAGCGCCTGAAATACGACGGCCCCGGCGTACACCGTGACGCTGACTTTTGTGAATACGTAGGCGACAAGCGAGACGCAGGAGAGAATCCAGCGCGTGCGGGCGCTGAAGCGGCGTTCGAGAAACTCGGGGATCGCGAGCGCTCGCTCGCAACCTATCTCGAGCTCACCCGGGCCGACACCGCCGACTTCTATTCCAGACAGGTCGCGCTTCGCCTATCCGGCGCGCCCGCCGCCTTGGCGCCCGGGCGCGCGGTGCGCGACGACCGCGGAGCCGAACGGGAAGTGTGGCCAGACGATCCGCTCCTCGAGCGGGCGCGATGGCTTTCCGACCTCGCACTCGACAAGCTGGCGGTGGCTGAGCTCGAACGGGTCGCGGAGCGTGCGGATGGACGCGCCGTGGCCGCCCTCAAGGGTCTCATCCTCGCCCGCACCGGCGTGCGCCGCGAGAGCCTCCGCGAGCTGCGCAAGGCCTTCCCCCGGCTGGCTACGGCGCATCAGGAGACGGTCCCGCGCGCCGCCCTCGAGCTCTACTATCCTCGGCCCTTCTCCGACCAGGTGACCCGTCTCGCGGGCGAGCAATCGCTGCCCGCGTCGCTGGTCTTCGGCATGGTTCATCAGGAGAGCGGCTTCGACCCGCAAGCGAAAAGTCGCTCCGGGGCGCGCGGCCTGATGCAGATCATGCCGGCCACCGGCAGAGAGCTCGCACGCCGCCTCGGAGTGAACTACAGCCTGCAGCGACTTTACGAGCCCGAATACAGCCTGCGCCTGGGTACGACATACTTCCGCCAGATGCTGGCGATCTTCGACAACCGCGTGGAGCTCGCGCTGGCGGGCTACAACGGCGGCCCGGGGCGAATTCAGCGGCTCTGGCGCGAACAGCAATCTTCCGGCGAAATCGACCGTTTTCTAGAAGGACTTTCGAGCGCCGAATCGCGCAACTACGTGAAGAGAATTCTCGTTCTGGCAGAGAGTTACCGGAGCCTTTATTCCGACCTCAGCTGACCCGGGAAAGCCCCATCGTGGGGCTTCGCTATACTGGCTTCACCGCCGGTTAGGCGGAGTTCGCCCCGGGTCCATAGCTCAGCGGTTAGAGCAACCGGCTCATAACCGGCAGGTCTCTGGTTCGAATCCAGGTGGACCCACTGCATAAACCATGACCGACATGATCTCGCAGCTCGTCCGTCTCAGCCGTTCCATGCAGGCCTTGGCCGCGGCCAGCGCGCTCCTCGCCGGAGTTCCGGAAAGCATGCGTGCACTCCACGAGGAATTCACCGCCGCCAAGGCGGAGCTCGACGCTCTCGACGCCAGCGCGACCCAGGCCGCGCTCGACAGACGCCAGGCCGAGGCCGCCATCACCGACGCGCAGGAGAAGCTCAAACACTTCCAGCAGCAAGTTTCCAAAGTCCGTAATCAGCGCGAATACAGCGCGCTTCTGACCGAGATTGACAACGTGAAACAGCAGTCGAAAACCCTCGAAGATGCCGCTCTGGAGGCGTTGACGCGCGCCGAGGAAGTCGCCCACGAGCTCGCGGAGCGCCGTGCCGGTTTCGCCGACCTCGACGCGCGCTACAAGGCGGAGCTGGTGAACTGGGAGGCCGAGAAGCCGAAAGTCGCCGCGCGCGCCGCGGCCTACAAGGCCGAGGTCGCGGCCCTCGAGGCCGGACTGCCGCGCCCGGTCCTCGGACACCTGCGCCGGATCTTCGAGCGCTACAAGGGAGACACCCTGGCGGTTGTGCGGCGTGTCGAGCGCCCGGGAGCCCAGGCGATCTGGCACTGCTCGAGCTGCAACTACCAGATTCGCCCGCAGGTGGCGGTGGAGATCCGCGCGCGCGGGACGATCGTTCAGTGCGAAGGCTGCAACCGCTATCTGCGCATCGACGACAATACCTGACGAAGTGCGACGTAGCGAGAAAGCGCTCTTTCTTGGACGTCGCCTCCCGTTACGCCGAGATCGAGCGTCGGATCCAGTCCGCCTGCGAGCGCTCTGGTCGCAGCCGCGCGACCGTCCGGCTGATCGGCGCAAGCAAGCGACAACCGCTCGCGGTGCTCTCCGCCGCCTACCGCTGCGGTCTGCGTTGCTTCGGCGAGAATCGCGTTCAGGAGGCCGTCGCCAAGGCGCCGGAGCTGCCGGCCGACATCGAGTGGCACCTTCTCGGACCCTTGCAGTCGAACAAGGTCAAGAAGGCCGTCGCGCTTTTCCGCGTCGTGCAGGCGATCGACCGCATCGCGATCGCCGTCGAGCTCGACCGGGAAGCGATCAGGCAGGACCGGAGAATCTCCGGACTCATCGAAGTCAATCTCGGCGCGGAGGAGTCCAAACACGGTTTTCCAGCCGAGGCTCTCGCTCGGACTCTCGCCCCGCTCGCCAAGCTCGAAAACCTCGAGATCCGCGGCCTGATGGCCATCCCGCCGCCGGGCACTTCGGCGGAGGATTCGCGGCCCTACTTTCGCCGCCTCGCGGCGCTGCGCGACGAGCTCCTGCGGCGCCCGGAGTGGCAGGCGCGGAATTTCGCCGGCGAGCTCTCGATGGGCATGAGCGACGACTTCGAAGTGGCCGTCGAGGAAGGTGCCACCCAGGTCCGCATCGGCAGCGCGCTTTTCGGCCCAAGAACGGCGTAGAGAGGCGGCCGTGCTACCCTCTTCCGTCCGGCTCCGACGAGCCTCCGGACGCCCACGAACGGAGACCAGGGAACGATGAACTTCGCGCGAGGGTTTGGCTTCAGTCTCCTAGGGCTAGTCTTCTGGGTGATGGATTTCTACTCCTTGATCCTGATCATCCGGGCGCTCCTCTCCTGGGTCTCGCCCGATCCCAGGAACCCGATCGTCCAGCTCCTCGTCCGCCTGACGGAGCCTGTTCAGAGGCCCTTGCGCAAGCTCGTTCCACCGCACAGACTCGGCGGCCTCGACCTCTCTCCGATGCTCGCGATCCTGCTCATCCAGTTCGTCAAGAACGGCCTCGTCTACTCGCTCGGTGGACAGCCGCGAATGCCTTTCTAGAATGACCGTTCCGAGAACGGCAGTCTAGATCCGGAAAGGAGAATCCCATGCCGATGCAACCACTCGAAATCCAGAAGACCCGATTCGCGCACAAAATGCGTGGCTACGATCCGATCGAGGTGGAGAACTTCCTTGCCCTGGTCGCCGAAGATCTGACTCAGCGCCTGGGAGAGATCGAGCGCCTCGAACGCGACAACCGTTCGCTGCGCGAGCGGGTCGCGAGCTCCGAGGAGCGCGAACGCCAGCTTCACGATGCCATTCTGCGCGGCAAGAAGGTCTCCGACGAGATGATCTCGACCTCGCAGCGTGAGGCCCAACTCCTGGTGCGCGAGGCGGAGATGACGGCAGAGCGGATGGTCGGACAGGCCGCCGAACGCGCCGCCGAGGTGGAGAGCCGCATCGCCGAGCTGCGGATGCGCCGCAAGGAGCTGCAGCTCAAGTTCAAGAGCACGCTCGAGCTCTTCGGCCAGATTCTCGAAGCCGAGATGGAGGACGAGCGCACCGCCGCCACCGTGCACACTCTGACCCGCTGGCCGAAGAGCGGTGCGTGACGGAGTTGCCGCACCCGGAAAGGCCCTTCTTCGCGCTCCACGCGCCATGAACGACCTGCTGATCGAGAATCTCGCCGAGATCGCGACGCCGCTGGGTACGACGCCACGCAGCGGTGCCGCGCAGAGCGCCGTGCGCAGGGTTCGCGACGGTGAGATCTATTGTCGCGCGGGGCGTCTCGCCTTCGTCGGCAGCCGCAGCGAACGCGAGCGTATGTGGGGCGAGCTCCCGGGCGTCGCCCGTCTCGACGGCCGTCGCGCGACCGCGGTGCCCGGATTCGTCGACGCACACACCCATCTGCCCTGGGCCGGTTCGCGCGAGGACGAGCTCGTCTAACGGCTCGCCGGACGCTCCTACCAGGAGATCGCCGCCGCCGGTGGCGGCATCCTCTCGACCGTGCGCGCGACGCGATCGGCCGACGCCCCGACACTGCTCGAGCTCGCCCTCGGCCGGCTCGTCTGGATGCTCTCCTGCGGCACGACGACCGCCGAGGCGAAGAGCGGCTATGGACTTAACCTCGGCGACGAGCTGAAGCAGCTCGAGACCATCCGCGCCGCCGCCGAAGTGCAGCCGGTCGAGCTCGTGCCCACGCTGCTCGCGGCGCACGAGGTGCCGCTGGAGTATCGAACGCAGCGCGACCGCTATCTCGCTCTGGTCTGCGAGGAGATCGTTCCGGCGGCGGCTGAAAAGGGGCTGGCGCGATTCTGCGACGTCTTCTGTGAGCAGGGCGTCTTCTCGCCCGCCGAGTCCCGCCGCGTGCTCGTAGCGGGGCGCCGACACGGTCTTCTGCCGCGCTTGCACGCCGATGAGTTCGTCGACTCGGGTGGCGCGTTTCTCGCCGCCGAGCTCGGAGCCCTCTCGGCCGACCACCTGATGGCGGTCTCGGAAGCCGGAATCGACGCCCTGGCGCGCGCCGGGGTGACCGCGCTGCTGCTGCCCGGCACGAGCTTTTTTCTCGCCAAGCGGGTCTACGCGCCAGCCCGGCGGCTGATCGCGGCTGGGGTCCCGGTCGCCCTCGGCACCGACTGCAATCCCGGCTCCTCCTACACCGAATCCTTGCCGACCATCGTGCAGCTCGCGGTCTTCGAGCTCGGACTTTCGATCGCGGAAGCGCTCACCGCCGTGACGCTCAATCCGGCCTGCACCCTGGGGCTCGGCGCGGAGATCGGCTCGCTCGAGGAGGGCAAGCGCGCCGACGTCGTCCTGCTCGACGCCCCAAACCTGCTCCATCTTGCCTATCATTACGGTGTCAACCCGGTTCGTTCCGTGATCAAGGCGGGCCGGGAGGTCTATCGTGCCGGCAATCTCGCCGGCACGTCCGACCGTTCGAACCCGAATACCAATCAGAGGACCCGCTCATGAATTTGTCGCTGCTCCATGTCTCGGACGTCGCGGTCATCGCCGTCTGCATGCTGCCTCTCGCCGGCCTCGCCTTCGCCGCGAAGGCGAAACCCTCGACCACCGGGGCGCCGGAGTGGAAGAAAACCGCCTCGGGACTCGAGTACCAGGAGCTCAACGTCGGGGACGGCGTCGAGGCCAAGGCCGGAAAGACCGTCGACGTGCACTACACCGGCTGGCTCCTCGATGGCACCAAGTTCGACTCCAGCGTCGACCGCGGCAAACTTTTCTCCTTCCATCTCGGCGCTGGTGAGGTGATTCGGGGTTGGGACGAAGGGGTCGCCGGAATGAAGGTGGGCGGCAAGCGCAAACTTCGCATCCCTGCGGAGCTGGGCTACGGCGCACGCGGCGCGGGCGGGGTCATCCCGGCCAACGCCACCCTGCTCTTCGACGTCGAGCTCCTCGGCGTGCGCTGACTGCCGAATGACCACGAACTCGGCGGATCGGCGCTTCTATTCCAACGGCGCGCGGGAATGTCCGGTGACCCCCGGGCTGTTTTCACAGCTGAGATGACTATTTCCATCTTCGGGCGCAGCGGTCGCCGGCGCCTAGGAGGAAGGCGCCATGCTCCGCGACGCGCTGTCGCGACCCAGCGCGGAACCGCGGCGGAGAATACGCCGGACTCGCTGCGTCTGCTGTCACTCAATATCGCCCACGCGCGGCGCAAGGCGCAGCACCAGGGCCTGCTCAAGGACAGCACCATTCGGCGCAATCTCGAGCTCATCGCCGACGTGCTCGAACGCGAGCGCCCGCAGGTCGTTGCACTCCAGGAAGCCGACGGACCCTCGTTCTGGAGCGGCGGATTCGACCATGTCGCGACGCTCGCCGCCCTCGCTGGATTCCCGCACGCCTTTCGCGGCAAACACAACCGCGCCGCGCCCGGCCGCCTCGACCTTTCCTACGGCACGGCGCTGCTCTCCCAGCTTCCACTCTCCGCAACGCACTCGCAAGCCTTCGTCGAGAGCTGGCGCGACAGCAAGGGATTCGTCGCCGCGACCGTGGCACCCGAGGCTCTCGACGGGGAGCCGGTCGACGTGGTGTCGATCCACCTCGACTTTCTCGCCGAGCGCGTGCGGCGGCGTCAGATCGAGCAGCTCGTCGAGCGCTTCCAGGACCACGACGGCCACCTGGTGGTCATGGGAGACTTCAACTGCGCTTGGAGCGAGCGCCGACGCAGTCTCGACCTCCTGCTGCACGAACTGAAGCTCCGGCCGTGCCGGGATTCGGCTGCCGCGACCTATCCTGCTTGGCGGCCGTTGGTCCGTCTCGATTGGATCCTGGTATCCGAGGGGCTCGATTTTTCGGTCTATGAAACCCTCGATGATCGGATCTCCGACCATCTCGGAGTCCTCGCCGAGGTCCACCGGCGGACGACGGCTGAGCGCGGCCGGGTACGGGCTCAGGCCAGACGCTTGCCGAGCGTATCGCTCGCATAGAGCACGAGCGCGCAACCGACGGGAAAAAAGAGCTCGTTCACGCTCCGCGCCACGACCGTCGCGCCCGCAAGCTCGGGCAGCGCCCGAAACGTCAGGGCGAGCAGCGGACCGCCGAACAGCAAACCGGCAGCCAGGCCGACACCGGCGTGCGCCGCCACTCCACCCCACGACTGTTTCGCGATCCAGGCGATGGCGAGACCGAGCACCGCGTACTCGAGCCCCTTGATTCCCGCGACCGCGAAGGGCGACGGCTCGGGGGTCGCCGCCGCCACCAGCCCAAGAGCCTGCGCAGCGCCCTTGTGCAGCCCGCGCGCAATCGCGAAGCCGGCAGGGCCGGCGACCAGACCCGCCAACCCCATCCGTACCGCACTCGCCCTCGCCGCCGTACGCGCCACGGCGAGCGCCACACAGACGATGAACGACCACGAGACTTTCTGCACGAGGTCGGCGGTGAACGGCTTCGCCGCAAGCGCCCCGCCCGAGAGCGCTACCGAGCCGAGGACCAGACCTTCGATGGCGAAACCGAGCGCCACCGCGAGCCCGGCGGCCTTGAGGAGCGTGCGCTGCGGTGGCACGATCGGGTTCCCGGTCGAGCTCGGAGGCGACGGTCGCGGCGGAGCCGGGGTGCGCAGGGGTTCGGCGGACATCGTAGGAACGACGGAACTCTAACGCATTCGCGCTTGTGCCCGGGAACGCTGCTCAGTGGACCTTACGCCCCCCGGCCGGGTCGGCCGCCTCGGGGATCGGGCCGAAGGCCTCCTCGTAGCGGGCGAGATTCTGCGCCAGTGCCTGGACGATGCGCTTCAGGTGTCCCGGGCTGCTCACGATACGGGCCGTGACCATCCCCTGCGGCGGCACAAGATTGATGAAGTCGAGGATGAACTCCTCGCGTGTGTGGGTGATCCGCAGCAGGTTCGAGTAGCGACCCTTGAGCTCTTCGTCGCCGATCTTGACGTTCAGGTTCTGCGTTCCCGCGTCAGGCTCACTCATGACTGCTCCTTTGAAAACTCACTGTTCCATCTGTGCCAGCCTCGCCAGCGAAGCGCCAGCGGTGTTCCGGAAGGTAGACCCCAGCGCCTCCCGCGGCACTGGTGACCGAGAATGCAAGGAGCCTGCGGCGGTAGTCGTAGGGCGCCCCGTCCTGGGCGTGTACAGCGACGTCCACCAGGTACTCCCCCGGAGCCAGGCGCAGGGATGGGCATTCGAGGCTGACCCTCCCCCGGCCGGAGAAGCGCTCGCTCGAGAAACCGTCGATATCGGTGTTGGTGCCCCAGACCTCGACACCGCGCGGCGAGAACAGGCCGACACCGAAGACGACATCGGCGAGTGTCTCGACGGCCTGCGCTTCGAGCTCGAAAGTGACCGCTTCGCCGCTCTCGTAGTAGTAGCGCTCGACACCCGCCGCATCGAGCAGCCGGACGCCGAGGATCTCGGCTGCGCCCGAACCCCAGCGCAGCGCTTCCCCGGCAACCTCGGCACCGGTCGCCTGCGCGTCGGGCTCGTCCTCTTCGCGCTCGCGCTCCTCCTTCGCTTCGCGGTGCCCTCGCCCCTCTTCTTCGGCGACGTCCTGGCGATAGCCATCAACCACCCGGCGCGGCTCGCCGAGCAGACGAACGCGGCCGGCGTCGAGCCAGAGGACCCGGGTGCAGAGCTCTTCGACCAGACCGAGCGCGTGGCTGACGAAGATCACCGTCCGACCCGCCGCCAGAAACTCCTCGATGCGGCGCAGACAGCGGTGAGCGAAAGCCTCGTCGCCGACCGCCAGGACCTCGTCGACGAGCAGGATGTCGGGATCGGTGTGGATCGCCACCGCGAATCCGAGTCGGACGTACATGCCGGAGGAGTAATTCTTGACCGGTTCCTCGAGGAAACCCTCGAGCCCGGAGAACTCGACGATGCGTTCGTAACGCGCGGCGATCTCGCGTTTCGAGAGACCGAGAACGGCGCCGTTGATGAAAATGTTCTCGCGCCCCGAGATCTCCGGGTGGAAGCCCGCTCCGAGCTCGATGAGGGCGGCGACTCGCCCGGTGGTCTCGAGGCTCCCCGTGGTCGGCTTGAGAATCCCGGCGACGAGCTTGAGCAACGTCGACTTGCCCGAGCCGTTGCCACCCACGATGCCGAAGGCCTCGCCGCGGGCGATTTCGAAGGAGACCTCCTCCACCGCGGCGATGGTGTCGTCCCCCGCCAGGGCGTCCGCACCGCGGCGGCCCATCAACGCGCTCTTGAGCGTGCGCAGCTGGAAGCCGCGTGCCGTTCGACGATAACGCTTGCTGACTTGTTCCGCCCGGATCGCCCAGCTCACAACGCCTCCACCAGGGTCTCGCGCAGGCGCTCGAAGATCCAGCAGCCGACAAGCCAGGCGACGAGCGCGACGGCGGACATCTCGAGCCAGAGCGCGAGCGGCGGGAACCGTCCGTTGAAGAGCGCCTCCTGATAGGCGAGAGTGAACGGTGTCGCGGGATTGAGCTGGACCAGACGTCGGAGCGCCGGGATGCCGACCGCGGAGAGCGGGAAGAGGACCGGGGTGAGGAAGAAGGCGAGCGTCAGAGCGCTGGTCAACAGATCCTTGACGTCCTTGAAATGCGCGTGCAACGCCGCGAGCGCGAGAGCCAGGCCGCCGACGAGCGGCAGCTCGAGCGCGACGATCGCCGGCAGCGCCAGGGCGCCAGAGCCGCCGACCGCGAAGCCCTGCCACCGGCCGAGGACGAGTGCCGCCGCGAGGACGGGCAGCGCCAGAACCAGGTGCACGAGATTGGCGAGCACCGGAACGAGCGGCAGGAGCTCGGCCGGAAAGACCGCCCGCCGGATGAGGCCGGCGCTCGCGACCAGCGAGGTCGTCCCCTCGACGAGCGCGGTCGACAGCCAGATCCACGGAAAGAGGCCACAGACCAGGAAGAGGGCGTAGGGATCGGCCCCCGCCGAGCGCGGCTCGAAGACGACGCTGAAGACGAAGGTGTAGACGGCCAGGAGCAGCAGCGGCTGGACGAGCGACCAGAAAAACCCGAGGATCGATCCGCGGTAGCGCGCCTTGAGCTCGCGCAGGGTGAGCGCAGCCAGGAGCCCGCGATGGCGGAAAACCCGGGTAGCGATGGCGATCGATGAGGTCAAGTAGACTGTCCCTCGTGTCCGTGACCCGCAAGCTTACCGTGCAGTGCCCCGTGTGCGCGTCGGAGATCGTCGTGGACGCCGCCACCGGCACGGTTCTCGCGCACAAGAAGGTGAAAGAACCCCTGGCCGGCGGCAAGGATTTCGACTCCCTGCTTGCCGGTCTCGATGCCGGCAAGGCCCGCGCCGAAGAGCTTTTCGAGCGCGAAAGGACGGCGCTCGGTGATCGCGAACGGTTGCTCGGGGAGAAGTTCAGCGAGGCCCTGAAGCGCGCCCACGAAGACCCCGACAGCGGCCCGCCCAAGCGCCCGTTCGATCTGGACTAGAGCGGGAAGCTCAGATTGTAGGCGAAGCGGCCGCGCTGGACGACCAGCAGCAGGCCGCCGCGATCGAAGCCACGCAAAACTTCGCGACCGAGCGCCTCCGGATCGGCGACCTCGTTGCCGTTCGCTCCCAGCACGACATCGCCCGCTTGCAGGCCGCGCTCGCCGGCCGCCGAGCCCCGCGCCACGCCCGCCACGACGAGTCGCCCGCGTTGCACCTCGACCGTGAGTCCTACGGAGCTCGCGAGGAGGCGGAGGCCCATTCCCTGTGGCGGCCGGATCGCCGCCACGGCGAGCTTCAGAGCCCCTTTGCCGCGGCGCAGCTCGAGGAGCAGCGGGGTTCCCGGCGGCACCGAGTAGTAGGCCGTCGAGAGGTCCTCACGCGAGGCGATCGGCCGGCCATCGACCGCCGTCAGAAGGTCGCCGGCCACAATCCCGGCCCGCGACGCCGGCGAGCCGTCGTCGACGCGATCGACCAGCGCACCGTGCGCCACCGGGTAACCCTCGCGCGCCGCCAGGTCCGGGTCGATCGTCATCAGCCGCATGCCGAGCCACACCGGCTGCAGCTCGCCGAAGCGCAGGAGATCGTCGACCACGCGCTGGGCCCGGTCGGCGGGAATCGCGAATCCGATCCCCGAGGCGCCCTGGATGATGGCGGTATTGATGCCGATCACTTGGCCGTCGAGGTTGACCAGCGGCCCACCGGAGTTGCCGGGATTGATCGAGGCATCGGTCTGTAGGAAATCGGTGAAGACGACGCGACCCTCGTTGCCGCCCACCGCCCGCCCGCGCGCCGAAAGCACTCCGGTCGTCACCGTGTTCGAGAGCCCGAACGGGTTGCCAATCGCGACCACGGTCTCGCCCATCAGGAGGTTCGCGCTCTTGCCGAGCGGCGTCGCCGGCAGCCCCTTGCCCGCCACCTTGAGCACCGCGAGGTCGGCGTCGCGGTCCGATCCGAGCACCGTCGCTTCGAGCTCGCGGCCGTCGAGCGTGGTAATGAGGATTCGCGAGGCGCCTTCGATCACGTGATCGTTGGTCACGACGAGGCCCGTGGGATCGATGATCAGACCCGAGCCCAGCGACTGGCTCTTGCGCGCTCGGCCGCTGCCAGCCCCCCCGCCAAAAAAACTGCCGAAGAACGGATCGACTTCGCGCACGATCGATTCGGCGGAGATGTTGACGACGGAAGGCGCAACCCGCTCCACGACCGCCACCACCGGCGTGCGCCGCGCCGAAGGAGTCTGGGCGCCGGCAAGGCCCGGCAGGCCCGCGCCGACGAGCACCAGGGAGACGAGCGACGCGGTGCGTCCTTTTCGCATGGCGGAGCTCTTTCTAGCACGGCTGAAGCCCGGCCGGAGCGCAGCGCCCCGACGCGCCCGGTGGCGCCCGCTGCGCCGAGTCAGCGGGTCGGCGGCGCGCGTTTCAGGCGGACCGCGAGGAGGGCCGCTTGGGTGCGGTCTTGGACGCCCAACTTGTCGAGCAGGATCGAGACGTAGCCTTTGACGGTGCCTTCGGTGAGCCCCAGGCGGTTGGCGATCTGGCGGTTGCTCCGGCCTTCGGCGAGGAGCTCGAGCACCGAGCGCTCGCGCGGCGTCAGGCCGTCGAGCGGGGTGGGTTCGGGGCGCTTCATCAGGATCCGTTGTGCTTCGGGGTGGAGTGTCGGCCGGTCCCGGGCGGCGTCGCGCACCGCGCGCACCAGCTCGGAACGCGAGACATCCTTCATCAGGTAGCCCATCGCGCCCGCCGCGACCGCCTCGCGGATCGCAGCTTCCTCGGCAAGACTGGTGAGCATCAGCACGCGCGGCGGTCTGGGCCGCGCGAGCAGGCGCCGGGTCGCCTCGATGCCGCCCATGCCGGGCATGATGACGTCCATCAGCACGACGTCGGGATGGCACACGGCAGCCAGCCGCATGGCCGCTTCGCCGTCCTCCGCCTCGCCCACCACTTCGAGATCCTCCTCCTGTTCGAGCAGCGTCCGCAGCCCTTCGCGGACGATCGCGTGATCGTCGACGAGCAGGAGACGAAGTGGAGGCGTGGGGGGCTTGGGCATGGCTCTGGCTCCTGGGTCGACGTCATCGGGGGAGCCGGGCTTCGACCGTGGTACCGAGCCCGGGTGCACTCTCGACCGTCAGTTGGCCGAATTGCGCGCGCATCCTGTCACGCATCGACGCGAGCCCCATGCCGCCGCCGGTGCGCTCGCTCTGGGCGCCGTCGCGCACCGCGCTCCGGGCATCGAAACCGCGTCCGTTGTCCTGGACAGCGAGCACGACTTCGCCCGCGAGCGCCGCGAGCACCACCCGCACCCGGCGCGCCGCCGCATGCTTGACGACGTTGGCGAGTGCCTCTTGCGCGATGCGCAGCAGCATCTCCTCGCGCTCCCGCGACTGACGTTCGTAGGTTGCAGCATCGAGGTGGACATCGAGCCCCTGCGCCGCGACAGCGGCAAGCTCCGTCCGAAGCGCTTCGACGAGACCGTGGCGGTGCAACATGACCATCGCCGGAGGCGGCAGCTCCCGGCTCGAGAAGTCGGCTCCGGAGCCGCCAGGAGCGAGCTCGCGCAGCAGGGCGCGCATCTCCCCCAGAGCCCGGCGGTTGAGCTCGATCAGGCGCTCGAGCTTCGGCGCCGCCTCGAGCGCGCCCTTGCGCAGCAGGCCGGGCAACGACTCCGCCAGCAGCGTCGAGCTGAACAGCAGCTGGGTGACCGAATCGTGCAGGTCGCGCGCCAGGCGCTGGCGCTCCTCGAGGATCGCGAGGCGGCGCTCTTGCGCGAACAGGCGGGCGTTCTCGATCGCCACGGCCAGGGCGTCGGCCACCATCTCCAGCACCTGCACGTCGGCCGCCGTGAACGGCCCGTCGCCTTCGACGTTGACGACCCCGAGGGCCTTTCCGGCATGCAGGATCGGGACCGCGAGCTCGGCGCGAACCGCCATTCCCGAGGGCGGCTGCACGTAGCGGGGATCGGCAGCGACGTCGTTCACGACCTGGGTCCGGCGTTCGCGCACCGCTGCCCCCATGACACCGCGCTCGATCGAGAGGCTGTCCTCGTGCCGGATGCGCTCCTTGTAGGAGCCGCCTCGGATGCGCACCACCAGCGTTGCGGGATCGTGCTCGCCGAGGAGCGGCAAATCGACGTTTGGGTAGCCGAGCAGCTCGTGGATGGCGTCGGCGGTCTTCTGCAGCATGTCGAAGAGCTTCAAGTCGGAGGCGATGATCCGCCCCACCCGCATGAGCAGCAGAAGCTTCTCGCCGGCACGGCCGTCGACGGCGGGATCCGACGAAAGGTTCGAGGGGTTCACGGGCGTTCGACCCGGGACGGTACCGCGAACGCGCCGCATCGGTCCATCGTCCCCCCGTTCGCCCCCTGGACGAGCCTCACTTTCGTCGGGTCGTGGCGCCGACGAACGTCAGTCGGCGGCGAAGAAGTAACGCGGCGAGGAGAGCACCCGGCGCGATTCCGTGGCGAGGGAGAGCTCGCGGCCGTCGCGGTCGAGTACGCGCCGCGGCGTTCGTTGCGGCGCCCAGTCGATGGGCCCGCCAGTCGACCAGCCCACGACGATCTCTTCCATTCCGCGCGTGAAACGCAGGGCGCGCGCGCCGTCCGGGGCCGCCTGCGGCCCATGACAGGTCGTTCCGCCGAGCTCTCGGATGAGGGTGGCCAACGCGGCGAAAGCCGGTCGCTCGCGCAGAGTTCCGTCGGCCTGCGGATCGCAGAGGCCATATCCGCGGGCCACCAGCTGCCACCAGTCGATCCGCTCCACCAGTCCGCCGCCGGCGGCGAGCAGGAAGTAGCGCACCAGAAAGTCAGCCTGGGTCGCTTCGTCGACCGCAACACTCTTGCCGGCCGGTGAATGCGGACCTTCGCGCAGCGGCCAGTTCACCTCGGAGATCCACTGGCGCGCGGATCCGACGCGGCGCGCGGTGCCGCCGATCGCCGCCAGCATTCGCACCTTGTCGGCGGTGTCGAAACCGAGCTGCCGGTTCTCCGGTGCCCCGCGACGATCGACGTACAGCAGACTCGCGAGTCCG
>Ga0184615_10001260_pt1 | contig 13846 bp, 18 predicted proteins | sample PLM4_65_coex_FD_133134 | JGI IMG/M metagenome (GOLD analysis project Ga0184615, IMG submission 133134) | Groundwater sediment microbial communities from an aquifer in East River, Colorado, USA - PLM4_65_coex | ecosystem: Environmental > Terrestrial > Soil > Riparian zone | place: USA: East... | reverse complement strand
GATCGCCGCCGCGAACGAGCGCAGGGCTTGCAGCGCTGCCCGCTCTCCCTCCAGCAGCTCGAGAAAGAACCCTCGGCTGCGCTCCGAGTTTGCCCGCGCCACCATCAGGGCCACGCTGCGGAGGTCGCTCTCGATGATGTGGGATTGCTGTGTGGCGAAGAGCTGGAGCCGCTCGCGCGCGATCCTGCCGGCCTGGAGCGCCTGAAGATATGGGTGGCTCAGTATCCGTGTGTTGACCGATTGCAACTCCCGCCGGACTGCTTCAACTAATCTCATCACCTCTGGGTCCATGTAGCACTCCCTGCCTCCGGTCCCGACCCGTTACGAGTCGATGGGCTGATGAGGCTGCCCCCCACTAGGCTTTCCAAAGTGCAGAGCCCTTTTTCCGCGCAGGTTGCTGTCAGTTTAGGGATCATCTCGGAGAAACAAAAGCCCCGCCCGGCTGAGATCCTGGCGGGGCCTGAAACACACGCCGACGGCCTGGCGCTACAATTTGGTGCTCCCCGCGCCCCTCGGGAAGGTGGGAGCAGAGGCGGAGAAAACAAAGCCCCGCATTTGCGGGGTCTTGTTCAGTTCGATGGCTTAGCTGACTACTTCCCGGTATTGACGAATTGGATGCAATCACCCTGGTTCTTGAACGTCCGCGGCAGGTTGAACGTCTGCCAACCGTTATTCTTGCACTGATCTTTCGTCGTGGGCGGCCCGATACCGACGACGTAGCCCTCGACCATGTTGTCGGACAGCCCGCCTCCGGCCCCGTACCCCCCAAAGAAGTTGGCCACCCACACGCCCGGCGTGGCCTCGCTACCCAGCGTGTACTCGGAACCGTCCACCACGAACTGCCAGACTCCGTCCCAGGTGCCGCCCGCGCCCAGCGTGAAGTTGACGGTGAACTGCGAGCTATTGTCCACGGCAGTGATGTAGTTCGTACCCCCGAAGCCGCCGTCATAACCGGAAGCCAAACACGTCCCAGGACAGTCGCCCACCCAGGCCCCGGCCGCATTGAACGTGGAACTCGTAAACGCCCCGGCCGGCTGATCCATGATCATGTATAGGGGGTTGGCGGCCGTCGACCCTGCCTCGGAGCCGCTGGCGTCCCAGAACCAGACGTGGTTCGACGCAGTGTACGGAGCTGCACCGAAGACCCCGTTGGGTGCAGACACGCCCCAGCCAGTCTGCGTGGTGGCTCCGCTGTCAATCGTGTAGAGCCCGGTGCCGCCGACCACGGGCATGGCGCGCACCGCCCAAAGCCCCCACTGGTTAGTCGCGTTGCTCAACGGGGCTCCGGCCGCACTCATGACGGTCTTGACGTCTGACGCCGTAAACGAAAAGGAGGCCGCTTCCAGATGCCCCACCAATCCCGCGATCACCACTACTAGTTCACTTCACCACTACTGTGTTCATTTCTCGCATCGAGGAAGCGCCCCTACAATCAAGCCACCTCACCTCCTTTCACACCGCCAAACGCGATACCGCCTTCTACTCGGTGAGTCAAGCCCATTCTTAGTTGAAATTCCGAAGCGGCTCCTTTCATGACCTTACGCTGCTTGCTGTCCTGCCGTGGTCTCCTTCCCTCGGATCTCCGTCTGGAGTGCAGAGCGCAGCAATGGGAGCTACCGATGCCCTCTAATCCGTCGCAACCGTGGCTCGATGTCGAGCAATGCGGGGGCGGGGCACAGGCTCAAAAAACACAAAAGCCCTATGGGCACAACCCGCCCCATAGGGCCGCCACTACTCTTTCACTGAAACGCTGGGATAATTCATTTCAAGGTAGGCCCTCACAACCCTCGCCGGCGCCTCCCCCCACGAAGCATAGTGCGCTATCGAAGAGAATATATCCTGGCGCTCCCCCGAGAGAGATGTCAAGCGTTTTTTTGGAACAGGGCGTCAGCCGTCTTCACCGCGCCAAGCTGGCGCACCCAAGGCGCAGCAAATGCTTCCGTGAGCGGCGCCGTGAACCTGTCCTGCAGCCGAAGGCAATGGAGATGGCGCCGGTTCTCGGGGAAGGCGGGGGCACGACCGTGGGGGACTGAAGGTGGATGGGGCAAGGGAGCCGGATCACCCCTTCTCGCCGGCAAGCCTGACAAACTCCAGTTGCTGCCCGGCCAGGAGGATGAAGCCTTCTTCAACCTCGCGGCCGTCCACAGCCGCCACCATCTTCGCTTCATGGCTGAACTGCTGTGTATTATAGTTTAGAAGGCAAGTGACTCCGCTTTCAGAGCCACATCACCTTGAGGTCCTTCTCGACGGACCTGAACTCGGGATCGCCGGTATAGAGGTCAGCTTTCCTCTGCTTCGCCAAAGCGGCAGCGAAGCAGTCGGCCAGTGACATTCTTCTGGTTGCCTTGATCTCCCCAGCCAGTTCTGCGAGAGCTTGGTCGACTGGAACAACCTCGAGAGGGAGACCGAGGAGTTTGTGCCGAACCTCACTCCAGCGCCCTGCCCCGACTTTTCGTTCCACCATATACCTGACCTCTGCCCAGTTCGGCGCGGCGATAAGAAGAGCTTGGTCTGCCTGAGCAGCCTTCTCGAAGAGATGGAGCACTTTGACGTAGCCCTTCTCTTGGAAAAGGAAGGCGAGAACAGCGTAGCTATCGAGCACCGACCTTTTCAGCCGAAGCCTCCTCTCGTCCCTTGTCGCGAGCCCGCTCTTTCAGTAGATCTTCAGTGACAGGCGTTTCGCTCTTGAGCATGCCGCAGACCCCGCGGATGTATTCCGGAGTCACCGGCTGAAACACGATCTCGTCCCCACGCTCAATGAAGCAGATTTTGGTCCCGGGCTTGATCCCGTACTTCCGGCGAAGTCGCGATGGGACCACCAGTTGTCCCTTGCTTGTCACATGTGCGGTGTCCATTTGAACATCCTCCCCGGAGATTGGCGTTGTCTTACTATTTCAGCTTTGTAAGACTTTGTCAAGAAGTTCTTCCACTCCGTGACGCCGTCGGAGTAGCCTCTAGAATGAACCAGAGCGTCACACCTCTCTAGACTCCGAGACAGACGCAACCCGGAGAAAGTACTCGTTGTGATTGGAATGGCTGGGAGAAACAGGTGTTCCGACAGGACACGTAAAGGGAGGTGACTGCCGCAGGCAGCAGGGGGGGGAAGGGTTAGCCCTTTTCGCCGGCAAGCCTGACAAACTCCAGTTGCTGCCCCGCCAACAGGACGGTGCCCTCTTCGACCTCGCGGCCGTCCACGACGGCCACGGCTTGTGGGCTGATATTGAGGGCCTGGCGGAGCGCCTGGCGGATATCGGCAACCGTCCGGCCCGCGAGGTTTGCCTCAAGGGAATGGACACCGTACAGCACCCGCACCTGGTCTTGAGCCTTAGTCTGGCCCGCCACCTTCGTCCTGGTAATTCCCTTAAGCTGACCTTCGCTCATCGGTCGCTCCCTCCGTCGCTGGGAACGCGGGCCACAGGCTGAGCCCTCCCCTCCACAATATCCAAGTACACCTCCCCATACCGTAGCCGCGCCGACCTCCAGGCGTAGAAGGCGTTTAGCATGGCCGAAGCGACCGTGAGATTCATGAACAGGAGCTGAGGGGCAGCGGCGGCAGCCAGCTCCTCGCAGGACATCTCGGCGGGGGACCTGTCCTTCGGTTCAGCGATCTCCGGGTGGAAGCGGGTCAGCGGCAAGGTGATGTCCCGGCCATCCTGGCGGACATACACCTGGACGTTGCCATCGGTGAAGTCGTTGCCGCCCGAGATCAGGACCACGTCCGACAGCTCCTCGCAGCGGCGGCTGACCAGGCGCCGCGTGGCGTGATTGTCCACCGCGAGGAACACCAGATCGCCGGGCCTGATCACATGGGTGAGGTTGTCGGCTGTGACAAACTCCGGGATGGCGCGAAACGAGAGGCCAGGAAAGCTCCGGGCCAGCTCGGTCGCTTTCACCTTGGCCTTATTGCCGAGAGCCTCGAAGCTCTGGCGACCAGCGTTCTTGGACTCAAAGGCATCACCGTCCACCAGGGTGATCCGAACTTCCTCGCCAGTACCCTTCCTTTCCGAGTGGAGGTATCGGGCCAAAAAGGGCGCCAGGGCGCAGCCGATGCCGCCGATGCCGATTAGTGTGATCTCGATCCTTTCCGACATAGCGAAACGATCACCTCAGACGGACGACGGGCGCCCCTCGGCGTCGCTATCACGCGGCACCGCCTCGAGGTCCACGACCTGGAGCGTCCGTTCACGGACACTGACGGGCGGGACACCCGGCACAGCGTCCTCGAAGACATCGGATGGCTTGAGGGTGAACCGACGGCCGTCTACCACTAGGGAGCAGACGACACTCGCCTCCCCATCGAGGTTGCCGATGGTCATATGCAGGCCGTCGTCGTGCCGCTCGTCCTCGTCGTCCAGCTCGGAATGGAAGGCATCGGCCGCGGCGTGGCTATGGATCGTGCCCACCCGCACCCATCCGGCCGGTGTCGGGCCGATCTCGTAGCGGCAGTGCCCGCCGGCCACCTGCTGTTTCGGGATTTCCAGGTCGTAGCGACGGTCTTCCTGATTGAAGTAGAGGAGTACCACCGCCTCCGCGCGATGAACCCGGAAGACCTCACGGAAGAAAGCCACGATGTCAGCCAGGATGGCGGCCGGGATAGGCGGAAGCAGCAGCCGGGCTCCCTCCTGCTCGGGCATCAGCCAACTCAGACCCTTGATCCTTGTCCTGGCGTGGAAGAGGGGATTCCGCTTCACCTGGAACAGCCCGTCTCGCGTGACCAGATAATAGATCGGGTCGTCCGGCTCCTCGAATCCATCCTCTTTCAAATAGACGGGGAACATCAGGTCACGTCGTTCAAGCGATAGAGGAGATCGGCCAGGTCCGACGCATCATCGAGGGGGCGCACGGCGCCTCGCCACTCCAGCAGGTGCTCGCCGGCCTTGCGAAGACTGAGTCCTGTCTCTTCCCATTGAACGCCGAGCGGAAAGAGCGGGTCTGCTGCCGTGGCGATCTTCCAACTATCAAGGGTTGCGATGCGGCCGTCCAGTGCGGCGGCACGGCGGAAGCAGTTGCTCTCGATGTCCAGATTGAACCCGGCACTCCAGAAGAACTCGATCGCCGTCTGCGCCTGCCCGCACACCGTGAGGTCATCGAACGGGGGCCGGCCCCGAAGGCAGACCCGGCACTTGGCCAAAGGGCTTTCGCTGGCCGAGATGTTCCAGAGGTTGGGCATAGAGAGCGCATCTTCCTCTGACACCAACGGCGCGTTCCGATAGTAGAGGCGCATCTCCTCGAATGAGCCCCGGTGAAACAGGAGCAGGTAGACTGTATACGGAAATGCCAGGTTACTGTGGCGATAGCTGCCGGGTGTATCCAGGGCTTTCTCGCTCCAGCCGACCCACCGCACCTGGGGCGGATGCTCGACGGCGATGACCAGCGCTGGGCCACGGACGATCGCCCATCGGGCGCCGGGCGGCAGCAGCGGGACTTGCTGGAGGAAGCGTTGGGGAGTGGACGCGGCGATCTCCAGCAGGAAATCGCGGAGGCTCACCTGCCGATCGATTGCAGCGGCCCCATCCGGTGACGACCGGTAGAGACGCACGGACCTGCCCTTGATCTCGATAGTCTCTTCAGGCTCGGGCATCTGTCAGGCCGCTCCGCCGCCCTCGCGCGATTCCCACGCCTCCACGAGATCACGCCGGCCTTCAGGCAGGAACTGCCGTGAGGAACAGAGGGCGAGCGCCGCCCGCTCCTGTGCCTCGATGGAGTGCCGGTCCTGAAACGGGATGAAGTCGTCCACCGCCCAGCGGTAATCCTCGAGCGCAATCGCCTCCGCTCCACGCCATCGAGCCCGACGATACGCCCGGAAGGTGATCTCCTCGATGTCGGCTCCGGAAATCTGACCCTGGTGGCGCCGCTCGCAGTGCTCGACGATGGAAGAAAAGTCACTGACCTCGCAGGGAAAATCGTGCTTTCTCGGCATGACCTCGAAGATGCGAGCCTTGTCGGCCGCATCAGGCATCAGCAGTGGGATCCGCTCGCTGCTTCTGCCCGAGCGTTTCTCCGCCGCGTCCAGGCGGTCCGGTCGGTTACTGATCCGGATCCAAAGGACTTGTCCCTGGATCGCGGGGTCGCCCGTGAAGGCGAAGCGCATCTGCCTGATCCGATTGCCCACGCCCGAGTCCCCGCTGTACTCGTCGCGCATCTGCTCGCTCTGGTCCGCCTCATCCTCCAGCACCACCACCGGGGTCATCGAGCGCAACGCCTGTAGAATCCGCCAGTAGTTACGTTCCGACTGTCCAACCCACCTCTCCCGGGGATTGACGATCTTCACGAAGTTGAAGCCGCACTCCTTGGCCAGGGCCTCTGCCAGGGCCGTCTTCCCCACGCCGGGTGGCCCCAGGAGCGTGATGCCCCGTGGCACCAGCTTGTGGTCTCCGTCCTTGATCGCCTGGATGACGCGACGCATGTACGTCTTTACCACCTCCATTCCGCCGATGGCGTCCAAGCCTGACGTGGGCTCCAGCACCTCGATCATCCCATGCAGCTCTCGCTTGAGGATTTCTCGCTTGCGCTCCGTGACCTCATGATAGGTCAGTGGGGCCCTGCGTCCTGTCACATAGCGACATAGCGCCCTCAGATGAAGGCGCGAAAGGCCGGCGGTGACATGCGCCAGTTGCTCGGGAGTCATCGTCATCGTGAACCCGTTCTCCGCCCGGAGGTGTTGTATGTACCCTGCCCGCTCCGCCACCGTGGGCAGCGGCACCTCGATCGCCTCGACTCGCGAGGCTGGACCCCGGAGCTGCGCGTGCAGGTCGGCCAGGTTGCCCACGGTGAGGATGATGGCCACTCCGGAGCGGAGGATCTCGGGATCTGCGGCCCAGCGAAGGAGGGTCACCAGGTTGGTCCGATCGTCATCGCTCATCGCTGACAGATCGGCGTCCGGGACGAGCGTCTCGGCGTAGCCGATCAACACCAGGAGCAAGGATCCCTCCCTGGCGCCGAAGCAGCCGGACCGGATCGCTGTCTCGAGGAGCGCAAGGACCTTGGTCGGGTGAGTCGGCAGCTCGCGTTCCGGCGGAACCTCTTGACCCAGCGCGGTGAGAGCCCGACGCTTTGCCGCCTCGGCCTCATTGGTGAGGCCGGTGACCTTCCGGAAGAGCGCCTCTGCGGCGGAATCGGAAAAATGCAGACCGCGGGAGCGATCGTACACGATCATCCGCTCATCGACTGCCAGCCAGCGTCCCAGAAAGTTCGGGAGGGACACGAACTGATCGCCGAAGCGAACCTCATCGCCAACGTTGTAGTGGAGGACAAAGAGAGAGGTCATCCGGGCGTCGATCCGCTCTTTCAGCTCGCATGCCCAGCGCGGGATGTCCGGTCTCCCAGTGCCCACTTTCTGTTCTTGCTGATCCTCGGCTTTCATCTTAGCCTTCCAACGTAAATCTCTATCCTACTCGACAAGCACGACAACCTCTGGACGAGGACACTCTGCTTCTAGCCGCTTTAGGTGCATCACCATCTCCACTCGCCGGGTCTCCTCAGCAAAACCAGGCCCTTATGCTAACGCAGCCCAGTGTTCGCAGTCAACGATCTTCTCTCGTGACAGCACTGTGCTTGACCCAGCCATCCTTACGATGTACACTCCAATTACATATTTGTGATGTATACTAGGATAGGAGTAGAAGATGGCCAGGACAAAGCGCAGGTTGAACCTCCTTATCGATTCCGACTTGCTGACTCGACTGCAAGAGGTGGCGCGGCAAAAAGACCTCTCGGTTTCCTGGCTCATCAGGAAGGGCGCTGAACTTCTCCTCGACAGAACGGCGGACAAAAGCATTAGCTCCCAGCGCAAACTGCCCGCCACTTCAAAGAGAAAGTCGCCCATCGACGATCCCATCTTAAGAATCATCGGCTTGTTTAGGGGGCCAACGCTCTCAAGTCGGGCGATAGACAGGGAGCTGCATGGCACAGAACGCAGATGAGGCTCCTCATCGACACCTGGGGTTGGTACACTCTCGGCAACGTAAAAGAGCTAAGGCACAAGAAGGTCAAGACCTTCTATGAGCAGTCGCGCCAGGCAGGATCTGTCATCTACACCACTGACTATATTCTCGATGAAACGATCACTCTCCTCTATCGGCGAATCTCGGGATTCACCGCCCGATCCTTCACGCAAGGGATAATGATCGCAATTGAACGGGGATTCCTCCGACTCGAGGAAATCACCTCCTCTCGCTTCAAGCGAGCCTGGGAGTTACGCCAGCGCTTTCACGACAAGCCGACGATCTCCTTCACCGATCTTACTTCAATCGTGGTTATGCAGGATTTGAGGCTGACACAGGTTCTTACGGATGATGCCCACTTCTCACAAGTCGCCATGGGCTTTCAGACCTTACCGTAGAATTAGGATCAGCCCTAAGGCTTCCCTCCCCGACAGAGACGGGCAAGCGCAACAGACATGACACGGGTACCGTCGATTACTATGTGATGTGGCCAATCGAATGCGAGATCGAACAAACAAGCGCAAAGAGGCAATGACCGGTTTGCAGGCTTCATGAACCCATCGCGCTGAACGAGGCGACCCTCAGTTCAACGGCTTGAGAGCTTCAAGCACAGGCAGAATGCAACTGGAGAGGACGTGAAAACAAGATACACCTACTCTTGCAGATCATCCCTCGTCACCGATCAGCCGCGGACGATGGGGTTTGGCGACTGTGAGATCATCCTTCTTGAACCCGGCGGCGGGGAAGAGACCGTCTGCCGTCTCTGGGTCACCGTTCCGGGAAGGTACTCAGACAACGAGGCGCTTGCGCATGAGGTCTGTTCCTTTGTGGCAAACTACTTGACGATTACACATGACGATGCCCGATTTCTGATCCTCCATGAAACCGAAAGAGTTGAGATCGACGACAGCGGAGAATCCGTAAGCGGACCGCGGGTGTTGGGCGGCAGTGTGCCCGCTTTCTCATCCGCCATTGGTCGGCTCGACGAGACTACGTTGACGCCAGAAGCCATTGCGAGCTTCGATGGCATGGGAGATCCGCTCTCTGCCTATACAGATGGACTCGATGCGATATCGGAACTCGACAAATTCAGACATTTCTATCGGGTCATCGAGTGGAAGTTCGATCCTGGGAAGAAAACGTAGAATTTGTCTGCCGATAAGAGACTGAGAAAGTCGCAGCTTCCGAAACTTATAGAGAAGCTGCTAAAGAAGCACGAGCAAAGGCAATACAATCCACAGCTTTTTAAGGCCAAATCGCGACGGGATCACATCGACCTGATAGTAGACCTGAGAAACCAGTGTAGCCATCTTCGAAAGGGAAACTTCGGCTATTCAACACAAGACTTGCAAGAGTTGCGCGACATCAGGACATGGCTTCCTTTAATCCAAAGAATAGCTAAAGCGATCGTGATGGGAAAAACCGAGCAGCTTAATCCCTGATACCCTGTTCAATTGGTTTTGACGATGGCGCATACTGCTGTTCGAACCCCAGGATAGGATCGGATGAGCCCCGGGAGATTGCGAAAGCCACAGCGGTTTGGATGACATCGTTGCAGGAGGCGGATGAATGCCAACTCCAGAGGAACTCAAGGATGAGGAGCGTCGCCTAAGGCAGCTCCAACTCGTTGTTGGTCTGACGATGAGCGTGATCAGCCAGACCACGCTCTCGCTGGAAGAGGCGTCCCGGATGGTGGCCGGCGTGAGGCAGTTGGCGCTGAAACTCTTTCCCGGGAAAGAGCTGGCCTTCGATCTGATCTATCAGCCCCGCTTCCGCAGGCTTCTTGCCGAGCGGTTCAACCTCCATTGAGACCTTGCCCCCCTTCAACAATCCAGCCGATGAACGCACACCAGCGGCGGCGGAGAGATGCACCGGATCTGCTCCTAGGCGCCCACATGTCGATCGCAGGAGGGGTGGACCTGGCACCATTGAGAGGACAGCAGGTCGGCTGTCGGACGATTCAGCTCTTTACGAAAAGCAGCAACCAGTGGCGCGCCAGGCCTTTGCCGCCGGAGGAGATCGAGCGATTTCGCGCAAACCTTCAGACCACCGGAATCGCCCCGGCCGCGGCCCACGATTCGTACTTGATCAATCTGGCCTCGACCGACCCGGCCTTACATCACAAGTCGATGGCAGCCTTCCTCGAGGAGCTGGAGCGGGCCGAGGCGCTTGGCATTCCCTACCTCGTCGCCCATCCCGGAGCCCACGTGGGAGCCGGTGAGGAAGCAGGGTTACGACAGGTGGCGATCAGTATTCGGGAGCTCTTGAAGCGGACGAGGGGCTATCAGGTGCAGGCGGTCCTCGAGACCACCGCTGGCCAGGGGACGAGTCTGGGGCACCGGTTTGAGCAGATCGCTGCCATCCTGGACCAGATCGGCCTTCCGGAGCGGACGGGAGTCTGCCTTGACACCTGCCACGTTTTTGCTGCTGGTTATGACATCCGGACTCCGGACGGTTATGCCAGCGTCATCCGCGAGTTCGATCGAACCGTTGGGATCGCGAACCTCAAGGTCATTCACCTCAACGACAGCAAGAGGGGGCTGGGATGTCGGGTGGACCGGCACGAGCACATCGGCAAGGGAGCGATCGGGCTCGAGGCCTTCCGCTGCCTAGTGACAGACCCCTGTCTGCGGGGACTGCCGATGATTATCGAAACCCCGAAAGACAACGACTTCGTATCGGCCGACAGCCGAAATCTGAGGACACTGCGACGCTTGGCGCGCAACCCCGATGCCGCTCGAAGACCCGGAGTTTGAGTTCATCGATCACTCACAGCCGCCGGATGAGCCCAGGCGTGTCCTGCAGCCGACCCTTGCGACGGGGGGCGCAGCAAGCGGCGCCCCTACGGCCCATTGAATCGGCCTCTCAATCACATGTCAGTTCACTGCAACGTTGGAACCGCTGTTTTCCTGCGTCACCTCCTGCGCCAAACGAGCCAGCGTCGCCGAGACTGGCGCTTTCCGGAAGCCCGATCGGAGTCTCCGTCGTGACCAGAGGCCTGCTTCAGTGATGACTCCGGTCACCATCTCAAGCGGTGTGATTTCGGAATATCGATTGCGTACTTGCAGCGTGGGGTGTCGTGCTTCCCACACCTCCTCGGGCGGGCGGTCGGCAATGCGAAGGAGTGGTACCAGAGATGGCGGAAGGAATTTGTCCAGCAAGACAGCGATGTAAAAAGGCCGCTCCATCGCCTTGGCCGCGAGGGACAGCGGGTAGGTCCCGATCTTGTTGATCGCCCCATCCTCAACCACCGCGTCCGCGCCAACCAACACCAGGTCGGCCTCACGCACAAGACCCGGCAGAGCTGCGTCCACGCAGAGCTGGACCGGGGCAGACGCCGCCGCGAGAGCCTCGGCCAGCCGGACCCCCTCCAGGGCCGGCCTGCCCTCCGAGCAGAGGATGCGGATTCCCTTTCCTGCCTCGTGGGCGGCCAAAAGAGCCCGAAGGACAGTCGAGCTGTAGGAGTGCACGAGGACCGAGCTCCCTTCGGGCAGCCGATCCGAACAGGCCTCTGCGAGCCGATCCAGACGCAGCTCGGTCTCAAGACTCATCTGTTCCAACTCTGCCGCGAGGGCTTTGCGGACCGCATCAGGCTCGCTCACCCGTTCCAGCTCCAACCAGAGATGATTCAGGAGGGTAATGATCGGCGCCATGGCGGGCTTCGCATCCAAGATGCGCCGGGTGAGCGAGAGCAGGCGTTCCGCACACCCTTCGCCGGCTTTTTCCTCTCGGAGGTACCGGGACAGGAGCGAGGAAGCAAGGCGGGTTTGCTCCTGAGCTCCCGATGTCCTGTCACGGACCAACTGGTCAAGCAATAGCTCCCACGTCATCGACGATCCTCCGATAGTGTGCCAAGGCTGGGCCATCATATGGAAGGCGGACCAGCAGCGCAAGGAAATTCTCCGTGACAGGGGAGTCGCCGCATCGACACGCTGAATCCGGGTAGGTGCTGGCCGAAGATGCTCGGAGATTTTTGGTTGCAATCACCATGAAAAAGAGTTAACGTTGGACCGCATGCGCCAGCAGGGAGAGCTTCGGGCTCGTGTCCATGTCCCCGGCGGATGGGATCGAAGAAGGAGGTCTACCAGGGCTGCTTTGCCATGATCCAGATGTTCCATGTCTACAAGACGTTTGGGAAAGATCTGGAGGCCCTGGTCGATGTCGATCTTCATGTTCACAAAGGAGAATTTGTCTTCCTGGCCGGTTCCAGCGGTGCCGGCAAAAGCACGCTCCTCCGCCTGACCTTCCGCGACGAGCTTCCCACCTCAGGTCAGATCCTGGTTAACGGTCGCAACATCGTCCGCATGAAATCGAGGGCGGTGCCGCCCCTGAGGCGGACACTCGGCATCGTCTTCCAGGATTTCAAGCTTCTTCGCGACCGGACCGTTGAGGAGAATCTGACTCTGGTCGCCCGGGTCGTCGGCATGGCGACTCTGGAGGGACAACGCAGAGTTGAGCAACTCCTGAAGCTGGTTGGGCTCTCTCACAAGGCGAAGATGCCGCCCTACAAGCTTTCGGGCGGCGAGCAACAACGGGTTGCGATCGCCAGAGCACTGATGAATGACCCCCTCATCCTCCTGGCAGACGAGCCGACCGGGAACCTGGATGCCGAATTGGCGGCGGACGTCATCCGGCTCCTCCTTGAGGTCAACGAGCGCGGGACCACTGTCTTGGTGGCCACTCATGACCTCAAGCTGGCGAAGGAGGCAGGCCGCCGGACCGTGTTCCTGAAGCACGGACGGATCGTGGAAGAGTGGTCGTAGGCCGTATCCCTCCTTGCACGGGGCGCACACGCAATGGTTGAAAAGCTGAAGCATATTGTAGCGCATGCCCTGATCAATCTCATTCGCGCCGGCTGGGGCGGCATTGCGTCCATTGCCACCATCGGAGTATCGTTTGTGATCATCGGCATCTTTCTACTTCTCGTCCTGCATCTCAACGCCCTTGTCGCTGAATGGAAGGAACAGTTCCAGGTGTCTGTCTTTCTGGATGACAGGATCACGCCGACGCAGTTGGAGATTCTCGGGAAACGGATCCAGAACGAGGCGGCCGTCAAGGCCACGACCTTCACCACCAAGGAGGAGGCCCTCGCCAACTTCCGCCGGGAACTCAAGGGGCAGGAAAGCCTCCTCGAGGGGTTGGGCGACAACCCGCTCCCCGCTTCGTTTCAGCTCAAGATCCGGGAGGGGTATCAGAGCCCCGACACCCTCAAGAGGCTCAGTGCCTTTCTTAGCCGTCTCGAGGGAGTCGAAGATGTCCAGTACGGGCAAGAATGGATCGAGCGCATCTCCAACATCGTGAGGATCATGAAGCTGCTTGGCATCATCATCGGTTCGGTACTGACGCTGGGATCGGCCATGATCGTTTCGAATACTATTCGACTCGCCGTCTATGCGCGCGCGACGGAAATCGAGATCATGCGGCTCGTGGGCGCCACCAAGGCGTACATCCGCGCCCCCTTCCTGGTGGAGGGGATGCTACAGGGCAGCCTCGGGGCGCTGCTGGCCCTGGGCCTGCTGTTTGCAGCGTACCGCTTCGTCGCGCTGACGTTCAACTTGACCTCCCCGCTCCTCCCGACAGCAGCGAACCGGGGATTCCTGGAATCCTCGATGATGGCGAGTCTGGTAGGCGGAGGGGCAATGATCGGTGCCCTGGGAAGCTCGATCGCTGTCAGGCGCTTCCTCAAAATGTAGACTGTAGTCATTCGAGGGGAGTAATGGCTCGTTTGCCTCGTATGACCTGGGCGGTGGCCCTCATGGCGGCCCTGCTCCTTGGCCCGCCGTCAGCCCTCGCAGCCGAAAAAGGACCGGAGTCCTCGTCGCGCCTGCGCGACAAGCGCGAAGAGCTCAACCGGGTCAAGCGGGAGCTGGACCGGGAACGGAAGCAGGCGAAGCAGGCAGCGG
>Ga0184615_10001259_pt1 | contig 13848 bp, 8 predicted proteins | sample PLM4_65_coex_FD_133134 | JGI IMG/M metagenome (GOLD analysis project Ga0184615, IMG submission 133134) | Groundwater sediment microbial communities from an aquifer in East River, Colorado, USA - PLM4_65_coex | ecosystem: Environmental > Terrestrial > Soil > Riparian zone | place: USA: East... | reverse complement strand
CCGTCCTTGATCGTCTCGGCGGTCGCCTCGGGCCGGTTCCAGTAGCCGGTCATGACGTGCTGGCCGCGGATGATCACTTCCCCCTGCTCGCCCGGCGGGACGTCCTTCTTCTGCGCGTCGACGACGCGCACGTCCGTGTGGAAGAACGCCTTGCCCGTAGAGCCGGCCTTCGCGATCGCCTCGTCGGGTCCGATCAAGCACGCGGGGCCGCAGCTCTCGGTCAGCCCGTACACCTGGTGGATCTCGATGTTCAGCTTCGCGTACGCCTCGATCAGAGTGACCGGCACGGGCGCGGCGCCGCTCATGATCCAGCGCAGGCTCGAGATGTCGTACTTCTTCGGGTCGTAGGTCTGCAGCATGAAGTTCAGCATCGCGGGGACCTTCAGCGCGACGGTGACCTTCTCGCTCTGGATCAGCTCCCAGACCTTCACCGGATCGAACGCGCGCATGACCACGCTCGTCACGCCGCGGTAGACGTTGCCGGTGATCGGCGTGAGCGCGCCGACGTGGAAGAGCGGGAGCGAGACGAGGTAACGGTCCTTGAAGCGCATCTCCGCCGTCGCGGCGATCGTCATCACGCCCCACATGGCGGTGCCGTGCGTGTGCATCGCGCCCTTCGGCAGGCCCGTCGTTCCCGACGTGTACATGATGTAGAGCAGGTCGTCGTCGCAGGCGGTGACCTCGGGTGACTCCGCCGACGCGGCGCGCTGCAGGGCGTCGTAGTCCTTCGCGAACCCCGCGCGGCTCTGCGCGTCGCCCACGTGCACCCATTGCTTCACGTCCGTCGCCGCTCCGCGCAGCTCGAGCGCGCCGACGGTCTGCCCGAACTCGCCGCCGTAGATCACCACGGTCGAGCCGGAGTCCTTCAGGATGAACTGCAGCTCGTCGGGGACCAGCCGCCAGTTCAGCGGCACGCAGACCGCGCCGAGCTTCGCGATCGCGAAGAAGCTCTCCATGAACTCGGGGCTGTTCATGAGCAGGAGCGCGACGCGGTCACCCTTCTTCACGCCGAGCTCGCGCGCGAGGAAGTTCGCGGTGCGGTTCGCGCGCGCGTCGAGCTCGGCGAAGGTGAAGCGCCGGCTCGTGTGCGTGTCGATGAACGCCTCGAGGCGCGGGTTCAGATAGGCACGCTTGGCCAGGAACAGGCCGATGTTGTTCTTCAAATCCCGTTTCCTCCCAGTGGCTGCATTCTGGCATAGTCGGGCGATGGAGAAGCTCCGGCGGAACGTGCGCTCGCTCGTGGACGAGGCGAACGCGGAGATCGAGTCGGTCTCGGCCAAGGACGCGATCGAGCTCGCGAAGCACCCCGACGTGCTGATCGTGGACCTTCGCGACCCGCGGGAGCTCGAGCGCGAGGGCTTCATTCCCGGCTCCTTCCACGCCCCGCGGGGCATGCTCGAGTTCTGGGTCGATCCCGAGAGCCCCTACTTCAAGGACGTCTTCGGCAGCGGCAAACGCTTCGTCTTCCACTGCGCCAGCGGCTGGCGCTCGGCGCTGGCCACCAAGGCGGTGCAGGACATGGGCCTTCCGCGCGTCTCGCACATCGCGACCGGCTTCAAGGGCTGGGTCGAGGCGGGCGGGCCGGTCGAGCGCAAGACCCCCCAGGGCTGATCGCGCCGGGCGGAGAACACCTTCCGCAAGCGGGCGCGATTCGTTTATCCTCGCCCGAGGGAAGGGAAGAGCATGAAGATCGGGACATCTTTGCGCGCGGGCCTGGCCGTCGGGCTCGCGCTGATCGCGATGGCGGGCTCGGCGCTGGCACAGGGAACCTACGTCCTGTTCGAGAGCGGTCCCGTGCGGCCGCTCGCGCTCTCTCCCGACGGAACGAAGCTCTTCGTGTGCAACATCCCCGACGGACGGCTCGAGATCTTCAACGTCTCGGCCTCGGGGATCTCCTACTCGGCCTCGATCCCGGTCGGCGTGGACCCGGTCGCCGTCGCCGCCCGGAGCAATACGGAAGTCTGGGTAGTGAACCACCTCTCGGACAGCGTCTCGATCGTCGACGTCCCGGGCCAGCGCGTGGTGCGCACCTTGCTCGTCGGCGACGAGCCGCGGGACATCGTCTTCGCGGGCACCGGCGGGAACCGCGCGTTCATCACCGCCGCCCACCGCGGCCAGAACCGGCCCGGCGATCCGGAGCTGAATACGCCGGGGATCGGGCGCTCGGACGTCTGGGTCTTCGACGCCGCGAACCTCGGCGCGACGCTCGGCGGCACTCCGCTGACCATCCTGAACCTGTTCGGTGACACCCCGCGCGCGCTCGCGGTGAGCCCGGACGGCGGGACGGTCTATGCGGCGGTCTTCCACTCGGGGAACCGCACCACCACGATCGCGCAGAACGGCCCGATCGTGTCGCAGAACCCGCCGCTCCCGCTCACCGACCCCTTCGCCAACGCGACCCTGAACACGCCCGCGGTGAACGTGATCCTGAAGCAGCAGTCCGGCACGACCTGGGTCAACACCAACGGCACCACCTTCACCAACGCGGTTCCGTTCACGCTGCCCGACAAGGACGTGTTCGCGATCGGCGCGAACGGCACCCCGCCGGTGGAGACGGCGAGCTTCTCGGGGGTCGGCACGATCCTGTTCAACATGGCGGTGAATCCGCTCTCGGGCGTGATCTACGTCTCGAACACCGACGCGAACAACCTCGACCGCTTCGAGGGCTTCAGCACGCCGAGCCTGCGCGGGGAGCTGCACAAGTCGCGCATCACGATCGTGAATCCGGCGGGATCGGTTTCGCCGCGGCACCTGAACACGCAGATCGACTACGCGGCGGTCGCGCCCTCGCAGGCGGTCAACGATGCTAGCCTCGGCATCCCGACGGATCTGGCCGTGACGAGCAACGGCGCCACGATCTACCTCGCGGCTTTCGGCTCGAGCGAGATCGGGATCATCGATACGGCGGCCCTCGCGCTCGCGCCCGGCGCGCCCGGCGCGTTCGCGGCCAACGCGAACGACCACATCGCGGTCACCGGCGGCGGTCCCGGCGGAGTCGTGCTCAACGCGGTGAACGATCGACTCTACGTCTACACGCGCTTCGACAACGGCGTCTCCGTGATCGACACCGGCGCGCGCCAGGAGATCTCCCACCAGCGCATGCACACGCCGGAGCCGGCCCCGATCGCCGACGGCCGACCGCTCCTGTACGACACGAGCTTCACTTCGGCGAACGGCGAGGCGTCGTGCGCGGTCTGTCACGTGTTCGGCGATTTCGACAGCCTGGCCTGGGATCTCGGGGATCCCGAAGGGACGGTGCTGAACAACACGAACCCGTTCGTGAACCTCTTCGGCAACAACGGGATCGTGCAGGGCAATCCCGACTTCCACCCGCTGAAGGGGCCGATGACGACCCAGACGCTGCGGGGCATGGAGCACAACGGGCCGATGCACTGGCGCGGCGACCGCACGGGCGGACTCACCACGAACCGCTCCCCTGCCTGGGACGGCGACCCCGTGAACGCGCTCGACGCGAACAAGGCGTTCCTGAAGTTCAATCCCGCGTTCGTCGGCCTGCTCGGCCGCACCAATCAGCTCACTGGCGACGACATGCAGGCATTCGCCACCTTCATCCTGCAGGTGCAGCAGCCGCCGAGCCCGATTCGCGATCTCAGCAACACCATCACCGCAGCACAGCAGCTCGGCAGCAACTTCTATTTCGGCGATGTCTCGGACGGGGCCAAGAACTGCGACGGCTGCCACACGGTGAACCAGGGGCAGGGCTTCTTCGGCACCGGCGGGCTCTCGACGTTCGAAGGGGAGACCCAGCACTTCAAGGTCCCGCATCTGCGCAACGCCTATCAGAAGGTCGGTATGTTCGGCATGCCCGCCGTGAGCGGCATTCCGGCGAGCGGCAGCCCGACCACCGAGCAGATTCGCGGCGTCGGCTACCTGCACGACGGCGCGATCGACACCGTGCTCGACTTCCTGCGTGCGATGGCCTTCACGTTCCCCGGCGGCGACCCGGAGCGTTTGAACGTCGTCGACTTCATCTTCGCGATGGAGTCCGACTTCGCGCCGATCGTCGGCCAGCAGATCACGCTCACCCAGACGAATGCAGCGGTTGCCGGCCCGCGCGTGGACCTGCTGGTGCAGCGCGCCAGTACGCCGTATGCCGACCCCGATCGCTCGCCCAACAACGAGTGCGATCTGGTCGTGAAGGGCCGCGTCTCGGGGGACACGCGCGGCTGGTGGATGAGCGCGCCGGGCGTGTTCACGTCCGACCAGGATGGCGCCGGCACGATCACCGACGCGAGCCTGCGGCTGCAGGCGGCCTCCCTCGGCGGGGACCTCACCTACACCTGCGTGCCGCCGGGCTCCGGTCCGCGGCTCGGGATCGATCGCGGTGGCATCGGCGACGAGTCGCAGCCCGACGGGATCAGCGACTTCTCGCAGTGCGGCGACGTGACCAACGACGGCGTCGACACGAACGCGGACGCCGCGCTCATGCGGACGTGGCTCTCGGGCATCGGCAACATGCCCGCGAGGTTCAAGTGCAACGTCTCCGGCCCGTCCGGGAGCTCCGACGCGGCCTGCAACATCGCCGACGTGACGGCGCTGCGGCGCGCGCTCGGGGGCCTCGGGCCGCTGCTCACCCAGGGCTGCACGCTCTAGGCCACGACCCGAGGGACGGGTTCCGCCACTCGGAGCAGTTTTCCCCCACTCCCCTCTGGTTGGGCATATCATCGCGCCCGGGATCGGCATTGGGAGGGAAGGGAAGATGAAGGTCGGGGTATCCTTGCGCGCGCGGTTCGCCGCGGCGTTCGCGGTGATTTCGCTCGCCGGGTCCGCGCTGGCCCAGGGGAACTACACGCTGTTCGAGAGCGGACCGGTTCGGCCGCTCGCGCTCTCGCAGGACGGCACCAAGCTCTTCGTCTGCAACATCCCCGATGGACGGCTCGAGATCTTCGACGTCTCGCCCGCGGGCTTGACCCATTCGGGCTCGGTCCAGGTCGGTGTCGATCCGGTCGCGGTCGCGCAGAGCCCGAGCGGCCAGGTCTGGGTCGTGAACCACATGTCCGACAGCGTCTCGATCGTCGACGTCGCGAGCTTGCGCGTCGTGCGCACCCTGCACGTCGGCGACGAGCCGCGCGACATCGTCTTCGCCGGACCCGGCCGCAACCGCGCGTTCATCACCGCCGCGCACCGGGGCCAGAACCGGCCCGGCGATCCGCAGCTGCTCACGCCCGGCGTCGGCCGCACGGACGTCTGGGTCTTCAACGCGTTGGCCCTGGGTCATCCGCTCGGCGGCACGCCCCTGACCCTCCTGAACCTGTTCGGCGACACCCCGCGCGGCCTGGCCGTGAGCCCCGACGGCGGCACGGTCTACGCGGCGGTCTTCCACTCGGGCAACCAGACCACGGTGGTGAACCAGGGCGTGCTGCCCACCCCCGGCCCGCTCCCCGCGATCACCGACCCGGTCGCGGGAACCGTCCCCGCGCCGGAGGTCGCGGTCATGCTGAGGTACGACTCGGGCAACACCTGGGTCGACGTCGACGGCGTTCAACACACCAACGTCGTGCGCTTCCGGCTGCCCGACCGCGACGTGTTCGCGATCAACGCGAACGCGAACCCGCCCGTCGAGTCGGCGAGCTTCGCGCACGTCGGGACGATCCTCTACAACCTCGCGGTCAATCCCGTGAGCGGCGCGGTCTACGTCTCGAACACCGACGCGAACAACATGGACCGCTTCGAGGGGTTCTCGACGCCGAGCCTGCGCGGCGAGCTGCACCGCGCGCGCATCTCGATCCTGTCGGGGAGCACGGTGTCGCCGCGCAACCTGAATCCGCACATCGACTACGACGCGATCTCACCGCCGCAAGCGGTGAACGACGCGAGCCTCGGCATCCCGACGGACCTCGCCGTCTCGCCGGACGGCAGCACGCTCTACGTCGCCGCGTTCGGCTCGGGCAAGGTCGGCATCCTGTCCACGGCGGCGCTCGCGCTCGCGCCCGGGGCACCTGGGGCGTTCCAGCCCGACCCCGCCGATCACGTCGAGCTCTCCGGCGGCGGTCCGGGCGGGCTCGCGATCGACGCGGCGAACGAGCGGCTCTACGTCTACCCGCGCTTCGACAACGGCATCTCCATCGTCGATCCCGCGGCGCGAGCGGAGATCGCGCACGTGCGCGTGCACAACCCGGAGCCACCGTCGGTCGTCAACGGCCGCCCGTTCTTCTACGACGCGCGTTTCTCGTCGTCGAACGGCGAAGCGGCCTGCGCGGTCTGTCACGTCTTCGGCGACTTCGACAGCCTGACGTGGGATCTCGGCGACCCGGAGGGCACGCTGGCGCTGAACAACAATCCGTTCGTCCGCGCCGACCTCAACGTGGTCGGCATCCCCCTCGTGATCGGCTTCGCATCTCCGGCGCTGCCGTCGAACATCACCACGAACGTCGACTTCCATCCGCTCAAGGGCCCGATGAACACGCAGACCTTGCGCGGCATGGATCACCACGGGCCGATGCACTGGCGCGGCGATCGCTCCGGCGGGACGTTCAGCAACCGCAGCCCGCAGTGGAACGGCGATCCGGCGAACGCGCTCAACGAGACCCAGGCGTTCATGAAGTTCAATCCCGCGTTCGTCGGCCTGCTGGGACGGCAGAACCAGCTCAGCAACGAGGACATGCAGGCGTTCGCGCAGTTCATCCTGCAGGTGCAGCAGCCGCCGAACCCGATCCGCAACCTCGACAACACGAACACCCCGGCGCAGCAGGTGGGAGCGAGCTTCTTCAACGGTCAGATCTCGGACACGCTCAAGAACTGCAACGGCTGCCACACGCTCTCGCAAGCGGACGGCTTCTTCGGAACCGGGGGCCTCAGCACCTTCGAAGGCGAGAGCCAGCACTTCAAGGTCGCGCACCTGCGCAACCTGTATCAGAAGGTCGGCATGTTCGGGAATCCCGGCGACGGCGCGATCCCCCCGACGGGGGACCCGAACGCGGAGCAGATTCGCGGCTTCGGCGTGCTCCACGACGGCAGCGTCGAGACGGTGGTGCGCTTCCTCAACGCGGCCGTCTTCAACTTCCCGGGCGGCGACGCGCAGCGCACCAACGTCGCGAACTTCATCTTCGCGTTTCCATCGGACCTCGCGCCGGTGGTCGGCCAGCAGGTCACGCTCACGCAGGCAAACGCGGCAGAGCCCCTCGTGATCTCGCGCTTGAACACGTTCGTGACGCGCGCGGGCACGGCCTACGCCGACGTGGATCGCTTGGTGAACAACGAGTGCGACCTGGTCGTGAAGGGCCGCATCGCGGGCCAGCCACGCGGCTGGTGGATGAGCTCGCCGGGCACGTTCACGCCCGACCAGGCGGGTGGCGCTACGATCAGCGACGCGAACCTGCGGCTGCTCGCGAGCATCCCCGGGCAGGAGCTCACGTACACCTGCGTGCCACCGGGCTCGGGCGAGCGCCTGGGTGTCGATCGCGGCGGCATCGGCGACGGCTCGCAGCCCGACGGCATCCGCGACGCCTCGCAGTGTGGGGACGTGACGGCCGACGGCGTCGACACGGAAGCGGACGCCGCGAGCGTGCGGAGCTGGCTCGCGGGCGGAGGCACGCCACCCGTGCTCGCCAAGTGCAACGTGTCGGGCGCGAACGGGAGCGCTCCCGCGACTTGCAACATCGCCGACGTGACGGCGCTGCGGCGCGCGATCGGCGGCCTCGCGCCGGCGCTCACGCAGGGCTGCACGCTCTAGAAGAGAGCTAGCTCGGAGCGGCCTCGAGGTTGAAGAGAGCGCGAGCGCGGATGTCGCGCGAGGATGCGCCCGCGCGCAGCTCGAACTCGCCGGGCTCGGCGACCCATCCGCTCACGGCCGGGTCCCAGTAGGAGAGCGCGCGCGGCTCGAGCGTGAAGCGCACGGCTCGGGTCTCCCCCGGCGCGAGCTCGATCTTCGCGAACGCGCGCAGCTCCTGCTCGGGCCGCACGAGGCGCGAGGCGACGTCGCGCACGTAGAGCTGCACGACCTCCTGCCCGGCCCGCGTGCCGGTGTTCGCGACGTCGAGCTCGACCTCGACCGGCTCGCCCGCCCGGACGTTCGCGCGCGCCAGACGCAGATTCGTGTAGCCGAAGCGCGTGTACGAGAGCCCGTGCCCGAACGGAAACAGCGGCTCGACCTTCCGCGTGTCGTAGTAGCGGTAGCCCGCGAACAGGTCCTCGCCGTAGACCACGCGGCCGTTCTCGCCCGGGTAGTGCAGGAACGCGGGCGTGTCCTCGATGCGCTTCGGGAACGTCTGCGGCAGGCGCCCCGACGGGTTCACGTCGCCGAACAGCAGGTCGGCGAGCGCGTTGCCCGCCTCCTGGCCCGGGTACCACATCTGCACGACGGCGCGAACGCGCGCGAGCCAGTCCATGCGGATCGGCGCGCCCGCGTTCACGACCGCGATCGTGCGCGGGTTCGCGGCCGCGACCTTCTCGAGCAGCTCGACCTGGCGGCCAGGCAGCTCGAGGTCGTCGCGGTCGTGGCCCTCGCTCTCCCACTCGTCGTTGAGCCCGATGACGACCACCGCGACATCCGCCGCCGCCGCGCAGGCGACCGCGCGCTCGAGCAGGTCCGGCGGCAACGCGGGCATGCAGCCGACCTTCAGGCCGCCGAGCATCGCGCGGCCCTCGTTCGAGAACTCGACCACGAGCGCGGCCGTGCGGCCGGCTTCGAGCACGACGTCCGCGCGCACCTCCGCGCTGCCCAGCCCGAAGAACGCCTGGCCGGGCGTCTGACCGGTCCAGTTGTCGACGACGAGCTCGCCGTCGAGGAAGAGCCGGCTCTTGCCGGCGGAGACCAGCGAGAACGTGTACGCGCCCGACTCGCGTGCGGTGATGCGGCCGCTCGCGCGCACGCAGAATGCGGCCGGGTCGACCTCGGGCGCGAACGCGCCCAGCCAGGTGAAGTAGGCGTCGCGCGACTCTCGCACCAGCACCGGCGCACCGCTCGGCGTCGCGCCGTTCCAGTACTCGACGCGAAGCGGCGCGTCGAGCACGCGGCTGCCGAGCGCGGGCGTGGTCTTGTGGCTGGTGCAGCCGAGCGCGAAGCGCACGTCGACGTCCGCGCCCGCGCGCGCGCGAATGCCCTCGAGTGCGGACACCGCATAGTGTGGGCGCACGCGCGCGCTGCCCCCGCCCTGGATCACGGTGTGGTCCGCGTTCGGCCCGATCACCGCGATGCTGCGCAGCCCGGCGCGCTCGAGCGGGAGCGCGTCCGCGTCGTTCTGGAGCAGCACCATGGCCTCGGCCGCGGCCCGGCGCGCGAGCGCGCGATGCTCGGGCCGGTCCACGGCCGCCTCGGGTCCGGCGAACGGAGCGTCGAGCGCGCCCGTGCGCGCGGCCACCCGCAGGATGCGCCGCACCGATTCGTCGAGCACCGACTCCTCGACCTCGCCCTTGCGCACGGCGTCGGCCAGCTTCGCGCCGAGGTGGCGCCCGGGCCCCGGCATCTCGAGGTCGAGGCCGGCGTTCGCTGCCTCCGCTGTGCTGTGCGTGCCGAACCAGTCCGAGACGACGAAGCCGTCGAAGCCCCACTCGCGCTTCAGGACCTCGCCCAGCAGCCACGGGTGCTCGCCCGCGTAGACGCCGTGCAGCTTGTTGTACGCCGACATCACCGTCCACGCGCCGGCCTCGCGCACCGACGCCTCGAACGGCGCGAGGTACAGCTCGCGCAGCGCCCGCTCGCCGACCTCGGACGAGATCGTCATGCGCTCGAACTCCTGGTCGTTCGCCGCGAAGTGCTTCGCGCAGGCGGCCACGCCGCGACTCTGGAGCCCGCGGATGAACGCGACCGCGGTGCGCGCGGAGAGGTGCGGGTCCTCCGAGTAGCACTCGAAGTTCCGTCCGCCGAGCGGCGTGCGGTGCAGGTTCATGGTCGGACCGAGCAGCACGCTCGCGCCCTTCGTGCGCGCATCCTCGCCGATCGCCGCCCCCACCGCTTCGACGATCGCCACGTTCCATGTCGCCGCGAGCGCGGTGCCGCACGGGAACGAGGCCGAACTCGGGCCTTCCGCCAGGCTCGAGCCGCGCGCCCCCGACGGGCCGTCCGAGAGCACGAGCGCCGGAATACCGAGTCGCGGGATCGGCTGCGTGTGCCAGAGATCCGCGCCCGCGGTGAGCGAGGCCTTCTCGTCCAGGGTCAGCTTCGCGAGCAGGTCTTCGACGCGGCGTGTCTCGTCCATGAACTCGAAATCGTATCACGGGCCCCCTGCAGGAAAACGCGGGGCCGACGGCTCGAGCTCGATCCGGAGCGCGTTCGTGGCGAATGCGACGGTATGATAGAAGCCCGCGAGCACGAGCAGCTCGACGATCTGCGCGCTCGAGAGCTCGCGCCCGAGCTCCGCGTAGAGCGCGTCGTCGACGCTCGCCGTCGCGTGCAGGGAGTCGCAGAGGCGCAGGATGACCGCGTCGTGCGCCGAGAAGATCCCGGCCGGCAGCTCGGGCGCACAGGTCGCGCGCACTTCCTCGTCGGAGAGTCCCGCGCGCACGGCGAAGTACGCCACGTGCACGCCCCACTCGTACTCGGAGCGGCACAGCCAGCTCGTGCGCAGGATGGCGAGCTCCCGCTCGCGCAGGCTCAGGCTCCCGCGATCGAGCAGCGAGCCGAGCCGGAACTTGCGCAGCACGCGCGGGTTGTGCGCGAGCGTGCGGAAGAGCGCGATCGGCGGCACGCCGGGCGTGAAGAGGGCGAGCTCCTCGGCGAGCTCGGCGTCGTAGGGCGCTTCCAGGGGAGCGAGGCGCGGAGGGGTCATGGCGTCTCCTTCGAACGGGTTTGGTGCTACGCTATCCGTAGCTTATCGCTACTGTTTCAGTAGCACAACCCGACGAACGAGGAGGCACGCATGCCCGCGCCCCGACCCGGACGCTCCGTGCGCGGCTCGCGCACCGGCCGCCCGATCATGGCCGCGCTCGATCTGCTCGGGCGGCGCTGGGCGCTGCGCGTGCTCTGGGAGCTGCGCGACGGCGGGCTCGTCTTCCGCGAGCTGCGCACGCGCTGCGACGAAGTCTCCCCGACGGTGCTGAACCAGCGACTCGCGGAGCTGCGTGAAGCGGGGATCGTCGCGCACGAAGCGGGCTCGGGCTACGCGCTCACCGCCGACGGCGAGAGGCTGCTCGCCGCGCTGGCGCCGCTGCACGATTGGGCCACGCACTGGGCGCGGCGGTAGGGTCCTTGGGGGCCCGGCGCGGCACAGCCGCGCCACCCCACTTCGCTCGGCTTCGCCTCGCTGCGCGCTTCGCTTGCCTGGACCGCGGCGCTAACCGGCTTCCTCGAGCACCTCGTCGATCACGTACGTGCCGCTGCGCGCGTCCTTGTGGATCGCGATCAGCTTCTGCTTCTGCGCGTCCTCGAGCATCCGGTTGAACGAGCGGTAGCCGTGGTATTCCTCGTTGAAGCCGGGGTTCTTCCGCTTCATGGTCTCTTTCACGAGCGACGAATGCGCTTCCCTGTTGTCGCGCAGCAGCGCCTCGGCCGACTCGAGCAGCAGATCGAACGCTTCGCGCTGCTTCTGCGGCACCGTCCCTTTGACCTTCGGCACGGCGACCTTCTTCTCGCGCTCGACCGTCTTGCGCACGAGATCGTCGTAGTAGATGAACTCGTCGCAGTGCTCGATGAACATCGGCGAGGTCGAGTTCTTCACGCCGCAGCCGATCGTGTGGCGGTTGTTCTCGCGCAGCTTCGCGACCAGCGGCGAGAAGTCCGAGTCGCCCGAGACGACGACGAACGTGTCGATGTGCGGCTTGGTGTAGGAGAGCTCGAGCGCGTCGACGACCATCTTGATGTCGGCGCTGTTCTTGCCGGTGAGCTTCGAGCCGGGCATCTCGATCAGCTCGATGCCCGCCTCGTGGAGCGGGCGGCGGTAGTCGGGATAGCGGGTCCAATCCGCGTACGCGCGCCGCGTCACGACGTTTCCCTTCTCGATCATCCGGCGCAGCACGAGCTGCACGTCGAAGACCTTGTAGCGCGCATCGCGGCAACCGATCGCGACGTTCTCGAGGTCGATGTACACGGCGATGTTCTTCGTCTCGGCGTGAGCCATGGGTCCCCCAGAGGTGCGGCGGCAGTCTACACGCCGCCGACGCCCCAGGGTATGCTGGCGAGAACGGGAGGGCGTGAAATGGCAGGGAAGCTCCAGGGCAAGGTGGCATTGGTGACGGGCGCGGCATCCGGCATCGGCCGGTCGAGCGCGCTCGTGCTCGCGGCGGAGGGCGCGCGCGTCGCGTGCGCCGACCTGAACGGCGAGGGCGCGGAGGCGGTGGCCAAGGAGATCGCGCGCGCCGGCGGCGAGGCGATCGGCATCCGGCTCGACGTCTCGGACCCCGACGACAATCAGCGCGCGGTCGACGCGACCGTGAAGCGCTTCGGCAAGCTCCAGCTCGCGCACCTGAACGCGGGCATCGCGGCCGTCTCGAACGTGCTCGACACGACCTTGGACGAGTGGAACAAGACCCTGGCGGTGAACCTCTCCGGCGTGTTCTACGGCCTGCAGAAGGCCGGACGCGCGATCCGCGACGCCGGCGGCGGGGCGATCGTGATCACGTCATCCGACGCGGGCAAGCGCGGCGGCGCGGGCATGGGCAGCTACTGCGCCACGAAGCACGGAGTGCTCGGGCTTATGAAGTGCGCGATGGCCGACCTCTCGCCGCACAAGATCCGCGTGAACGCGGTCTGCCCCGGCGTGATCGACACGCCGATCCTCGGGCCCCTCCACAAGAACGAGGTGTTCACCAAGGGCATCTTCGCGACGATGCATCCGATCGGAAGAGTCGGCCAGCCCGAGGAGGTCGGACAGGCCGTCGCGTTCCTGCTCTCCGACGAGGCGGCGTTCATCACGGGCGTCGCGCTCAGCGTCGACGGCGGCCTCAACGCGACCTTCGGCGGAATCTCCACACCGGGCGACAATCCGCTCGAGAAGATCAACAAGTCTTAGCGGGGCCCGGACCGGCGCGGCGCCGGCCCACCCGCACTTCGCTCGCCTTCGGCTCGCTGCGCGCGCGCTTCGCGCGCTTGCGGACCGGACGCGAAGGCGGCTTCGCGCCCGGCCGCCCTTGCCTCACTCGTGAGTCGGACGAGCTCCGACCTCCTGAACCGCTGGTGTCGAGGGGACAGCCGAGCGCGCCTCTCCAACTCCAGGTCTTCTCCGACCAGTTTCTATCCGACCCGGCGCGTGTGGCCCTGCCAGTACGGCTCGCGCAGCTCCCGCTTCAGCACCTTGCCGCTCGGGTTGCGCGGCAGCTCGGCGATGAAGTCGACCGAGCGCGGGCGCTTGTAGCTCGCGAGCTGCGAGCGGCAGTGCTCGACCAGCTCGGCCTCGGTCGCGCTCGCGCCGGCGCGCAGCACGACGACCGCCTTCACCACCTCGCCCCACTGCGCGTCGGGCACGCCGATCACCGCGGCATCGGCGACCGAGGGGTGGCGGAAGAGCACGTCCTCGATCTCGCGCGGGTACACGTTCTCGCCGCCCGAGACGATCATGTCCTTCACGCGGTCCTGGATGTAGACGTAGCCCTCGGCGTCCATGATCGCGGCATCGCCCGTGTGCATCCAGCCCTCGCGCAGCGCTTCGGCCGACGCTTCGGGCAGGTTCCAGTAGCCGCGCATGAGCTGCGGCCCCTTCACCAGGATCTCGCCGATGGTGCCGCGCGGGACCTCGCGGTCCTCCTCGTCGACGATGCGGACCTGCGTGCCCGGCAGCGAGCGCCCGCAGGAGAGCAGGAGCTCCGGCTTGCCCGCGAGCGCGCGCGCGTGGTCCGCCGGCAGCAGGAACGTCGCGGCGGCGGTGGTCTCCGTCATGCCGAAGCCCTGCGCGAACTCGCAGCCGAACACGCCCATCGCGTGGCGCAAGGTCTCGACCGCGATCGGCGACGCGCCGT
>Ga0184615_10001254_pt1 | contig 13886 bp, 14 predicted proteins | sample PLM4_65_coex_FD_133134 | JGI IMG/M metagenome (GOLD analysis project Ga0184615, IMG submission 133134) | Groundwater sediment microbial communities from an aquifer in East River, Colorado, USA - PLM4_65_coex | ecosystem: Environmental > Terrestrial > Soil > Riparian zone | place: USA: East... | reverse complement strand
TCGTCGTGGGTGTTGACACCGCGTATCATCCAGAGTCCGTCCACCAGTTTTATCTCGTGTCCCGCCCCGATCATCCGGCATGGGTTGAGGAGCTCCTTCTGCTGGTCAGGCGAGAGCGGAGCACGCTCGTAGTTCCGACCGGGAGGGACGAATTCCTCCCCCTGGCACGCAGAAGGGGCGAGTTTCGACGCTTGGGGGCGAACGTCTATCTTCCATGTCCCGAGGCGGTTGAAGACGTCCTCGATCATCCCCTGTGGTCGCGCCGACTCAGACGCGCGGGGTTGGACGCTGCCGCGCCGTGGTCCGGAGGACAAAGCGGAGAGCAGGATGTCCGTCGCTTTGAAGTCTCTCTGTGTTGTGACGATAGACCGCCACATTCTGTCATGGGATGCGCGGTGCACGAGCTCTTCGAGGAACGTGGCATGATGCCGTTCCGAGCCGAGCGGCGAAAGGGTGAAACCGAGATCGAGGCGATCGCCACGCAAGCCGCCGAGGCCTTGGATGTGGAAGGGCCTGCGACCATCCACGTTTGCCAACGATCAGACGGCAGCCTGACCGTCACCGGGGTGACGTTGAGCCCGTGCGTTCACGGTCCCTTCGTGGACGACGTGTTTGAAGCCCTCGCCTTTCTGTGGAAGCGCGACCATCCGGCCTGAAGGAATCGGCCCTGTCTCAGGGTGTTACTAAAAGCTGGTTGGAATCCGAATCCGCCGACTCCCGTCCCCCGTCAAACGCCCTGAGAACATAGTAGTACGTGGTCCCGGCCAAGACGTTGGTGTCGGTGTACGTGGTCGAGGTATTGTCGGCAAAGCTTGCAATCAGGGCGCAGGCGCTGGATCCTGGAGAACCCTGGTAGAGCCGCTGTGCGACAACATTTGTCGACACGGAAGGCGTCCACGTGACGTCGACCGCCCCTCCCCCGGTGCTGGGCGTTGCGCTCACCAAGCTCGGCGCAGACGGTCCGAGGATGACGTCCGGTGCTGTTCCGCCTGAGGCGCTTCCCTCAACCTGAACCCTGTAGGAATACGAGACGCCCTGGATCGTCCCCGTCTGCAGGTAGAACGTGGCTGCCACGGTTTTTGGATCGGTCAAGATCGGACCGCACGGAGTGGGCTGGGACTCCCACGACACGCGGTATCCCGAGTCTGCGGCGGACACCGGGCTCCAGCACACCACGATATCGTTGGTGGCTGACCCGTTCAACGCGGTGGGGCACAGAGACGGCGTCGTTCCGACCGGTTCGACAGCCAAGCCGGTGGGAAACGGGGCGTCCGGAAGAGGGGATGGCAATGGCGTGGCGCGGACCTCGTCCGATCGGCCTCCTGGGACCCCGTCGTTGATGGCTTCGACCGAATAGAAGTACATCACGCCGATATCGGGACCTCGGTGGGTGTACCGAGTCGCTCTCAGCGGAACGCCGGGACTGGGGAGGGACTCTTCGGTTCCGGTGAGTCCGTTCCTGGCATAGACGCGATATTCGCTCGCGTGATCGGCGGCGGTCCACGAGAGATCGACAAAGGGGCTCGAGAGGCCGGCAGCGCCGCTTTCGAGTCCAACCGTGACGTCGATGATGACCGGAATTCCTGGCAGGGTCGGTATGGGAGTCGCGTCGACTGGATCGGATGACGGGCCGATCTGCTCGTTGCCGTTCCGGTCGACGCCGTTGATGGCGCGGACGGTGTAGCGATACGTGACTCGATTCAGCAAGGACGTGTGCAGAGCTTTGGGCAACGCGACGTCTTTGAGCGTCTGGTTTCCTACAGTGCTTGAGACGGACACCCGGTATGTGAGCGCCCCGGCCACCGGCTCCCACTGAAGCGTGACCATCCGGTCGCCGGCCGCGGCTTGGACGCGTTGAGGCGCGCCGGGCAGGGCCGTCGACGGCGTGGCGGTGACGACCGAAGAAGGAAGGCCGGCGCCACCCCTCCCGTTCAGGGCCTGAACCACGTAGGCATACGTCTGTTCCGACGCGAGACCGGTGAGCAGGTACGACGTTTCGGTGGTGGTCGCCTGGTGGGCCGAACCCGGCGTGACGGTTGACCCTTCCTCCCACCAGACAAGGTACGCCGACGCCCCGGCCACCGGATTCCACGTCAGACGAACGTCGAGATCGACGACATTCACAACGACGCCGTTAGGCGCCGGCAGCGGCGGTTCGCCGGAAGGGGAGTCCATGTTCCCGCACCCGGTGAGCGCCGCCGCGAGGAAGAGGGCGTGGGCCCAGATGCGGAGGAGTGGGAAGGCCTGGAGCCGAGCCATGCTGCATTTTAGCACGGCCCACCGGTTCGGCGCATCCGCTGCCGCTAGATTAGCGGGTTTTACGGGAATACGCCTCGCGCGAGCTTGGCCTTCGCGATTTTTTCGATCCCGATCATCAGGGCCGCCATTCGCATGTCGACGCGTTTGGCCTGCGCGGTCGCGAGCACCTGTGCGAACGCCGTCGTCATGATCTCGCGCAAGCGTTCGTAGACTTCGCGTTCCTTCCAAAACAGGTGTTGCAGACCCTGGACCCATTCGAAGTATGAGACCGTGACCCCGCCGGCATTGGCGAGGATGTCGGGGATGACGAAGATGCCTCGGCTCTGGAGAATCGGATCGGCCTCGAGGAGCGTGGGGCCGTTGGCGCCTTCGGCCAGGATACGGCAACGGAGGCGTTCGGCGTTGGCTTTCGTGATCTGGGACGAAAGCGCCGCAGGGACCAGGACGTCGCACGACAGTTCGAGCAACTCCGCATTGGTCAGGGCCTCTCCTCCGGGGTAGCCATCGAGCGAGCCCTGGCGTCCCACGTAGGATATGGCGTCCGCGATGTCGAGGCCGCGATCGTTGACCACTCCGCCATTGACGTCGCTGATGGCGATGACGTTGCAGCCTGCCTCCGCCAAGGCCTTGGCCGTGTTCGATCCCACGTTGCCGAATCCCTGGATGGCCGCCCGGGCTCCCTCGGGGCGCATCCCGAGGTGTCGCATCGCCTCCAATACGGTGTAGACGACGCCGCGTCCGGTGGCCTCATTCCGTCCCTGGGATCCTCCGATGGCGATGGGTTTGCCGGTCACCACGCCGGGGACCGCATAGCCCTTGAATTGGCTGTAGGTATCCATCATCCACGCCATGGTCTGCTCGTTCGTTCCCATGTCGGGCGCCGGTACGTCGATATCGGGACCCAGGATGGGAAGGATCTCTGCGGTATATCGTCTCGTTAAACGTTGCAGTTCCAGGCGCGACATCGCATGCGGATCGCAGCGGATGCCGCCCTTCGCGCCGCCGAAGGGAAGCCCGACCAACGCGCACTTCCAGGTCATCCACATGGCGAGCGCGCACACCTCGCCCAAGTTCACGTCGGGGTGGTAGCGGACCCCGCCTTTGGACGGTCCGAGCGTGTTGTCGTGGTGCACGCGGTAGCCGGAAAAGACGCGAATGGCCCCGTCCTCCATGCGAATCGGAACGCTCACCATCAACGCCCGCTTGGGAACGACGAACCGTTGCCACACGTTGGGGTCGAGGTCGATCGCGGCCGCGGCCTTTTCGAACTGGGCCACCGCCATTTCGTAAATGGGGGTGGCATATTCCGGCCGATAGACTGATTGATGGGAAGCCGTCATGCGTGGTCTCTTCCGCTCTGGAGCGAGTCGCCCGTGTCAACCGCATCGAATACGGATTGAGTATAGCAAACGGGATGCCGGCGACTGTCGGAGATCCTTGTCCGCGGCGCGACGAAGGTGCTAAACTGTCGCGCCGTGGCTACCGATCGCTTGGGATGACGAGACGCGCCGAGATTCTGATTATTGGGAACGAGATCTTATCGGCGAAGGTGGCCGATGAGCACTCGGGTTTTCTCTGTCGAGAATTTCGCGCGCTGGGCGTGGATGTCCGCCGTGTGGTCATTCTTCCAGACGAGGTTGAGGCGATCGGCGACGCCATCCGAGACGCTTGGCGAAGATCCGATCTCATCGTCACCACGGGTGGCGTGGGGCCCACCCACGACGACGTCACGATCGCGGGGATTGCGCACGGACTCGGGCGGGCTGTGGTTCGGCATCCGGAGCTCGAAGCGCTGGTCAAGGAGGTCTATGGAGAACACCCGCCCGGCGCGCTCGCTCGATTGGCCGAGGTTCCTGAGGGGGCATCGCTCCTCTCGGCGTCAGGCCTTCGGATTCCGGTCGTGGTCGTCGAGAAGCTGTATGTCTTCCCGGGCGTGCCCGAGGTGTTTCGTCGCAAATTCAACGCCATCAAGTCGCGTTTTCTCGACACGCCGTTCTCTATCAAGAAAGTCTATCTGACAGTCGGGGAGGAGCCGATTGCCTCGATCCTTTACGAGGTGATCGAGAAATTTCCGGCGATCTTGCTGGGCTCCTATCCGACGTTCACCCAGGCCAAGTATCGCGTGATGTTGACCCTGGAGTCCAAGGTCCCGTCCTACCTGGAGGAGGCTCACGCTTATCTTATGGCCCGGTTGCCACAGGACGCGATCGTTCGACGTGACGACGATGTGGTGCCCTCGATCGAGCAGAGTACGGAGGGAGTGCCGCCTTGTTAAGGCGGGGAACGCGCGCTTAGGCGAGCGTGTGGTCGATCAACATCGACCACGAGGTCTGCGCGCGACGAAAGTGAGCTCGCGCGGCGAGCAGCTCGCCTTCGAGGGTGGCAGCCAACGAGCGGCGTTTCGTGTCCATCGAACGCTTGGCGGCGCGATAATCGGTCTTGACCCGTTCCCACTTGATACGGGCGGAGACCAGCGCTTCGTGCGCCAGGTGGAGCTTATGCTCCATCGCGTCGCGGAATTCCCGAGGCCGTTGTTCGAGAGTTTTCTGAGCCAAGGTCTTCTGGACCTCGATCCGAGCCGTAAAGATATGGGCGTCTTGGGCCGTTCGGAGGCGGGTGGCCCATCCGCACAGCGCAAGGGCCTTAATCAGCCACTTGGTCGGGTCCCAGTGATACCAGCGGATGCCGTTCCGGTAATCGTACTGAAACTGATGGTGAAAGTTATGGTACCCCTCGCCGTAGGTGAGAAGGGCCACCACGGCGCTGTCCCGCGCCGAGTCTTTCAGCGAATAGGGCTGGCGCCCCATGAAGTGGCAGAGCGAGTTGATGAGGAACGTCGAGTGGTGAACGATCACCGTCCGAGCCACACCCACGAGGAGAAAGCTTCCCCACGCGTCTCCCACCCACCATCCGAAGAGCAAAGGAATCACACCGCCGACCCCGATGGCCAAGGCGGTGTAAAACCGGTTCTGCCAGCGAACGAGCGGATCTTTCAGTAAGTCCTGGACGTTCTTGAGGGGTCTCGACTCCTTCAGCATGACCCATCCGATGTGCGCGTAAAAAAACCCTCTCCGGATGTTATAAGGATCGCCCTCCTTATCCACGTTGAGATGGTGGGCGCGATGATCCGAGGCCCACTTGAGGGCGGAGTTCTGGCACGCGGCGGCGCCAAAGATCAGAAAGAACGCGCGGACGGGGACCGTCGCGTGGAAGGCCTGGTGCGAGAAGAGGCGGTGATAGCCCCCGGTGATCGACAGGCCGGTTGCCGCGAGGTAGAACGCAAAGAGCGCCACAACCGGCCACGAGAAACCCTGCGTGGCCAGGTGAATGGGGACACCGACGAGCGCGACAACGGGTGTTCCGACGAGAAAGAGCGTGTTGACCCAATCAAAGGACTGCCAGGGAGCGGAAGGTTTGGATGTCTGGGTTGTTGGTGCGGCTGTTGATGTCATCGTTTTGAGGTCTCCGGTTACTCTAGCAGAAAAGGTCCTACGAGAAGCACATTGCCTTCGAACAGGATCTGAACAATTCCGGCAACTATAGGGTAAATACCTCCCTATGTCAACCCGACGTGCGACGAACGGTGCGCACCGAGGCTGTCAGACGCGTGCCTTGGATCGCGTGACGGTCGAGGAAAGGGTTCCCTCGGATCGTCGCTCCCTCAATTGAGCGAGCGGACTGACGGCGAGGAGGGGGGATAGATTCTGACGAGGTAATTCTTCCGGTTGTTGGCCGTAAACTTCCACCCAACTTGGCATTCCATCACGAGGGGGTGTTCGCCGGGTGTCTTGGCGAGAAAGGTGAAGACTCGTTTGCCAAAGTCGGCCGTGTCCACGTTGACTGTGCGGCTGTAGTCGTCATCGATGAGGTCCATGGCGTCGGGGGGGTATCGTGGAGTCCAGCTATGGCCCCCCGTCCGGTCTTCCCACAACGTAATGTGAAACGTGGTGCCGGCTTCCGCGTCGATGATTTTCGCGGTGACTTCCTGAGACGTTTCTTGAGGCATTGTACGGTATCCCTGTTGCAGTTGCCGCGATCATAACACAACGCGGGGGCGGTTGTCGTCACCCCGGGGATGCGGCCAGCGGCGAGAGGGTCATGGCGATCTCATCGGAACTGTTTGAAAAAGCCTTGACCTTCCTGTATTATCGAGCCCCGGTGAGGGAGAGTACGATGGGCGTTCTCGATGGGAAAGTCGGTGTCATCCTGGGCGTGGCCAGCGAGCGGAGTATCGCGTGGGGAATCGCGCAAGCGCTCCATAAAGAGGGAGCAAGCCTCGGCTTCACCTATCCCGGGGACATGATGGAGAAACGGGTTCGTCCCCTGGCGGAGTCCCTCGGTGCCAAGCTGATTGTGCCCTGTGACGTCACCCGGGACGACGGAATCGCCAGCGCGTTTGAGAAGGCGGGATCGGTATTCGGGGGGCTGGATTTTGTGATTCATTCCCTCGCGTTCGCCAACCGAGATGATCTCAAAGGACGCTACCTCGACACCTCGCGTGAAGGATTCCGCGTCGCGCTCGACGTCAGCGCCTATTCCCTGGTTGCCGTGGCTCGCGCGGCGGCTCCCCTCATGCGGGGCCGACGCGGGAGCGTGGTGACGCTCTCGTTTTACGGCGCCGAGAAAGTCATCCCCCAATATAACGTGATGGGAGTCGCCAAAGCCGCTTTGGAGGCCAGCGTGCGCTATTTGGCTGCTGATTTGGGGCCGGATGGGATTCGTGTGAACGCAATCTCGGCTGGCCCGATCAAGACGTTGGCGGCTGCGGGAATCGCCCAGTTCAAAGAAATGCTCCACCACGCCGAAGAGCGCGCGCCGTTGAGGCGTAACATCACGCTTGAAGACGTCGGTGGCGCCGCGCTCTACCTCTGCAGCGACTGGTCCGCTGGGGTCACGGGTGACGTGCTGCACGTCGATTGCGGCTATCACGTGCTGGGGGCGTGACGGTTCGGCGTGGAGGGCTCCTACGCAGCGGTATTGACCTGTCTCGGCGGTTCCGAACTGCCTTCTCACGTCATCAGACGAGTCGAGGGCCGGCTGGCGGACGAGGGGATGCGTCTGGGGCCCCCGCGCACCCTCGCGTCGAGACGTCTTCACGGCATCGAGTATTCGGTGACCAGTTCCACACGGATCGATTGGCGCGCGACGACGAAGCGCTTGCGGGGCCTGCAACAAGAATTGGGCGTCGATCTGGCGGTAATGCCCGCCGACGGATCGCGGCGCGAGAAGAAACTCCTGGTCATCGATATGGACTCGACGTTGGTCCAGAGTGAAGGGATCGACGAATTGGCGAAAGAGGCTGGGGTGGGCGAGCCCGTTGCCGCCATCACTCGGCGCGCCATGAACGGCGAACTGGATTTCGAGGGCGCGCTGCGGGAGCGCGTCGGATTGCTGCGCGGTCTTTCCGTGGATGCTCTGGAGCGGGTTGCGCAGCGTATGGTGTTGAGTCCGGGCGCCGACAGGTTGATCCAAGTCCTTCGGCGGGGTGGTTGCGCGGTCGCGGTCGTGAGCGGGGGGTTCGACTATTTTACTCGCCGTCTTCCCTCGCGCTTGGGCTTGGCATATGCCTATGCCAACCACCTGGAGGTCGAAGAGGGCCGGCTCACGGGGTGTCTCGTCGGGGAGATCGTGGATGGTCGTCGGAAGGCGGCGCTGCTCGAAGAGCTGGCGCGCAAAGAAGCGACCGGTCTGGATCGGGTGATCGCCATCGGTGACGGGGCCAACGATCTTTTGATGCTCGACCGAGCCGGTTTGGGTGTGGCCTACAACGCCAAGCCCAAGGTTCGTGAGGCGGCGCCGGTGACCCTGAGCGTGCCCGACCTGAGCGCGGTTCTTTTCCTGCTGGGATATTCCGAATCCGAATTGCCGGAGTGACCCCATGACGCTGACCGTTGTCGATCTCGTCGCCGGATACGATCCGGTGGTGTCCGCGCTGATCACCGACTATTTCCGCGAGAACGAAGCCGCGCGAACCGCGTTGGGCCTGGCCAATCGAGCGGGCCGACGCTTGGCCATCGATCACATGGCGATCCGCTGCCATCGAGTGGACGAGCGCGCGGGCGAGTTCTTGGCCATGGGGTATCGCTACCGCGACGAGTTGATCGAGTATCCCGATCAAGGGTGGTGGGCCAAGGTCTATCGCAAGGAGGGGAGGCCTACGATCTTCATCGACCAAGCGTACGAGGACGACCGCGGCCGAGAGAGCCTGCTTCGGGCGTGGGTCGATCGCTTCGGCGATCGCGTGTTACATCATATTGCAATTCTGGTTCCGGACATCGACGCCGCCAAAACCGAGATGGAGCGGGCCGGCGTTCCCTTCTCGGGAGCGATCGTCGGCGCGAAGGGCACGCGGTTGCGCCAGATTTTCACGGCGGCTGAAGTGCGGGGCGGGGAGGCGTTCTCGGTGCTGGAGCTAGCCGAGCGTCGCGGGTACGACGGATTTGTCGCCGAGCAGGCGGACGGGTTGATGCAATCTTCTCGCGTGAAGAAAACGGGGTAAACGCAGGACCCGTGAATGTCAACGAGGTTTCGCAGCCTTGGCGCCTGACACGACGCCTACGTTGCGCCACACCAGGACAAAAAGGAGGACGATGCATGTGGGGTTTGCGGATGGTCGCGGTGGCTGTCGTGGCGGGGTTGGGGATCGTACCGGCTTGGGCGGGTGAGGAGTTGGCGACGATCAATGGACAGGTGATTACGAAGGAAGCGTTTCAGTCGGCCCTAGAAGGGATGCCCCCGCAGATGCAAGAGCGCTTCGCCACTCCGGAGGGGAAGGAGCAGTTGCTGGACAGCCTGGTGACCCAGGAAGTGTTGTTTCAGGAAAGCCAGCGGGTGGGGCTTGAGAAAGAGGCCGCGGTTCAGAGTCGTTTGACGGACGCCAGACGGCAGATCCTGGTCGAAGCGCTGATGCAGAAACTGGTGGCGGAAGACGTCAGCGACGCGAAAGTGAAGGAGTACTACGACGCCCATAAGGCCGATTTCCGGCAAGTGAAAGCCAGCCACATTTTGGTGGAGACCGAAGAGCAGGCGAAGGACGTGAAGAAGCGCGTGACGAAGAAGGGCGCCGATTTCGCCGCGGTGGCCAAGGAAACGTCGACCGATCCCTCCGCCAAGGAGAATGGCGGTGATCTTGGGTTTTTCACCAAGGACCAGATGGTGAAACCCTTCGCCGATAAAGCGTTCGCGATGAAGGTGAAGGAGATCAGCGACCCGGTGAAGTCCGAGTTCGGCTACCACATCATCAAAGTCGAGGAGATCAAAGAGGCCGAACCGGTGGACAAGCTGGACCCACAGGCCTTGAACGGGATCAAGCGCGCCGTGCTCAACAACCGGGTGGAGAAGCTCAAGAGCGCCGCCAAGATCGTGATGAATAAGGACGGGTTGAAGTAAGGGCGGCGTCGCGTCCTCTGCGACGGGGCCGGTTGTTGGTGTGTGTGTTGTAGGGGCGGGTTGCTACGCGACGCAGGTACCGCGTTTGCAATCCGCCCCTACGTTTTCGACGTCATTTAAAGAGCGATTTGAGCCCCCCCAAGAAGCCCTTTTGCTCGCGGCTTTCCATGAGGAGTTCGAGTTCGCCGCGGTCGAAATAAATCCCCCCGCATGCTCCGCACTGATCGACCTTGATCCCCTGCAGAGCGATTTCGCTCATGGGGCCTCCGCACTTCGGGCACTTCATCCAATGGTCGCCCGCGTGGTGGCTTTCCTGTTCCTTCCGTTTGGCATCGAGTTCCTTGCGGCGTTTTTCGATGAGTTCCTTGTTCTGCTTGTAAAAGTACTCCTCTTCCTTGTTGTACCCTTTGTCCTGCAGATCTGAACTCATGAGGCCTCCTCTACGGTGGATAATGCCGAATCACGGCGGTGACCGTTTCGTCGGGCGCCCGTCCGAACCAACTCCGCGACGTGGGCCTCGACGGACCGGCCCAGCGCGTCGAGGTCGTAGCCGCCCTCCAGGCACGACACGATGCGCCCCTCGCAGGAGTCGGCGGCCCACGACGTGACCAGCCGCGTCATCGCGGCGTAGCCCTCCTCGGTTACGCGCATGCCCGCCAGCGGATCGTCGCGGTGGGCGTCGAATCCCGCCGAGATCAGGATGAAGTCCGGCGCGAACGCGCGGACCGCCGCCGCGATCTGGACGTCGAACGCTCGAAGATAGTCGTCGTTGCCGCTGCCCGCGGGCAGCGGCACGTTCAGGGTGAACCCCTCGCCCGGCCCCTCGCCCACCTCGGCCCGGCTGCCGCTGCCCGGATACCACGGGTACTGGTGAAGGCTCACGTACAGCACGGTGGGATCGTCGTAGAAGGCCACTTGCGTGCCGTTGCCGTGGTGGACATCCCAGTCGAGAATGAGGACGCGGGTGAGGCCCCAGCGGCGCTGGGCATAGCGCGCGCCCACCGCCACGTTGTTGAAGAGGCAAAAGCCCATCGCCCGCGACGGCTCGGCGTGGTGGCCGGGAGGGCGCACGGCGCAGAACGCGTTGGCGACCTGAGCGGTCATGACCGCATCGATTGCGGCCAGCGTGCCCCCGACCGCCTTGAGCGCCGCGCGGTACGAGCCTGGCGACACCGGGGTGTCAGCGTCAAGGTAGGCGAGGCCCGACGACGGGATCGCCCGGGCGATCCCGTCGATATGGCGGGGCGTGTGCACGGTTTCGAGCCACGTCCGGTCGACGAGCGGGGCGGGGATGAGGGAGAGTCGGTCTCGGTACTCTGCGGCATGAAGACGGCGCAGGATGGCATTCAGCCGCTGTGGGGACTCGGGGTGCGAAGGCCCGGTGTCGTGCTCTAAGTAGCCCGGATCGCTGACCAGCCCGGTCGGAAGCATAGCGGTACTATACCCGCGCGAACGGGCGGATTCAACTCCTGATCGGCGGCAGGGTGTGCGGCGGTCGCCGGGGCCTGGCAGGCGGCTCAAAAAGCTCCAGATGCAAGGCCGCAGGCAGGAGGAAACCAGAGCGTACTGGGAGGTTCCTTGAGGTACGAGACATTCCCGGGGGGATTGCGGTCGTACGTGAGGAGTTGCCGAAGACGGCGAACCGGACGGTCGCGTCTTCGACGCAGATCGCATTCCGTGTCCCTTACGGGCCACAGTGCGGTTTCCGACGACCGAGAATCCGCACCGCTCCGAAGGAGCGGCTGGAAACCGATTTCCCTACGGATCGCGAAGCCACGCAGCGGATGGACTTTTTCAGCAGCCTGCTACCGGGGCAGGGGCGATCCCGCAACCGTGGTGCGGACGTCGCGGATGAACGAGTGCGCGCGGGCGCGGTCGTGGATCGCCGCGATCTCGGGAATCGTCAATCGCTCCGCGAGCCGCGCATTTTCCAGGCTCTGGTGGGTCCGCGACACGGTCGTGTTGTCGGTGCAGACCGCGACCGGCACCCCGGCTTCTAAAAACGTGTAGATGGGATGCGGTTCACCGCGTTTGACCGCGCCGGTATGGTAGTTGGACGTCAGGCAGCATTCGACGAGCACGCGATCCTCGGCGAGGCGTTTGAGCAGGATGGGGTCCCTCACCGCCGAACAGCCGTGGCCGATTCGGGTCACGCCGAGATCCTCGATGGCTTGCCAGATACACTCGGGCCCCTCGTCCTCTCCGGCGTGCACCGTCAGGCCGAGCCCGCCCGCGCGGGCGATCGCGTAGGCCTCGGTGAAGAGCCGGGGCGGATTCCCGCGTTCGGCGCCCGCCAGATCGAAGCCGACGACCCCGGTTTTGCTGTGGAGGTGCTGGGCTTCGGCGATCGCCTGTCGGGCCAGAATCTTCGCGATGTGCGGGCCTTGGTGCCGCATCGCGATGATGATGAGCCCCGCGTCGATTCCGTGCCGATCTTTCGCGTGGTTTAAGCCGGACAAGACCGCGCTGATCGCCTGTCGGATCGTCAAACCCGCGAAGGTATGAATCACGGGCGAGTAGCGCAGCTCGAGCGCCATCACGCCGTGGCTCACGGCTTCGGCGACGATCGCCTCCACGACCCTGGTGATGTTCTCATAGAACTGCGTGATCCACGCGGGGTAGTGGAATTTGTCCAGGTAGCGGATCAGCGTGCCTTCTTCGTCCGGCTGCAGCGTGAGGAGCCGCTCCATGTCCTCCAGGGACTCGACCGGATTGAGCCCGTGTTCTCGCATCAGTTCCCAGGTCAAGGTGACGGGAATCGAGCCGTCGACGTGTTGGTGCAGCTCCACTTTGGGAATCGTGGCAACGGCGTCCATGGCGTCCGAATCCGGTGTCATCGCGAAGGATTATAACACCACCTTGCGCCGCGCGGCGTCGCTCGATATGCTACGTAACGGCCGGGAGGAGTTCGATCATGTCGTCGATCGCGTTCTTGGGGTTGGGGATCATGGGAAGCCGGATGGCGGCGCGTCTGCTTGCCGCCGGGTTCTCGCTGCGGGTCTGGAATCGCACCAAAGGACCGGCGGAGATGTTGCGGGCCCAAGGCGCCGCTTCCTCCGGCACCCCGGCGGAAGCGGCCCAAGGCGCCGACGTCGTCATCACGATGCTCGGCGATCCAGCATCGGTGAAGGATGTGGCCCTCGGCGCCGGCGGGGTGGTGGAAGCGCTCCATCCCGGGCAGGTGTACGTCGATATGACGACGGTGGACCCGGCGACCGCCACGGGGATCGATTGCGCGTGCCGCCGGCGCGGGGTCTCGTTCGTCGAAGCGCCGGTCACCGGGAGCAAGCTTGCGGCGGCCAAGGGGGAACTCGTGTTGATGGTCGGCGGGCCGGCGGACGTGATCCGGGCCCTCGATCCGGTGTTCAGCCCGCTCGCGAAACGCGTCGTGTACATGGGGGACGTGGGCTCGGGCTCGACAATGAAGCTGGTCAACAACTTGGCCATCGCGGGGTCGATGCTCGCGCTCTTCGAGGCGCTCACCCTCGGTCGTCGAGCCGGTCTGGCCGATGACCGGATGATCGACGTGCTCAGCCACAGCGCCCTCGCCTCGCCGTTGCTGGCGCTCAAGGCGCGGGCGGTTGCTGCGCACGATTTCGAGCCACACTTTGCCTTCAAGCACATGGCCAAAGATATCCGACTTGTCGTGGCGGAGGCGAAGAACCACGGGGTTCGATTGGCATTGGCCGAGTTGCTCGATTCGTTCTTTGCAGCAGGTTTGGAGCGGAACTACGATAACGAGGATTTTGCCGCCCTCATTAAAGTGGTGGAGGGCGCGGCGGCTGGCGATCAAGCCGCCACGCGCAACACACGGGCCGAGTCGTGAGCGCTGGCACTCGGTCCGTCTTTTCGCGATGGCCCCCCTTGTGATGGGAGGGTTGTCGGTGGCGGCGCTGGGCCTTCCGCTTCTTGGGCGGTGGTTCTGGTTTGCGGAGCTGTTCACCCACTTTGTCCTGCAGTACGCGATCGTGGCGTTGTGTTGTGCGCTGGGTTTCTGGCTGGCTAATCGTCGCAAGCTCGCCGCGTGGGCCCTCGCGATTTTCATCGTCGAAGCCATCCGGTTGGTTCCGCTCTGGGCGCCGTCGCCCGCGGAAGCCGAACCGGTCGCTCCGGTCCGGCTGACCGTTCTCCAGTACAACGTCAACTATCACAACCGAGAGTATGCCCGCGTGCTCGACTGGATCACGCGGCAAGACCCCGATGTGGTGGTGCTAGTGGAGGTGACGGAGGAGTGGGGC
>Ga0184615_10001253_pt1 | contig 13894 bp, 10 predicted proteins | sample PLM4_65_coex_FD_133134 | JGI IMG/M metagenome (GOLD analysis project Ga0184615, IMG submission 133134) | Groundwater sediment microbial communities from an aquifer in East River, Colorado, USA - PLM4_65_coex | ecosystem: Environmental > Terrestrial > Soil > Riparian zone | place: USA: East... | reverse complement strand
GCACCCGCACCCGCACCCGCACCCGCACCCTCACCCGCACCCGCACCCGCACCCGCCCCCGCCCCCGCCCCCGCCCCCCCACCCCCCCCCACACCCCCACCCCCCCCCTCCCGCCGCCGCGGCCCCGCCCCGCCCTCGTCTCGCCGCCGCCGCCGCCGCCGCGCCGCCTCCCCTCAGAAGAACACGTCCTCCGTCGGGCGCGCGAGGCCGCGCCACTCGCGGAGCCGCGCGCGCGGGTGCCCGTCCACGTACTCGACGTGCGCGTACGTCAGCTGCTCGGAGCGCCCGAGGCTGCCCACGTCGAGCGAGGTCATCGGGTTCCACGTGCCCGTGTTCACGTACACCTTGTTCCGCCCGTACTCGCGGTAGAGCGGCACGTGGGTGTGGCCCATGATCACGGTGTGATAGGCCTTTCGCGCGAGCAGGTGCCGCGCCTCGTGCTCGAGGGTCGGAAACGCGGTGAAGCGCAGGAACCGCCGCAAGAGGTCCGCGAGGGGCATCGGATCGAGGTGCGGGATCCGCTGAAGCGCGGCGGCCGCGACGAACGCGATCGACCGCGCGCTGATCCGGAGGACGGCCTCCGGGTCGTTGAAGATGGCCCAGCGGTAGTAGCTCGTGAACGGCGCCACCTTGTCGATGTACGGCCGCTGCGCCTTCTCCTCGTTGAGGACGTGGATGATGTAGCGCGATCCGAGCGGAAGGTTCAGGAACACCTCCCCGCCCTTCTCGCAGAAGTAGCGCGTCGGGTTGAACGCGTTCATCGGCTCGCGCTGCATCCCGTGCTCGACGTGAACGCCGTCGAAGTCGTAGCTGTCGAGGATGAACCTGATCGCCCCGCCGATCCGCGCCGCGATCGCGCCCCGGACGCCCGCGAACAGGAGGCCCGGGTCGTGGTTCCCCATGAGGAAGGTGACGCTGCGATCGGTCCGTCTCGCGAACCGCGCCAGCGCCTCGAACGCCGCCGGGTGACCGCGGAGGATCGCCTCCGTCTTCTCGACCGCCACCCGCTCGGTGATCGCCTCCTGCATCCGGCCGTCGAGGTCGACCGACAGGAGGTTGAAGAAGTCGCCGTTGACGACCAGCTCCACCTCCGCGTCCTTCCACTCGCCGTCACAGTGGTAATCGAGGAACTCCGCGAACTTCCCGTCCTGGCGGAAGTCCTCGAACACGTTGACCGAGCCGTCCTCGCGGTAGGGTCCCTTCCCGAGGTGGAAGTCGGAGACGATGAGCTTGAGCCGGGGAACCCCGCCCATGGGACGAACGTAAGCACGCACGCTCGCCCGGGAAGGGTCCGCTCGCGTGCCCGGCTGCCGCGCGCGTCACCGCGCCGGGTCGCGGATCGCCCGGACGAAGAAGAGCGTGTACTGGGCGAACGAGATCGCGAGGCATTCCGCGGCGAGCAGCGCGAACGCAATGACGAACGGCCCGACGTCCCCGCCGGGGTACGCCCCGAAGTCCCCCGCGAGCGCGAGCACGACGGTCGCCGCGATCGAGAAGGTGGCGTACTTGCCGATGCGGGTCGGCGCGACCGGGACGGTGTGATGGGTCGTGCCCAGGATGGCCGCTCCCGCGAGCTGGGCGAGATCGCGCGCGACGACCAGCACGGGGAGCCACACCGGGAGCCGCCCGGTCGCCGCGAGCGCGATGAGCGCGCACGCCGCGAGGAACTTGTCCGCGATCGGGTCGAGAAACGCCCCGAGGCGGGTGGGCTGCCGGAGCGCGCGCGCCACCAGCCCATCGAGCACGTCGGTGGTGGCAGCGGCCGCGAACGCGGCGAGCGCGCGCAGCCGGAACCCCTCGACGTACAGCACGAGGAAGACGGGCGCGAGGACGATCCGGAGCGCCGTCAGGCCGTTCGCGAGCGTGAACGGCCCGGGTCCGTCCGTCACTTCTGCGCGTCGCGGGTCCTGTTCCACTCCTCCCATTCGTCCTGCCCGGCGCTGGCGAGCGCGAAGGTCTGCGGGTCCGTGGGCACGCCTTCCGACGAGACGCGTACCTCCATCATGCTGGTGACGATCCGCTCCCACTGCTCGCGGCTGACCTCCTGGGGACCGGCGATCTGGCGGCGCTCAGGCTTCCCGCCGGCGACCTCGGTCTTCCCGGCGCCCTGGTGCTCCGGGCGGGGGATGGGACCCGACGCGACCGCCACGGTGCCGCTGTAGACCTTCACCACGACGGAGCGATCGTTCGCGGCGTCGACGCGGAACGTGGTGCCGCGCACGCCGGCGACGGCGTTCTCGGTCTGGACCTCGAAGCGCTGCTCGCCGCCGACCGCCTTGGCGACGTTCGCCCAGACCTTCCCGACGAGGAGCTTCGCCGACACCTTCCGCTCCTCCACGGACTTCCCGAACGCCGCGTCCTGGACCGCGGCCCGGGAGGACGGGCCGAGGCGCAGGACGCTCTGATCGGCGAGCTTCACCTCGAGCCGGGTCCGCTTCTGCGTCTCGAGGACATCTCCCTGGAACACGGCGCTGCCGACCGAGAGCTTCTCGGCCTTGCCTGCGGCGGTTCGCGTCGCGTCGCCGGCGAGGAAGGTGACGCTGCCGGCGCGCGCGGGAGCGGCCGCAGGAGCGGGGGCCGCCGCGACGAGGAACGCCGCGCAGGCGGCGGCAATGAGGGCTGGGCGGGCGCGCATGGCTACTTGAGCTCCACCTCGATGGAGTTCTGCGTGACCGCCTTCACCTTGACCGCGAACCCGGTGAACTTCCGGGTTGCGAGCTCGGTGGCGAGGTCGGAGCTGCGGCCCGACACCATCACGTCGAGATCGGCCTTCCCGTCGCCCATCGCGCGCTCCTGGACGTCCTTCACCCCCCGGACGTGTTGGACGAGCAGGTTCTTGAAGGCGGCGAGCCGGGCGTAGTCGTCGACGCCCTTCACGGACAGCGCAATGCGCCGGACGCCGGACTGCTCCCGGGTCCAGACCTTGCCGATCTTCGCGAACAGGTCGCGGGCGAGCTGCCGCCCCGCGTCGGAGAAGGCGTTACGGCCGGCGGTGGTCTGCTCGAAGCCGCGGCCCGCCGTGCCGGTGAACTCGGCGGTGGCGACGATCTCGCCGGTGTCGGTCCGGACCGCGCGCGCCGACACGTTCGCGACGGCGGAGTAGAAGGTGCCGTTGTCGATCTGCATCTCCCCGAGCGGCTTCGCGATCGCCCGCCCGACGACGACGATCTCCGCCCCGCTCTTCACGCCGAGCTCGCGGGCCTGCTGGAGGTTCGGGTCGGCGCCGATCGCCTCGAGCTTCACCTTCCCGTGCAGCACCTCCGGGTCGATGAAGGTGAACCCCGACTTCTCCATGCGGTCCATGAAGGCATTCTCCATGACGCGGAGATCGGCGGTGTTGCCGCCGCCCTGCCACCACCCGGTCGCCTGCGTCGCGTTGATCGACTGCTCCGCGATCAGCACGAACACCCGCGGCATGCCGGCGCGACGGTAGGCGATGCCGAACGCCATCATGTCCTCGTCGAGCTTCGCCTCGGACACCTCGCAGCGGAGCTTCGTCACCCAGGTGTTGCCGTCCTGCTTGTCGTCGAGGATCTGGAACTTCCGGATGTAGCCGACGGAGTGAGAGAAGACCTTGTCCGACAGGAGCTGCGCCTGGTCGGTCTCGGTCGACGCAGTAACGACGGTGCTGGCGACCTGCTGCACGCAGTTCCGCATCGCGTCGTCCTTGGCCTGCTCCCGGGCGGCGTGGACGTCCCCCGCGACGGCGGCCTGGCCGACCGCCTCGGTGGTCTGGATGCGGTCCTGACCGAAAGCGGCCGGCGCGAGAGCGGCGAGGGCGAGGGCTACGAAGATGAAGCGGTTCATGGCTTCTCCCTAGTCCGCGAGGATGACGACCTTCGCCTCGGCGAGGAACGACAGGTCCTTGCCGGCGAGGCTGGCCGCGTCGGCGCTGGAGATGACGACGTCCGCGCCGTCGGCGCGAACGGCCTTCACGACGTAGGGCTTCTCCCCGACGCGCTCCTTCAAGGTCGTCTGGGCGGCCGCGAGGTCCACCGCGTAAGCGGCCGTACCGCCGACCTTGCGCCCCTTCTCTCCCAGCGTCGCTGGCCCGTAGATCACCTTCCCGGACTCGTCCACGACGCGCGGCGCGAGCGCCGGGACGACCTTCTTGCCGCGGGCGTCCACGACGAGCGAGGTCCCGGGCGGCGGCAGCTCGGTCTTGGCGGGCTTGGGCTCGGGCTTCGCGTCCGGCTTGGTGCCGTCCGGCTTCGGCAGGAGCGCGTCGGACATGGCGCCCTCGAGCGGCACCTCCACGTCCATCTCCACCCCGCCGTCCGAGAAGTAGCGCGGGCTGCCGACCACCTTGAACCCGCGGACGAGCCCCTCGACCTGGCCCTTGAGCGCGGCGTCCGACTGGAGCGCGCCTCCCACCGTCTGGCCGGACTGGAGCTGCACGCCCTTCAGCGCCTCCATGCAGTTGCGGAGCGCGTCGAGCTTCGCGGCCTTCTCCGCCCCGATGCGCGCGACCGCCGGGTTGCCGCCCGCGTCGCGGAGGTTGGCCGCGCCGCTGCCGGTGCACTTCACGACCTTCCGCTGCCAGTCGACGCCGCTGTCGGCACGAGCGGCCACGGATGCGGCGCACGCCACGGTCGCGGCGAGGGCAAGGGCGATTCTCATGTGCTCCTCCTCGGCTCCGTCCGCTCGTCGAGACCGTCCGGGCTGAGCGGAAATTCTATCACTCTACCGGGCCGAGGATACCGAGGTGCGCCGGGAGGTTGCTGTGATGGCGGTCACCGTACGTGGACGATCCCCTTCCCCGACGGTGTTCGCGTGTCCCTGGAACGCCCTACGCCCGGTCCCTCAGCGCCCGGAGGGCGACGAAGACATCCTCGGGCGAGGCGCCACCGGCGCCGTCGCGCCGGGCGACCGCGTCCCGCACCTCCCGGTCGCCCGTCCGCAGGAAGGGGTTCACCGCCCGCTCCTCCGCGAGCGTCGTGGGGGTGGGCTCCGCTCCGGCCGTGCGCGCAGCGCGAACCGCCTCGAGGCGGGCTCGGGCCGCAGCGTTCTCCGGCTCGAGCGCGAGCACGAACGGGAGGTTCGCCTCGGCGTAGTCGTGGCCCGGATGGACGAGGAGACGGCCGTCGAGGGCGGGGAACACCGTGACGAACGTCCGCGCCAGCCGGACGGGATCGCCGCCGCTCCTGCAGTTCCCCGCGCCACCCCAGAACAGCGTGTCGCCGGTGAGGAGGCGTCCGTCCACCTCGAAGAGGATCGACCCCGGCGTGTGCCCGGGCGCCTCGTAGACGCGGACGCGGAGGGCCCCGAGCGAGAGCTCGCGGCGTCCGGCGAGATCCTCGTCCGGCGCGAACCGCGCAGCGTCACCGGCGTGGCCGAGGACGCGCGCGCCGAGCCGACTTCGAAGGGTCGCCGAGCCGCCGGTGTGGTCGGGGTGGCCGTGCGTGTGGAGGATCCAGCGCGGACGGACGCCGTGCGCGGCCGCCATCCCGAGCGCCACCACCGGGTCACCCGGATCCACGAGCGCGGCGTCGCCTCCCTCCGCCACGAGGTACACGTAGTTGTCCTTCCCGTATCGGCGGCGGTCGAAGATCACGTTGCGCCCGCGTCGGAGATGTCGTGCGGATGGTGCGTGAGGCCGATCCGGTTCCCCTCCGGGTCATGGAAGTAGATGCTCCATCGCGTCCGGTGGGTCACGAGCACGCCCGCAGCCTCCAGCCGGTCCTCCCAGGTACGGCGCTCCGAGGGCGCGATCCTCAACGCGAAGAGGTGCAGCCCGGGCTTCCCGTCGCGCCAGGGCCTGGGCTCGGGAGGCGCGTCGGCCCTCTCGAGCGCCAGGAAGCCGTCGCCGCCTTCCCCCACCGAAAGCCACACGCTCCGGTCGCCACCCTCCTCGCGCGGCCAGCGCCGGAGGACCTGCAGGCCGAGCACCTCGCGGTAGAACCGCTCGCACCGCGCGAGGTCGGCGCACTGGACGGCGACGTGGTGGAAGGCGAGCACATCCGCAGCGTAACGCGCTCGCCGGAGGGCGCCAACGCGCCGGCCGGGGGCGCGGGCCGGCTCCGGCCCGGCGGACGGCGCATGGTACAGTCGGGTGTCGTGTCCCGCCCACTCACTGGCAAGCGCCTCCTCCTCGTCGCGGAGGACGCCGATCTCGCCGGTCTCGTGCTCGGCGCGTTCGGCCGGCTGGGAGCGCACGTCGACGTCGTCGCGACCGGGCGCGCGGCGCTCGACCGACTCGCCCGCCGGATCCCCGACGCGGCGGTGCTCGAGGTTCCGCTCACCGACGTGCGCGGCAGCGAGGTCCTCGCCGCCCTCGGCCACGCCGGCGTCCCGGTCGTGGTGGTCTCCGGCGTGTACCGCGGCCCCCGGGCCGCGGCGGAGCTCCGCCGGCTCGGCGCCTGCGACTTCTTCGAGAAGCCGTTCGCGCTAGACGCTCTGGCGCGCTCCGTCTCGCACGCCATCGGCGCGCCCGAAGCGGACGGCGAGGAGGAGGCGCGCGACGACGTGACCGCCGCCCTGCCGCTCGGACCGGAGGACGTACCCGAGGGGATCGCGGCCGCGTCTCCGATGCCGGCCCTCATGGACGGGCCAGTCCCGGGAGCGCCCACCCCGCGGGACGGGTTCTCTACCCCCCTGCCCGATGCCCCGCGCGCGCGCCCGGGCGAGCTCGAGGACGCGTCTCCGCCTCCGCGCGGCCCCCTCGGCCGGATGACCACGCCGCGGCTACTCGTCGCCCTGCACCTCGGCCAGGCGAGCGGAGCCCTGACCGTCGAGCGCGGGCCGGTGAAGAAGATCCTCGTGGTCGACCGGGGCACCCCCGTCTACGCCGCCTCGAACGTCGGCGCGGAGCGGCTCGGGGCGATCTGCGTCCGGCGGGGCGTCGTCCCGGCCGACCGGCTCGAGGCGCTCCGAAGAGCACAGCCCACGGCGCGGACCGCGGACCTGCTCGCCGCCTCCGGGCACCTCTCGGCCGAGAAGCGCTCGGATCTCGTCGCAGGACAGATCCGCGCGATCGTCTGGTCCACGTTCGAGTGGCGCGATGGAACGTACGAGTTCCAGCTCGGGAGGCCGCCGGCCACGCGGCTTTCGCTCAACATCGCCATGGGCGATCTGATCCTCGAGGGCATGCTGCGCGCATCCACCCTGCCGCGTCTGCGCGAGGAGCTCGCCGCGGAAGCGCACCTCGCCCCGTCGCCCGACCCCGCGTTCGAGCTGTACGCGCTCGGGCTGCGGGCACGCGAGGCGCACCTGCTCGCGCTCGCCGACGGGACGAAGAGCGTCGCCGATCTCGTGCGGCTCTCCGACATGCCCGAGCGCGACGCGCTCGCATTCCTGCAGGCGTGCCGCGTGATGCGCGTGCTCGACGAGGCGGAGCGCGTGCTCGCGAGCACACGCCGCATCGGCTTCATGTGAGGTTCGCCGGCGCGCGCCGCCGGCGGAGGCGAACGAGCCAGAGCGCGAGCACCGCCAGCCCGGCCGGCGCGCCGCCCGACCCGCAGCCGCAGCCCGGCATCGCGCCGGAGGACGCCTCGGCGCGCGCGGGCGCGGTGAGGAGCCACCCGCCCGCCGATCGCGCCTCCACGGCGGAGGCGCCACGACCCGTGGCGGAACGGACCGGCAGCTCCAGCGTGACCTCCGCCGGAGCCGCGGGCAGCGTGTCGATGAGGACGCCGGCACCGCCGGAGTCGACCGACACGACCGCCGCGCCCGAGACGACGGGCGGGCCTGCGGGGGTGAGGCCGGAGAGCGCGTCCACGATCCGCACGTTCGAGAGCGCCACGCCGAGACGGCTCCGCAGCCGCGTGCGGAGCACCGCGATCTCCCCCGCGGCGAGCGCGGTGCGGTCGGACGCGTGCACCACGCCGACCAGGCCGGACCCGTCGATCTGGAGGGCGAGCGTCACGATGGGCTGCGTGACGCCCGGGTCGGTCGTCGCGAGCGACACCGCCAGCGCGGGGTCCGCGAGCAGCTCCGGGTAGGCCGTCTCGGGGAGGTCCACCCGGCGCTGCGTCGAGCTCGGGCCGAAGGTGTCCGTCACCGTCGCGGCCGCCGGCCACGCGCCGCCCCACGACGCGGCTCCGCACGCGCTCGTCGCGCCGTCGAAGACCACGGTCGTGCCGCCGGGCGGGAGGACCAGCGTGCCGGGGGGCGTCGCGCCGGCGAGCGAGATCGACGACGGGGGGGTGGACCATGACAACGTCGCCTGCAGCTCGGTGAACACGCCGAGATCGTCCGTCCCGCGCACGGTCACGACGACGGGCGGAGGCGGCAGCGAGCAGACCGGCGCCAAGGTGTACGCGGTGCCCTGACCGACGGGCGCGGTGGTGGGCGCTCCCAGGACCCACTCGACCAGGGTCGTCGTGGGCGCGTCCGGGTCCGAGACGGTGAACTGCAGCGTGTGTGGCACGCCGCGGATCGGGGTCCCGGGGCTGCCCGGCGCCCAGGCCAGCGCCGGCGAGAGATCGCCCACGTCCGGGTAGACCAGCACCGAATCGCCGGCCGACCCGTTGTCCATCACCACCACCAGGTCGGGCGCGGGCGAGCCGACGAGATCGACGAGCTGGACGTCCTTCGCCAGCGTTCCGGGGGCCGGCGCCCGCCACACCTCGAGGCGCTGCGCCGCGGCGTCCGACGTCACCACCAGCACCTCCTGCAGGACCCGATCCCAGAGCGCCACGGCCGGCGCACCGCCGACGCGGAGGGGCCGGACGGTCATGACGTCCGGCAGCTGCAGGCTCGGGTGGATCCCGAGGTCATGCCACGGCGTCAGCGCCGGATCGGCGAAGTCCGCGGGGTTCGCGGTGCCCTGGACCCACACGAGGTTTCCGGGCGTCGTCCCGAACGGCGCCGTCATCGCGAAGACGAGGTCCGGTTGCCCGTCGAAGTCCACGTCGAGCGAGGCGACGCCGCGGACCTCGCCGAATTGTTCGATCGTGGGCGGCAGCCAGGTCGGACGCGTGCCGAAGGGATGGTAGGTGGTCCCCACCACGATCGGATCCGACAGGTCGAGGTCGCCCAGCGTGGGCGATGGGGCGGACGGGAACGAGCGGTGCGTGTACAGGAGGACCGTCCCGTAGCTCCCGATCGCGACGTCGTCGAGGCCCTCCGACCGGGCGATGGTCGAGATCCAGGCTGGGAACGCCTCCGACTGGACGTCCATCATTTCGAGGACGGGTGCGGGCAGGATCCGCTCCGTCGCGGTGGGCAGGGCCCCCGTGAAGTCCATGAGGAACACCGCCGAGCAGCTGGCGTACAGGCAGTGCGGGAGAACGAGGACGTCCCCGACGCGCCCGCTCACCGGCGGCTTCGCGAGGAGACGCAGGAACGAGACCGGGTAGGGAGGGCCGGCGGGCGGCGCGCCTTCGCGCGTGTCGCGGCTCAGCGGGAACGTCCGGAGGGTGGCCGGGTCGTTCCCGAACACGACCTCGATCTGCGACACCACCGGCAACCCGCCGGCGGCGCTGTGGGAAGCGATGTCGGCGCGCGGGTCGCTGGCGCTGGGCAAGAGGTGGCCCGCGCGATAGGCGCGGATGCGCTGCAACCCCGCGGCGATGGGGAACACCGACGGCTGCGGCGTGAGCAGCTCGTGGTGAAGGCGAAGCCGCGCCCAGTCGAACGACTGATCCAGGACCTGGAGGTCCTCGCCTCCCGACCCGGTCGCGAACGCGCCGGCGCGGACGTCGAGGTTCCTGCCCTCGAGCCGGACGATCATCGGATCCGGTCGCCACTGCGCCCGGGTGACGGGTGCGGCGAGCGCGAGCAGCGCGGCGAGCGCGATCCGGTCGATGCGCAAGGTCAATAGACGAGCTGTGCGCGCAGGTACACGCGGCCGGTATCGGCCGATGGCGACAGCCCGTCTCCTCCGAATCCGACGAGATTGTATCCGAGCGCGACGCGGCTTTCGCGCGCGCCCACGCCCGCCTCCGCCCGGACCGCGTCCAGCGCGCCGAGCCGTCCGCCCGACAGCGGCGCGCGGCGCGCGTACTCCACGGCAGCGTCGACCGGGCCCGCGATCCGCACGCGGGTCCGGGCGCTGCCCGAGAGCCGGTCGTCCCGGCTGTCGGCCACCTCCTGGATCGCGACCGCCGCGCCCAGGCCCAGCTCGACCCGGGCGGCGGCGTCGGCGGTGACCGCGACCCGCGTGACCCAGCCATCGCGCCTCGCGCCACCCGGCCGGAGCTCGACGATGCGCGCGCCGCTCGCGAGCGCCCCGAGCCCCTTGCGCCGCCAGGCTCCTCCGAGCGAGGCCTCGAACCCGAGCCCCTCGACGCCCGCGCTCATCCCGTGGGTCCAGGAGACGCGCGCGGAGAGGGACGCGCCCGGGGCGACGAGCCACTCCGCCGAGCCGCCCGCGGCGGCATGCCCGTCGCCGCCCTCGTCGCGCACCTCGCCGCGCGCGGCGAGGCGCAGCGGGCCGCGCACGATCGACGCTGCGGCCGCCGCCGCGCTGCGCGGCGCGACGGAGCCGTCCAGCCGGAGGCGCTGGCCCCGCTCGCCGGAGAGCGAGACCTGGACCCCCGCGAGCGGGGCGAAGCTCGCGCCGAGGACCCGCGCCTGACGCAGGCCGAAGAGGTCGCGCTCGAACTGCTCCTCGGTGAACAGCTCGACGCTTCCGGCGCGCTGGCGGGCTCCGAGCGCGCTCGACGGATGACCGAGCACGTCGGGCGCGTCCGGATCGACGCCGAACGTGCCGTAGACGGTCTCGCCGGGCGCGGACCTGGCACCGGAGACGAGGACGCGCGGCCCGAGCTCCGGCCCCCAGCCGCCGCGTACGGAGAGGGACGACGCGCGCTCGACGAGCGTGGCGCCCGCGGACGTGAAGGTCGGATCGACGCCGGCGCCCGCGACGCGGAGCTTCTGGTGGTGCCCCGCGTCGAGCGTGAGGCCCTGGTCGACCTTCCACGACGCGCGCACGCCCGCGGAGGTCTCCTCCGCGCGCGGCGTGTCGCCCTCGCGCTCGGCGTGGACCCCCTCGAGGGCCAGCCCGAGCCGTTCGCCGCGCCAGCTCGCCCGCGCGAGGAGATGGGTGGCGTCGAGGCGGGCCAGGCCGGAGGGATCGCGCGGATCCGCGCCGCGGCGCTCCGCCCAGCGAACGGCGCCACCCGTGCCGCCGCTGCCGACCGCGACCTGACCGCCACGCTCGCGCGCGGCGATCGCCTCGAGGAACTCGGCGTCGGAGTAGCCGCGCTCGCGCTCGCGCCACCACCCGCCGACACGCACCGGGCCCGCCCCGCCGTCCGCCTCGAGGTGGAGCGCGTTCGCGTCCGCCGCGGTCGCTGCGGAGGGCGTGAAGACGAGGCCGTCGTCCGACCGGGCGAAGCCCGGTCCCGGACCGCGCGAGAACAGGAGGCCCTGGGTGCGCGCCGCCTCGGCGCGGACCCGCAGCGCGGGCCCGAGATCGAGCTGCGCCGACGCTCCGACGAGCCGGTAGGCGCTCCCGTCGCGCTCCTCGCGTGCCCCATGCGCAGACACCGCGAGCGGCCCGAGCGCCGCGCCGACCCGCCCGCCCTGCAGGTCCTCGCCCGGAGCTCCGGGCGCGGCGTGCAGGTAGTCGACGATCACGAGCGCCGACGGCGCGGCGAACGGATCGCCGGTCTCGACGAGCCGCGGGGGTCCGACCGAGGCGAGCGGGGCCGCGAGCACGATCCGCCCCGCGCTCCAGTCGATCTCGTAGTCCACGCCACGGACGAGCGCCCGCTGCCACAGCATCCGCCCGGTGAAGGGATCGCGGCGCTCGATCCGGAGCGCCTCGCTGCCGGGCACGATCTCGCCGTGCGCGAGCCAGAGCGCCGCGCCCCCGCCGGCGCGCAGGACGTCGTGCGCGGCCCGCGGCGGAGCGTTCCCGCTCGCGTCGGTCCGGAGCGTCGCGCCGAACGCGGCGGCATCGAGCCGCAGCGCGCCCAGGTCGCCCTCGCCCGCGAGCTTCGCGCCGAAGAGCGACCGGTCGTAGCGGCCGAGCTCGCTCCCGGTGAGCCCCGCGCGCGACGAGCCGAGATCGAGCCGCGCGCCGTCCGCGTCCAGGCGCGCCCAGACCCGGCCCCGGCCGGGATTGCGATCGTCCGACGCGCCCTCGTCCCCCGCGATCGGAAACGTCCGGGCCGGATCGAGGGCGTGCTCCGCTGCGAGGAGGTCGCGCGGACGCGCCAGGTCCGAGAGGCGCTCGTCCCGGTCATCGAGGTCCACGCCGGCCTCGTACGCAACGGGGCCGAGCCGGCCTCGTCCCGACGCGGCGCCGCGCCCGCTCACGACGACCCCCGGCTCGCCGAACAGCGCGATCTCCACCTCTGCGAGCGCGGCGGCGGACCGGAGCCCGCGCTCGGGCGCGAGCGGCAGCGTACCGCGCGCCACCACGGCGCCCGCCGCGTCGAGGATCTCGACCGGACCGGCGCGGGGCGGAAGGAACGCCGCGACGCGCCCCTCGCCGGCGACGACGGGTCCGGCGCGGAGCCGGAGCCCGGGCTGCACGTCCCCGACGACGAGCGCACCCCCGCCCTCCGCGGGCGCGACCGAGAATCTGCCGAGCAGCTCCGGCGCTCCGGGCAGCACCAGATCGCCGCGGCGGGGGCGGGCGATCAGGTGGACCGTCCACGCGAACAGGGACGCGCTGCCTCGCGCGGAGATCGACCCGGTGAAGCGGTTCTCACCGGGGCCCAGCAGGACCTCGGTCGCGAAGGTGCCGTCGGGGCCGGCGGTGACCGCGTCGGGCCGGCCGTCGATGGCCACGGCCGCGCCCGGGACGGTCCGGCCCGCGATGACCCAGCGCAGCCGCCCATCGGGCGCGCGGGTCGGCGCGATCGGGCTCGGCGCGGGGGTGAGGACGATCGGCTCGGCGTCGGGCGGCGGCGCGACGGCGAGGTCGACGCCGACCGCGCCGCCGGGACCGAGCTCGAACGCGCGGCGGACGCCGAGCCCTTCGACCGCGATGACGTGTCCGCCGTACGCGGTCCGGTCGCGCGCGAGGACGCGCCCGGGCACCTCGAGGAAGTGGAACCGACCGCTCGCGTCGGCGAGCGCCACGGAGCCCTCTTCGCCGGCCACGCGCGCGCCCGCGACTCCGAGGTCGCCCGGACCGCACCGGCCGTCGCGATCGAGATCGACGCAGACGCGCCCGAGCACGGTCCCGCCCGGCTCCGGTGCGGCGCCGATCGAGACCTGGGCGAGGGCGACGGCGGGGGCGAGCGCGGCGGCGGCGAGCGCGAGCCGCGAGCCCCTCATCGGACCTCCACGATCGCGGCGACGCCGGTGTCCACGTCGACGATCGCGACCAGCCCGCGTCCGCCGCGAATGACGGCCCGCCCGCCGTCGCCGTCGCGCTCAGCGGGGCCGAGCTCGACGCCGTCGGCCCGGAGCGCGACGCGGCGGCCCGGGAGAGGACGCCCGGCCGCGTCCTCGACGTGCCACCACACCGCGCCCGTGTCCACGCGCGCCACGACGTCCACCGGCGAGGCAGGCCGGAGCGCGACCTGCACGGTCCGGGAGAGCTCGAAGGGCGCCGGCGGAGGCGCGACCCCCGCCCACCCCGCCGCGCGGGCTCCTCCCGGGGCGACCACCGTCTCGGCCGCGACCGGGCCCGGCGCGCGCGCCTCGCCGCGGTCGTCGGTCGTCGCGACGGCGCCCCCGCCGAACCGCAGCGGCGCGCCAGCCGCCGGACGCCCGTCCACCGTGCGCGCCTCGGCCACCCAGACCTGGCGGTCGCGGCGAAGCGTGAGCGTCGCGACCTGGCTGCCCGGCGCGAGCGCGAACCGGAGCGGCGCCTCCTGAGACCTCCCCGCGCCGCGGGCCACGAAGCGGTCGGACGCGACGAATCCTTCGGTGGAGCCCGGCGGAGCGGCCGCATGGCCGACGACGCCTTGAAGACGGCCTTGGCTGATCTGATGCCGCCCGAGGTACAGAAGGCCATCGACGAATGCAAGGAGGAGATGAAGCCGATGAT
>Ga0184615_10001250_pt1 | contig 13919 bp, 15 predicted proteins | sample PLM4_65_coex_FD_133134 | JGI IMG/M metagenome (GOLD analysis project Ga0184615, IMG submission 133134) | Groundwater sediment microbial communities from an aquifer in East River, Colorado, USA - PLM4_65_coex | ecosystem: Environmental > Terrestrial > Soil > Riparian zone | place: USA: East... | reverse complement strand
GTGCAGTTCTATCGACAAAAGCCTCTTGGAAGTTTTATTGTGGACTTCTATGCGCCCAAGGCGAACCTGGTGGTGGAAGTGGACGGATCGCAACACGGGGATGCGGATCATGCCGGAAGAGACGCGGAGCGCGATGCGTATCTCGTGGCTCGGGGGTTACATGTGATTCGATTCAGTAACGCGCAGGTGCTGCGGGAGGTCGGTGCGGTGACGGAGGCGATTTATCGGGCGATAGCGGGAAATCCCCCCTTCCCCCCTTTTTCAAAGGGGGGAACTGAACAGGGGCCATGAGTGTCAACAAGTCAAATCTGACCCTCAGGCCCATCGGGCGAGCGGCGCCGGCATCACATACACGAGTCCGTGCCGCAGCGGGCCATTCGCGAAGCCAGACCCCGCGCGGGTATCACCAGGCCGGTTGGGCCCCACACGTTAAGGTATGGCTTCGCCACGCATCTTCTGGAGGCAGGCTATGACATTCGTACAGTCCAGGAGTTGCTCGGCCACCGCAACGTCAAAACGACGATGATCTACACCCACGTGCTGAACCGCGGAGGCCGTGGCGTGCAGAGTCCTGCGGATCGGTTACTCGGCGAATCCGGCGGGGGGCGTTAGGACGCACGATATGCGTGCTAACACACTTCAATTTTTGCGTGAGATACCTGTCGTAAGCACTGGATTAGAACGAGATACTTCGCTATATTGTGGTTGCGCGTCATGAGCGATTACCAAGCGCTCCACGCTCGTTTTGCAGAAATGATTGGGACGTCGAATTATAGTTCGGCCCCAATAATTCAGGATGGGCCAATCAGGAGTGATCTGATGGCGGAACTCAGTCGGTTGTCCGAACTCGCCGCGTTGGTTGCAGATTTTGAACAGATCGACGGATCGATAGTTGCCGCCGTGAGGGCGGGCCATCTGGACGTAATAGAGAACGCAATGGAGGCCAAGAAGAAGGTTAAGAGGTACATGGCCGACTGCGGTCCTCTTAATGTGGCCCCTAACCTTGCAATCAAGCTGAAGAAAATTCGAGACAATTATGGATACACGATAGATCGTGTTATTGAGGCTGTCGAACGCACCACTGGAACCCAGATGTCCCAGGAGTCCGAGGAAGGTATCGACTATATCGAGGCGTTGTTCAGCCGGGGAACTGCGGACTATGTCGACGATAGTTTCTATAGAAGAAAGAACCAAATCGGCACTCTGGTGGTCAGCCAATCTCTCCCAGACCACTTCGGTCACCATTTCGACAATCTTCGCGAATGTTACGCGCTTGGGCTCTTTAATGCATCTGTTATCTACTGTCGAGCCGTTATCGAAACGGGGTGTTTTGAATCGCTTCGCCGTAGGGGCAGGTTGAACCGGGACCACAAAGTTGACGACATCCGCGAGTTCAGTCTCAAGGCGTTAATGCGGGACGTGAAACCGTTCGTCAAAGTCAACTTTGACAAAGCCGACGCGGTGATCAAGAAAGCGGACGAAGTCCTTCACTCAAAGCGAAAGAGGATCATGATTTCGGAGCAAGAGGCGTTTGATGCCATCCAAGACACCATTGCTATGGTGGAGGAGTTGTTCTCCGGCGGTCAAGCGAAGACTCGATGAAAAAATGGCCGAACAAAGTGCTGGAGCGGACGCGCCGATAGCAGGCGCGCCTCTCAGCACCGAGCGTTGGGCTTCACAGGGCGCGATTTTTCGTAGATCAACCATTCAGGGGAGTGAACGCAGATATGAGATTCCGCATCGCGTTGGTGTTTGCGGCCATGCTGTCCGGATGCGCTGGTTTGAATCCAGCTGACAAGAACGCTCAAAAAGAATTCACGTACGACTTCACCGTTCAGGGCAAGTCTCAGTCCCAGCTCTGGCATAGTGCACGAGACTACTTTGCCGAGGTGTACGGTGATTCTCGATCTGTTTTCCGTATCATGGATAAAAATGATGGAACCATTATTGGAAAGGGTCTAGCACCCTGGTCCTTAGCAGGAAACAACTGTCAGACTGAATATCATATTCGTTTCGCGGCGAAAGAAGGCAAGGCCAGACTTCAGTTCGAACTAATTGAGGGCGTCCCACCTCTGAGCCCGTGCGGAGGATATCCCTGGCCGTCAAGAGATGGCTACGACCAGATCGTTGCGTCCTTCAAGAAAAGCGCACAAAGTCTGGAGGCGGCACTCAACGGAGCCGGTTCTAGTAGCAAGCTCAAAGACTTTTGAATGCCCAACAAAGCGCTGGAGCGGACGCGCCACTAGCAGGCGCGCCCCTCAGCGCTGGCGTTATGCCCCATTACTTGGACACACCGGTGGCCACAGAGGAAACCCCGACCGACAAACCTTCCGGAATACGCCGACTGATCGATGCCGGAGCTGAGATTGCCGGAGGCGCAATAGGGGGCGCACTCGGCTTCTTGGCCGCTGGCCCAGCCGGCGCAGCCGTTGGTGGAGCTGGCGGTGCAGCGGCTGCCGCCGTGCTGAAACACATCGGCGGGGAAGTCTCTGAACGCGTACTCAGCCCGAGAGAACAGGTGCGCGTCGGTGGTGTACTGGCACTTGTGGCCGCAGAGGTCCAGCAGCGGGTGAAGCAAGGTGAACATCCTCGCACAGACGGTTTCTTCGAACCGAACAAAGACGGACGCAGCGACGCTGACGAAGTCGCTGAGAGTGTGCTGCTTAAGAGCCAACGCGAAGCCGAGGAGCGCAAACTTCCTTATATGGCGCACCTCTTCGCGAGTATCGCGTTCGACTCGTCCATCAACGCTCATATGGCACACCAGCTGCTAAAAGCCGCTGAACAACTCACCTTCCGACAACTCTGCTTGCTGAGGATCAGCGCCATTCGTGGGCAACTCGGTCTTCGATCCACTGACTACCGGAATCAAGGCAACTTCGACAAGGAGCTCTATCAGGTGCTGTATGAGTGCCACGACCTCTACAACCGCGGGTTCGTCGCCTTTGGCGGAACGGCGGGCTTCGGTCCGACGGATGTACTTCCTGCGCAAATGAATCCACAAGGAATCGGCGCAGACTTGCACAACTCGATGAAGCTCGCGTTAATCCCTATGGAGCAACTGATGCCCATCGCCGCCCGTCTGCGATGACGGGGCATAACCACGCATTGGAGGCGACGCGCATGACGCCGCGCGGCTCAACGCGAACGTTAGGCGTCAGGTAGAGGGAGGGCAGCGAGATGCCATATTTTGTTCGAATTGGCGCAATTCCGGCAAACGTATACGGCGTCGGGTCACGGGGATATCATGTGTTTCGGCGAGCCAAGAAAGTGATGGTCCGATGGGGCGCCGTTGAAGTCCGGCCAGGGCGACGATTCTATTGGTTGGGGACACAAGAGAAGGAGTATCCACACCGATCACTTCATGCCGCTCGCGAACGACTTAGAAGCGAAATTGAGCGCCGCGTGACGCGGGAGAAATATTCCCGATTGCCCAAGGGACAGAAGATCCACTATGCATCGTCTTACGCCTAACTTTAGGTGCTGCGGACGGGCCGCCAGCATCGCGCGTTGCTCAAGCATCGCGGTGGCCCGCCGCAGACCAAGACGTTAGACGGTGAAAGACCTTTCTTCCCGCTCACCATCCGGATCAAAGCAATGACACCCGACAGACAACAACTTGAGCAGCTACTGGCAGCGCTACCGGAGCGCTCGTTGCGCAGCACACTCTTCAACCTTGCGCACGCATACGCCCGAGCTGCGGATACATCTTGGAATAACTTGGGCGCATCCAAGGACGCTGATTTCGCCGCGCCCGCAATAATGTGTCAAAGCTTCGCGATTGAGTTGCTCCTGAAGTTCTTCTTGGCGCTCGATCACCCGCTGGCCAAAACCATCGACGATCTCAAGGCTGCCGGCGTGAAACTACGGTGTCACAAGTACTCTGAACTCTATGACCAGCTCACGTCGGCAGCCAAGGACAAGATTGCCAACGCGTATACGACCCTCTCGGGAAAGCAGACCGATGCCACTGGATTCCGACACGCACTCATTGCTCAAGGAGACGACCCATTCGTCTATTGGCGCTACGTCTACGAAAGAACATCTGGGTTCTCATACTTTGACCGTCAAGCCTTTGGTTTTATCACTGACGCATTAGGAAAGGCCGCCGAGAGCGAAAGGAAGGCGGCGCCGAACGCATGAAGGCGTTTCCGAGGTCGCGAGAAACGCCGTCTAACCCTTCCATCGAACGGACACACAACGGCGGGGCACAATGTCCCGCTCCGTCAAGAGCGGTGCCGCCGTTGTGTGCCGCTCATCTCAAATGTTCGGCGTGTTGAGAGAATGAGCCAGTCCCCGAAGCTCCGGACCTCCACACCTCTGAGCATCCCCCACCGCCTCTCCGGTACAAAACAGAAGCGATGTGGAAGAGGCGATACGTCGACGAGGAGCAGCATGAAACTCATTCTCTTTCTCGGGGCCGGAGTCTCTGTGCCGTCTGGCCTGGAGACTGTTGACCGACTAACAAGGAAGATTCTTCGTTCCACCTACCATCAGAATGTCGACAGGACCTTCAGTCCTGGACCTCAAACAGACCAGGCGCTACGACAGTCAGACGTCACGCTGCGCGTTCGGACATTTCTGCGATGTCTCAGCAGGTATGACGAACGCGGCAGCAAGCACGCTGTATATCGCCGTGGCGCGCCGACTTATGAGGACCTCTTCTCTCTGTGTCAAGAACTGTGGCTTTGGCACATCGGGCTGACTGATAACTCGATCTCTACGTCATTCGTGGAGTCGATTGAGCGTGTTGCACGCCCATTACTGAAGGGAAGGAGCCTTAAGACTCGGATACGTGATCTCGGCTCTCTCGCTGGGAATGCCTGCGTCTTTATGGAATCAGCAGTGGCCGCAGCGCTTCAGTCTCAACGCGTGGCTGGGTTCGAACTGCTTCTAGAGCTGACCACGACCCAAACAATCGAACAGTTGAATATCGTCACGCTGAATCACGACACACTTGTCGAGCAGTATCTGACTCAGAACGGTGTCGCTTTCGTCGATGGGTTCGGTCCCCGCGATGGCGACGTCCGCTGGTATGACGATGGTGTCTATGATTCCGGCCAAGCCAGAGTAAGGGTATTTAAGCTCCACGGTTCCGTGAATTGGCGCGAGTTCGTCGGAAGACTCCGGCTGGCCATTGTCCTTGGACCCGACATGGCGCAAATTGCAGACGGTGAACAGAGGCAGCTGAATCTCGATCGTCGCACGCCATCATTTCTATCAGGTGTGAACAAAGCGATCGCCTATCAACGTGGAATCTACGCCGACGCCCATTTTCGATTTCACGAGGTGCTCCGTCAATGCACAGTCATGGTGATGTCAGGTTATGGATGGGGCGATACCGCCATCAACTGGAGGTTAGATACGTGGTTAGATCAAAACAAGCGCAACACCATAATTCTGCTGCATCCTCATCCGGATGAGATAGCTCAGCGGTCAGTAATCGTCGGGAGGGCTTACGATTACTGGACTCAGGGCGGGCAGCTGCGTTTGGTGCCCAAGTGGCTATGCGAAACATCAATGCGCGACATTGAGGGGGAAGTGCATTCCGCTACCGCGTCTAGAACCTGAGGACGAATGCATTCTGCGACGTAGCATGACGAGGGCGATGAATCCCAAGCGGCCGGATCGGATGCAATCAGGCCCCAAGGGGGACGTAGGGCCGAGTCGGCCGAGTCTCACCAGCTCATTGTGGCGCAAGGGCTCCACAAGGCCGAAGCAACAGGGGACGAGTTGAGGTGAAAGGAGGACGAGGTGGGTGCGAATCGTGCAAAGGTCGGTCACTCTGACAGAAAGGCCGAACAAAAGAATGCAGCCGACGCCAAAGGACGGCGCGGCTGATTCTTGGCGTTCGACCTATGGAGAATGCGACCTCGTCCTCGCAGAGGGACCATCGAGCGTGACGACCGAGGAGGTGACGTCCCACCTGCTGACGAACCGGTGGTGATCGGGCACTTCGTGGAACGTGAGGTCCGGGTGGAGGGAGCGCTGGGCGAGAAAGGACGCATCATCGTGGCGTAACCGGACTGGAACGCTCCGAGAGATCGACGATCCCCATTCGAGATGGGGCATGATTGACTTTGTCCCCCCTCATGCGTTTCACTCCAGACGAATGGCCGCGGACGACGCCGCTCCTGGTGACTGACGATGAAGAACGTGCTGACGATGATTCTCGCGGGCGGTCGGGGAGAGCGACTGCATCCCTTGACCGCACACCGCGCCAAGCCGGCCGTGCCGTTCGGCGGCAAGTATCGGATCATCGACTTCACCCTGAGTAACTGCATCAACTCCGGCCTGCGCCGGATGATCGTATTGATTCAATACAAGTCCCACTCGCTTGATCGACACATCCGCCGAGGGTGGAACATTTTTAGTCCGGAACTCGGCGAGTACGTGACCTCCCTCCCGCCTCAACAGCGGATCAATCAAGACTGGTACAAAGGCACGGCGGATGCCGTCCATCAGAACTGGTTCATCGTGGAGGATGAACACCCCGACTTTCTCCTGATCCTGGCCGGCGATCACGTCTACAAGATGAACTACAAGGCGATGTACAGCTTCCTCCAACAGAAGCAGGCCGACGTGGTCGTGGGCACGATCGAATATCCCACCGTGGACGCCTCCAACTTCGGCGTCATCGGCGTCGACGGCAACGCACAGATCACGCGATTCGATGAAAAGCCGCGCGTCCCGGTTCCCCTGCCCCACGATCCCAGCCGCGCCTTATGCTCGATGGGTATCTACCTTTTTCGAACCTCGTCCTTGCACAAGTATTTGATGGCCGATGCGAAGCGTGAGACCACCCACGATTTCGGGCGAGACATCATTCCCGATATGATCGGCAATCTTCGCGTCTTCGCATACACCTTCCGCGATGTGAACCACAACGCGTTCACGTACTGGCGCGATGTCGGCACGATCGACGCCTACTGGGAAGCCAATATGGATCTCGTGTCGGTCGATCCGCTGTTCAATCTGTACGATCAGTACTGGCCGATCCGAACCTATCAGGGACAGCACCCGCCGGCCAAGTTTGTCTTCGCGGAAGAGGACGCCGGCGGCCGGTTGGGCGTTGCCGTCGATTCGATTGTGTGCGGAGGCTGCATTGTAAGCGGCGGGCGGGCGCAGAACTCGGTGCTCTCTCCCAACGTCCGCGTCAACGAGCACGCCGAGGTCCGTGAGTCGATCCTGATGGAAAACGTGGTGATCGGCGCGGAGAGCCGGATCCGGCGGGCCATCATCGACAAGGATGTCACGATCCCTCCGAAGACCACCATCGGGTACGATCTCGACGTCGATCGTCGGCATTTTACGGTGACTGACTCGGGGATCGTCGTGATCTCAAAAGGTATGAAGCTCAACACCCAGTGAATCCCTCTTCTTGATGGCCGTCACTCCGCAATACCGAGATTACGTGGTCGAGCAGCTTGCGTGCGTCGGCCGGGTTGCGGCGAGGAGCATGTTCGGCGGCGTCGGGCTGTACCTGGACGGCGTGTTCTTCGGGCTCATCGCGCACGACGTGCTGTATCTGAAGGTGGACGATGCCAATCGGCCCGCGTACGAAGCCGCGGGCATGGCGCCGTTCAAGCCGTACCCGAACAAGCGCACCACGATGCCGTACTACGAACTGCCGGCCGAGGTGCTGGACGACCCCGATCAACTGCGCGAGTGGGCGAGGACGGCGTGGGACGCGGCGAATCGCCGAACCGGAAACACGACAAAGCCGAACCCGTCCCGCCCGAGCGCGGCGCGACGATCCCGTCGCTGATTCGCGCGGCGCTCGCGGCGGGACCGAAGACGGCGCGGGAGCTGTCCGGCGAGCTTCACCTCGCCGAGCGCGAGATCGTGCGGCACCTCGATCACCTCGAACGGTCGCTGCGAGAGACGGACGCCCGCCTCGTCGTCGAGCCACCCGCGTGCCTTTCGTGCGGTTTTGTCTTTCGCAAACGCGAGCGGTTGAGCCGCCCCAGCCGCTGTCCTATGTGCCGGGGCGAGCGACTGACGTCCGCGCGGTTCGCCGTAGAACCGGTCGCAAAGCGATAGCATCGGTCATCACGGCTCGACCTCCCGCGTGCGAAATCGCTTCGTCCGAAACACCTCTTCCCGGTCGCGCTCCTCCAGCGCCAGCCGAATCTCCCGGACCTGATGGGAGAGCGTGGGCAGGACGACCTCGTTCAAAGCGTTGATCCGCCTCGTCGTCCGCTTGATTTCGCCGCCCAACCGCTTCAGCAGAATGTGGGGCGAGAGATGTTCGAGGATGAGGTCCAGGGCGTGCTCGAACGCGCCCGCCGCGACCTCGACCTGCGCCGGCGCGCTCCCCGCGTCCGCACGCTGGACGAGCGGCCGATACCGCACGTCCGGCACCCGCACGCCCCACACGTTGCGCGCCTCGATCTCGACCGAGACCGGACTGGGATGCCGCAGGGCCGCCGACACGAGGGCACTCCGGCCTTCGCGTCCCCACGCCACGACCACGCGATCCGTCGCCTCGCGCATCGCGGCGTCGACCGCGTCCCGGCCCGCCACGACCCGCTTCATCACGGTGAGGAACTCCCGCACCAGCGCGTCGCGCTTGCCCCGCAGCAGGTCCAGGCCGCGCCGGGTGATCTCGATCCGGCGCCGGAGCGTGGTCAGGTTCGTGCGAGTGGGGCTCGGCCGCTCCACTACGCCCCTCCCCCGCCCCCGGGCCGATGGCGACGGATCGCCTCGGGCGAGAGCCGCGTCAGCCGCTCGCGGGGGACCGGCCCCAGGAGCCGCCAGCCGATCTCGAGCGTCTCAGCGATCGACCGCTCCTCCCGGCCCTGGTGGATCAGCTCACGCTCGAACCGGTCGGCGAAGTCAACGAGCGGCCGGTCCGCCTCGCCGATCCCCTCCTTCCCGACGATCGCCTCCATCCGCCGCAGGTCGCGTCCCTGGGCATACAGCGCGTAGAGCTGGTCGGCCCACTCCCGGTGATCCTCACGCGTCTTCCCCGCCCCGATACCGTGGTTCATCAGGCGCGACAGCGACGGCAACGGGTCGATCGGCGGATAAATCCCCCGGTGATGGAGGTCGCGCGAGAGCACGAGTTGACCCTCGGTGATGTAGCCGGTGAGGTCGGGGATCGGATGGGTGAGGTCGTCGTCGGGCATCGTGAGGATCGGCAACTGCGTGATCGACCCCGGCCTGCCCTTGATGCGGCCCGCGCGCTCGTAGATCGTGGCGAGATCGCTGTACATGTAGCCGGGATAGCCGCGGCGGCCCGGCACCTCGCCGCGGGCGGTGGCGATCTCGCGGAGCGCCTCGCAGTAGTTGGTCATGTCGAGGAGGACGACCAGGACGTGCAGGCCGCGGCGGAACGCGAGGAACTCGGCGCAGGTCAGGGCCAGTCGCGGCGTCATCAGCCGCTCGATCGCGGGGTCGTCCGCAAGGTTGAGGAACATCACGGTTCGCTCGGCCGACGCGCCGAACTCGTCGAGGAAGAAGGACGCCTCGCGGAACGTCACGCCCACGGCGGCGAACACCACCGCGAACGCGTCGTCGCCCGCGCCGTCGGCCACGCGCGCCTGCCGGACGATCTGGGCGGCGAGCTCCTTGGCGGGCAACCCCGCGCCGGAGAAGATGGGCAGCTTCTGGCCGCGGACCAGCGTGTTCAACCCGTCGATGGTGGAGACCCCGGTCTGGATGAAGTCCGACGGCCGGTCCCGCGCCACCGGGTTGATCGGCGCGCCGCCGATCGCCGCGCGCGCCTCGGGAATCACCGGCGGCAGACCGTCGATCGGCCGCCCGGCGCCGTCAAACCGCCGTCCCAGCACGTCGCGCGACAGGTCGATCGCGGCGGCCTCGCCGGTGAAACGGATCCACGTTCCCTCAACCCCGATCCCGATCGTCTCCTCCAGCACCTGGACGAGCGCGTGCTCCTCCGACGCCTCGATCACCTGTCCCCGGCGCTCCTCGCCCGAGGGCAGGAGGATGCGGACGATTTCCCCGAGCGCGACCCGCGACACCCGCTCGACGAACAGCAGCGGGCCGGAGACGGAGCGGATTGTCCGGTACTCACGTGTAATTAAGTCATCCATGTTTCTCCTGGGAGCCTGTCCGAGTCATCGGGTGTTGGAGCCTGTTCAGGAATGCGCCAGATGCAAGGCGGAGGGAGGCCTTGCGCGCGGAGCGTACTGGGTCGTACGTGAGCACGCAAGGCCGACTGACAACGCCGCTCTAGCGTGACGGACGAATGCTGCTTCCCGAGATGGTCATTCATGGACAGGCTCCTAGCGCTCCATTTCTTCCATCAGCCGCGCCGCGTGGGCCTCGAAGTTCGATGAGGGATGGTCCTTGAGGCGGCTCATTGCCTCGAACAACGGCGAGGCCGTCAGCTCGTCGAGCGACGCCCCGGCGTCGAGCCGCCGGGCGGCGTGCGCCGCGAACGCGAGCATCAGCTTGAGCATCCCGAACTGCTTGGCCGGCGGACACGCGGCATCCACGTCCGAGAATGCGTGCTGGCTCAAGTACCCCTCGCGCAGGAGCTTACCCATCTCCAGCGCGAGGCGCTCCTGATCCTGGAGCGCGTCGGCGCCGACGAGTTGGACGATCTCCTGCAGCTCGGCCTCCCGCTGGAGCAGGCGGAACAGGTCGGCCCGCAGCGACGCCCACTCGGCGCCAACCTCTCGCGCAAACCAGCCCGCAAGGTCGTCCACATACAATGAGAAACTCCGCCGCCAGTCGACGGCGGGGAAATGCCGGCGGCGCGCCAGGTCGGCGTCCAGCGCCCAGAGCGCGCCGGCCACGCGGATCGACGCCTGGGTCACGGGCTCGGAAAAATCCCCGCCGGGCGGGGAGATCGCGGAGACGATCGTCACCGCGCCCCGGCGCTGGGGAGATCCCTGGCACTCGACCACCCCGCCGCGCTCGTAGAACTGGCCCAGCCGCGAGGCAAGCGACGTGGGGTAGCCCTCCTCCCCCGGCATCTCGCCCAGCCGCGCGGCCAGCTCGCGCAACGCCTCGGCCCAGCGCGAGGTGCTGTCGGCCATGAGCGCGACCCGGTATCCCATGTCGCGGTAGTACTCGGCGATCGTCACCCCCGTGTAGATCGACGCCTCGCGCGCGGCCACCGGCATGTTTGACGTGTTGACCACCAGGACGGTGCGCTCCATGAGCGGGCGGCCGCCGGCCGGGTCAATCAGCCTCGGAAAGTCCGCGAGCACCTCGGTCATCTCGTTGCCCCGCTCCCCACACCCGATGTAGACGATGATGTCGGCGCGCGCGAACTTGGCGAGGCTCTGCTCGACGATGGTCTTGCCCGTCCCGAATCCGCCCGGCACGATCGCGGTGCCGCCCACCGCGACGGGGAAGAGCGTGTCGAACACGCGCTGGCCGGTGAGGAACGGCTCGCGCGGGGGTAGGCGGCCGGCCACGGGGCGGGGCCGACGGACCGGCCACCGCTGCATGAGGCTCAGCGCGCGGCCGTCGGCCAGGTGCGCGACGGCTTCGGTCACCGTCACATTCCCCGCGCGGATGTCGGCGAGCGTGCCCGACACGCCCGGCGGGACCAGGATGCGATGGACGACGCCCGCGGTCTCGCGGACCGAGCCGATCACGTCGCCGGGCGCGACCGCCGCGCCGGGCCGCGCCGCGGGCTCAAAATCCCACCGCGCGTCCCGTGACAGCGCCGGGATGGACGCGCCCCGGGCGATCGACTCGCCCTGCGCCTCGGCCAGCCGGGGCAGCGGCCGCTGCACGCCGTCGAACACCGACCCGAGGAGGCCGGGGCCCAGTTCCACCTGGAGCGGCTCGCCGGTGTCGACCACCTCCTCGCCGACCGACAGCCCCGTCGTGTCCTCGTACACCTGGATCGTCGCGGCGTCGCGCTCCAGGCGCACGATCTCGCCCGCGAGGCCGAGCCGCCCGACCGTGACGAGGTGGTACATCGCCGCGCCGGCCAGGCCCTTCGCCACCACGGTCGGGCCGGCGATCTTGACGATCCGCCCCTCTGGCGTGACGCTAGATAGTTGCCTCGCGGTCACCTCGTGATCTTGAGCTGGTGGCCGATGGCCGCCCTTAACACGCGGGCCAGGTCGCGGTCCTCGCGCGCGCCCTCCCGGCGCATCCGGATCATGGGGATCGGGAGCAGGATCGGCCGGTCGGAGTCCTCGACCCGCCGCCGTTCCTTGTCGGTCAGGCGGTCGAGCACGGCGTCGTCGAACAGCACCACGCCGGGCGCCGCCCGCGTGAGCGCGTCCAGCACCAGCGCCCGCGCCTCCTCGACCGTCGCCGCCTCGCGCGTTGCCGCGCCCGCCAGGCGAAAGCCCAGCGCGGTCCTCGAATCGCCGATCACGAGCACGCCGGCGATCATACGGTCGCGGGGAGGGTCAGCACCTGGCGAATCGCCGACGCGTCCAGGCCGTACGCGACCCCGTGGGCGATCATCCGCAGGGTGCGCACTTCGTCCACCTTGCGTTCGACGTAGCCGATGACGAGGCCGAACCCCAGCGGGTCGGGACGGCACGAGGCCTCGACTCGATGGATCACGTTGCGCCGGATCTGCGGCTCCAGAAGGGCGAGCGGCGGGTGGGGCGCGCCGCGCGCGATCGACACCGGGCCGTACCGGGTGTGTGACACCAGGTCGGCGACGCGCTCCCAGTCGTCGGCGCGGAGAAGGCGCCGGAACAGGTCGCGGTCGACCTCGGCCCCGCCGGGGACGAACGCCTCGTCCGCAATCGTTCCGCCACGGCCTTCCTGGCGCAGCCGTATCGCCGCGAGCAGGTTGCGCTCGTCGATCACCCACCCCAGATACGAAAGGACCGCCCGGTCGCTCTCGTCCCGCGGGTCCAGCATCGCGCGAGCGGCGTCGTGAGACCAGTGGTCCAAGGCCGACTCCACCGCGATCAAGTCGAGGCGATCCTCGTCGACCGCCCCGCCATGCGCGTTAAACGGCACCAATAAGCGGCCGTTGAACGGCATCAATAAGCGGCCGGCGACCGCCGCCTTGAGCGGCCTCGCCGCGGGATGCCGCCAGAGGATGAGCGTTTCGACCATCGCATGGATCGACGGACGGCGGGCCAACTCGGCCAGCGCGGGCTCGTCGGACCAGCCGATGGGCGCGAGCCCGGCTAGGATCTCCTCGACGGAACTCCCCGCCCGCCGGCCCCTCAACAACGTCTTGAGGTTTTCAACCTCCCACCGCCCCAGGAGCGCGTCCATCAGCTCCCGCCATCGGCCGCGGCACGCTCCCCGCAGCGCCGCGACGTTCGCGCGCAGTTCGCGCCGGAGCCCCTCCTCGATCGCGCCCGCGTCCGCCCCTCCTCCCGCGCGCTCGATCGGCGCGCCGTACGGCGTGCCCTGGAGCAGCCGCGCGACGCAGGGCGCGTCCCCGCACGCGAGGAGGTCGGCGAACCGCCGCGCATCGAGCAGGCGTCCGCGCATCGCCCGGACCCTGGCCGCGACGTACGGGTCGTCAGCCACGGGACGGCTCCTCGGACGAATCCGTCAACCACAACCGCTCAAGGTCAACGACCAACTCGCCCTTCAACCGCTCCAGGCGGGAACGAAAACTGTTGCGGTATCGGATCCGCCCACCGGCTGCCGCCACCTCCAGGCCGCAGCGCAGGCCGTCTCCGGGAACGGCCTCCCACGTCAACCCGCGGCGCGCGAACAGCGGCCGCCACGCCTCGGCGTCCCGCTCGTCGACGACCGCGCGGACGGGATCGGGAAGCGGCTCGGCCAGCGCCTCGTCGGCTAACCGGTCGAGCACCGCGGCGTAACTTGGGCCGCTCGCGAGAGCGGCGAGGCGATGCTCGGCTTCGGCGAACGCCTCGTCTAGCGCGGCGTGCCTCGCCGCCAGCCGCGCGGCACCGGCGCGCAGCCGGGCCTGGGCGAAGACGTCACGCCGTTCGCGCTCCCGCGCGGCGGCGGCGTGTCGCGCTCGACGGGTGGCCGCGTCG
>Ga0184615_10001249_pt1 | contig 13922 bp, 12 predicted proteins | sample PLM4_65_coex_FD_133134 | JGI IMG/M metagenome (GOLD analysis project Ga0184615, IMG submission 133134) | Groundwater sediment microbial communities from an aquifer in East River, Colorado, USA - PLM4_65_coex | ecosystem: Environmental > Terrestrial > Soil > Riparian zone | place: USA: East... | reverse complement strand
TATGATGCGAGTGGGCATACCTGGGTCTTCGCCTTCCCGACGAAGTCCTTGAATGACCATATTACAGTGCAGAACGAAACCATTCGTGATCAGTTCGAGCGTCAGAAGGCTGTCCAAAGCTCATGGGCCGACAACGCGGTCTCGGCTACTCTGTCTTTCAACGAGGGTGAGCGAGGGGAGTTAGCTAGTTGCTTCAAGGAATACGTGCCATTCCTCAAGAGCACCTCGGCCCTCCCAAAGGCTCACGGGTACGCCCAAGCCCCCTATGAGGCTTGCTCGAAGGAAGAGTATGAGCGCCTCTACTCGATGATCAATCACAAACACCCGCTCGTTCGGGGTGGTGACTTCGAAGTAGAAGAGTGCGGCTCGGGGGTTTGCCCGGTTCGCTGACAGAATTACTACCGCACAAGGCTCTCTTTCGGTGTCACTGAAGGGGAGTCTTGGCAATTTAACGGCTCGCAACTCGGGTGAGGTTTAAGTGGCAGACATCGATATCAAAAGCTTGGGGATCTATATTGTCGAGGGGACTATAGAGGTCGATCCCCTAACTGAGAAGATCACCATCCGGACTGTCAATCCCAAGACGGGAGAACCCTTCTCTTTTGACCCAATCCCTGCGATGGCCTTGCATCAAGGAAAAGAGGTTAGGTTCGTCCTGACCCCTATGGCTTCAGTTTCGATTCTGGAGGAATTGCACAAGAGGTCTGAGGCCCAGGTTGATCCCGAGAAGCCACCTACCAACTGAGGGTGCACCATGACTGAATTCCAAGAAGAGGATCGGATCAAGGAACTCGAAGCGCTGATTTCGAAGGCTCGTGACGACTACTACAACTCGACTCCGACAGTCGATGATGCTGTCTACGATGCTTGGGTTGACGAGCTATCGGATTTGAATGCTGTCAGCTTCTACCTCAAGGCGGTAGGGTCCCCTCCGGTTTCGGAATGGGTCAAGGTGAAGCACATTCACCCGATGGGCTCCTTGAACAAGGTGAACACTCTTGAGGAGATGTCCGAGTGGGTCACTGCCTATGCTCCCGGTGAAGAGTTGGTGGTATCCGAGAAGCTCGATGGGATCTCGGTCTCCGTTCGCTACGTCAACGGCAAACTCACTCAAGCCTTGACCCGGGGTGATGGAAAGATCGGTGAGGATATCACGATAAACGTTGCAAGGATGCAGGGAGTACCCGACAAGATCCCAAGGAAGACCACCTGCCTAGTACGAGGTGAGATCATCATCCGTAAGTCCGACTTTGAGGACCATTTCAAGGCCAACTACGCCAACACACGGAATGCAGCTAGTGGCATCTCTAAGCGCTATGATGGTCAGAGTTGTGAACATCTGAGCGTTCTGTTCTACAAGGTCCTAGGGGGACCCAAACTTGAGACTGAGGCGGATCAGTTCAAGTTCATCGAGTCCATGGGACTTTCAACTCCTGGTTGGAGCCTCTCGCGGATGCTTCCCGGGTCCAAGACTCCACTCGATATCTGGGTTGAGTACCACCAGTCCAAGCGGGACAAGCTGGACTACGATATTGATGGTCTGGTTATCTCCGTCAATGACCTTGGCAGGCAATTCCTGTTGGGGGAGAAGGATATGCGTCCCGTGGGCGCGGTAGCCTTCAAGTTCGCCCCGGTCACTCGGGAGAGCGTGCTTCGAAGCATCACTTGGCAGACTGGAGGTACCGGCAGGATCACCCCTGTGGCCAACTTCGACGCCGTGAACCTACTTGGGGCTCAGGTCTCGAACGCCAGCCTCTACAACTGGAAGTACATCAATACTTTGAAGTTGGATGTAGGGTCGAAGATTCTTGTGGCTAGGGCCAATGATGTGATCCCGCGCGTTGTCTCTGTTATCTCCGGAGTGGGGACTATTGCCCAGCCCCCGGACACTTGCCCCTCTTGTGAGGCTGGGGTCGTCCAAGAGGGTGAGTTCCATGTCTGCCCCAACAGGGATGGGTGCTCAGCTCAGGTCGTCGGCAGAGTGTCCCAGTGGCTCTCCAATCTGGGTATCCTGGAATGGGGTGACGTGCTGTTGGAGAAGTTGACCGCTAGTGGTTTGGTCAAGTCGATCCCTGACTTGTATCGACTCACCGTGGAGCAAGTGGCGGGTCTGGATCGCATGGGCTCAACATCAGCTACCAAGGTTCTTGGTCTACTCCACGAGAAGAAGACCCTGACTCTCGATCTGATGCTCGGGTCTCTTTGCATCCCTGGGGTGGCCCAATCGACTATCCGTCTCCTGATGGATTCTGGGTATGATGATATCCACAAGCTGCGCGAGCTGAATGTAGGAACCCTCAGCAAGGTCAAGGGGATAGGACCCATAAAAGCGGGGGTCATCGCCAAGTGGGTCAGTGAGAACAGCCAGATCGTAGATGACCTAGACCGAGTAGGGGTTCGAGTACAAGACCCGATTCGCGGCAAGTTCTCGGGGATGTACTTCTGCTTCACGGGTACAATGACCAATAAGCGAGAAGACCTTGAGCAGATGGTGCGCGACAATGGTGGTGAGGCCAAGGACTCAGTTACCAAGAAGCTAACCTACCTAGTAGCGGCTGATACAACAACCACTAAGGCTAGCAAGGCACGCAAGTACGGAACCAAGTGCATCTCTGAGGAAGAGTTCCTTGCCCTTGTAAACTCATGATAGCGCTCAAGGTTTTGGTCACTGGGGTTATCCACAAGGCCGAGGACTTCTACATTTTGACGGTAGAACCCTCTACGGCTGACGCCTACTCGCGTGAGCGCAAGGTCATCTGCAAGGGTAGGTTCTTTGGGATTCAGGGCGTGATAGCTGGGGTACCCCTTGAGCTTTTCGGGAAGTGGACCTTGCACCCTAAGTTCGGAAGGCAGTTCGACTTCAACGGGTGGGGACCCTGGGCTGGGTCTGAAGTGGGGGTCGAGAATTTTCTTCGTCACTGCCTTGGGATCTTGGATGAGACCAAGATTTGCAACCTAGTTGATACTTTTGGGAAGGATACGTTCCGGATCCTATCCGAGGAGCCGAAACGTCTCTTGGAAGTCAAGGACTTCGATGATGCAACAATCCAGGCTCTATCCAGTGCTTGGATCGAAGCGGTAACTAGCTCAGAGCTATCATCTCTACTCGCGGACCACGATGTGTCCTCCGAGCAGATGAAGGCTCTGTTCAATGCTTTTGGATCGGAGGCGCGCAAGACCATCTCGGATAACCCCTACAGTCTCATGGAGGTTGATGGGTTCGAGTTTAGCAAGGTCGATGAGATTGCAGAATCTCGTGGGATCCCTAAGAATGATCCGCGTCGGTTCGAAGGGGCTGTACTCTGGGTCCTACGTGAGGCTTCCCAAGCAGGTCACTTGTGCGTTCGTCGTGGTGACCTAGCGATGAACCTTCGAGAGTCCCTCAAGGCAGATGCTGATACTTTCGAGAGTTTGGACTTAGCGAAGGATCTGATGGATGCCACGGCTCGGTTGGAGTCCAAGGGAAAGGTGTTCGTTGATCCAGAGGTTGGGGTCTACCTCCCCACCCTGTTCAACTTCGAGCGCCGGTCTGCCGAGTACTTGGTTCGATTCCGAACCCCCCTTGCTCTCGACGTGGACCTCAAGGATTTCCTAGAAACCTATGAGAACATGCATCAGATCAAGTTGTCTGATGCCCAGCAGGATGCCGTCAACAAGCTGATCAGTAACAGGGTACTCGTTCTTACCGGGGGTCCTGGTACCGGGAAGACCACGGTCATCAAAACCTTCGTCGAGTTGTTTAGAAAGGCTGGGGTTGGTTTCCAGTTGATGGCCCCAACAGGGATCGCCGCGAAGCGAGTAGCCATGGTTACGGGGCACGAGGCCGCCACGGTCCATCGTACCTTCCGGTTCAACGGCGAGGAGTGGTACTACAGCGAATGGAACAAGTACCCGGTAGGGGCGGTCATCATTGACGAGATGTCGATGGTGGACCAAGAACTGTTCTTCAGGGTGGTTAGTTCCCTGGAGGAGGGTACTATCCTGGTCCTCGTGGGGGATGATGCTCAGTTACCTTCAGTGGGTCCTGGGAGCGTCCTACGGGACTTGGTACGGTGCCCGGCTATCCCTACGGTCAGGTTGACGCAAATCTTCCGCCAAGCTCAGCAGAGTGAGATCGTAGTGAACTCCCATCGAATCAATCGTGGGGAGCCCATTCTGACTGGGGATGAGAACTCGGACTTCAGGTTCGTCTCTTTGGATGACTCTAAGATCGCGGACTTGGTGGTTGCTATGGCCGTGAAGCTCAAGTCCCGCGATGCCAACTTCCAGGTCCTATCCCCGAAATACGATGGTATCGTAGGGGTAACCAACCTGAATGAGCGCCTACGAGAGGTACTGAACCCTCCTGGACCAGGCAAGATGGAGGTAGCCTTTGGGAAGCTACGCTTCAGGGTTGGGGACCGCCTGATGGTCGTCAAGAACGACTACAAGCTAGGGGTCTACAACGGGGATATGGGGAAGCTTGTGGAGATCAAGTCGGACTTCCTTCGAGTTCGAGTCCACGGTATTGGGGAAGATGGTCTCGATGCCACCGTCGATATCCCTCGCAATGACGTACTTCAAAAGCTTCGTCTGGCCTACGCGATAACAGTCCACAAGTGTCAGGGTAGTGAGTTCGATACCATCATACTCCCTATGGTTCGGGAGCATGGGCGTATGCTCCAAAGGAACTTGTTCTACACAGCCGTTACACGCGCAAAGAAGAGGGTTTGGGTTCTCGGTGATCGTAGTGCCGTCCAACGAGCAATCGAGAATGACAAGGTTGTGTTCAGAAATACAGGGTTTGGTAAAGCCATCATGAGTGCCATCGGGTCTGGTGTAGTTGAGTGAGTGGAACAAAGCTACGTTGACCAGTTGTATCGTGACATTTCAGTGCTCCGCATTGAGTTGGAGCCCGACCCCACCATCCTTGGGGCTAGATACATTCAGGGGGTTACCTCCAAGTGCAGGAACTACCTGAATAAGGTGTCTCTGATCCGGATCCAACTGAATCAGAAGAAGCGTAACTTGATGATGCAGATTGCGGGCGAGGAGACCACCCTCTCTATCGAGAAGTCACGTCTACTGGCTGAGGATGATACCGTCAAGCGTGGGTCGAACATCGCTGACCGAGAGGCCATCGCCAACACCATGCTTCGTCAGCAGATCAATCGAATAGCTGCCATGAAGATGGATCTGCTCGACATCGAGACCGTCGACAAGGCGGTGAAGATGGCGCACGACGAGCTGATTCGTACCTCTCAAGAGATCAAGGTCCAGAGAAGCCTTCTGTTCTCGGATCGTACTTCGGGGGCTGGTTACGGGGATGAGACACCCATTGATGGGAGTAGTCCGCCCCCGCCAGCTACTGCTGATATCAACGAGAATGAACTCGAAAACTTGATGAGGGGCAGTGTGCCACTTGTCAAGGATCCTGCGCCTGAGGAAGAAGACCCTGACCTTCTGGCGGCTTTAGCTAGCATTGAGGATGAAGACCCGTCTGCTGAGGTTAAACCCGCGGTAGAAGTTGTCGTTGCTGAAAACCCCAGTGTTGAACCAATAGTTCCAGACAGGGTACCTCAAGAGGCAAAGCAGGTCGAGGGAGAGTCCTCAATCTCAGAAGAGGACTTGTCCGACTTTCTAGAAGCTAAGCCAGCGCCTAGTAAGGCATCAGCGAAGAAACCAAGTAATTCCAATGATGCCCCATCAAAAGTGAAGGCACCTGACGTAGACTTAGACTTCAGCGACATCCTGGAGAACATCTAAGTCCGAGTGCATCATCTATTGGTGTAATAACTCTACTGGTACGTCACTGACATGATCCGTCCGTGGTGACAACATCCCGTCCTATGGCGTGCCACATTCAAGCACAGACCAGGTTCCCAGCTCTACCAATGTTTCGTATCTGGGGCCATGTCATTGCAAGCCAAAAAGGAAGTAAGTCATGCCTGATGAAGATCTGGATATTGAGATTCCCGACGTTAACGAAGACATCGGCCTTGGGGATGAGGACAAGAACCGAGTTCAGTCCAACAAGCTCGAATGGTACAAGGGTGAGAAGGGGCGAACGGATCGTATTGCCCTCATCTACTTCAACACCTATGAGGCCATCCAGCTTCGTAATCTCCTCAGGGAGAAGCCCGACCTCTCCGCTGAGCAGCAGAGGGCTGTGGTCAAGAAGGTTCGCGCCAACATTGCGACCAAGCTTAGCAAGTCCGTTGACCAGCTAGAGCCTGTGGACCTCCTGGACCTCAGAGAAGCTCGGTTCAAGCCGGCCTCGGCGGTCTACAAGGAAGGCCTCGGGTTCCTTGCATGGCCAAAAGAACTGACGGCTGCCGAAGAGAAGGTTTGGGCCAAGGTTGGTGACCGTAAGGATTACGTGATCACCGTGGTTCTGTGGTACCCGACAGACCGTGAGGGTGAGATCGACAAGGAACGCTTGTCGAAGCACTGGAGAGTTCTCCCGTGGAGGACCACCCCCGAAATGTACGGGAACTTCCGTCGGATGAACAAGGGTCTTGTTGGTGATGGTTCGTCGATCTCACAGATCGACTTGAACCTGACCTGTAGCGATACCAACTTCCAGAAGAACACTGTTACTCAGGCGGGCTCGGCGGTCTACCTGAAGAACGAGAACTTCAAGAAGATGGTATTGGAGAAAGCTTACGCTCTGTACTCGAAGCTGACCCCGTTCCGTCAGCTAACGACGGACGAGTTGCGCGAGAAGCTAGGTTTGGCGCCCAGTGGTGGAACTGTATCCGTGGGTTCCGATCTCACTGACGAGGACTTCTCTGGGGTCCTCGGTAACGTCTGATCCAAGGATAGTTGGGAGTAGGGGCGCTCATGTGCCCCTACTCAGTCCTTTTTGCATTGCATAGGCCTGAGTCTTCAGGTTCTGTTGCGATACAGGTGCGCCCAATGTATTCTCTTGGGTTAGACCCCTCATTGTCAGACTTGGGTTGGTGTGTTCACGACCCGTGGGCTAGAGGTAAGGCGCGAGTCATCGATAAGGGCAGATTTTCCAGCCCTCCTGATAAGGTGTTCGTAGCTCGATACATGGGCTTGCGTTCGTGTGTTAACGACTTGCTTGACGATTACCCTGAGATCAAGATTGTCGGAGTAGAGTCACCCCCATTCGGCGAGTCATACTCTGAGGGGCTCTACGGTCTGTTTCTCTACATAAATGAGGCTATTTACACCCATCGAAAGGATGTGGTGTATTTCGATCCCCTGACAGTGAAGTCCCTTGCTAAGGAGGATCCCTCTATTCGCAAAGGGAAAATGTTCAAGGCCGATATGGTTGCGATGGCCAAGGCGGATACCGGCATCTCTCGTTGGAACAATGACGAGGCTGATGCCTATAACGTTGCGAGATTCGCGGCTCGATTTTGGCTGCTGTTAGAAGGTGAGATAGATGAAGATGTGCTTATTCCTTCCGAACGACACACATTCATTGGGGAGCACACATTCTCCAAGGGTGTGCGCGCGGGCGAAGTTGATAAGTACGGGACATTGTTCAGAGAAAACGACAGGTTCTTCAGGTTCTCAAGATTGGAGTAGACATGGCATCGAAGAAGAATGCTCATCCGCCGGTAGACGAAGTTGACGCTAAACGAGCTGCAATGATGGCCGCTACAAGGGCCTACATCAAGAAGGCTACGGATCAAGACCCAATCGGGGATCGGAAAGGGTCCTTCCCATACCTACCTACTGGGGCTATTTCAATCGACAGTTTGATTGGCGGTACCCCCTTGCTTGATGGCTCTGGGTTGGTTTGTCCTGGATACCCGCGTGGGCGTATCACTGAGATCTACGGGGCTGAGTCGAGTGGCAAAACTACCCTTGCTTTGGCGGCTGCCGTTCAAGCGCAGAAGAACCGGGAAGGGGTGTTGTACTTCGATTACGAGAACGCGATCCATCACGGGTACGCGCGGGCTGTTGGGGTCGACTTTGCAGAGGACAAGCTGACCATGTTCGCCCCGGCTACCTTCGAGGAGGGGATGAAGATGCTCTACATCGCCATCCGCCAAGGAGTGGGTCTAGTGGTGATCGACTCGGTAGCGGCAATGGTCCCCAAAGCTGAGTTGGAGAAGAAGCTCGATGACGCGGCAGCTATCGGAATCCTAGCTCGCTCTATGAGTAGTGTGCTGCCGAAGATGACCCAGTGGCTCAAGGGTAGTCCTACTACGGTCATCTTCATCAACCAGGTTCGAGCCAACATCTCGAAGTCAAGCCATGGCCCAACCGATGACAACACGGCTGGCGGCAAGGCGGTCAAGTTCTACGCAAGCCTGAGGTTGAAGCTCACTCGGATCAAGTCCGAGATCATTGAGCGGGTTGACCCCATCACCCTGATGAAAAAGAAGATCCCGTACGGGAACGTCGTTCAGGTCAAGGCTGTGAAGAACAAGATGGACGGCAAGCAAGGCCACACGGGCGAGATCTTCATTCGTTACGGGTCTGGCGTGGATGAGTACTTGTCATTGGTCGAGGCCGCGGTACCTCGTAAGATTGTGATCAAGAGAGGCTCTAACTACGACTTTGCAGGTGAGTCCTTCAAAGGTCGTGATAAGTTGCGTAGCTACTTGATAGCCAACCCGAAGGCCTTTGAGACACTTCGTGATGATGTCGTCAAGACATTACTCTCTGAAGCTCCGGCTGCGGTCACCGAGGCGGATGAGGAAGACATTGTGTCCGACATGAGGCGTGAGCTTGATGACGACACCTTGTTCGATGAAGCAGGTGGCGACCCAACTGAAGAGCTTGTTTCAGAGGGATAATGATCAACATTGAGGTCAAAGGCTTCCAATCTGCCGAGGACATCAAGTTCGTCATCGACGGATTTACAGCCATTGTTGGCCGAAGCAACATTGGGAAGAGTGCATTGGTGAGAGCCCTCAAGTGTGCTCTCACCAATGCAGAGGGGGTGAGTTTCGTCAGGCATGGTCCAGATTGTGCTCGTACCCTTCGAGGGGTGAAAACCTGCAAGTGCTTTGCCTCAGTGCATATTGTAACGGAAGGATTCGACCTACTTTGGGAGAAGGGTGACTCCGTATACCGGTACATATTCAACAAGGCCCTGTATGACCACCCTGGGAAAGGCCTACCCGAGTTCTTAGCCTCCAGTGGCTTGACTCCGATCAAGGTCGGGGACGACGCTTCGTGTATCCAAATCTCGGACCAATTCTACCCGATCTTCCTCTTGAACAAGTCGGGCGGAATCGTTGCTGAGACCATCTCCGATGTGTCCAAGTTGACTCGGGTCAACAAGGCTACAAAGCTAGTGGAGAAAGACCGGCGGGACCTTCAATCCACCAAGAAGGTTCGAGAGGCGGATGTTGACAAGCTTCGGATCCGTCTGTGCGCCTATGAGGGGCTCGATGCCGCCCTTCAGAGGGCAGTCGAGGTAGAGAGTCAGTTTGGAGTCATCGAGGCTAAGGAGGGCCGTCTGGGGGCCATCAAGGGGTACATCTCGAAGATCCAGACCCTAGGTCTCAAGATTCGAGGTCTGACGAGTGTAGTCTCTGTGGTGGTTCCGGAGACGGATACCATTGAGCAGCTCAGCCCGAAAGTCGAACAACTATCCAGGTTCGCTGACGAGTACGGGCGTAGATCTTCGGATATTGCCAACCTAGAGTGGGTTGAGGTCTTAGAGGTTCCAGAAGCGAAACCCCTCTCTGAGTCCGGGGTTAGGCTCGAACAGCTCTCTAAGTTCTCCGATGACTATTCTCGTCGCAAGTCCGATGTTGAGGCGCTTGCTTGGGTTGAGGTCTTGGAGTCCAAGGTACCAGACATCTCCGAACTAGAGCAGGTGTCTACTAGGTTCACTTTGATCGATTCTTGGATCACGCGCTTGCGTGCTCTCAAGTCCAAGTTCGATGTACTGGATCGGCTGACCAAAGCCCCAACTCCAGACCTGGATACCCTCCAGGAATTACAGGGGAAGGTGCGAGAATTGAATCAGTTCATCGTCAAGTATCAGTCTCTTCAAAGTTCGATTGGGACCCTTGAAGGGGAGCTAGCACAGGTCGAGACTGAAGAGGGTACCCTCGAAGGGGAAATCCAAGTGATAGGTGTTTGCCCAACTTGCGTCCAACCCCTAACGACGGGGCACTCCCATGCCTAGACTAGCCTTCCTATTCAGGACTGACACTCACCTATCGGATAATAGCCCGGTCTCTTGGAAGGCGGACTACACTGAGGAGATCTGGAACAGCCTGTACCAAGTAGGAGAGCTTGCCAAGCAACACCAGGTAAACGCTGTACTCGACGGGGGTGACTACTTCCACGTGAAGGCCCCCTCGAAGAACTCTCACCACCTGGTCCAGAAGACGGCGCTCATTCACCAGGCATACCAGTGCCCCATCCTGATGGCTACTGGCAACCACGACATCCGGTACAATAACCTGGAAACCCTTGAGCGGCAACCGCTAGGTACTCTCTATGCGAGCAAGGTGTTCGAGCAGTTGGATGAGAGGGTATTTGAGGATGGGAACCTCCGAGTACGAGTAGTTGGGGTTCCCTACAACCCGAACTTGACCCTCACCGAGCTGATGGGGATCCAAAAGAAGAAGGGTGACACTCACTTGATAGCGGTGATTCACACCCTAGCTTCGTTGAAGCCGCCTAGCTCGGTTGAGGATTTCTGGAATGAGCCGGTTTTCTCATATGAGTCTCTCGTCAGCCGCAATGGTCCTGACGTGTTCATGTTCGGGCATTGGCATAAGGATCAGGGGGTCGAAGTTGTAGGGGGTAAGTACTTCATCAACCAAGGTGCCTTGTCCCGTGGTGCTCTTGTGAGGGAGAACCTTGAGCGCATACCAAGGGTTGCACTCATTGAGTTCGATGGTAGTGACCTCCGAGTCCAAACCTTCAACTTGGATGTGGCTCCGGCAGCGGATGTCTTTGACCTTGAGAAGAAGGCAGTCCAAGAGCGAGAGCGCCAAGATATTGACCAGTTCGTTCAACGCTTGGTGTCTGAAGGTGAGGTGGACCCAGACCAGACCATTGAAGTCAACATCAAGTCTCTCGATTTCGCCGATGAAGTGCGTAATGAGGCTCTCAAGTATCTAGAAATGGCGGAAGTAGGATGAGCACTAACTACATCTCATACTCTGGGTACAAGGAATACGAGAAGTGCCCCTACGCCTACTGGTTCAAGTATGTAGTCAAGTATATACTGAAGGTGCCTGAAAACTGCATCAACGCGCTCTATGGGACCACCATTGGCACTGTGTTCGAGGCTTTCTACAAGCAGCAGATCTGGCGTGACAAGGACATTCCTGGACGTTTGCTAGCTCTAGCCCCCCAACACTTGGATGTAGCTATCAAAGAGGCCCTTGAGAAGGGGAGACAAGTTGATTGGTTGGATGAGACTGCCAACTACCACAGCAAGAAAGAGATCCTTGTTGATCTCGAAGCGACGATCCCTATCGGGGTTCAGACCATCCGGGAGAACCGCTTCGTCGGGCCTCGCATGGACACTGAGTTCAAGCTCGACTTCAAGTTTGGCAAGTACATCATTGGTGGGCGCGCGGACTTCATCATCAAACGAGTGAAGCCATTCGGGGACCTGGTAATCGTTGACGGTAAGGGGTCCAAGCATCGCGAGTTGTACGTGGATGGTCACAAGCTCGCCAAGGGGCAGAAGATCGAGGGCACTCAACTCAAGTGGTACGGCCTGCTCTATGAAGCTCATACTGGTACGGTACCCGATGGTCTTGGCTATATCTTCTGGAGATTCGAAGGGGAGCGAGCAATTGAGTGGGTAGAGTTCTCAAGAGCTGACTTCGTGACTCTTAAGCAAGAGGTTTTGGCTACCCTTACGAGGATCGATTTCTCTACTAGTAAGCTAGATGCGGCTGGTAGGGGATCAAAGGCATACGAGGATCTCAGACAAGAGCTTTTCCCCGCACAGCCAAGCTTTGGGTGCAACTTGTGTGCTTTTGCCACAGTATGCGAGGAGGGTAAGAAGCAGAAGCAGAAATCTCGTCCCCGTCCCAGACTGAACCTACCAGAAGGTGTAACAGAACTTGCCCTCGGTATTGATGATTGACGTTAACGAGATTACCCAGTGACCTGGGACGGAGAGGTGGTTAGATGTCTCAGCTTTTGACGCCAGATAAGCTACAAGAAAAGGTGGCTAACATCATCCAGCGCCACTCGCGGATACTACGCCGCAAGTCTGAGTTGTCTGGGGCGCTGAAATCGAAGAAGGACGAGCTAGCCGCCTTAGTCAAGGAGATCAGCGATTCGGGGTACAACCCCAAGACCCTTGTTGAAGAGCGGAACAAGACTCAAAGAGATCTTGAGGAGATGCTCGAAGCCTACGACAAACAGCTAACAGAGGTCGAAGGTACCTTTGAAGAGTATGACAAGAAGTGAGGAACTAGATGGACATCCGAATCAATTTCAACCTGACAGACATCATTTCAGCCCTTGACGTGGCCTCTACTGTAACCCCCCACTCAACCCTAGCTAACGAGGGGGCTGGCTACTTGTTCGTTGTTAGGGGCAAGGAGTGCTTCCTCTACTCCAGCGATGAGAACTGCATCTCTCGGGCGAAGTTTGATTTGATCGACTCAAGTGGGGATGGAGCTTTCGTTTTCCCTGCTCAGAACTTGGGTAACTCTCTGCGTCCTTTGGCAAAAGAGGAAGAGACTTGCGTAATCGAGGCCCATTCCGATGAGGATGGCCGACATACCGTGAAGTACATCACCTCCCCCGATGGCGCTGAGGCTGAGTTCGGGACATTCGCTCCGGACAGTATCTCACGGTATGATGAGGATCTAGAAGCCGCCACCGAGACCTACGAGTACAGCCCTGGGATCCTGCGAGAGGCTATCAGCCTATCTCGGGCATTCATGGCTGACAAGTCGGACTCAACGGCACCTGAGGCCCTTCATGGGGTTGAGGTTCTTGACAAGGTCAAGTTCGAGAAGGGTGACGGGTATCTGTACGCCACCAACAAGTACTTGGCTTTCTTCTTCAGGAGTGACCACTTTGTAGGCAAGAAGCTAGCTATTCATGGGAACTACATCTCTGCATTCCTATCCTTCTTGTCCAAGTGCGGCGACAAGGTTACCATCAGGATTGGGGATAAAACCTTCGCCGTCAATGAGAGGGGTGATGTCTTTGGTTGGGCGCGGCACGGGGAGCAACACGACAAGTTCAACTATCACACGTTGAAGAGCGACTCGTTGGTAGCGCGGGTCAACAAGACTCGTCTGTTGAATGCGCTCGAAGCTTCGAAGGGTGCCTTGAAGGACAAGGATAAGGACGGGATTATCATCAACTTCGACTCCAAGAGCAACAAGATCTGGTTTGATGTGCCTGAGTCGAGGGCTAAGTCGATCAAGGTGCAGGCTGACCCAATAGTAGATACTGAAGAAGGTGCCCAACCCTCAAAGGCCGATTCCTTCTTTACGACCGTGAGCGCCAACCGGCTCATCGAGTTGGTTCAGAGTATGAAGGGTTACGAGATCATCTTCCGCGGCTACCTAGGGAAGCCCAAAGAAGGTAAGAAGCAAGCCACCTGTCTATTCAGGACTATCGACGAGTTCCACTTGGACCCAGCCACCGGTAAGCCCACCCCGAGCAAGGACGAAGGCATCCTGTGTCGAGTAACGAGGTTCATGCCCTCCCAGGCGAAGTAGGAAGGAGGCAACGGCTTGAGGCGCTTAGAACCAGGGCAACGAAGGTTCGGGCGCTTCGAGACCAGTTGACTTCGGAACTCGATGAGAAGGGGAGGGAGCTTGAGTCCCTCTCCTCTCGTTTGGCTATCCTAGCAAAGGTCTCGGAGCTGTACTTGATGCTTCTGGACCGAATGGTGAAAGGCCAAGTCAAGATCATTGATGAAGTGATCACTCACGGGTTCCAGACGATCTTTTTTGACCAGAACCTACGGTTCGAGACGGAGCTTTCCTCGAAGTACAACAAGGTTA
>Ga0184615_10001248_pt1 | contig 13924 bp, 13 predicted proteins | sample PLM4_65_coex_FD_133134 | JGI IMG/M metagenome (GOLD analysis project Ga0184615, IMG submission 133134) | Groundwater sediment microbial communities from an aquifer in East River, Colorado, USA - PLM4_65_coex | ecosystem: Environmental > Terrestrial > Soil > Riparian zone | place: USA: East... | reverse complement strand
TCCCGGCCGACGCGACCCGTAAAGGCGCCAACGTCCTCGAACGCGGTAGCCAGGTGCATTTCATGGCGGAGTTCCAGGCGCTGCTCGACTTCCCGCCGGCGCCGAAGCTCAACGTCTTCGGCAAGCTCAATCCCGCCAAAGCCAGCGAGAGCGAGATGCGCGGCCAGGGAATCTTCTTCGGGAAGGGCCAGTGCGCGACCTGCCACACCGCGCCGTACTACACCGACAACCTCATGCACAACTTGAAGGCGGAGCGATTCTTCAAGGAGGTCACGATTAACGGTCGCAAGGCGTCGGCCGACGGCCCGATCAAGACCTTCCCGCTGCGCGGCATCAAGGACTCGCCGCCATATCTGCACGATGACCGCCTGCTGACGCTGGAGGACACGGTGGAGTTCTTCAACCTCGTGTTGGAATTGAAGCTGAATGAACAGGAGAAGAAGGACCTTGTGGCCTTCATGCGGGTGCTGTAGGAGCTGGAGGGTGGGGCGGATCGATAATCCAAGGAGGAAGGGGAGATGAAACACAAGATGATGCGTCCATAGGAACGGGAGAGGTTCTTCACCTCCCTCAGAATGATGAGCCGAAGGGAGTTCTTCTCTACCGCCGGGAAGGTGGTCGCCATCGCCGCCGCCTCGGATTTGGCGATCCGATTCGGGCACCACGTCATCTCCTACACGCCGCATTCCTTCCAGCCCGTGGAGTTCGCCTATGGTGCCGAGACGTTCGGCTTCGCGTACGTCTCCGACACCCACCTCTTTGCCAAAGGGATGAATCACCGCTTCGCGAAGGCCGCCCTGAAGGCGGTGCAAGACGTCAATGCCATGAGCCCAGCGCCCGATTTTGTGCTCTTCGGGGGGACCTGGCCCAGCTCGGCCAACCCGAGGAGCTGAAGCTCGGGAAAGAAATCCTCGATGAGCCGAAGCCGAAGCGTCACATGATGGTCGGGGAGCACGACTGGTACTTGAATATGGGCGAGAAGTGGCGGGAGCTGTTCGGCGACCCGTGGTATTCCTTCGACCACAAGGGCGTCCATTTCGTCGTCCTGAACAGCGTCGTCGTGGAGGACTACTGGACGGCCCCCAACATGTGCCATCCGGACGCCTCGAACACGCATCCGGAGACCTATCCCAAGTTCCAGACGCAGCTAAAGACGGTCGCCCCCCTCAGGGACATGGTCAATTGGTGCGTCGAAAACCCGATGGAGGGTAAGAAGCTCGGGGGAGACGATCCCAAGATGAAAGTATTGGAGGCCTATATCTACTCTTCTGCGCGGTCGGGGAAAAGCCTGGAGCCTGGAAAGCACTAAGACCCGGAAAGTTATCCGACGCAGTTCGTTTTTCCTGAAGCAATATCGACGCCGTCAGTAAATGCTTCCCCACCTGTGAGGACCCGTGTTCTCACAGGTGTATTTTTTCAATTGACAAGAACGTATTCCTTAATGATAATCATTCTTGATGAGTCAAGTTCGTGAATAAGGACGGAAGAAAGGAGTTGGGTTGGTGTAGTGAAGCTGTCCGTCAAGACGATTACGGAGCGGTTCAGACGATCGGGGCGGAGGGTGACTCCCCAACGAGTCGCGGTCTTCGAAGTCCTCTGCGAGCGCGGCGGCCACCCGACGGTCGATCAGATCTACCAGGAGGTCCGGAAGCGGTTTCCGATGATTTCGCTGAACACCGTCTACCAGATCATGGAGGCGCTGGTGGAAATGAAGATCGTTTCACCCGTCAGCCATGGGCAGGAAGCCGCCCGTTACGAGACCGACTCGGCGCCTCACCATCATGCGATCTGCGTTCTGTGCAAGCGGATCGTTGATGTCTTTGACCCCGCCCTTGGACGGGTAAGGCCCCCCCGAGCAGTGAAGGATCGGTTCCAGGTCGTGGGTCATCGAGTGGAGTTTTTTGGCTACTGTGCCGACTGTCAAGCGTCAAGACAGCCCGCTCATTGAGGTGTGCTGTAACCGCTCTTTCAGGGAGAGGGGCGAAGAGGGGTGAAGGGAACACGAGATAGAGCGAAAGCATTCGGGAGAGGGAGCTGGGCTTTATGGCCAGCCGTGTGACAGGGTAGAGCTGGGTCAAACACTTTAACGTTCAAGGAGGAGAGAACCATGGGAAAGAGCCTGAAAGGGACCAAGAGCCATGAAAATTTGAAGAACGCCTTTGCGGGCGAGTCGCAGGCAAACCGCCGATATCTGTATTTTGCCCGCATGGCAGATATCGAGGGCTACCCCGACATCGGGGGCCTCTTCCGCGACACTGCCGAAGCGGAGACCGGCCACGCCTTCGGCCATATGGATTTCCTGAAGCAGGTGGGCGACCCCGTGACGGGCGTGCCCTTCGGAAGCACCGAGAAGAATCTGAAGTCGGCCATCGAGGGTGAGACCTATGAATATACGGAGATGTACCCGGGGATGGCGAAGACCGCGCGGGGCGAGGGCTTCGAGGAGCTGGCCGAATGGTTCGAAACCCTGGCCAAGGCGGAGAAGTCCCACGCCGGCCGCTTCACTAAGGGCCACACGCTGATCGCCGGGAAGGAGCCTGCGGCCGCGATCTAGTGCCGTTCCAAGTGTTTGGCCTCACCACAGAATAGTGTGTGGGCATAACATTTCGCTTCCGCACAGCGTCATCGCTTGTCCGAAGAACTTGAAACCGCAGCAGCCCCGGCGGATGATCGCTGGCGGTTGGGGCAGTGATATCGGCTCCAACCGCCTTTTGATCTAATCCGATCACCTGTGAGTCTCATCGAACGATAGACCCATTGAGGGACGTTCGCCTGAAGGTGGAGAAACAGCGATGAGTTTTAATGTGACATCGGACACATTCTGGAGCGAGCCAGCGCTGGATCAAGAACTGCGTCGGGTCTTTGACCTCTGCAATGGCTGCCGCCGCTGCTTACCGCTGTGCCCCTCCTTCAATACCCTATTCCAGCGGCTTGACGACGAGCGCGTGGACGGGGAGGCTGAAAAACTTGGCGAGGGCGATCTGCAGGTTGTAGGTGAGGAGTGTTACCAATGCAAACTCTGTTACAACCATTGTCCCTATACACCTCCCCATCGCTGGGCGATCGATTTCCCACGGCTGATGCTCCGGCAAAAGGTGGTGCGGTCCAAGCGGGAAGGTGTCTCCCTGCAGGATAGGATTCTGGGACGGACCGATCTCATCGGTCGGCTTGCCTGCATGACCGCCCCACTGTTGAACCGGCTCAACCGGGCGCGATGGAACCGCCGCCTGATGGAGGTGGTGCTCGGCATTCACCGCGATTGGCCACTCCCTGATTACGCCTCCGAGCCGTTCGATCGCTGGTTCCGGCGTGAGGGGGCGCGGAACGTGACGGCCGGTGATTCCCCACAGGGAAAAGTCGTCCTCTTCCCAACGTGTTCGGTAAACTATAATGACGTGGCTGTTGGGCAAGCAGCGGTGCAGGTGCTGGCGAAGAATCGGATCGAGGTGGCAGTGGAGTATCCTCGCTGCTGTGGCATGCCAGCCTTGGACGGCGGCGACTTGCAGGCCGCCCTCAAAGCGGCCCGGGTCACCGTGCGCGTGCTGAGTGAGCGGGTCATGGCCGGGTTCGAGGTCGTCGTCCCAGGGCCGACGTGCAGCTATGTGCTCAAGCAGGAATACCCAGCCCTCCTGGAGGACGAGGCCAGCCGGCAGGTGTCGGCCCATACCTTTGATCTCAGCGAGTATCTGATGCGGCTGCACGGGGAGGGGCGCCTGAACACGGAGTTCACCCACAACCCCGGAGTCGTGGCCTATCACCTCCCGTGTCACTTGAAGGCTCAGAATATCGGGTACAAGTCGCGCGATCTGATGCAACTGACCGGCGCGAGGGTGGATCTCATTGAGAAGTGCTCGGCGGTGGACGGGACCTGGGGCATGAAAGCCCAGTATCACGATCTGTCGCTCAGATGGGCCAAACCACTGCTGAATGCCGTTGAAGCAGCGAAGCCCGATGTCGTCGCCACCGACTGTCCCCTGTCGGCCCTGCGGATCTTCCAGGGGACCGGCAGGCGTCCGGTCCATCCGGTCCAGGTGCTGCTCCAGGCTTACGGGTTATGAGCTGAGGGAGCGGACAAGGCGAGAATGAAGTCAGGAGATTGACGGCACAACAGGGGGAGTATGGATGCAGAAGATTCTCAGAGCTGACGTGAAGGACCTGGTGCAATATGAGAAGGTCAGAGATGAGATGCGCCGGAGGCTCATTGCCCTCAAGCGGGCTCGTCGCATAGCGGTTGGCGATCGCCTGACCTTCTTGTTCGAAAACCGTGATACGGTCCTCTTTCAGATCCAGGAAATGATCCGAACGGAGAGGATGGTGGACGAGGCGAAGATCTGCGAAGAGATCGGGATCAACAACGAGTTGATCCCGGGCGAGCGGGAGCTGAGCGCCACGATGTTCATCGAGGTGGACGAGCCTGGACGGATTCGGGAGGTGCTGGACCGATTGCAGGGGATCGATCGCGGTGAGCACGTGTACTTCCAGACCGGAGAACGGTTCCGCGTCACGGGGGCCTTCGAGAGCGGTCGGAGCAAAGAGGACAAGATCAGCGCCGTGCACTACGTGAGGTTCCCTTTCTCGGAAGCGGCGCGAGACGCCTTCCTTGATGTGCGGGTGCCGGTCGAGCTTGTCGTCGACCATCCCCGTTATACAGAACGGACGAAGATCGAGGGAGAAACCCGCCAGAGGTTGATTGAGGACCTGACAGCGGCATCGGTACGCTGAGGTAGGTCTCTCATTTGAGAGCCGCTCTTATTGTGATAAGATAATCAGAGTGTCTTGCGACGATGGCGGGGGGCTGTCCGGCAAGCTTGGGTGTCAAATGTTTTACATAGGGTGTTTTTCGTCTTGACTTGCGTAGGTGGCCATACTATAAGAGTCGTCGGTTTGATGACCCCAGTCGAGGTGCGGAATGGCCGATGAGGTGGTTGCGAAAGGCGCCCAGGCAGGCCGCCTGATTATAGAGGCCGAGGAGGGCGAGGCGACAATCTGGTCGCGGCGAGATTTTTTCTCACTCGCCGGGTGGGCCGGGATCCTGGCCGCTCTCGGCGTGGGCGGCCTGGCGTTTGGGCGCCTCATGTTCCCCAGAGTGCTATTCGAGCCCTCCCCGATCTTCAAGGCCGGCCTGCCGGAGGAGTACCCCGTCGGGACCGTCAGCGAACGATGGAAACAGGAGCAGCGGGTCTGGATCGTCCACGACCCGGACGGGTTCTATGCGCTTCTGGCGATCTGCACGCATCTGGGCTGCACCCCGAACTGGCTGAACGCAGAGAACAAGTTCAAGTGCCCCTGCCACGGCAGCGGCTTCCGAAGAACCGGGACAAACTTCGAAGGTCCGGCGCCCCGGCCGCTTGAGCGGATCAAGATCGCCCTGGCTGATGACGGGCAGCTTCTGATCGACAAGAGCGTTCAGTTCCGCTACGAGAGAGGGGAATGGACCAAGCCGGGAGCCCTTCTGAAGCTCAAGGTCTAAGCTGAGACGAGGGAAGATCCAAGATGCCTGATCTGAAAGAATTGAAGAAGAAGGTGGTCGAGTCACAACTGTGGCGGTCGATGTTCCGTCACGATTATCTGGACACCCCCAGGAACCGGGTGCTTCAGATTATGGCAAATGTCTGGCTTCACCTGCATCCCCCCAAGATCCGCCGTCACGCGATCAAGATCCGCTTCACCTGGTGCATGGGAGGCATCACCTTCCTGATGTTCCTGGTCACTGTCGTGACGGGTGTCATTCTGATGTTCTATTATCGCCCGGTCTCGGAATATGCCTATGCCGACATGAAATACCTGCAGTTCGATGTCCCGTTCGGTATGATCATGCGCAATATGCATCGGTGGGCGGCCCATGGCATGGTCATCACCGTCTGGCTTCACATGTTGCGCGTCTTCATGACCGGCTCGTACAAACCGCCGAGGGAGTTCAACTGGGTTGTGGGGGTGGTGCTGTTGACGATCACGTTGCTCTTGAGCTTTACCGGGTACCTCTTGCCCTGGGACCAGCTGTCCATCTGGGCCGTGACGGTCGGCACGAACATGGCCCGCGCCACCCCGCTCCTGGGCAGCGAGGGCCCCTTTGCCCAGGCGGTCGGCGTCACCCCGCGTTACGACGCCAGGGCCTTCCTGCTCGGAGGAACCGTCGTTGGACCTCCCACCCTCCTCAGGTTCTATGTCCTTCATTGCATCTTTCTCCCCATCCTGGCCAGCCTCCTGATGATTGTGCACTTCTGGAGGATCAGGAAAGACGGGGGGATCTCAGGCCCCTTATAAGGGTGCCCTGGGTCGGGCAGGTGCAGCGCCTTGCGAGGCCAGGTCATCTGCCAGTGCTGGAGTATGCGTGCAAGGTCTGAGCGATAGCAATGGCTGAAGCAAGAGAGAGCGCAGCGGCGGCGAAGCCGGCTGGCCGTCGTGCCGGAGCGCCCGAACCTGCTGTGGCCGATAGGGTCCACGTCTGGCCCTACCTCGTCCGCAACGAGTTCATCTGCTCGATCATCGTGATGGTGATTCTGACTGTCTGGTCGATCACCATTAACGCCCCCCTGGAGGAGCCGGCCAATCCGACGCAGACCCCCAACCCCAGCAAAGCCCCGTGGTATTTCCTCGGGCTACAGGAGATGCTGGTCTATTTCGACCCCTGGTTCGCCGGCGTGGTGCTGCCCAGCCTGATCATCGTGGGGCTCATGGTCCTCCCGTACATCGATATCAATCCCACGGGGAACGGCTACTATACCTTCAAAGAGCGGCCATTCGCCATTGCCACCTTCCTCTTCGGATTCATCTTTCTGTGGGTCTCGCTGATCATCACCGGCGTCTTCTTCAGAGGTCCGGGGTGGAACCTGTTTTGGCCGTGGGAAACGTGGGATCCCCACATGGTTATTGCGCTGACAAACGTCGATCTTCCTGCCTGGGGTCCGTTCAAGTGGATGGGGAACCCCAAGATCGGGGAGGTCGAGGTGATCGGTTTAGTGTTGATCGTTCTCTATTTCAGCACGGCGGTCATCTTCTACTATTGGGGACGGGACAGGAGCGAGGCCATTCGTCAGTTGGGCCCGGTGCGCTACGGGATCGTGGCGTTCCTCTTCCTGACCATGATGGGCCTCCCGCTCAAGGTCGTCCTCCGATTGGCGTTCAACATCAAGTATGTCTGGGTGACCCCCTGGTTCAACATTTGACCCTTCGGTTGAGGTTCCCTGGTGCAGTGGTGGACACGGCGGCGCGCCCGTAAGCTGGCTGAAGAACGATCCCTGCGGATGGTCTTCTTCATCTGCAGCATGCTCTTCGTTGTGGTGACCGGCTGGGCAGTCTGGAACGAAGAGGCGACCCGGCGCCCATGGAAAGAGTACCAGCTCGAGTTCAACCGCTTGGAGTATCAGCAAGTCTCCCAGGAACTCGCCAGGGAGAAGACCAAGCTTCAACGGCCTGACGTTCAGGCCGCCATCGCCAAGCTGCGAGAGGACCTGAAGGCAGCGCAGGCGCGTATGGCCGGACCTGACTATAAGAAGGCCAAGCAGGTCCTGGCACAACGGGAGGCTGAGTATGACGACGCGAGCACGAAGGCCCAGTTCATCAAAAGCGAACTGGATGAGGCCCTCTATTGGGTGGATCACGCGATCTACGAGAAGAAGGACACAAAGGGGCCTAGGGGCAAGGTAGCCCCGATTGAAAAGCAGTTACACGATATGACGCCGAAGGTGGATGCGCTGAACGCGCGGGTGGAGGGGGCTCAGGCTGAATTGAAGCGGTTCCAGGCCGATGTCGATGCCATCGAGGCCAAGCTTGAAGGGCTGACCAGCCCGGTCACCACGCTTGAGCGCCGGCTGGCGTTGATCAAGGGGCGCTCTCCCGAGGTGAAGCAGGTTGTGGTAGAGGGCGTGGCGATCAACGAGTTCAAGGAACCGATCCTGACCGTGGATCGCTGCACCACCTGCCACCTCGGGATCGATCGCGCCGGTTTTGAGGAGGCCAAGCAACCCTTCCGCATCCATCCACACCGTGAGGTCCTGTTCGGGAACCATTCCCTCACCCGCTTCGGCTGCACGTCCTGCCATCAGGGACAGGGGCCAGCCCTGGAGGTAGATGCAGCCCATGGCGAGGGCCATCACTTTGAGCGACCACTGCTGCGCGGCGACTTCGTGCAGGCCGGCTGTCGAAAATGCCACGCCGAGGAAAAGGAGCTTCCGCTGGCGCCCGTCTACTCACAGGGCAGGCAGATGGTGGAGGAACTCGGCTGTTTCGGGTGCCACAACCTGCCGGGTTTTGAGAAGGTCCAGAAGGTGGGCCCGGATCTGACGCGGATCGCCAATAAGGTCGATCCAAGCTGGCTGTTCCGGTGGGTCAAGGATCCGAAAGGGTATCTCCCCAAGACGAAGATGCCGAGTTTTGGGCTCTCAGATGAAGATGTGTCAAGCATCGCCGCGTATCTTCTCAGCACTTCCCAGCCCGTGTCGGAGTTGCAGGGCGCGTTCAAGGGCGGTGCCTCGAGTGAACGGGGCAGAGAAATTGTCAGCAAGGTCGGCTGCCTCGGCTGCCACCGGATCGCCGGTATGGAAGCGAAGGCCTCGCCTTCAGTGGCCCCCATCGTCCCGTCAGCAGCGTCATCGGCCGAAGCGACTCCGGAGACCGAACAGGCAGCGGAGAAACAGAAGCCAACCAGGGCAGAGAAGCAAGAGGAACAGCCGCCCGCAGCAAAACCCGCGAGAGCCAGGATGGCCGCACCGCCTCCCTCACCAGAGAATCAAGATTTTGCGCCGGACCTTTCGAGAATAGCCAGCAAAGTGAACGCAGACTGGCTCTTCGCCTGGGTCAGGAATCCGAAACACTTCCGCCCGACGACCCGGATGCCCAGCCTGCGCCTCTCCGACGACGAGGCCAGGGCGGTCACCGCGTTCCTGATGACGCTGGGATCCAAACGCCCGATTCCCCGCTTGGAACAGGAGATCAAGAAACCGGAACGGATCGCGGCAGGCGAGCGTCTGATCCGAAAGCGGGGATGTTTTGGCTGCCACGACATCAAAGGGTTTGAAACGTCGGAAAAGATCGCGCCGGATCTCAGTAATTTCGGCCAGAAGCGATTGCTTGAGCTGTTCTTCGGCGAGGCGGTCCAGGTGCAGCAGACCTGGGAGGACTACACCTTCTGGAAGCTGAAGAATCCGCAGGTCTATGCGACCGAACGGGTGGAGCAGTTGATGCCGAATTCTGGCTTCACCGACGAACAGGTGAAGACGCTGAGAGTCTTTCTGAAGAGCTTGAACACCCAGCGGGTCCAGCCCCAGTTCCAGCGGAGCCTTTCTCCTGAGGAGCTTGCTATTCAGAACGGGCGAACACTTGTGAAGCGGTACAACTGCAACGGATGCCACGTGATCGAAGGGCAGGGCGGGGCAATTGCCGCCTTTTACACCGACAAGGCCAGAATCCCGCCGCCCCTCGAGATGGGGACGATGCATGAGGGGGAGAAGGTCCAGGCCACATGGCTCTACCAGTTCTTGGGGCGACCGACACCGCTCAGACCATGGTTCGATGTCCGGATGCCGACTTTCGGCCTCAGCATCGACGAGGCCACGACCCTGACCGATTATTTTGCCGCCTTGGGGAAGCAGCGATTTCCCTATGAGTATGTCTTGCTGGATGAACCGGCGCCGGAACTCATAAGGGCCGGTCGGCTCCTGATGTCGAAGGACTACTTTGACTGCTTCAGTTGCCACCAGCAAGGCGACAAAAAGCCCGAGGGCCCACCGGACAGTTGGGCCCCGGATCTCAGCCTTGCCAAGCGCCGCTTGCGACCTATCTGGATCGCCAAGTGGCTGAAGGACCCGCAGAAGATCCAGCCTGGGACCAAGATGCCCAGCTACTACCCGGGCGGTCCCGAGGATATCCTCGGCGGAAAGGAGGACCGACAGATCCAGGCGATCACGGAATACCTGATGCGATTGGGTGGGGGCTGATCGGTGTTTTCCGTCCAATGAGTGGGGTTTCAAGGAACAGTGTCACACACTACCAAAGGAGGCAGTGAAGCCATGAACACGATTCGGAAAACGTTAGCAGTCGCAGCGGCGGCTGGCCTCATCCTCGGGGTCGTCGCTCAAGCCCCAGCCTATGAAGGGGGCGAGGTGAAAGACGGTGGGATGATCACCGGCTCGATCAAATTCGCCGGGGCGCCGCCCGCGAGGAAGGAGGTCCCGGTGACCAAAGACAAGGAGGTCTGTGGAAAAGAGAAGCATCTGAGCTGGGACCTCATCGTCGGGCCGAACAAGGGCATTGAAAACGCTGTAGTGAGTCTGACCGATGTGAAAAAGGGGAAGAAGTGGGCAACCACAAAGGCGACGCTGGATCAAAATAGCTGTGTCTACAAGCCACATGTCTTGGTGGTCCCGGCGGGCGCGACGATAGATATCTTGAACAGTGACGGGATCCTGCATAACATTCACACCTACAGCACCGCGAACCCGGCATTCAACAAGGCCCAGCCGAAATTCAAGAAGGTGCTGACTGCTGACTTCAAAAAGCCAGAGACAATCAAGGTGACCTGCGATGCGCATGGTTGGATGCTGGGCTGGATCGTGGTCTCCGACCATCCGTATGTGGCTGTCACGGACGAGAAAGGGGAGTTCACCCTGAAGGACGTCCCACCGGGGCACTACAAGCTAGAGATTTGGCATGAGACGCTGGGGAAGTCGACAAAAGAGGTGACCGTCAAGTCGAAAGAGGAGACCAAGGTCCAGATCGAGCTCGCCAAGAAGTAGGAGCACGCGAGAGGCGGAGTTCACGGTTGACTGTTGACAGGCGACAACAATTCCGTCTGTGAACGATGAACCGTCAACTGTGAACCAAATGCAAGGGGCCTTTTTGCGATTGACTTAGTCCCGTCGCTCGGCTAGACTCCTGCGGGTTCCGAACGCGAAGAGGCGCAATCGGCGACCCAAGGTCCTGTGCGCCCGTCCGCCTTTACCTCCCCAGGTGTTTCACGCAGCGGCGACCGCTCAATAGAAAAGGCGGAGCACTCCATCGCATGTCTTCAGGCAACTTAAACTCGGGACATCTTTGACAGGTTAAATCCTCATGATGAGTTGGCTTCCAGAGAACGTATCGACCTACGGGAAAGATATCGACCGCCTCTTTTACCTTATCTACTACATCACCGGTGCAACGTTCCTCTTGGTCGCAGTAACGATGGTGGCCTTCCTCATCCTTTACCGTCACCGGGAGGGTCGGCGCGCCAGATACACGCACGGGAATACCACGCTTGAAATCATCTGGACCATCGTGCCAGCCGTCATCCTGGTCGTGCTGTCGTTCATGAGCCAGGCGACGTGGGGGAACATCAAAGGCCATATGCCGCCTGCCGATGTCCACGTCCAGGTGACGGCGAAGCAATTCAACTGGGAGGTGACGTATCCCGGCCCGGACAGAAAACTCGGAACCGAGGATGACCTGGAAATGGAGAACGAGGTCCATGTGCCGGTCAACAAGGTCATCATTGTCCACCTCAAATCAAAGGACGTGATCCATAGCTTCTTCCTGCCGAATTTCCGGCTGAAACAGGATGCCGTCCCCGGGCGTGAGATCCAGGCCTGGTTTCAGGCGACCAAGCCCGGCCGATACGAACTCCCCTGTGCCGAGCTGTGCGGGTTTGGCCACTCTGGGATGCGAGGCTGGGTGTACGTACACCCCGCTGATGAGTACGACAAATGGGTGAAGGAGCACTGGCCCTCGGCCTGAACTTGGCCACCTCCCCGAAGAGACCCGGGAGTTGGCCGACCGAGGTGTCTTCCCCCCGGTGCTGCAGAGTACCTATAAGGAAAGGGCAACTACTGATGAGTGACGGCATGTCCGTAGCAGCGACAGCGACGCATGTGGAACACGTGGGGCACGAGAAGCTGGGCTTCGTGCGCACCTATATCTTCTCTACCGACCACAAGATGATCGCCAGGCAATTCCTCTTTTTTGGCCTGTTCATGATGATCTTGGGCGGACTGATGGCGCTCATGATCCGCTGGGAACTGGCCTGGCCGGAGACGCAGGTCCCTGGCACCCGTTGGATTCCAGAGCCGTTCATGACGGACGGGTACATGAACCCGTCGTTCTACAATCAGCTCTTCACCATGCACGCCACCATCATGATCTTCTTCGTGGTCATGCCGATCCTGGTCGGCTGCTTCGGCAACTTCCTGATCCCCCTCATGATTGGCACCAGGGACATGGCCTTTCCCGTCCTCAACATGCTCTCGTTCTGGGTCGGCGCCGTTTCCGGCGTGATCATGCTTGCCGGCTTTTTTGTGCCCGGCGGTCACGCGGCCGGCGGGTGGACCTCGTACGCCCCGCTCACCGCCGTGACCCAGTACACCGGCGTGAATTGGGGCCAGAACATCTGGTGCATCAGCATCATCATCCTTGGCATCTCGTCGCTGATGGGGTCGATCAATTACCTCACGACGATCGTCAACATGCGTGTGCCAGGAATGACGTTCTTCCGCATGCCGCTCGTCATCTGGTCCCTCTTCATCGTGGCCATCCTTCTCTTGCTGGCGCTCCCGGTCTTGACGTCGGCGCTGGCGATGCTCTTGCTGGATCGCATGGCCGGGACGAGCTTCTTCCTTCCCGCCGGCGGGGGCGAGCCGCTGCTTTGGCAGCACCTCTTCTGGTTCTTCGGCCATCCGGAGGTCTATGTCTTGATCCTCCCGGCGATGGGGATCGGCTCGGACATCCTGGCTGTCTTCGCCCGCAAGCCGATCTTCGGCTATCGTGCCATGGCCTTCTCGATGATCGGAATCGCCTTGCTCAGTTGGATTGTCTGGGGTCACCACATGTTTCAGAGCGGGATGAACCCGGCACTTGGCACCGGCTTTATGATCTCCACGATGGTGATCGCGGTGCCATCAGCCATCAAGACATTCAACTGGCTCGGGACCTTGTGGGGCGGCTCGATCCGGTACACGACGCCGATGCTGAACGCGCTGGCCTTCGTCTCGATGTTCGTCATCGGGGGTTTGAGTGGCATCTACATGGCCTCGACCCCGGTGGACATCTTCATCCACGATACGTATTACATCGTCGCCCATATCCATTATGTCGTCTTCGGCGGCAGCGTCTTCGGGATCTTCGCGGCCATTTACTACTGGTTCCCGAAGATGTTTGGCCGGATGATGAACGAGACGCTCGGAAAGATCCACTTTTGGCCGACGTTCATCGCCTTTAACTGTACGTTCTTCCCGATGCATATCCTCGGGATCGGTGGACACATGCGGCGCATCTACAACCCGATGCAGTACGAGTTCCTGCGGCCGCTGCAGCCGGTGAACGTCTTCATCACGGTGAGCGCGATCGCGCTTGGCCTCGCCCAGATCCCCTTTGTGATCAATTTCTTCTGGAGTCTGTTCGCCGGGAAGAAGGCCGAGCGGAATCCGTGGAAGGCGAATACCCTGGAGTGGGTTGCGCCGTCGCCGCCACCCCATGGCAACTTCGAGACGATCCCCGTCGTCTATCGCGGGCCTTACGAGTACAGCTCGCCCGAGGTCGCCGAAGACTACCTTCCCCAGAATCGGCAACTCGCGCGGCGGCACGCGGTTGCGGCGCATTAGGAACAAAGGGCGATGTCAGAGCAGGGACGTGTGTCAGGCGCCAGCACCGAGATCCGGAGCGCGTGGATTCATCGGCTGGCCCTCCTGACCTTCGCGGCGACCGGCGTCCTGATATTCGTGGGGGGACTCGTCACTAATACGGGATCGGGCCTGGCGGTACCCGATTGGCCAACTACGTTTGGGTACAACATGTTTCTCTACCCGTGGTCGAAGATGGTTGGTGGCATCTTCTACGAACACAGTCATCGGCTGATCGGGTCGGTCGTTGGCCTGCTGACCCTGACGTTGGCGCTCCTGCTGTGGCTCACGGACTCCAGGAGATCGGTTCGGTGGCTGGCAGCCCTCGGGGTTGTCGG
>Ga0184615_10001245_pt1 | contig 13934 bp, 13 predicted proteins | sample PLM4_65_coex_FD_133134 | JGI IMG/M metagenome (GOLD analysis project Ga0184615, IMG submission 133134) | Groundwater sediment microbial communities from an aquifer in East River, Colorado, USA - PLM4_65_coex | ecosystem: Environmental > Terrestrial > Soil > Riparian zone | place: USA: East... | reverse complement strand
CATCGATCTCTCCGAGTCCGAAGCCGGCGGCATCAAGGAGGTCTCGGCGATTCTCGAGGGCCAGGGCGCTTACAGCCGCCTGAAACACGAGGGCGGCACCCACCGCGTGCAGCGGGTGCCGCAGACCGAAGCCTCGGGCCGCATTCACACCTCCGCGGCGACGGTCGCGGTTCTGCCCGAAGCCGACGACGTCGAGATCGAAGTGCACGAGAAGGACCTGCGCATCGACCGATTCTGCGCCTCCGGGCCGGGCGGCCAGGGCGTCAACACCACCTATTCGGCCGTCCGGCTCACCCACCTGCCGACCGGCCTGGTGGTCTCCTGCCAGGACGAGCGCAGCCAGATCAAGAACCGCGAAAAGGCGATGCGGGTGTTGAAGGCCAGGCTCTTCGATCTCGAGCGCGAGAGAGCCGACTCCGCCATGTCCGCCGAGCGCCGCAAAATGGTCGGCTCCGGCGACCGCTCTGAGAAGATTCGCACCTACAACTTCCCGCAGAACCGGATCACCGATCACCGCATCGGGCTGACCCTCCATCAGCTGCCGAGCGTCCTCGGCGGCGATCTCGATCCGCTCGTGGGTCCGCTCGTCGAGTACTTTCAGGCGCGCAAGATGGACGAAGCGGCGCGCCACAGCACCTCGACCTGACGCAGGAGACCCCTCAGGCCGCGACGCTCTCGCTCCGCGACTCGGCGCTCTGCCGACGTGGCTCGTCATAGAGAATCGCGAGCAGCGCCGCGAGAATCAGTGCGCCGGCTATGATCACGCGCCCATTTACCGGTTCGTCCACGATCCACCATCCCAGCAGAACGGCGACGATCGGATTCACGAAGGCGTAGGTGGAGACCACCGTCGGCCGGGCGTTGCGCAGCAGATAGGCGTAGGCCGTGAAGGCGACGATCGATCCGAACACAACGAGATAGGCGAAGGCCCAGAGCGCCGACGCCGTCACCTTCGCCGGCTCGAAGGTCGCCCATTCCCCCGCGACTCCGCCGAGCAGCGTGAGCAAAGCGCCGCCGGCGAGCATCTGGCTGCCGGTCGAGACCCAGGGCGAGGCGGGCAACTTGGCGCGTGTCGAGTAGAGCGAGCCCAGTGCCCAGAAGAACGAAGCGCCGACGACCGCCAGGGCGCCAACGAGGTCGATCGAGGCCGATCCGAGATTCCCGGAACCGCCGACGAGTACGAAGACGCCGGTGAGTCCGACGGCGATGCCGGCGAAGGTCCGCAGGCCGGGCCGGCGCGAAGTGGAAAAGAACGGCACGAGGAGTGCGATCCAGAGCGGCTCGGTCGCGATCAACAGGGCAGCGATCCCCGAGGCGATGCGGTGCTCCGCCCAGACCACCAGGCCGTTCCCGCCGACCAGGAGAAGCGCACCGATCACCGCGATGGGCACGAGCGTCTTCGCCTCCGGTCGTGCGCCCCCACGCAGCCGACCCCAACCGTAGAGCAGCGCGCCGGCGATCAGAAAGCGCACCCCCGCCATGGAGAAGGTCGGCAGCGAAGTGATGGCCAGGCGGATCGCGAGGTAGGTCGAGCCCCAGACCAGATAGACCGCGAGCAGCGCCGCGAGCGTCCGCCCCTGAAAAAGGCTGCGCCCGTCGAAGGTGGTCATGCGTCCTCCCCCGGGGTCGGAGGAGATGCGGTCGCCGGAATGGGCAGCTCGAGCCCTTCCTTCACCGTCCCGAGCGCGATCGTGGTGCGCGTCCTGCGGACCGCGGGGAAATTGCCGATCTCTTCCTGCAGAAAGCGGCCGAGATCCGCGGTCGAGGCGCAGCGGACCTTCAACAGATAACAGTCCTCCCCTGCGATGTGGTGCACTTCCTGCACTTGCGGCAGGCGCGCCAGCTGGAGTCCTGTGGACACCTCGGTAAGCCGGTCGTCGACCTGGACGGAGATGAAGGCCAGCAGCCCTCGACCCAGTGCCTCCGGGTCGAGGCGGGCATGATAGCCGCGCAGGACCCCGCGCTGCTCGAGCTTGCGGATGCGCTCGTGCACCGCCGAAGCGGCGAGCCCCACCTGGCGCGATATCTCGGCGTTGCCGGTGCGGGCGTCTGCCTGCAGTAGCGACAGAATCTGAAGGTCCTTTTCGTCCATAATGCTGTAATTCTATAGTTTTTCAGATGATTCGTCTACATTCTTGCCATCCTGCCATCGAATCAACTTCCAACTTCAATCCGTCGCTGGACCTCCGGATTCCCGCCGCGCGACCATAGGATCCCCGGGTGTCCAACCTCCGGGAGTGCATCGCCGTCGCCCGCCGGGGGCTCGCCGCCGCCGGGATCGCGTCGCCCGGGCGCGAAGCCGCGCTCCTCCTCGGTTCGATCCTCGGCCTCTCCGAGGTCCAGATCCGGGCGCAGGACGACCAACCGGTCGCTGCCACCGACGCCGCACGCTTCGCCGCGCTGGTCGCGCGCCGCGCGGCCGGTGAACCCTCGGCTTACCTTCTCGGGCGGCGCGAGTTCTTCGGCCGCGCCTTCGGCGTCGACGAGCGCGTGCTCATTCCGCGGCCGGAGACCGAGCTCCTGGTGGAGATTGCGCTCGCGGCCCAGCTGCCGGCGGCGGCCCGAGTGCTCGACATCGGTACCGGCTCCGGCTGCATCGCGCTCACCCTCGCCGCCGAACGCCCGCACTTTCGGGTACTGGCGACCGATCTGTCGCTCGGCGCTCTCGCCTGCGCGCTCGCCAATGCCGCGCACCTCGGACTCGCGCACCGCGTCGCCTTTGTCGCCGCCGACCTCGCGGGGCCGATCGCGCTTTCCACGGTCGACATGGTGGTCTCCAACCCGCCGTACGTCGACCCGCAAGAGGAGGCCCTGGTGGCGCTCGACGTGCGCACGCACGAGCCGCACCTGGCGCTCTTCGCGGCGCAACGCGGACTCGCAACGGTGACGCGCCTTTTCGACCTGGCGAAAGGATTGCACCGCGATGCCCTGCTCGCCTGCGAGATCGGGTATGGCCAGCTGGATGCCGTCCTCGTTCTCGCGCGCGAGCGTCCATGGCTCGAGCTCGTCGAAGTCCGCTCCGACCTCGCCGGGATCGCGCGAGATGTGGTATTCAGGAGAGCGTCGTAGGCGCTCATCCGGAAAGGTCATCAGCACGTGGATCAGTTTCGCATCGCCGGACCGACACGGATCTCCGGCCGAGTCAGCGCTGGCGGCGCCAAGAATGCGGCGCTCCCCGAGCTCGCCGCGACCCTGCTCTCCGACGAGCCGGTGCGCCTCGCGGCCGTTCCGCGGGTCCGCGACCTCGAAACCATGCGCCAGCTCCTCGCCCACCTGGGACAGGGCAGCACGCGCACCGCAACGGAGCTGATCCTGGCGCCGAGTGGCGCGCCCTCGGACGACGACGCCCCGTACGAGCTGGTGAAGACGATGCGGGCGAGCGTCCTGGTCCTCGGTCCGCTGGTGGCGCGACGCGGACACGCCCGCGTCTCGCTGCCGGGCGGCTGCGCGATCGGCGTGCGTCCGATCGACCAGCACCTCGCCGGGCTCGCGGCTCTGGGTGCGACGGTGACGCTCGAGCACGGTTACGTCGACGTCCGGGCCGCACATCTGGTCGGCAACCGCTTTCGCTTCGCGATGCCCACGGTCACCGGCACCGAGAATCTGCTCATGGCGGCCGTGCTCGCGCAGGGCGAGACCGTGCTCGAGAACTGCGCGCGCGAGCCCGAGGTCGTCGATCTCGCCCGCCTGCTGACCGCCATGGGCGCCGAGATTGAAGGCGCCGGCTCGGAGACGATCCGGCTGCGCGGCGTCAGCGCTCTTCATGGCACGGCTCACCGCGTGATCCCCGACCGAATCGAGGCCGGGACCTACCTCATCGCAGCGGCGATCACCGGTGGCGAAGTCACGCTCACGGGCGGCGTCGCGGCCGATCTCGAACCCTTGCTCGACCTGCTGCGCAGTTGCGGAGTCACGGTCGACCTCGCTGCGTCTGGCGAGATCGCGGTCGCACGCCATGGCGAGCTCAAGCCGCGGGATGTGGTGACGGCGCCGTTTCCCGGCTTTCCGACCGATCTGCAGGCCCAGTGCATGGCTCTCGCGACCCAGGCGCAGGGCATGACGACGATTTGCGAGACCGTCTTCGAGAACCGCTTTCAGCACGCCGCCGAGCTCGCGCGCATGGGCGCCGACATCCGGCTCGACGGACGCTACGCGCGCGTGCATGGCGCCACCGCGCTCTCGGCCGCGACCGTCATGGCGACCGACCTCCGCGCTTCGGCCTGCCTCGTGCTCGCGGGTCTGGTCGCCGAAGGCGAGACGATCGTCGATCGCATCTACCATCTCGATCGCGGTTACGAGGCGATGGAGACCAAGCTCAATGCGCTGGGCGCGCACGTGGTTCGGATCCACGGCGCCGGCGCCAGCTAGCGGGAGGCCCGGCATGGATCAGGGGTGTCTCTTCTGTCGCATCGTTGCCGGCGAGATTCCGGCCCGCCTGGTGTTTCAGGATGAGGAGATCCTCGCCTTCGAGGACATCGCTCCCCAGGCTCCGGTTCACCTGCTCATCGTGCCCAAGCGGCATCTGTCGCACCTTTTCGCCACCGCTGCGGAAGAGGCGCCCCTCCTGGGCAGGATGATCACCACGGCGACCGACCTCGCGCGCCGGGCCGGTCTCGAGAGCGCAGGCTTTCGCCTGGTGATGAACTGCCTCGAGGGCGCTGGCCAATCGGTCTTTCATCTCCATCTCCACCTGCTCGGCGGCCGCCGACTGGAGTGGCCGCCAGGATGATCCCGCGATGATTCTTCGGCTGGCGTCGCTGCTCCTCGCAGCCAGCGTCGATCCGCGCATTGGCCTGGTCGAATTGCAGGGAGCCGGAGAGGTCCAGCGTGCGCTCGAGGAAACCAACTGCCTCGCCGACGCCGAGCCGGCAAGCGCGCGCGCCATCGGGCTCGATTTCCTGCGCGGACATCTGCTTGAACGGCTCGGCCGCCTGAGCGAAGGCACCGAGGCGTTCGCGCAGGCGATCGGTGCGACGCCCGACCTTGCGCCGTGGGCCCGTTACCGGCTGGCGGCGATCCAGGATGCTCTCGGGCACCCGGAGGTCGCGGCCGGAGTCGCCGCAACGCTCCTCGCCCAGGGTGCTCCGAAAGCGCTCGTTCGACCCACTGCGACGCTGCTCTTTCGCGCCATACGGCGCGGTGGCGATTGCCGTTTGCTGCGCGGCATACCGGTCGCAGCGCTCGCTCCCGACACGGCGCGCGACTTCCGGCTGGTGCTTGCGGAGTGCCAGCTCCGGAGCCAGCACTTGGACGAAGCGCGGCGCGAGCTCGCCGCGCTGCTCGAAGACGGCGAGACCGATCTCGCGGCCTTCCGCGCCGCCGAGATCTGGCTCGCGCACTGGCCGCAACCCGAGAATCGTGAGCGCGCCCGGACCCTCGGTACGGTCCTCGCGGCGCAGCGCGATTTCGCCGCCGCGGCGCCGCTCCTCGCGCGCGCGCTCGAGGGCGCGCAGGACTTCGGTGCAGGTCGTGACGCTGCGACCCTCTATCTCCTCGCCCGCGCCGAGTTCTGGTTGGGTAAGTTCGCGAGCGCCGCCCAGCGCTTCGAGCTTCTGGCCGGTGTCGCCCGGCTTCCCGCCACCCGGGCGGATGCGCGCTACCAGCAGGGCCGGAGTCTCGAGCTCGGTGGCGACTGGACGAGCGCCCGGGTCGCCTTCGACCAGGCCTACGCCGCGGACCCGGCCGGCGAAGGGTCGGGCGCGGCCCTGCTCGCGAGCTTGCGGCTGCGGTGGCTCAGCGGCGACGAGGCCGGCGCCGGCGAGCTCCTGGCGCAGCTCGCCACGCGGCGACCCTGGAGCAGTTCCTGGGCGCGCGGCGCGCTGTTCGTCGCGGTCTCCGAGATCGTACGCGGCGACGGGAGTGAACGTCCGGCAGGCCGCCTGCGGGCAGCCGAGCGCTCCGGGGCATCGGCCCGCGAAGAGGTCGCCTACTGGCGCGGCCGCCTGAGCGAGGTCCGGGGCGAGCCGGAGCTCGCCGTCGGCTTCTACCTTCAGGTGCTGCGGCAAAGGCCTTTTCATCCCCTCGCGACGGCGGCGCGCGGGCGACTCGAGCGCCCAGCGCTGACCGCCGCGGCGACGCGCCTCGGTCTCCAGCGCGCCGCGGGCCGGACCTTCGAAGACGCCTACGCGACCTGGTGTCTGCTCGGCGACGCTCACCCGTCCGGCAGTGTGGCGCGCACCCGCGCCATGGCGGCGCTCCGCGCCCAGCCGGCGCTGGCTTCCTGGATCGACTGGCAACCGGTGCCGGTCGCCTCCTGGCCGATCTGGACCACGGCGCTCGTCCAGCCAGAGGACCGTATGCTGGCGCTCGGGCTCTGGGCCGAAGGCGGCGGCGCTCGGGCGCGGTACTTCCCGACCCGCCAACCACAGCTGGCGTTCACTTTGGCGCAGCTGCTCGACACCTCGGGCGCGAGCGACCGCGGAATCGAGCTTGCCGAGCGGCTCTTCTCGACCCTCCCGAACAGGATCCCTGCGGAGTGGGTCTCGGTCGTGCTGCGCAGGCTCCTGTTTCCGCTTCCTTACCGCTCCCGGCTGCAGGAACGGGCCCGAGCCGACGGCATCGACCTTTTTCTCCTCGCCGCCATCCTGCGCGAGGAGAGCCGTTTCCAGCCGGAGGCCGTCTCGCCCGCCGCCGCGCGCGGCCTCGCTCAGCTCGTCCTGCCGACCGCCCGGCGACTCGCGCGGATCCTTGGCTGGGGTGAGATCGGTGCCGAGGACCTCCATCGACCCGAGGTTTCGATCGCGCTCGGTGCGGCCTACCTCGACGAGCTCCAGCGCCGATTCGCGGACACCCGGCCGATGATGGTGGCGGCCTACAATGCGGGCGAAGAGCAGGCCGTGCTCTGGCGCCGGTACTGCCAGACCGCGGAGCCCGAGGAGTATCTGGCCAAGGTCGGCTTTCGCGAGACGCGCGCCTATCTGGTGCGGGTGCTCGAAAGCCAGGCCCAGTACGCCGCTCTCTACGGTGACTGAAGGGGCCCCTGGGCAGGCGCTTGCCTCCCGAATGGGTCATGGTAACCTTGAACGCGATGCCCAGCGAGCAGGTCGAGGCCAAAGAGGCCGCCTCTCTCCAGGTGCCCGTCGAGCCGGTGCGGGTTCTCGTCCCGTCGCAGATCGGCACCCTGGGAGTGGAGTTCTACGGCCTGGCGATCGGCCGGATTCTCATCGCGCCCAGCGGCCCGAAGAGTCGCCTTTTTCATCCGCTCTCCGCCTACGCGGACTCGGACTTTCTGGACGAAGTTTTCGGCCGGCTTTCCGAGTACTTTGCCGGCGCCCGACGGGCGCTCGAGCTCGAATTCGATCTCGCACCCTCCGGCATCGATTTCTTCTCCCGGCGGGTCTTGAAAGAGACCCTGCGGACGCCCTACGGAAAGACCCGTACCTACAAGGAGATTGCCGACGCCGCGGGGCGGCCCGAGGCCTACCGCCAGGTGCTGTCGATCCTGCTCGACAATCCGATTCCGCTCATCGTCCCGTGCCACCGGATCATCCCCACGAAAGAAGGCTTTGGCGGCTGGGTCGGCGGCGCCTCGCGTAAGCGCTGGCTCCTGCGCATGGAGCGCGAGAGCTCCGCCCAGACGTTCTAGCCTGGGCGGAACCGCGGACGCGCCCTACTCCTCGTCGAGCTCGATGTCGAGCCGGACTTCCTCTCCGGCGCGCGCCGAAAAGGTCTCGTTCTCAGCCTGCCGGCCGGGGCGCACGACTTCGAGGTGATGTTCGCCGGGATCGACGATGAGACCGGAGCGCAGCCGGGCCATCTCCCGGCCGGTGCCGAGGAACCGGCCATCGAGATAGACCGATGCGTCCTCGGGCACGACATGCAGCACGAGGCGGCCCGGTTCGCCACGGGCATCGAGTCGGTCAGGCGCCGTTTCCGCTTCCCTCCGGAAACGCTGACCCTCGGTCGCCCGCAAGTCCTGTTCGTTCTCCCGATCCCGGCGCAGCCGTTCTTCCCGGTGCTCCGTCTTCTTCGTGACCAGATCCTGCGGCAGTGTCGCCTGGCCGGGCACCATGGAATCCTCGACGTCGACCACCAGCCCGGCATAAATCGAGTACTGACGGGCGAGCGTCTGGAAGCCCGGGCTGAAGATCACCACGTCGTACGTACCTTTCTCCAGCCAGAGAAAATCGGGGAAGCCGTCAAAATCGTCCGCGACGCCCACCAGCTCGCCGTCGACGTAGACCTGCGCGTTCTCCGGGCTGACGTCGAGGTCGAGCGCGCCGTGGGTCGCCCCCGGCATCGGATACACCGAGGTATATCCCCAGCCACCTCCCCAGGCGCCGGGGGGTGCGTACCATCCGTAGCTCCCGTAACCCCCGTAGCCGCCGTAGCCGGGGTACCCGCCGTACCATCCACCCCCGTACCAACCATGGCTCCAATGACTCCTGTGGCCCGGACGGCTGCCACTACTCCCATGACCTGCGATAGCGGCTGCGGGTAAGACGAGAGCTGCCAGAAGCGCCAGCAGAAGGAACTTGCGACCGGTTCGAACGTTCATGGCTCAATCCTTTCCCTATCGACAGGCCCTTCACGCCAAGCCCGATGCAGTCCCCGGAGGTAGTGGAATCGAAGGGCCTCGTCCCAGATTCCGGGAAGACTCACGGGAAGGAACTGCAAGGCCCGGACCAGCCACTCCCGCCCGCGCTGACGCAGCCAGGGCGGCACCGGGCCGGGGCCGGACGGGCCGCTCCCCAGTAAGCCTCCCAGCTCCGGGTGCTTGCGAAAGAACATCACAGCGCTCCGGCCGGACTGCTCCTGACGGGCACAGAATCGTACAAAGTCGGTCGGATGATGGTGCAGGGTGCGCGCGCCCGGCTCGTAGACCAGCCGCAGGCCCCGGCGGAAAAGCCGGTACGACGTTTCGATGTCCTCCCACGCCGGATTCGGGAAGCTCTCGTCGAACGGCTCCTCGACGAGCCACTCCCGCCGCAACGAAAGATTCGAGGTGTAGAAGAAGTTGAACGGGACGTTCCCGGGATCCGCGATGAGGGCATAGCCGAACTGTGGCCCCTGCTCGTTGATGAACTCGAGAAACGGGGTGAGCCGCAGGCGCGGATGCCACCCGGTGTACCCGATCACCGCCAGCCGATCCGCACCCGGACCCTCCTGATGCACCGCCCAGTGGGCTGCGAGCCAGCCCGGTTCGGGGACGGTGTCATCGCCGAGAAATGCGATTCTCGCGCCCGTCGCCTCCGCGACACCGCGATTGCGCGCTGCGGCCGGACCCCGGTTCTCCTGCCGCAGCAGACGCAACGGGCGCAACGCTGTGCGCCGTTCCAGCCATTCGAAGGTGCCGTCGGTCGAGCCGTCGTCCACCACGACGATCTCGAAGGGCGGCGCCTCCTGCTGTGCCTCGAGGGCCGCCAGCACCTCGGCGAGGATGCGCTGTCGATTGAAGGTGGGGATGACGACCGAGACCTCCGCCGTCATCGGCCGCTCTCCGCGGCCAGCTCCATCACCTCGGCGAGGGTGGCGCGCGCGAGCACCGGGCTCTCGGGAAGGAGACTGACGAATCCGGGGCTCGCAAACAGTGCCTCGTCCCCGATGTAGGTCGGGACCAAGTAGAGCGGAAAGCGTTCGCAGAGCTCGCGGTCGGAGCGCCGGCGCCGCTGCCGCGCGGCCGCACGCGCGGCGGCGGCGGCGTCGAGCGCGGCGAGAAAGAGGCTCAAGGCGCGCAGGTGCGCGAGCGCCTGCGGATGCGAGAGCTCGAAGCCCCCACCGGCGACGGTGCGGCGCAGCCGGCGCGCGATCCGCCCCCAGGCGCGGCGCGCGAGCTCGGCCGGCCCGTGCTGCCGGAGCTTGCCGAGCCAGGACGGATCGAAACTCCTGGCGGCGGCGCCCGGCGCGTCGCGGCTGGTAATCCTGCCGGTGAACGGATCGCGCCGCAGGAGCTCCGCCGCCCCGGAGTTACCCGCCACCACGATCGTCTCGAGGCGCGAAAGAAAGGTCAGGAGAATCGCCGGCGCGAGCTTCGGCCAGAGCTCGTCGTCGAGGTTCTTGTAGGCAGTGAGCAGGGCGTTGCGCTCGAACAAGGCACCGCGGACGAACGGCCCGACGCGAGCGCTCGTGGCGGCCGACCGATGGCGGACCACGGCTTCGCGGCAGGCCGCGATGCGCTCGCCGCCGGCCCAGAGCCGCCAACCGAGATCGACGTCCTCGAGGTAGGCGAAGTAGGAGGGATCGAAGCCGCCGGCCTCGAGGAAGGAGCGCCGGCGCACCAGCATGTTCGCTCCGCAGGCAAAGGCCAGCTCCTCGCCGCTCGCCGGCATCCTCGCCTCGCCCAGGCGCCGCCGGAAGTCGAGCTGGAAGGCGTGGCCGTCGAAGGTCCGCAGCCCAAAGCCGAAATCGAGCCGCTCCCCTTCCCAATTGACGATCCGGCCGGCGATCGCTGCGACATCGGGGCCGGAGGCGGCGTACGCATCGGCCAGTGCCGCGAGCCACTCCGGCTCCGGTCGCGCATCGTTGTTGAGCAGGACGAGGGCATCGCTATCCGCGAGCGCCGCGAGGTGATTGTTGCCGGCGGAGAAGCCGAGATTCGTCGGGCTCTCGACGAGACGCACCCACGGGTGGTGCGCCCGGACCCAGGCCGCGGTGCCATCCCGCGAGCCGTTGTCGAGCAGCAGCAGCTCCCACTCGCAACCCGGATCGCGCTGAGCGCGAACCGCCGGCAGGCAGGTTTCCAGGTGCTGTCTGCCGTCGAAAGAGAGCACCAACAGCGAGAGCTTGCGCTTCGCAGGCGACATCGCGATTCCCGTCACCCGCCGAGCTCGGCGGTCAGCGCGGCGAGGCCGTGCGCCGCGAAGTCGGCCGCAGCGACTCTGCGGTAACCCTCCGCCAGCACCACCTCCGGGCCGAGCGTGAGGGTGCGGAACTGGCGCAGACCGATCGCCGCCCGCAAGTAAGGATGGCGTTCCTCCTGCGAGGCGTAGAGGGCCATCGCGCGCTCGAGCGTCGCGCGACAATCGCTGACGTCGACGAGCAGGTCAGGGTGCCCGGGGTGATTCACCTCGTAGAGCCAGACTTCGAGATCCCGGGCGAGCCCGGTGAGCTCGGCGCTCTCGCTCACCGCGGAGAGCACGTCGTGCAGGGCGGCAAACGCCGCCTGATGATCGTCGGTGATCTCGAGCGGCGAAGGAACGAGCACGCGACCGGGCCGCTTCGCGAGGAGTGCGCGCCGAATCGCCGCCGCCGCGTCGGCGCGACTCTCCGCGAGCGCGCCATCGCGGATCTCGACCAGATCGAAGCCGGCGCAGCCCAGCACCTGTGTGGCGCCTCGCGCCTCGGCGCGCCGGCGCGCCGAGTAAGCAGCGCGATCACCGACCTCCTCGACCCCGCCGGACCCGTCGGTGAGAAAGAGCACATGCACCTCGGCGCCGGCATCGGCCAGCTTGCGCACCAGGCCGCCACAGCCCAGCACCTCGTCGTCGAAATGCGGCGCCAGAACGAGGGTACGACGCGGCAGGACGTCGGTCGTCCGGCCTGGGGGCAGGGGCTGACGGGTCATGGCAGCACCCGCGGCGCGGTCGCCACCGCCGACGCGCGCGCTGGCTCGCGACGATGACGCCAACGGATGCGCGCGATGTCGGCGAACATTCTCGCCGAGTCACGCAGCGCGTGAACGCTCGACTCGGGAGAGTCGTGCCAGGTAACGCCGACCTCTACGACCGTCTCGCCGCGACGGCGGGCGAGCCAGACGAGCTCGACGTCGTAGGCGAAACGGTCGATCTGGAGATCGGCGAAGAGCTGACGCGCGAGCCCGCCACGCAACAGCTTGAATCCGCATTGGGTGTCGCGGATACCGCCGACGACCAGAGTCCGCACCAGCAGGTTGAACATCCTCCCCATGAGCTCGCGGTAACGCGGCTGATGCCGGGTGATCTTCGAATCGGCCAGCCCCCGGCTCCCCAGGACGACTCCCGCGCCCCCGTCGCCTGCGACGCCTTCAAGATGCGGGCGAAGGCGCTCGTACTCCTCGATCGGGGTCGAGAGATCGGCGTCGCAAAGCAGGACCTCCGCGCCGGCACTGGCGAGAACTCCGGCCCGCAACGCCGCGCCCTTGCCGTGGTTCCTGGCGAGGCGCAGCCAACGAACTTCGCGATACTCCGGCCGCTTGGCGAGCTCGCTGGTCCCGTCGGTGCTGCCATCGTCCACGACGATCACCTCCGCGCCGCCCGCGAGCGCGCGGGTGAATTCACGGATCCGATCGAGCGTCGGGCCGATCCGCGCGGCTTCGTTGAACGCAGGAAGGACGATCGAGAGCCGCGGAGTCATCACCGGATTCTATGGCCTGCAAGCGTTGCGGTGCAGCTCAGAAGTGATCCGAGTCGCCCATCGTCAGGTAGAAGCTCGCCAGCACTTGCGCGACGCTCACCTGGGCGTCGAAGGCGATGGCGCTCAGTCGCAAGAGCGGCTCGGGCGCGCTCGCGAAGCCCTGATCCAGCAGGACCGCGCGCGCCGTCGGATCGCCACGCAACCAGAGCTCGACGACCTCCGCGCCATGCGCGTCGGCGCGCTGCGCTATGGCCGCGGACAGATCGACCAGGTCCAGCGGATTCTCGCCGTCCCAGAGGAGATCCACCCAACGCGCGGTCGCGCCGCCGGGCGCTGCGCTCCCGCCGGAGAGCGCCAGTACCCCCCAGGCCCTGGGCTCGCCAGCGCGCCGCACGCCGAGTTGCAGGTAGTGGACTCCGGGGCGGCGCTCGTAGCGCCAGAGAAACCACGCCGCATCGCGCACCGTCGCGAATGGATAACGACCGCGGCTGCGAAGCCAGAGCCGGTCGGTGGCGTGGGCGTCGAAGCCCTCGGAGATCCAGGTTCGGGCGCCGGACCAACGGCCTCCGCTGGCGGCGCTCACCGAGCCCGCTGAGCTCACCAGGGCGCGGCTCAGGCGTTCGAGCGCCGCGGGCTCGAAATAGCGGCCGGCGACGGCACCGGCGCGCTGGTGACGCGCGCTCGGGAAGCCGTAGACGAACCCCACCCCGCCGGGCGCCGCGCACCCCTCCAGAAACGCCTCCAGCGTGCGCAGGAAGGGGCCTCCCCGCGGGCCGAGCGCCCGCCTGCGGCGCGAGAAGACATCCACGATCTGCGCCGCGCGCAGCGGCAGCCCCGACCAGGCGACATCGACCGTGATCGCGGCGTACTGGCAGACCAACTCTCCTGCGGCATCGAACGCCAGCACGATCCGCGAGCCCCGGGGTGGCGAGAGGAACTTCCAGCGCCACTCTTCGAGCGCTCGCCCGGGACCGAACACCTCGGCGAAGGCCCGTTGTATGGCGGCCTCGTCTCCAGGCGCGTAGGCGCGCAGGGTGTAGTCGCCTTCCGCGGTCACCTGGGCTCCGATCGTGCGGCGCGGCAAAGATGCACCGCAGCCGACTCCTGGCCACGCGCGCTGATGCCACGAATCCAGAGCTCTCCCGGCGGCATCCGGTGCCAGATCTCCTCAGGCAGCTGCCACTCGCCGACCGCTTCCGTGAGCCGTTCTCCCGCGGCCGGAAATCCGCTCGCCGCGAGCGCAATCTCGATCCACGCCGGAGCCCGCCGCGCACCGAATTCGGTCGCCGAGAGCGCCGGCGCCGCAATGCAGACGCGCGGGGGCGGCTCTCGCCGCTCGCGACGCGGCGGCGCGGCAGCCAGAGCTTGTACGACCTTCGCGACCGCGGCGCCGAGATGCCGGCGCCGAAAGCGACGCTCGGCCTCGGCGAACCAGCGACTTGCCTGCGGCTCATGGACGCTGCTTTGAGCAAACAGATGCACCGCTTGAGCCGCGGGAACGAATCTGGACTCCAGCCCGACCTCCTTGAGCCGCAGCAGCCAGTCGGTCTCCTCGAAGTAGAGGCGGAACGCCTCGTCGAACGGGCCGACCCTCGCCCAAGCGTCGCGGCGAAAGGCCAGCAGGGCTCCCGAGAGCGCCGTCGAGCCGAACGGGCGCGGCGCCT
>Ga0184615_10001244_pt1 | contig 13939 bp, 11 predicted proteins | sample PLM4_65_coex_FD_133134 | JGI IMG/M metagenome (GOLD analysis project Ga0184615, IMG submission 133134) | Groundwater sediment microbial communities from an aquifer in East River, Colorado, USA - PLM4_65_coex | ecosystem: Environmental > Terrestrial > Soil > Riparian zone | place: USA: East... | reverse complement strand
CTCCGCTTCTCTCATGAAAGAAACCAGGGATATGCTTCTAAAATGGGAGGCTGGAGACGAGAATGTAGTAGGTTTATGGAAAATGATGAACTCCTGGGTTTATGCCGGATTTGATGAGACTTATAGTAAACTTGGAGTCGATTTTGATAAAATCTACTACGAATCAAATACGTATAAAGTAGGAAGAGATATTGTTCTGAAAGCATTAAATGAAAAAATTCTCTATAGAAATGAGGATAGTTCAATATGGGCAGATCTCACAAGTGAAGGTTTGGATCAGAAGCTTTTACTCCGCTCTGATGGTACGGCTGTATATATGACCCAGGATCTTGGGACTGCTGTGGACCGGCATGCTGAATATAAATTCGACAAGAATATTTATGTCGTTGGAAATGAACAAAATTATCATTTCCAGGTACTTAAAGCACTGCTCAAAAGGATGGGATACAAATGGGCAGACGGCCTTATCCATTTTTCTTATGGCATGGTCGAACTTCCTGAAGGCAGGATGAAATCGCGCGAGGGAACAATTGTGGATGCAGACGATCTGATTAAAGAGATGCAGCTGACAGCCATGGAAGTCTCAGCAGAGCTGGGTAAACTATCTGATTTTTCTGACCTGGAGAAAGAGGAGATATACAGGAAAATCGGAATGGGCGCTTTGAAATATTATATTCTTAAAGTTGATCCAAAGAAAAATATGACTTTTAATCCTGCTGAATCGATTGATTTCAACGGAAATACCGGACCATTTATTCAATATACTTATACCAGGATAAAGTCGGTATTCAGGAAAGCGGAACAGATGGGGATCAATACTGAACGGATTCACTTATCAGGATCAAAAGCTGGTCAGAAAGAAATTGAGCTCATTAAATTACTATGTAAATTCTCTGAGACAGTTTCAGCAGCAGCAACGGGATATAGTCCGGCCTTAATAGCAAATTATTGTTATGAGCTTTCAAGAGAATATAACCAGTTTTATCACGATTATTCCATATTAGGTGAGACCGATGAAGATATCAGAAATCTCAGGTTGATTGTATCGCGCATAACAAGCGAAATTATTAATACAGGTATGTGGCTTCTGGGTATTGAAATGCCGGAAAGAATGTGAAGAAGTGAAATTATTTATTCGAAAAGCATATGTTTGAAAATTTAAGTGAAAGGCTGGAGAAATCCTTTAAACTTTTAAAAGGACAGGGGAGAATATCTGAAATAAACATTGCTGAAACACTTAAGGAAGTCCGCAGGGCTTTGCTTGATGCAGATGTGAACTTTAAGATCGCAAAACAATTTACCGATACTGTAAAGCAGAAAGCACTGGGGCAGGAAGTTCTTAATTCTGTGAATCCGTCGCAGATGATGGTTAAGATCGTTCATGATGAATTGGTCGCACTGATGGGCGGCGATCAGACTGATCTTAATATTAAAATCAATCCGTCTATTATACTTATTGCCGGTCTTCAGGGATCTGGAAAAACAACATTTAGCGGAAAACTTGCTAAATGGGTAAAAAGTAAACGGGGAAAAAACCCATTGCTCGTCGCATGTGATGTTTACCGTCCGGCTGCTATCGAACAGTTGAAGATTATCGGGTCGCAGACCGAAGTACCGGTGTATACGGAGGATGGAAATATGAGTCCGGTTGTTATTGCCCGTAATGCTGTAAAAGAAGCAAAAAAAACAGGATACGATATTGTAATTATTGATACCGCGGGCCGTCTGGCGATTGATGAAGAAATGATGAAAGAAATTTCATCAGTGAAAGACGCTGTAAATCCACATGAAATACTTTTCGTAGTTGATTCAATGACCGGTCAGGATGCAGTGAATACCGCTAAGGAATTCAACGAAAGACTTGATTTTGATGGAGTTGTATTGACAAAACTCGATGGTGACACAAGGGGTGGAGCGGCGCTTTCAATTAAATCGGTTGTAAATAAACCAATTAAGTTCGTGAGTTCCGGTGAGAAGATGGAAGCTATCGATATATTCTATCCTGAAAGGATGGCTGACAGAATACTCGGGATGGGAGATATAGTTTCTCTTGTTGAAAAAGCACAGGAACAATATGATACTGAAGAAGCACGAAAACTTCAGAAGAGAATCTCAAAGGATCAGTTCGACTTTAATGATTTTATAACCCAAATCCAGCAGATAAAAAAAATGGGGAACGTTAAGGACCTCATGGCAATGATCCCGGGAGTAGGCAAAGCTGTTAAGGATCTGGATATTGATGATAACGCATTCAAAGGTATTGAAGCGATTATAAGAAGTATGACACCCGAAGAACGGGCAAACCCGATTGTTCTTAACGGCAGCAGACGTAAAAGAATTGCTACCGGCAGTGGAACAAGTGTACAGGAGGTGAATAAGCTTCTGAAGCAATTCGATGAAACCAAAAGGATGATGAAGATGATGACAAAAAGCGGAAATGCAGCGAGACTTATGGGAAGAAAATAATATTCGACATGTATAAGATAATTGATGGAAAAAGAGTAGCCTCTGAAATTAAAAAGGAAATAGCTGACGAAGTTGCAAAGTTGAGATCCGCCGGAAAGAAGATCCCACATCTTGCTGCTATTCTGGTAGGTAACGACAGTTCAAGTGAAATGTACGTTGCAAAAAAAGTAAAAGATTGTGAGGAGGTCGGTTTCAAATCTACGCTTATACGCTTTAACGACGACATACCAGAGGTTGTTTTACTTGAAAAAATCGCAGAACTAAACAACGATCCTGATGTAGATGGTTTTATTGTTCAGTTACCCTTGCCCGGGCACATATCCGAGAAGAAGGTAATTGAAGCAATTGATCCACGAAAGGATGCTGACGGTTTTCACCCGGTCAATATCGGAAAAATGGTAATAGGACTCTCCGGATACCTGCCGGCAACTCCTTATGGTATCGTGGAACTTATCAAGAGATATAATATTGAAACCGCAGGTATGAATTGCGTGGTGATCGGACGCAGCAATATTGTCGGACGACCTGTAAGTATTCTGCTTTCACAGAAGGGAATGGATGCAACCGTAACAGTTGTGCACAGCCGGACAAAAAACATAGAGAATATCATTCGTAATGCCGATATAATTATTACTGCAATCGGTTCGCCTGCTTTCGTTAAAGAAAGTATGGTGAAGCGGGGAGCTGTAGTGATAGATGTCGGAACGACGCGCATTAGCAGTCCCACGACCAAATCGGGATTTAAACTGGTTGGAGATGTGGATTTTGAGAACGTAGCTCCCAAATGTTCCTATATTACTCCTGTCCCGGGAGGGGTCGGACCCATGACCAGAGTATCATTGTTGCGCAACACTCTGATCGCTGCAAAAAAAAGATCGGAGCCTTAATTAAAAATTTCTTTATTTTTCTAAGGGGAAATCCACGCCGGTGAAATAGAGATCGAATCCTCCTTTTCCACCAGGCTTGTCAGAAGAAAAGATCATATATTGATTCGAGAAATCCGGATGGCCTCCCAATACCGGACGATATTCATTAAAAGAAGTATTTATGCGTGGACCAAAGTTAACCGGAGAATTCCATTTACCATTTATAAAGATCGAATAATAAAGATCATATCCGCCAAGCCCTCCGGGCCGGTCAGAAGTAAAAACCATTACTTTTTTAGAGATGAATGCACATTTATCCTCAGAGCTGCTGTTTATATTATCTGTTTTTGAAGGAAGTTCATAATCAAGATTGAACCATGATGTCAGATCTGTATCATCTGGTCTTTTCAACAGAAAAATATCAAAATTTCCGTCCTTGTTTGATGAGAAATAAACCGAATCCTGATCCGAATCAAAACAAATATATGCATCATCAGAGCCCGTATTTAAAAGTTTAACCGGGAAGGGTCCGGATACTTCCGGAAGGTTCGGACCCAGTACAGGCTGGTTTTTAAGGAAGTAAAAATCAAGGTTACCTGATTCGTTTACTGAAGATAGCAGAAAATATTCATATCCGTCTTCGGTACTGAATAGCCGGTAAGGACCAAAATCATTTCCAGGCGTTATTGCTAAATCAATCAGTTTATCGGGAAATGGTTCATTGGTCATACGTGACCCAAAACCAAAAATTCCGGAAGTCTGATCAAATAGAATTGAAATACTCCCCTGTTCCAGATCAAATTGTCCACCGGAACTCTGCCTGTTGCTCGAAAATATAATAAGCTGAATTCCGGACAACTGGTTTAGTGAAAGGTTATAATCATCATAAGCAGAGTTGATATCGGCAATATTTATAACAGTATCAGGGAAAGTACCTTCAGAATATAGAATCGGATTTTCTGTCTTTTTGCAGTCAGTAAAGCAAATTGAAAAAGTGAGGAAAGATAACACAACCAAAATAAAACTGATAGATCCTGACTTTTGCATATTAATATGTTTTAAGGAATGTATCAATACAAATATATCACTATAAAATGAAAAACCGGGAGGTCGCCCGGTTCTTCGAAGGTAGAATTTAGGTTAATTCTAGGGTAAATAGGGTATAATTATATAAAATATTCAGCTTTACAAACAATAGATGATTATTTTGGACAACAGGTTGCGTCTGACCCATGAAAAAAATTACATTAATAATATTTTGTTTGTACTCTTCTGTTTGTCAAATGGTTAAAAAAATGTTAAAATGTTAATAATTGCCTGCAAGCGTCAATACCCTTATTAAAAATAGTATTATTTTTGTATTCATATTTTTGTGAGCCATGGAAGATGATAAGTATGGGTTTTCCTACGAGGAAGAGGTGAAGCATGCAGTACAGAAGTTTGAGAGGATGAAGAAAAATAATGAAAATTATTTTTTTGATGTTATTGAATTTGAGACAATTATAGATTTTTATATTGAGAGTAATAATTCAATTAAAGCCTTTGAAGCGGCAACATTAGCAAGTGAACAGCATCCGAATTCAGTTTCAATTCAACTTAGAAAAGCCAGGGTACTGCTTGATAAGGGAAGAGCCGTTGAGGCTCTGGGATTGCTTAAGAAACTGGAAAGCATTGAGCCCGGAAATCATGAAATATACATAGCAAAAGGTACTGCATACGGTATGCTTGGCGACATCCAGGGTGCAAAAAAAATGTTTGATTTTTCACTTACACTGGATACTGAAGATGTTGAAAATATCCTTTTTGCGATAACTTCGGTGTTACAAAATCTTAATTATTATGACCACCTGATTCCATACATGGAGAAGCTCATAGATATGGAGCCTGAATTCAAAGCTCACCTCTATGATATAGCGTACGCGTATGAGAAAATTGAAGACTATGAGAATAGTATTAAATACTATCATAAATATCTTGATGAGGAACCATTCTCGGATAGCGCGTGGTACAACCTGGGTATAATATTCAATAAGCTTGAATTGTATGATAAAGCGATGGAAGCTTATGATTTTGCACTTGCAATTAATTCACAGAATACTTTCGCCCTCTTCAATAAAGGTAATATTCACAGTAATCTTGAAAGGTATTCCGAGGCAATTCCGGTTTACCATGAATATCTTGAAAATGAGCCTGAGAGTTTTGAAGCAATGACTTATCTGGCCGAATGTTACGAAAAGGTTGGAGAGGTTACCATGGCCAGGAAGTATTACCAGGAAGCTATAGAACTTGCTCCTGAATTTGCCGATCCCTGGTTCGGACTGGGCGTAATTGCACTTAATACCGGAAATACTGATGATAGCTTCATTTTTTTCAGAAAAGCTGTACGGCTTGATGATGAAAATCCGGAAATATGGTACTTACTTGGGAAGGCCCACTATTCCAAAGGAGAAAAAAAAGCAGCATTAAGATGTTTCAGGGAAGCTCTTAAACTTGATTCGTATTATGATGAGGTATGGGCAGATCTGGGTACAATAATTCTTAGTGACGGTCTGGCAGAGAAAGCGCTTCCATATCTTGAACATGCCTACAAGGTAACCGGTGATGTGCCAGGCATAAACTATTTGCTGGCGTCATTCTATTTGCATTCGGGAAGCAATGAGAAAGCTTTCCATCATCTTTCTATCGCCTTAAACCTTGATAAAGAGCTATTTTCGGAGTTTGAAGATATCTTTCCACATATAATCTTCACAAGAAAGATAAAAAAACTGCTAAAAAGTTATAATCTCATCTGATACTAACGTTAAATACGAACAATCGTATGAAGAGACTGCTTCCATTTATACCTGACAGGCCATTAAAACCCAGAAACTCAGGTATCACAATGGTGATGGATAAAGGGTTAAGTATAAGGGAAGCTGAAGACTTTATGTCAGTTGGGAGTGAATACACCGATTATGTAAAACTCGGGTTTGGTACATCGATTATCACACCGGGGTTTGAAAGAAAAATAGCAATATATAAAAAAGCAGGTGCGGTACCATACTTTGGCGGTACCCTGTTTGAAGCATTTATAATCAGGAATATGTTCCGCGAGTTCATTGATTTTCTTGATAAAAATGAAATTGAACTGGTTGAGGTTTCTGACGGTTCTTATGATATTGAACATGATCAGAAACTGGAATACATCAGCCGGCTTACCAAAAGAGGTACAGTGATATCTGAAGTAGGTTCAAAGAAAAAAAATGTTGTCTATACACCTGAAGAATGGGTAGCCATGATGAAAGCAGAATTAAATGCCGGATCTGTTAAGGTCATCGCTGAAGCACGGGAATCAGGCACTACGGGGATCTATAATGAAGATGGATCTATTAATAGTAAGATAATCAGTGCAATATCTGAACAAGTTAAACTTGAAAATGTCATTTGGGAAGCTCCTTTAAAATCACAACAGGCATGGTTCATAAAACATTTCGGGGCGAATGTCAACCTTGGAAATATTGCACCAAACGAAATAATTCCGTTAGAATCACTACGTCTCGGGCTTCGCGGGGATACCTTTTTTCAGTTTCTCCCCGAAGAATTGAAACAGTAGTTTAACATTTTGCAGTTCATTTACCCAATAAAATACCCACCTGAAAATGAGGAAATTTGGACTCATTGGATATCCTCTTGGTCATTCTTACTCAAAAAAATACTTTACTGAAAAATTTCTTAATGAACAGATCAGTGATTGTTCCTATGAGAACTATGAATTATCAGATCTTGATAAATTCAGGGAACTGGTTGCTAATGAAACAGATCTGTGCGGCCTGAATATCACAATTCCCTATAAATCAGAAATATTGAAATTTCTTGATTTCATTGAACCTGAAGCTGATGAGATAGGTGCTGTTAATGTCATTAAGATAAAAAGGCACAACAGAAAAATAGAATTGAAGGGATATAACAGCGATGTTACAGGAATAAGAGATTCACTTCTGCCATTCATAAGTGATAATGTGAGGAATGCACTGGTTATTGGTACAGGAGGAAGTTCCAGAGCCGTATGTTATGTACTTCAGAAATTCGGATTGAAAGTTAATCTGGTATCCAGAGAAAAAAGACCTGGCGTTATGACTTATTCCGATCTCGACTCTGCTATTCTTGGTCATACACAGCTTATTATAAATACAACACCTCTGGGAATGTTTCCTGATACAGAGCGAAAACCGGATATAAATTACAGATTGCTCAGCCGAAACCACATTTTATTTGACCTTGTTTATAATCCTGAAGTCACATCATTCCTTAAAGCAGGAGCGGAGCAGGGTTGCCTGACGATAAGCGGGATCAGAATGCTTCATTCCCAGGCTGACAGATCATGGGAGATATGGAACGATGACAGTTTGTAGGTATTGCAGGAGCAGGGAGCAGTGCTGATTGAAGTGATGAGTGATGAGTGATGAGTGACTACTAACAACTCACTACTCACTACTCACTACTCACTACTGATTACTGTTCACTGTTTACTGTTTACTTTCCTCCGCCTCATCCAGTAACGCGGATCGCATTCGGTACATTCCTGTTTCCAGTAACCGGGAGTGACAAAAGCTCCTTCCCTGGTTTTCATTTGCCGTTCATATATTGCAAAAACAGGATTGAAAATCAGATCCGTAACTCCGATAGTATATTTTGCTTCTTCGCCCTGAAGTTCAGGTACTTCACTCAACTCTTTTACTTCCAGGTTGTTGAAGTTTAAAAGATCGCTCAGGAAGGCCACGCGCTCGAGTGTGGCGCCGGTCTCTATGATCGTACAACGAACGCTATCAATCTCTCCTATGATATGTTTTGCATTTTCTATGGCCATATCTTCACTTTTGTCTTTTGTCTTGAATTAGACTCCAAAACTTAAATTTCTGATCACCTCAAAGATAATACTTGCGAAACCGGTAACAACAATTCCGGCAATACATATTCCGAGAGCGAAACGTGTAGAAAAATCGCTTTTGAAGGATTCAATGGGTGTTTCACTCTTTGTTATGAACATAGCTTTGACCACCAGGAGATAATAGTATAACGAAATGATTGTATTCAAAACAGCAATAAGCACCAGAAGATAGAATCCTTCCTGCGCAGCCGCTGTGAATAAGAAGAACTTTCCGAAAAAACCTGCCACAGGCGGGATCCCTGCAAGAGAGAACAATGCTAGAATCATTACCAGGCTGAGTTTCGGGTTCGTATGATAAAGACCATTATAGTCATCAATATTCTCTTTCCCGGTTGCATTTGAAATAGCTATCACAACACCAAAAGCGCCAAGGTTTGAGAAGATATATACCAGGATATAGTAGATTACTGAGGCCATGCCCGTCTGATTTCCTCCGATCAGGCCCAGAAATATATAGCCCGCCTGGGATATTGAGGAAAATGCAAGAAACCGCTTGAGATTCTTCTGACGGATGGCAAACAGGTTACCAACAGTCATTGTGAGTATCGAGGTAACAAAAATCGTTTTCTGCCAGGTGGTTATGATAACAGGAAATACCGTGAAGAGTATAATAATTAAAATAAACACAGCGGCTCCTTTCGAAATAACAGAAAGATAGGATGTTATGTTAACAGGGGAGCCTTCATATACATCAGCTGTCCACAGGTGAAATGGAATGATTGATATTTTAAATGCCATTCCTGCAAAAAAGAAAATGAAACCCAGTATCTGCAGACTGTTATTACTAAAATGGACAGCAACCTCGCTGAAATACAGCGTACCAGTAGTTCCATAAATCATTGATAATCCATAAAGCAAAATGCCGGAAGATAAGGCAGATGACAGTATGAGTTTTATACCTGCTTCAGCTGACTTGTTTTTATACCGGTCATAAGCAGACAGTGCAGCTATAGGAATTGTAGCAAGTTCTATTCCGATATAGAATATTAAAAAATGACCTGCTGAAATCATGAAATTCATTCCAACAAGCGTCGAAATGAGCAAAAGAAAATACTCGCTTATTTTTTCTGAATTCTCATCCTTTTTAAGCCATGTAACTGATTGAATAAAAACCAGCAACGCACCGATATTCAATATATTTTTCATAATCAGCGTGGTCCCTGATGAAAGATACATACCTCCAAACAGATGTCCTGTCGGAGAAGGAAGGAAGCCGGCTATAGTTACAGCCCCGAAAAGAATAATGGAGAACATACTTAATCTTCTTTTCTTCCCCGGATCGCTGAATATCTCAACCATCAAAACTAACAGAGCTGCAGCAATCAACAGCAGTTCATGACGCATTATTAAAAAGGTACTTAAGCTCATATTTTAATATTATCCATATCAGTTACTTCCAGGTAGTCAAAATGGGTTAATTGCAACAATTTTTTCAATAACGGGCTGAAGACTGGTACCAATCATAGATGAAAGCCAGTAAGGCGCAAGGCCAATAGCCGCTACGGATCCTATCAATGTCACAACCGATATCTTTTCAAACCATTTTGCATCGGGAAGGTGTTCGAAGTGCTTATTTGTGGTAGGACCCAGTAATAAAATTGCTACTACCCGAAGGATATATACAGCTGTAATAACGATAGATGAAACAGCCAGAATAGTCACAATCCTGTAAAAGAGTTCAGGATGCTGGAAAGCTCCTACAAAAATTGTCATTTCAGCAACAAAACCACTGAGTCCGGGAAGTCCAAGTGAGGCCAGACCAGCAATTACATAGCACACTGATAAAAAAGGAATTACCTTCATCAATCCTCCCATCTCGTATATCATTCTAGTATGTGTGCGTCCGTAAAGCATCCCTATAAGTGCAAAGAATAATGCTGTCATCAAACCATGCGAGATCATTTGTATTATTGCGCCATTCATTGCTGTCTGGTTCATCATAAGCACTGCAAAAAGAACAAGACCGCAATGACTCACCGAGGAGTAGGCATTGATATATTTAAGGTCCTTTTGGGCAATTGCTCCAAAAGCTCCGTAAATCACACTGATAGAAGTAAGTATAATAAATATCCACGATAATTCATGAGCCGCTTCAGGCATAAGAAATATAGCTACCCTGAAGGCACCATAGCCACCCAGTTTCATAAGAACACCGGCATGTAACATCGAAACGGCAGTAGGAGCGGAGGCATGTCCATCCGGTGACCATGTATGAAAAGGGAACAAAGCGCCGAGGACCCCGAATCCAACAAATGTAAGAGGGAAAAAGATTCTCTGTGCGTCTATCGGGATAACAACTTTCGATATCTCAAGTATATTAAATGTGAACTGAGTTCCATCAGGTGAGGAATTAAAATAAATACCCAGCAACCCGACAAGAAGAAGAGCTGACCCACCCATAAGCATGAGTGTCAGCTTCATTGCAGAGTATTCTTTTGGACCGGTTCCCCATATTCCTATCAAAAGGTACATTGGTATCACTGCAAGCTCGTAAAAAAGGAACATGGTAAAAAGATCGATCGAGATAAAGAATCCGAAGACCCCTGAGGCCAGAAGGATAAGGGAAATAAAAAATTCTTTCCTGAGATATTCAACTTCCCATGAGGCAAAAATCCCGGCAAATACAACCAATGAGGTAAGTGTTATCATCGCTACAGATATTCCATCCGCACCTACCGCATAATGAATGTTAAGACTTTTAAACCATACGTAATCCTTTACAAATAACATCTCATCAGTATTTCCGGCATGTCGTGCAGAAAGATAAAGGAATACCAGCACCCCGGCCATCAATAATTGCAGTCCCATCCCTAAGGCTGAGACCAGGCGAACCTGGTGTGTATCTTTTAAAAGAAGTATGGCAGTTATAGTTAAGAACGGAATTACTACAAACAATGATAAAATATCCATAATTAAATGTCTTTTTCCGGATTATCAATTATTTCCACAGGTAAATGAACAATATAGCCAGCATTATCGCTCCGGTTATGAAGACAAATGCATATTTCTGTAACTGGCCCGATTGAAATCCTCTTATTCTGAAGGAGATAATCTGTGTTACATTTGCAACTGTATTCATTGTGCCATCAACGATATGACGGTCGAACCATGCAACTGGTTCTGATATCAATCTGAAAATGATCTTTTTTGTAACGAAAAGATACAGTTCATCTATATAAAACTTATTGTATGCCCATTTATGCACAAATTTAAATGCAGCTGTAAGTTTATCAGGTACTGAACTTTCTTTACTGTACATTATATATGCTATACTTATTCCGAGCAAACCAATTATTACTGAAGGTATTGCTATCATCCATTCAATTTCACTATCTAAGACCATGCCATCAGAGGTTACCAGTTTATTGAAAGGAATAAATCCTGCCACCGCAGCTCCTGTAGCCAGAATGATCAATGGAATTGTCATAGTTGCAGGCGCCTCATGGGGTCTATGGTGATAAAGTCGATCCTTTCCCCAGAATACACTGAAATAGAGCCTGAACATATAAAATGCCGTAAGACCTGCAACAGCATACTCAACCGCAAACAGAAATTTATTGCTATGGAAAGCAGCTGCAAGTATTTCATCTTTGCTGAAAAAGCCTGAGAAAGGCGGAATTCCTGCGATAGTGAGGCATGCTATTAAGAAAGTGATGTGAGTGACCGGCAGGTATTTACGAAGTCCTCCCATTTCAGTCATATAATTGCTGTGAACAGCATGTATTATGGCGCCTGCTCCCAGGAAGAGCAGAGCTTTGAACATTGCATGTGTAAACAGATGGAACATAGAAGCCATATATCCTAATCCTTCATGACCACCATAACCTGAAATTCCCAGGGCAAGCATCATATATCCTATCTGCGACATAGTAGAGTAAGCCAGAACCCTTTTTATATCAGTTTGCGTGCAGGCAATAACTGCAGCAAAAAGCGAAGAGAAGGCTCCGACATATGCAACTATTCTGAGAGCCACAGGAGCAGATAATGCGTAAATAGGGAACATCCTTGCAACTAAATAAACACCTGCAACAACCATTGTGGCAGCATGGATAAGAGCCGATACCGGTGTTGGACCTTCCATTGCATCGGGAAGCCAGATATGGAAGGGGAACATTGCAGATTTACCTACACCTCCCATAAATACAAATATCATCGACCATGTCATTACGGAAAGGCCAAGAAATGCTATCCCGCCACCCTGTGCAATTGCCGGTCCTGTCGGATCGGTAAGAGTAATAAAATCAAATGTGTTTGTATTAAAGGATAAAATAAGGATACCGATAAGAAATCCAAGATCAGCAAACCTCGTTACGATAAATGCTTTTTTTGAAGCTCTTACTGCTGATGGTTTCTCATAGTAGAATCCTATCAGTAAGAATGACGAGACGCCCACAAGCTCCCAGAAGATATACATCTGGAAAATATTGGTAGCTACAACCAGACCCAGCATTGAGAAACTGAAAAGGGAAAGAAATGCAAAGAACCGTTCGAACCCTTTTTCCCCCTTCATATAACCAAGGCTGTAAATATGAACCATGAATGATACTGTAGTAATAACAACAAGCATCATAACAGAAATCGGGTCAAGCAATACACCCAGATCAATTTGCAATTTATCGGTAAACCTGAGCCAGGTAAAATCAACAGCCGCTATTTTTTGGTAGGCTCCATCCACTTTTTCAAGGGCAAAGAAGTATTTAAATGCTGTTATATAAGAAAGTACTGTAATTATACCCAATCCAGCGGTCCCTATTAAACCGGATAGCCGTGGTTTGAGCTTATGTCCCGCTAATCCCAGCAGGATAAACATAAGAAATGGTATCAGAGGGATCCAGATTGTATAGCTGAAATTTATCATATTACAAAGTTCCTAAAGTTGCAAAGTTGTATTGCTATAATTTTATAGCGACTGCACTCCACCCCCCTCCGCACACTGCACGCCCCACACCGCACGCCGCATACCGCACACCGGTTAAAACTTCATTTCATTCACATCTTCCACATTTATGGTTGTAAACCTTCTGTAAATATTAATTATCAGTGCAATTGCAACCGCAGCCTCTGATGCCGCAACGGCAATGACGAAGAGACTGAAAAACATACCCTCAAGCTTATGCGGGTAGAGATACCGGTTGAAAGCCAGAAAATTTATATTAACAGAATTCAAAATCAATTCAACTGACATAAGAATTGTGATCAGATTCCGGCGCGTCAGGAATCCGTAAACTCCTGCGAAAAACATAACTGTTGCCAGAATTAAGAAATATTGTATTGGAATTCCTGAGCTCATATTATTCCTGATTTTATTTTGGTGATCCGTCTTTTAAGGGACTTCCCTTTTTAGCCACTACAATTGCTGCAACCATAGCTGCAAGAAGTAAGACAGATATTACCTCAAAAGGGAGGATGTATCCGTCGTAATCAACTGATAATAAACTCTTCCCTATTAATCTCATGTTTACCTCTTTTGCTGCTTCAGTGGTTGCTGAAAAACTGTAATCGAGAATAGTTATTACAGAAAGTATAGCCCCGGTTAACGCAGCAATGGCTGAGAAAATATTCTTTTTCCATCCGGAGGATTCAAAATTCTGACTTATATGACTGGTAAGGAGAATTGAAAAGATAATAAGTACAACAATCCCGCCTGCATAAAGAGTAAGCTGAACGCCAGCAAGAAATT
>Ga0184615_10001243_pt1 | contig 13952 bp, 17 predicted proteins | sample PLM4_65_coex_FD_133134 | JGI IMG/M metagenome (GOLD analysis project Ga0184615, IMG submission 133134) | Groundwater sediment microbial communities from an aquifer in East River, Colorado, USA - PLM4_65_coex | ecosystem: Environmental > Terrestrial > Soil > Riparian zone | place: USA: East... | reverse complement strand
TATCAGGGCTCGCATGGGATTTCCTCTTTATGCCCGCGGTGTTCACTGGGATTCGCCCCTTCTTTCCAGACGTAACCTCGTTTGAAGATGCGCCCCTCGGATTCTTTCTATCCAACGCACTTCCGCTTATTTCTGGCGTCACGCTCGTAATCGGCTGCGTTTTGCTCCTCTACAGGGGGAACGCCTAGTGGCGCCTAACAGCGCGTTGTTGACCGACGCCTCTAGCTCGCTGCGCTGCGCATGCGGCGCGGCAAAACGCGAACGTTAGGCCCCCAAAGGAGATCATCTTGATTGCAAGAGTCCTAATGGTTTTAAGTGCGAGCATCATCCTTACACTCGGTGTCCTGCATCTCGTTTATACGTTTTGGGGGCCAAAGCTCACACCGCGTGACCCCGCGTTGCAAATCAGCATGAGCCAAATTTCACCAGTCATCACTAAAGAAACAACCATGTGGCGGACCTGGGTCGGCCTCAATGCCAGTCACAGCATGGGCGCAATTCTGTTCGGCTTAATTTACGGCTTTCTGGCAATAGTCCATAGCCGGTTACTGTTCGAATCGCCGTTCCTACTCATTGTCGGGCTGGCAATGCTTGGTGGTCTTTTTGCGCTCGGCAAGGTTTATTGGTTCAGCGTTCCGTTCACTGGCGTCGGCATTTCATTGGCCTGCTATGTCGCGAGCATCGCAGCGTCGCGGACCTAACCCGGCGCTGCAGCCGACCTTCTTGCCTCCGCTTCGCTACGGCAAGACGGCGGCTGAGCTGAGGCGTTAGTCCAATGCCCGCTCCTGGCCGCAAGCGGTCATTCCCGGAACAACGAATTGAGCTCGCGCCCGGAGGCCGCGTCGGCGAAGCCATCGAACCTACCGTGCTCCGCGAGCATCCGCGCAGCGCGCATGAACGCACCCCACGCCGCGCGTGCCAGCGCGCCGCCGACGCTCACCCGCCGCACCCCGAGCGCAGCGATGGCCTGCATCGTCAACTCACTCGTCGAGCCCACCAGCAGATTGAAAGGCTTCGGCGCAACCGCGGCGACGACCGCCCTGATCTGCTCGGGCGTGCGGATGCCCGGCGCGTAGAGGCAGTCGGCACCCGCGTCCGAATAGGCCTTGAGTCTGAGAATTGTTTCATCGAGATCGGGCCGGCCGACCAGGAAGCATTCGGCGCGACCTACCAAAAGCGTATCGCCGCCCGCCTTGTCGATGGCCTTGCGCGCCGCGCGCATCCGCTCGACCGCTACGTCGACCTCGTAGAGCGGCTTCGCCGCATCGCCGGTCGAGTCCTCTATCGACAGGCCGGCGACCCCGGTCTCGACGGCGAGGCGAACGCTCTCCGCGACGCCGGCCGCATCGGGCGCGAAGCCGCTTTCGAAGTCGGCGTTCACGGGCAAGTCGGTTGCCGCGACGATCTCGTGCAGGTGGGCGAGCGCCCCGTCGCGCGAAACGGCGCCATCGCTCCGGCCGCGCGACCAGGCGAAGCCGGAGCTCGTGCTGGCGAGCGCCTTGAATCCAAGGCTCTGCAGAAAGCGCGCGCTGCCGACGTCCCAAGGGTTCGGGATGACGAAGCATCCCGCTTCGTGCAACTGCCGGAAGGCGCGCCGCTTGTCGGCAACGCTAGGGTGAGTGTGGTCCATAGGAACTCTCAGCGAGACGGCCACTTCCACGCAGGCCGATCGAGCGGATCGGCGCCCGCAATACGAGTTTCGCCCAGTTTTTTCTCCAGCACGATCGAGTTGCAGTCCCGCTGCTCCTCTAGAGCCGCAATCAACCGCGGCGCATGCGACACCACGAGCACCTGGGACGCCTCCGAGCCCCGCGCAATGAGACGCGCAAGCGCAGGCAGCAGATCCGGGTGCAGGCTGGTCTCCGGCTCGTTCAGGACCAGCAGACCGGGTGGCCTCGGTGTCAAAAGCGCCGCAACCCACGCCAGATAGCGCAAGGTGCCGTCGGAAAGCTCCGCTGCCCGAAGCGGGCGCAATAGCCCGTGCTGGTTCATCTCGACCTCGAACCGCCCCTCGGATTCCCGAATTGAAATCGTGGCACCCGGAAAAGCGTCTTCGATCGCCCCTGCAAGCCCTTCCCCATCGCCGATCTCGATGATCGTCTGAAGAGCCGCCGCCAGGTCGGCGCCGTCATCACTCAAGACCGGCGTATGGGTGCCCACCTGCGGCACCCGCGCCGGCGCCTCGAGATCGACCCGGAACTGGTCATGAAACCGCCAGCCGCGGATCTGCTCCCTGAGCAGGAGCAGCTCGGGCGTGTTCGTGGGATCCGCGCAGTGCGTCATCATGCTGTCGAACGTCGCGAGCTGCTGCGCGACAATGCTCCACTCGCCTCGCTCGCCACGGCTGCGAACGACAGGTCCGCGGCGCTCGACGAGGACCGACGCGGGACGCAGCGCCGGACCGTTCCACACGGTCTCGAGCTTGATCTCGGGGTCGCGCGAGAAGGCCGAACGGGAGGGGGCCGGCAGGCCCAGGTCGATGGCGTAGCCGAATTGATCCCCGGCGAAACCGAGCCGCAAGCTGACCGGCTCCTTTCGCGTAGTTCCCTGGACCGGAAGTTCCCCCTTCTGAACGGCGCGGGGGAAGGATTCGGGACCTGCCCAGAGGGTCGACTGCAGACCTCCTTCACGGGCAAGGAACGGGATCGCGCGGCCTTGCGCGACGTGAGCCAGCAGGCGAAGCGCGCGATAGACGTTCGACTTGCCGCTGCCGTTGGGTCCGGTGATGAGGTTGAGCCGACTTAGCGGGACCACGAGGTCGCGCAGGGAGCGATAGTTGTAGACCGCGAGGGTGGATATCACTTATCCGAGGCGCGACGCGCCGAGCAGCGACTTGGTCAGGCTGCCCCCGGCAACGGTCAGCTCGTGCAGGGCCTCGTTCAGGTGCCTGTCCACGATGACCGGGTCCTCAGGCGCTTCGTCTGCGGCATAGAGCGCCGCCTTTCGCAGCAACTCTCGGATGAAAGCCGCGCTCACGCCTTCCGTCTTCTCGATCAACCGGTCCAGAGCTTCGAGCTTCAGCGGGAGCCCACGGCCGTAGAGCTCGACGAGCCGGCGCCTGCACTTGGCGTCGGGCAGCGGAAGCTCGATTGCCTGGTCGATGCGGCCCGGGCGGGACGCGAGCGCTGGTTCCAGGATATCCGGCCGGTTCGTGGTCAGCAGGAAGATGACGTCGGCGTCGTTCGCCAGGCCGTCCATCTGATTGAGCAGCTCGAACAGCAGCGCGGCGCAAGCACCCTCGCGAGTGCGCTCCTCGGCGATCAGGTCCACGTCTTCCAGCACGACGATGGACGGCTGCAGCAGTCTTGCCATGGCGCACGATTGCTCGACCAGACCCATCCCGCGCCCAGTCAGCAACAGCACGGTGCGCTCCCGCATCTGGCTCGCGAGATACATCGCCGTAAGCGTCTTTCCGGTTCCAGGCGCCCCGTGCAGGAGCAGGCCGCGCTTCAGATGGCGGCCCAGGGCGAGAAGTTGCTTGCTCAGCTCGCCGAAGCGGACGGTCTGGCGCTCGATGCGCTCCAGCAGGCCGTCGGGCAGGATGATCTCCTGCCGGCGAATGTCCGGCAGAGGATGGAACGCGACCTTGGTGCCCTCGTGCCGGTCCGCGATGAGCGAAATGACGTGGCCTCGGTAGACGTTCACCTTTCGCGTGAGCAGCCGAATGTCGGCCAGAAGCTTCTCGGCCTGTGAACGGTCTGCCGCCATCGCTTCTACGTGGACGCTGCGTGACATGCCCATGTCGGAGGGACCGCGGACCAGGACGGCCAACCGGACGCTGCCCAGCGTCACGAGGTAGAGCCCGCATTGAACGCATGCGAGCACCTGATCATCGTGAAGAGGGATGTTGACGTACTGAACCGAGCCTTCCGTTACGCCTGGACCACCCCAAAGCCCCGGCCTCGCCGGCATGACGAGCTGCGCCAGCCCGAGCCCGGAGTAAGTAAACGGCTGATCCGCCGCTATTCCGACCAGCTCGACCGAGCCATCGCGCTTGTCAAAGTACGCGTCCAGGGCCTTCTGCACGTTCGGGTGGTCCGACGCATCGAACTGCTCACGAACAACCGGGTACGCGGTCGGATCGGCGCCAAAGTGCGATCGCAGGCGCACAAGAAAGACGGGATCCTCGGCGGGCGCCTGCGTCGCCATCTGGTCGAGGAATCCCTTGAACGACGCTCCGAACTCCTCCACCGATTTCGGATTCGAGTCAGCCATGGCACCAGCCTCGTGTATTCACCCGCCCGCCCACTTGCGCACCGACTTCAGGATACGTTCATCAGGAAACCCCAGCCGCGCGAGCACCTGCGCCCGTTCAAAGATCTCCTCGTAGCGCTCGATCAGGCCGTCCTTCAGCCGGACCCTGCAGATGCCCGGAAAACCGGCGCGCTTTCCTTCGAATCCGGGAATCTTCGAGGTATAGGAGAACTCGTAGCTCGCGTAGCCCACGTCCCCCTCGGCCACCGCGCCGCTCAATGTCCAGGAAAAATCAGTGGCGTTGCCGTGGAAGTGCCGCCGCACCATGTCGGCAATCGCGGCCCTCCCCTTGAACTCGCCGTAGAACCCGTCGTGGTAGACGCCGTCCTCGACGAAGCACGTCGCGGCCGCCTCGGCGTCGCCGCGGCAGATCGCTTGCGTCAGGCGCTCCAGGAGCGCGCGGAACGGAGCAGGCACGCGATCATTCTAGCGCGCCGGTACAATTGCCCGATGGACCTCCAGCTCAAGGGCAAATCGGCGCTGATCTCCGGCTCGACCAAGGGCATCGGCCTCGCGATAGCCAAGCTCCTCGCCGCCGAGGGCGCCAAGGTCATCCTCAATGGGCGCACCGAGGCCGCCATTGCCGAAGCGCGCAAGCAGGTCCCAGGCGCCGAAGGCGTCGCCGCCGACCTCGCCACGGCGCAAGGCTGCGAAGCGATCGCGAAGCGCCATCCCGAGGTCGACATCCTGGTCAACAACCTCGGCATCTTCGAGCGCAAGGCCTTCGAGGACATCGGCGACGACGAGTGGCAGCGCTACTTCGACATCAACGTGATGAGCGGCGTGCGCCTGTCGCGCGCCTACCTGCCCGGAATGAAGCGGCGCGGCTGGGGCCGGGTGCTGTTCGTCAGCAGCGAAAGCGCCCTCCAGATTCCCGGCAACATGATCCACTACGGCATGACCAAGACCGCCCAGCTCGCGATCTCGCGCGGGCTGGCGGAAACCTGCGCCGGGACGCAGGTCACGGTGAACGCGATCCTGCCCGGCCCCACGCTGTCGGACGGCAACCGGGCGGCGATCGCCAAGCGCGCGCCGGGCCGGCCGCTCGCCGAGGTCGAGAAGGAGTTCTTCGACAAGGTGCGGCCCTCCTCGCTGCTCAAGCGCTACGCCACCCCCGAGGAGGTGGCGAGCATGGCGGCCTACGTCTGCAGCCCGCTCGCCTCCGCGACCAACGGCGCGGCGCTGCGCGTCGAGGGCGGCGTGGTGCGCGCCTGTTTCGGGTAGAGCGCGGCCATGCTGATCGACTTCTTCCTCAAGCTGAAAAGCCACAAGCTCCCGGTCTCCATCAAGGAGTACCTGACGCTGCGCGAGGCGATGGAGGTGTTCTTCGAGGTGCGCGAGGTGCCCGGGATGAAGAAGAAGCCCTCCACCTCGGAGCTGCTCGACTGGTTGAAGCTGCTGCTCGCCGAGGACATCCCGGCGGAGGCGCTCAGGTCGAAGGACCGCAAGACCATCATCCCGCCGCTGCACGGCGCGTTGCTCAAGAACGAGCAGGACGTGCACCTGTTCGAGCGCCTGGTGTTCATGACGCGCGCCAAGGGGCAGTAGCCCCCGGCGCGGCGCCGCTACGCCGGCTTGCCGAACCAGGCGGCGGCCGCCAGCTTGTCGCGCGCCTCGACGTACACGCGCAGGAACTCCGGATTGCCCGTGTCCGCGTAGGCGATCTTGAGGGCATCCAGCGCGACGACTTCCGACAGCCGCCCGACGAAGGGCGCACTCAACGGCAGGCGGAACGGCGGGTAGTTGCGCGTCGCGAAGGACCCCAGGGCGAGCAGCAGCGAGGCCATGCGCTCCATGACGAAGACCTTCATCTGCGCGGGCTTGGCCTCGCCGTCGTCCTTGGTGTACTCGACGGGCCGGTTGAGCGCGGCGTAAAGCGGCGAAGCGCGGTCTTCGGCATGCCGGAACAGCGTGTCGAACGCCCGGCGCCAGTGGCTCCAGAAGCTCGGCCGCGCGGCGAAATAGTTGCAGAACACGGTGTTGCGCGAATGGTTCACCACCGCTTCCAGTCGCACCGAGGGATCGAGTTCGCGAATGAACCGGCGCGCCACGTCGAGGAACCCCGCATGGCAGTTCTCGCCCTGCTCGAAGACGTTGTAGAAGCAGGCGCCATGGCAAGGGTGGGGCGAGAACGTGACCACATCCGCACCGTCCGCCTGCGTGATGAACTCCTTCACCTGCCTGCCGGTGAGGTGCGTCTTGCTGAAGAACAGCGGCGAGAGGAACCCGTAGTAGGCCGTCTGCAGCAGCGGCTGGCGCAGGAAGTAGCTGCGCATGGGCCAGTACTCAAACCAGTCGGGCCGTTCGTTGGCGGAATTGTCCAGTGGCTCCAGGTCTGGGTCGAGCGACGCCCGGGTCGCGGCGTCGTAGTAGATCTGGAAGACCCGCATTTCGCTCGGCATGCGGCGATTCTAGCCCCCGCGAGGAATCACGTTGCTGCAGGCCATGCAAGCGTCAGTCGAGGAAACGCTCCGCGAGCTCCGCTTGCGGCCGCCAGCAGGCGTCGCGCTTGCCGAACAGGCGATAGCGCCGCTTGCCGATCCAGTCGTACACGGCGTCGCGCAGCGGCCTGGGAATCACCAGCAGGGCGGACAGCAGCGGCCACAGTCCGTCCAGGCGCCGGGCGATGAGGAGCGCGGCGGTCGACTTGCGGTAGGTCCGCTCGCCGACAACAAGCACCACCGATTCAAGCCGGTCGCCATCGCGCCCCTGGGCACCGAGCAGCTTCTCCGCGACCGGGGACTGCAGCGAGGCGAAGCGGAACCGCTTGCGCGCGTCGCGCCCGATCACGAAGCGCACGCTGCCGGTGCACAGGTTGCACACGCCGTCGAACAGGATGACCGGGCGGCCGGCCTCAGCAGGCGAGTTCAAGCGGTCCCGTCCGCGGTTCGGGGCGCGCGAAGGGCTCCTGCAGCGGCAGGATCCAGTCGGCGTGGCGCAGGCTGCGCTCGACCCGGGCGAGATCGCGGTCCGGGTCGATCAGCAGCGCCGCCTTGCGCCCGTTGAGCGAGGCGCAGACGCGGGCGCGGACCTCCGCCCCGTCGACGCCGTGCGTGTGCGCCCACACGCGCGCGAGGTGATGGGCGAACTGCAGGATCATGTCCGGCCGCGATTCCATCTCGCGCACCTGGTGGCGCAGCAGGTAGCGCCCGGGCGCGACGCGCCATTCGCGCCCGGTGGCCGGGTCGCGCACGACGAAGGTCGCCCTGGCATCCTTGTCGCGCAGCTTCATCTGCCAGGCGAAGCGGTGCCCCTGCTCGGTCCAGCTCGGGCTTCCCGGGTAGAGCAGGTGGCGCAGCGGAAACAGCACCTGGAACGCGAGCCACATCCCGAAGCAGCCGAGCAGCAGCCACTGGCGGGGGCGCAGCGGTGCGCTCGTGTCAGTCACGCGCAGCCACCGTGCCGCGCCCGAGCGCCCGCGCCGCGCCCTGCCGCACCCGGCGCAGCGCGCGGCGCGGCCAGTCGGGCTCCAGGAAGAGCAGCGTCCCGGCCATCGCCACCCACGGGAAGATGCCGATCTGGAACAGGAAATGATTCGCCAGGTGGAACACGAAGTAGATCACCATCACCCAGCCGCGCGTGCGGCGCAGCAGCAGCAGCGGCGCGCCGATGATGTGGATCCCGATCGACCCGTAGGCGGCGAGCGCGACCACCCAGTCTTGGTTGAACAGTTCCCCGACGAGCGGCATGTCGTCGCGCCGCGCGAGCCACATGCCCAGCGGCTCGAGGCGCAGCCAGTCCGGGTTGATCTTGACGATGCCGGCGTAGAGGTACATCACCTCGAACTGCAGGCGGAACAGCCACACCGACCAGGCCGGGACGGTGGCGCTGCGCAGCCGCGGCCACAGCGCCGCATCCAGCGCGAAGCAGCGGTTCGCCGGCACCAGCATCAGGTTCACGGCGATCAGCATGACCAGGTAGAAGTGGTTGAGATAGCGCGCCTGGTCGAGCAGGAAGACGTAGCTGAAGGCGAAGAACAGCAGGATCGCAGCGAAGCGGTAGAGGAACCCGAGCGTGACCAGCAGCGACAGCAGCGCGAGCAGCGCGAAGTGCCAGAGCATGCCGCTGCCGGGCCAGGGCTCGACCCACTCGAAGCCGTAGTACTTGAAGAAGAAATCCGGCCGCAGGTAGTGGCGCTCGATCCAGCCGTGCGCCCAGAAGCGCCAGCACTCCACCAGCATGATGAGGCCGAACGCGACGCGGAAGAACGCCAGCGAGGAGGCGTCCACCTCCTCGAACAGCGGATCGACGAAGCGCTGCCTCAGGTTCTGCAACGACCCCACAATCATCGTCGTCGTCCAACGATAGCAAACTCAATCCAGTACCGCGCAATCTATTCCAACCACCCAAGCGCGGCAAGCCCTATCCCGCACCCCGGCTGCTCCGAGGCGTTTCTTTCGAGGTGTTGTCAATAGGTGTGTAAAAAGACTCCGGCGGCTTTCCTTGTCGGCTCGATCATCGTGCGCACCAAAAGAAAAAGGACCCTCGCGGGCCCTTTCTCATTTCTGCCGGGAAGGAGTTCTTTCCCGGTCGAGTTCTCAGCTCAATTGAACATGTGCCTCCACCAGGTATTGGTGGGCAGGGGCTTCCCGTCGTTTTTGTGTTTTTTGTCCTTCTTACCGCCATCGTCGTCGTCATCGTCATCATCGTCATCGTCGTGCCCATGCTTTTTGGGCTTGCAGACCAAGCGTTCGCCGGGCTTGCAGGACGGTGAGCCCGCCAGCGCCGGCAGCGCGCCGCAACCGACGACGCTGGGGCCAGTCATCGACACAGCGACGTTCGCCAAGGCTCGACCGATCAGGGTTCCACCCGTCGTGGTGATGGATCCGACCGTGAGGTTACCCGCGAGGATGTTTCCTTTAAACGCCGAAGTCGTCATGGTCGCGGCGGTCGCCGGCGCCCAGAACACGTTGCATGGCTGCCCGCCACCCATCATGGTCACCGTGAAGTTGGTGCCCGTGAGGTCGCCGGCCGCGGTCTGGACTGTCTTGAAAATCCAGATCCCGTTCGAGGGCCCGTTGAGCGTCAGCAAGCCGGTCTTGGCTACGTCGTCGATACAGTAGGTACCGGGCGTGAGCGTGACGCCGGCGAGGGTGCTGAGGTTGCGCCCCACGGTGGTCCCGGTGTTGGCATCGGTGAGGACGGTGCAGGCCCCATTCTGGATGGCATTGTATGCGGTTGTTAAGGCAGCCTGCGCCCCAACAGCGGCGCTGTCGGTCGCAGGGGGCGTTCCGCCCTCAAACGTGCAGGCGCCGGGTGTGAACGTCGTGGTGGCGCCCACGTCTCCGATGACCGAGCCGGGGCCGACACAAGTTACAGTGGTACCCAGGACCGAGAAATTCGACGCCGCACCCAGTGACACTTGGGCCCACGCCGGGGAGGCGCCGACAAGCAGCGCGGCGATCCCAAGTAAACACGTGGAGAAATACTTCTGACAAGAGTTCATTTGCGTCTCCTATAGGGTTATTTCTTCCGCGACGGGAGCGGCCCGGAGGGTTACGGATCCCATCGCTGACGCAATTATTGGCGGGCCGCGGCCGGCGCTCTGTGCGTTACCGTACATTTCGCGGAAATTCCGGCGCTTATGCACTATTAGACAGGGCCCTGCTTCGAGAAGCAGGCTATTCATCCTGCTTAACAAGGGGAAGGTTACACCCCTCACAAGCTCCAACAGGTTGTTGAAAACTCCCCGCATCAGGAAGAACCGTCATTCCCGCGACGGCGGGAATCCAGGAAGTGCTTCATTCATCGTATGCCCGGTGTTCTGGACTCCCGCCTCCGCGGGAGCGACGCGAGTTTTTCAACACTCTGCTAATTGCTCCGTTGCGCTACCAGAGCCGCCACCGCGCCTACCATGCGGTCAATCTCGCGCTCCACCAACTGCTTGATCTTGTCGTCGTCCGGGTAACAGAGCAACCAGAGGTCCATGAATTCTCCTGTCACACGAGATCGACGGCCAAATACGAGCTTGCGCACCACATCCTGGACCTGAGCGGTGGATATGAACTCGGGAGCGCGCTCCCAATAGATCGACAGCGTATCGACGGGGGTGCGGGCGCGGAGCAGGCGAAGAATGAACTCCCCGCGAATCGAGTCCATGCCGATTGAACGCAACTCCTTCACTCGATCCGCGGACAAGGACTTTTCTGCAGAAACGGCTGCGATCTCCTCTTGGCGCGTCATTGGGGGTCTGACCCTGGATCGGAGTCCGAAAGGGTAGGCGTCACCCCGGCCGCCTTTGCCCTGGTGCTGGTTCCCGGCTTTCCCGCCAACAAAGGTTTCGTCAACCTCAACAAACCCGACGAGTTTGCGGAATTCTACGTCACCGAGCGCAACCCTGATCTTGTGGCACATCTTCCAGGCCGTGCGGTAGGAGCCAAATCCCATCATGCGGTGAATCTGCAAGGCGCTCATGCGCTTCTTCCCGGCGAGCATGAGGTAGATCACCTTGAACCAGTCTTTGAGGGGCACGTTGGTGTTCTCGAAGATCGTGCTCACCAGGACGGAAAAGCGGTATCCGTTCGGGGCGCAGTCATGGCATTGCCAGTGCCACGGCTTGGAGGGCAATTCATGAACCTTAAGGCTTCCACAGCGCGGGCAGCGTACGTCCGCAGGCCAGCGACGACGCATCAGGTAGCTGCGGCAGGCGTCCTCAGTGGGGAACCTGGCCTCGAACTGGGCCATGGTCATCGGGCGGTACTTGCGGGCTGTTTTCAGAGGGGTTCCTTACGAGACACCTCCACGATGCGCGCCTGAAAGGCGTCTGTCAAATAGTGCATAAGCTCCGCACTGTGCCGGCTCGGGTCCGAACGCTGTCTTGCTTGAGCTGAGCTCGAAGCTGCCTGCGCCGCGCTCGACGGCGATGAGGCTTGGAAGCGGGGCGAGTTGCCCCCGGTGCTGCGCCGGAACGCGCGCGGTGGCGAGACAGCTCGGCGGGGCGCCGTTCGACCAGGGTGCCTTTGCCTTCGAGCTGCAGCGGCCCCCCCAGCGTGCTCAGCGCGCCGCGCACCCGGAGACCCGGGCGCTCGATCGGCGTCTGGCGGTGTTCCTGACGCTGCTCGAGCCGGTAATGATCCTGCTCATGGGCCGAGCGGTGCTGATGATCGTGCTCGCGATATTGCCGTGAATCATCGAGATCAACCCGTTGGTGCGTTGATCCGGTTCTCCGGCGCCAGCCGGAAGCCAAAAGAACGCCCGGAAGGAGATCGCCATTGTGCGATCGGTTCGTGCAATCAGCGAACCGCGTGTGTTCGCTGGCGCACGGAAGTCACCCGCCAATGGGCATTAACTGACGAGGAGCGGGGGCCGCGGTCTCAAGACATGACCAGGATCATCCATTCAGCACTACTCCTGCTCTGGGCAGTGGCCGCAACGGGCGGTGCCGCTGATAAACCTGATCCCGCGAAGTGGATCGAAGAGGCGGAGGCTGCCTGCGACAGCGTCGCAAGCTACACGGCCGTTGTCCACAAGCAACAACGAGTTGCGGGGAAGCTCCTTCCGGAAGAGACCATATTCCTCAAGTTCAAAAAGCCATTCAGCCTCTACATGAAGTGGATAGAAGCACCCTACAAGGGGAGCGAGTTGCTGTATGTGGCAGGCTGGAACGAAAACCGGGTCAGGGCTCACCGGGGCGGGTTTTGGCGGTTTATCACCCGCAATCTTGACCCAAGGGACCCCGAGCTCATGGCGAGCAACCTTCGTCCGGTCACCGATATCGGGATTGGCCAGCTGGTGAAGACCGTGGCCGTCAACGTCCGCACGGCAATCAACGCGGACGAACTCGGGTTCTCTGAACGGGGGGAAGAATCCGTGTACGGGAGGAACACCCGGATCGTGGAACTTGTTTTTCCAAAGGATGGGTCAGGGGGCTACGAGGGTCGCCGGTTTGTCATCAACCAGGATGTTCAGAGCAAGATCCTGGTCAGGATCCGGGTTTATGACCGGGATGACCAGCTCGTGGAGAACTACGGGTATGAGAACCTCGATCTCGACGCCGGATTCTCAGACGCCGACTTCGATCCGGCCCATTCCGACTATCGTTTCTGAACGGATTACCGAGCCGGCCGCCCCAGGATGCTGTGTGTGCCACCGCACATACAGGCTTATTTCCCCGCTGTAACCTTGCCGATATTTTTCGTGTGTTGAGTTTTCCGGTCGAGCATGAGCACATGAACCAGGTTGCGGCTGCAAACAGCCTGCTGGCGGCCCTGCCGCGCAGGGAGAATCAGCGTCTGCTGACCAGCCTCGAGCCGGTCACGCTGACTTTCGGCGAGGTCCTCTATGAGCCGGGGAAGCCGATCCGGCATGTCTACTTTCCAACCGACTCGCTGGTGTCCCTGCTCACACTGGTAGAGGGACACATGGCACTGGAAATCGGCCTGGTTGGCCGTGAAGGCATGCTCGGGATTCCGGTGGCGCTCGGGATGAAGGATTCGCCGGTGCGCGCCCTGGTGCAGGGGACCGGAACGGCGTTGCGCATGAAAGCGGCGCACTTCCGCAGCGACTATGGGAAGTGCGGGCCCTTGCATAGAGAGTTGAACCGGTATATCCACGAACGGATCGTTCAAATCACGCAAACCGCCGCCTGCAACCGCTTTCATCCGATCGAAGCCCGCCTCGCCCGCTGGCTGCTGATGACGCGCGATCGCGTGGGAGCGAATCACTTTCATCATACGCACGAGCTGCTTGGCAACATGCTGGGCGTGCTGCGGGTTGCCGTAACCAACGCCGCCGGAGCCCTGCAGCGACGCGAGCTGATCAGCTACAGGCGGGGCGAAATCAACATTCTCGACGGGAATGGCCTCGAAGCGGCCGCTTGCCGGTGTTACCAGGTCGTCAAGAACGGGCACCAGCGTACACAAGGCGAACATTCAAGTCGCAAGAATTTGGCGATCGCTGGTGTGGCTTGACACAGCGATGACGACGTTCAGTACGAGGAAGCGAGCTTGATGGCCGGTTCGGTCCGCGCTTCCTCGGTCTACGTGTTGGCCTCGGCTGGTTTCATCGCAGGTGAAGACTGCCGGCGCCGAAGAGTCCAAGAAGTCCGATGACGATCAAATAAGTAATGTGAGTTGACGGAGCGGGAACCGGCGTGCAGCTCCCGGTTGCACCCGGTTGGCGGTCGTTACTTGTTCCGGCCTGCGACGATCAGGAACACACCGAGTGCAATGGCTCCCGCGCTCACAATGATCGGGACTGCGACGGTTTCCTTCTCCTGGACCTTGAGCTCTATCGGGCCCAGCTTCGTGCTGTGAGTCTCTTTGGTGTAACTGAAGCCGCCGTATATCAATCCAAGGACACCGGCCACGATCAAAAGTATTCCAATGGTTTTTGTGGTGCTCATTTGCATCGACCTCCGAAAATTCGCGCGCGGCTTCTATTCTAATCCCGGCGGCAGGTCTTCCAACGACCCGCCTTCCACGTTTTCCGCGTGGCTGCGGCTCATCAGGCTGTGTGGCGAGAAGTCCGGCTCGCCGCCCAACTGTACGACGCGGCCTGCGATCTGGTCCGCATGCCCCTGCTCCTCGTTCGCGTCCACGAGGAATTCCTCGGCGATGCTTTTCGCCTGAGCCGGAACCCGCCAATAATCAGTGGGGTGGAGGTAACTGGCGGAGGGAGGAGATTGGATGATCCACCGCAGCTCCAGTGGGCTCTGTGCTGTAGAGTACACATCGAGTAAACTGTCTCGGTTCCCCGGG
>Ga0184615_10001241_pt1 | contig 13954 bp, 10 predicted proteins | sample PLM4_65_coex_FD_133134 | JGI IMG/M metagenome (GOLD analysis project Ga0184615, IMG submission 133134) | Groundwater sediment microbial communities from an aquifer in East River, Colorado, USA - PLM4_65_coex | ecosystem: Environmental > Terrestrial > Soil > Riparian zone | place: USA: East... | reverse complement strand
TCCTCGACCTGGAGTTGACCCGGTTTCGTGGACTCCTGGACACTTGGGATCAAGGAGTTCGAGATGCCCAGAGGACATTGACCTGCTGGGTTTCTTCGGCACACCGATTCCTGAAAAACGACTTGCACCCGAGCGGCTTGGGTCTTACGGACCGCCGCGGCGACGCGCGCGAGCTGGAGTCGGTTTCATCGAGATTGGCTTCTCGGCGCGCTACGACAGCTCCGCGGCGCTGTAGCCGAGGATCTCGCGGGCGATGATCAGCCGCTGGATCTGGCCGGTGCCCTCGTAGATGTCGGTGATGCGGCAGTCGCGAAACCACTTCTCGAGCAGGAACGCTTGCGAGATGCCCATCGAGCCGAGGATCGCGATGCAGCGCTGCGTGGCGGTGCGCGCGACCTCGCCGCCCTTCGCCTTCGCGATCGACGCTTCCAGGTTGTTGGTCTTGGCCTCGCCGGAGAGCCAGGTCGCGTGCAGCACGTCGAGCATGGCGGCCTCGATGTCGGCCTCGATCTCGACGAGCTCCTGCTGGATCGCGGTGCGCGCGTGCGGGCCGGCGCTCCAGTCGACCTCGACGCCTTCCTTGGCTAGCGCGTCCTTGGCGAAATCGAGGCCGGCCTGCGCGATGCCGAGCCCGATCGCCGCGACGGCCGGGCGCGTCATGTTGAAGGTCTTCATCACGCCCTTGAAGCCGCCGGCGCCCTTCTTCGCGATCGATTCGTCGCCGCCGAGCAGATGGTCGCGCGGAATGCGGCAGTCGCGAAAGACATAGGCCGCGGTGTCGTCGGCGCGGATACCGAGCTTCTTCTCCTTGTGCGTGACCTCGAAGCCGGGCGTGCCCTTCATCACGATGAAGCTCTTGATTCCCGCGCGCCCCGCCGACTTGTCGGTGGTTGCCCAGACGACCACGCCCTCGGCGCGACACCCGGTGGTGACGAAGATCTTCTCGCCGTTCAGCACCCACTCGTCGCCGTCGAGCCGCGCGGTGGTCTGCACGGCTTTGGAGTCGGAGCCGCAGCCGGGCTCGGTGATCGCCATCGCGAGTGTCTTGCCGCCCCAGCGCTTCTGCTGCTCGGGCGAGCCCGAGGCACGCAGCGCCGCATTGCCGAGCCCGCCGCTGCCGCGCCGCATGCGCACGGTGTAGTCGCCCCAGGTCTGTCCGGCGCTGATCAGCATGCTCATCACGCCCGTCGACGAGTCCAGGTCGTCGCGTCCGGCGAGATAGGCGAACGGGTTCTTGAAGTCCTTCGCCTCGGGGAGCTCGTCGGGAGCGAACTCCTCCTCGTGCTCGTCGTAGTAGCGGGCGTAGTTGCGGCAGACGAGCGCCTCGGCGCGCACCGCCGCGAGGATCTTCTCGTCGTTCTCCGTGAGGGTGAAGTCGATCATCGGGTTGTCTCCTCGTGGATCAGAGTGCGCAGACGGCTTCGTTCACCGTCAGTGCGCGGGCGTTGCGGTACCACATCTCGACCGGGTACTCGCGGATGAAGCCGTGGCCGCCGAAGATCTGCAGACCGTTGTCGGCGATCTTCATGACTTCGCGGCTCACGTAGGTCTGCGCGAGCGTCGTGGCGCGCGTCGCGTCGAGGCCGTTCTCGAGCTGGCTGGCCGCCTTCCAGACCAGGTGCCGCATGGAGTTCACCTCGATCTGCATCTCGGCGAGCATGAACGCGATCGCCTGCTTCTGTGCGATCGGCTGCTCGAAGGCGACGCGGTCCTTGGCGTATGGGATCGCGAGCTCCATCACGCCGCGCGCCAGTCCGACTGCGAGCGCGCAGGACGCGGCGCGCACGCTGTTGAGGAGCCGCGCGCCGTCGATGCCCTTCTCGCCGCCGAGCCGCGCGCTCGCGGGCACCAGGACGCGATCGAGCTCGACTGCAAAGCGCGGCACACACTGGAAGCCCAGCGTGCGCTCGGGCTCGGCCGCGATCGTCATGCCCGCGGCGTCGCGCGGGACGATGAACGCCTCGAGACCCGCGAGCCCCTTGCGCGCGCCGCGCGCGACCACGAGCAGGTGACTCGACGACGCCGCGAGCGGCACGAGGCGCTTCGCGCCCGTGAGCGTGAAGCCGGCGCCCTTGGGCTCCGCGATCGTGCGCAGGCTGCCGGCGTCGAACGTGAAGCTCGGCTCGAGCAGCGCGAGCGAGGCCGCGTGGAACTTCGAGCCGGCGAAGAGCGGCAGGTAGGTCTGCTTCTGCTCGTCGGTGCCGAAGTCGAGGATCGGCTGCACAAAAAGTGAGGGCGTGAGCGCCGCGGCCGCGAGCGGGACGTCGCCCCAGCCGAGCTCCTCGAGCACCAGCGCATTGGTGATCGGCGAGCGGCCGATGCCGCCGCCGCCGTACGACTCGGGGATCGCGCCCGCGACCAGGCCGAGCTCCCAGCTCTTCTGCAGCAGGTCGTCGGGCAGCGCGTGTTTCTCGTCGCAAGGCCGCGCGATCTCGCGCATCTCGCCCTCGGCGAACTCGTGGACGGTCTGCCGGATCAGGTCCTGCTCTTCCGTCGGTCCGAACGCAATCATGGCTTGTCTCCTCGTTCCTTGCGCTTTGGGGTGTAAGGCTGGTGGAAGTACCAGGCGATCGAGCCGCCTTGCCCGTCCTTGGTGAGTCGGCCCTCGCCGAAGGCCTCGCGGTCGTCCATCAGGCCGAGCGCGAGCAGCGTCCAGTCGCGTGCGTCGGCCGTGTAGCGAACCTGCGCGCGCGGGGCGTAGCCCTCGTGCACGCGGCAAGTCGCGTCGTCGATCTCGACCACCCAGACGCCGCCGCCCTTGCCGGTGAGCCGCAGCTCGTAGGTGATGCGCACGTCGCGCGCGCGGTCCTCGCGCAGCAGGAAGGGCAGGGCCTCGACCACCGACGCGGGTGTGGTCTCCTTGAACGGCCCGGTCTCGTTCATGAAGTGGCGCACCCACCAGAGCGCGATCTCGCGCACCATCGGCTCGAGCGTGCGGCCGAGATCGGTGAGCGCGTAGAGCGACCGGCCGCCCTCGGGCACGGAGCGGACCAGGCCGCGCTCGGTCATCTGCCGCAGCCGGGCCGAGAGGATGCGCGGCGCGATTCCGGTCCGGCCCCGAAGCTCCTGGAAGCCCCGCGACCCACCGAGCAGGTGGCGAACGAGCACGAGCGTCCACTTGTCGCCGATCACGTCGAGCCCGCGGCCAACGGGATCGAAGAAGGGACCGACCGGGGTGGGTTCACTGGCCGACTGCATACTCGGCTCCGGAGCTTGGCAGAACCGATTTAAGTATTCAATGGGTACCGATCGAGATTTCCCCGTGACCGGCACCCCGGCGCGAAGGGCCCATGGGATAAGATCGCCGCGAAGGCGCGAGCTCGCGCGCGAAGGGGACGGAATGCGGATCGGGCTGATGGTAGGGGCGACCGACGGACCGGACGGGACGCTCGACGGGCTGGTCGCGGCCGCCAAGCGGTATGAGGCGGCGGGCTTCGACAACCTCTGGATGGCGAACATCTTCGGGCTCGACGCGATCAACGCCCTGGGGATCGTCGGCCGCGAAACCAGCCGCATTGCGCTCGGCACCGCGGTTGTGCCGACCTACCCGCGCCACCCGGTCGCGATCGCGCAGCAGGCGCTCACGACGCAGGCCGCCGCGAAGGGCCGGTTCTCGCTCGGCATCGGGCTCTCGCACAAGATCGTGATCGAGAACATGCTCGGCTTCTCCTACGACAAGCCCGCCCGACACATGAAAGAGTACCTCGAGGTGTTGGCGCCCTTGTGCCGCCTCGACGGCGTGCAGTACCAGGGTGAGCAGTACAAGGTGGCCGCGCAGCTGCAGGTGCCGGGCGCGACGCGCGTGCCGATCCTGGTCGCTGCGCTCGGTCCGGTGATGCTGAAGCTCACCGGGCGGCTCGCGGACGGCACCATCACCTGGATGACCGGCCCGAAGACGCTCGCCGCGCACATCATCCCGGTTCTGCGCGAGGCCGCGAAGGCAGCGGGCAAGCCCGAGCCGCGCGTGGTCGCGGGCTTCCCGATCCTGCTCACGAACAAGCCGGCCGAGGCGCGCGAGAAGATCGGCAAGGCGCTCGTGATCTACGGCCAGCTGCCGTCGTACCGCGCGATGCTCGACCGCGAGGGCGCCGCCGGGCCGGCCGATGTCGCGCTGGCGGGCGACGAGGCGTATCTGCGCCGCGAGATCGCGCGCCTGCGCGAGATCGGCGTCACCGACTTCGACGCCGCGATCACGCCCGTCGAGGACGGCGCCTACGAGCGAACGCTCTCGTTCCTCGAGAGCGAGCTCTCGGGAGCGCGCCGGTGAGCGAGCCCGCGGTTCTCTACGAGACGAAGGACTACATCGCCACGATCACGCTGAACCGGCCCGAGAACCGCAACAGCATGACCGACGACGTGCTCGAGGGCCTGCGCGCGTGCGTCGCCCGCGCGAAGGAGGACCCCGAGCTGCGCTGCGTGATCATCACCGGTCGCGGCAAGAGCTTCTGCGCCGGCGCCGACTTCAAGTCCGGCGCCCAGCGGGATGGCGGCGCGGCGCGAAAACTCTTGCCCAACGAGCGCTCGTTCGCGATGTACAGCCCGTTCCTCTCGATCCTGCAGATAGAGGTGCCGGTGATCGGCGCGCTGCAGGGTCACGCGATCGGCGGTGGCTTCGGGCTGGCGCTGGTCTGCGACATCCGGGTGGCAAATCGCGATGCGCGCTTCGGCGCGAACTTCACTCGGCTCGGTATCCATCCCGGCATGGCGACCACGTACATCTTGCCGCGGATCGTTGGCCTGCCGCGCGCCGCGGAGCTGCTCTTCGCCGGGCGGATCGTCTCGGGCGCGGAGGCCGCGGAGCTCGGCATGGTGAATTACGCCGTCGCCGAGGCCGAGGTCATGCCGCGCGCGCTCGAGCTCGCGCGCGAGATCGCCGGCTGCGCGCCGATCGCGGTGCGCTGGACCAAGCGCTCGCTCTACCGCAACTACGGTTGGGACCCCGTCAGCGCCGCCGAAGCAGAAGCGCACGCGCAGTCGCGCACGTTCGAGACCGAGGATTCGAAAGAGGGCGTCGCCGCACTGCTCGAGAAGCGCGCGCCGGTCTTCAAGGGACGCTAGGAGCCTGACCCAAGACTCGCACGCCGGGCCTGTACGCGCATCCATCTGCGCTGCCGGCGTTGCGCTCGCTCGCAGAGTCCACCGACTCGACTGCGCTCGCGCGCCTTGGCAGCGCGGCGACTGCGCGCCCAGTCCTCGTCGCGGAGTCTTGGGTCAGGCTCCTGCCGCCCGAGCAGACGCGCAGCGGGAGCACCGCGCGCGTTCCGCGCGCTGCACGCGCGCCTCATAGACGCGGCCGAGCAGGATCAGCGCAGGCGCCGAGCCGCGCAGCTCGAGCTGTCCGAGCTCCGCGAGCCGCATCGCCCGCTCTCGACGGCTCGGCAGGCTCGCGTCGTGCACGACGACGACCGGTGTTGCGGCGTCGAGGCCGCGCGCGATCAGCGCGGCGGCGATCGCTTCGGCTTGGCCCGCCGCCATGTAGAGCGCGGCGGTGTCGGCGGCGAGCACGCTGGCCGCCCAGTCGTTGGCGCGCTGGCCGTCGCCAATGCGAGGTGTCACGAACGCGACGCTGCGGCTCACGCCGCGCTCGGTGAGCGACGTGTCGAGCTCGGCGCTCGCCGCGAACGCGGCGGAGATGCCCGGCACGATCTCGAACGAGACGCCGGCCGCGCGCAGTGCCGCGATCTCCTCCTGCGCACGGCCGAAGAGCAGCGGGTCGCCGCCCTTGAGCCGCACGACGGTCGCGTGCTTGCGCGCCGCGTCCACGAGCGACTTGTTGATGAAGCGCTGCGCGGTCGCGTGGCGGCCGCAGCGCTTCCCGACTGCGATCTTCGCTGCGCGCGACGCGAGCGCGAGCGTCTCGGGCTGCACGAGCGCGTCGTGGAACACGATCTCCGCGCGCTCGAGCAGCCGAGCCGCGCGCAACGTCAGCAAATCCGGCGCGCCGGGCCCCGCGCCGACGAGATAGACCGTGCCGCTCACGTCGAGAGCTCGGTCGTGAGCACCGGCGCCTCGGCGCGGGCGCGATCTTCGACCCAGAGGCTCAGCAGGAATGCGAACGCCGAGGCGAACGTCACGATCGCGCCCAGCGCGAGAAAGGCGTCTTGCATCGCGAGTCCCTCGCTGCGGAAGAGGAAGCCCGCGGCGACCGCGCCTGCGTTTCCGCCCGCACCGACGATGCCCGTCACCGAGCCGAGCGCGCGCCGATTCACGAATGGAACCACGCCGTAGGTCGCGCCGTTCGACATCTTGATGAAGAGCCCCACCACGAGGAGCGCCGGGATCGCGAGCGCGAGGGCGTTCGCGCGCGAGAACGCGAGCAGCGCGAAGCCCTCGAACAAGAGCAGCAGGCCGAGCAGGGTCGCGCGACCGGTCACGCCGCGCGCCCTTCCGACGCGATCCGACAGCCAGCCACCCAGTGCGCGCGCGAACAGGTTCATCGCGCCGAAGCCGGCGGCGATTGCGCCGGCAGCGGTCAGACCGAGGCCGAAGCGATCGAAGAAGTAGAGCGCCGCCAGGTTGTCGAGCGTGATCTCGAGTCCGAAACACGCGCCGTAGGCGACGAAGAGCGCCCACACGCGCGGGTCGCGCGCAGCGCTCCAGAAGCTCGCGCCCGGTCCACTGCCCGATCCGCCGCGCGCGACGTCTTCGAAGTTCCCCTCTGGCGTGTCCTGCGTGGTGCGCGCGTAGAGAACGCCCATCACGAGCAAGGCGATGCCCGGCACGACCATCGCGAGCCGCCAACCCAGCGTCGCTTCGACGCCCAAACTCACGAGCGCGCCGAGCAAGAGAGGCATCAGGAGCTGCGTGGCACCGCCGCCGAGATTCCCCCAGCCCGCCGCTGTGGCGTTCGCGGTCCCGACGACGCTCGGCGCGAACATCAGCGAGGTGTGGTACTGGGTGACGACGAACGAAGCGCCGATCGCGCCGATCGCCATGCGCAGCAGCAGGAACGTCTCGTAGTTCTGCACGAGGCCCATCGCCATGACCGGCACCGAGCCCGTCAACAGAAGCGCGGAGTAGACGCGGCGCGGCCCGAAGCGATCGAGCAGACGGCCGACCAGGAGCCGCACGAAGAAGGTGATTGCCACCGACGCGATCACGCTGTTGCCGACCTGCTGCTTGGTGAGCCCGAGGTCCTCGCGGATCACCGGCATCAGCGGCGCGACTGCGAACCACGCCACGAACGACGCGAAGAACGCGAGCCAGGTCATGTGGAAGGCGCGCATCGGCGGGCTTGTGAAGTCCCGGAGTCGTATGCGTGTGGCGCGGCCGCTCGAGTCCATCTCAGTCTCCTTGGGGCACGTCGACCCAGATCTCGTCAGCGCGAAGCTCGAGCGCGTAGGTCGGCACCGCATCGCAGTTGCCGGCGGGCGAAGTCGCCTCGCCGGTCACGACGTCGATCTTCCAGGCGTGCAGCGGACAGGTGACTTTCCCGCCCGCGAGGATGCCGTCGGCCAGCGGCCCGTTCGCGTGCGGACAGCGCGCGTGGATCGCGTGCACCTCCCGCTCGCCCGCGCGAAAGAGCGCGATCTCGCGCGCGCCGACGTGCACGGCGCGGCCTTCGCCAACCGGTAGGTCGTCGAGCGCGCCGACGCGCACGAAGCCGCGCGCAGCGGGCGGCGCGACCGACGGCAGCGGGCCGAACTGATGCGCGGTGGCCGGCTGCTCGCCTTCGCTGGACCACGGCTCCACCGCGATCTCCCGGGAGCGCTGGAAGCGTTCGAGCAGCCCGGCGCGGATTTCGCCGGTCGCGTCGACCGTCTCCGCCTTGATGCGGCTGATTCCGAGCCGCTCGACGAAGTCATAGGTGCGCTCGAGATACTCCGCGTTCTCGCGGTAATACTGCAGGAACAGGTGCGTGGCCTCGAGCGCCCCGACCTCGTGCTCGACGCGCAGCAGCAGGTCGGCCTTGCGCACGCGCATGCCCGCCGCTCCGCCGACGTAGACCTCCCAGCCGCCTTGAATGGCCATCACGCCGATGTCCTTGATCGTGACTTCGGCGCAGTTCCGCGGGCAGCCAGTAACACCCATCTTCACTTTGTGCGGCGTGTAGAGCCGCTCGGTGCTCTCCTCGAGCTGCACACCGAGGCGCGTCGAATCGCCGACGCCGAAGCGACAGAACTCGGTGCCGACGCAGGTCTTCACGGTGCGCACGGCCTTCGCGTAGGCGTGGCCGCTCGGCATGCCGAGATCGCGCCAGATCGACGGCAGGTCCTGCTTGCGCACGCCGAGCAGATCCAGCCGCTGCCCGCCGGTCACCTTCACCATCGGCACAGCGTACTTGTCCGCGACGTCGGCAATGCGGCGCAGCTCCGCGGCGGAGGTCACGCCGCCGCGCATGCGCGGCACCACCGAGAAGGTGCCGTCCTTCTGGATGTTCGCGTGCACGCGGTCGTTCACGAACCGGCTCGCGCGCTCCTCCGTGTGTCGCCCCTGCCAGACTTCGTCGACCAGGAACGAGAGCGCCGGCCGGCAGGCCGAGCAGCCCGTCCCGTTGCCGTAGACGCGCAGCACGTCGGAGACGCTGCGCAGATTCTGGTTGCGCAGCCCGCGCCGCAGATCCTCCTTCGTGTGCGGCACGCACTCGCAGACGAGCTTGGGCCCGGCCGAGTCGGGGCCGCCGCCCGTGACGACGCGAATCAGCGCGTGACAAGCTCCCGCGCAGCTGCCGCACGAGGTCGACGCGCGCGTCGCGCGCTTGAGCTCCGCGAGGGTCGACGCGCCAGCTTCGATCGCCGCGACGATCGTGCCCTTGCTGACGCCCATGCAGCCGCACACGTTGTCGCTGGCGGAGAGCGCTGCGGCCGCCGCGGCTTCGTCCGCTTCGGCCGCGGCCGTGGCGGCGCCCGCGGCGAGCGAGCCCAGCAGCAGCGCACGCCGTTCCGCCTCGTCGCGAATCGGCACGCCCTTCGCGACCAGGTTCACGAGCCGTGCGCCGTCCTCGATCTGGCCCATCAGAATCGCGCCGGTCACCACGCCGTCCTCGATCAGCACCTTGCGATAGAGCCCCGCGCCGGTGTCCTCGACGCGCAGCGCCTCGCTCGCTCGCGCCTCCGCGGAGGCCGTGAGGCGCCCGACGGAAAGCAGGTTCACGCCGGCGACCTTGAGCTTCGAGTAGACGAGCGAGCCCTGATAGGGCCTCGACTCGTCGCCGTTCAGGGCGTGCGCGAGCGAAACGCCTTGCTCGTAGAGCGGCGCGACGAGGCCATAGCATTTGCCGCGGTGCTCGACGCACTCGCCCACCGCGTAGATCGAGCGGTCGCTCGTGCGCAAGAAGTCATCCACGACGATGCCGCGCTTCACCTCGAGCCCGGCCTCGCGCGCAAGCTCGACCCGCGGCCGGATGCCGGTCGCGATCACCACGAGATCCGCATCGAGCAGCTCGTTGCCTTCGAGCACCACGCGCGCCACGCGTCCGCTGTCTCCCTCGCCCGCGCCCTCGATGCGCAGCGTCTTGCGCTCGAGCAGCACGCGCACGCCGAGACGCTGCATCGCGTCGCGCAGCAGCGCGCCCGCCGCGGCGTCGAGCTGCTGCTCCATCAGCCAGGGCATCAAGTGCACGACGCTGACGTCGACCTTGCGCTTGGCGAGACCGCGCGCGGCCTCGAGACCGAGCAGCCCGCCGCCGATCACGACGGCGCGCCGCGCACGGCGTGCCTCGGCGAGGATCGCGCCGGTGTCCTCGAGCGTGCGGAACACGTGCACGCCCGGGCGCTGCCAGCCCGCGATCGGCGGAATGGTCGCCTCGGAGCCGGTTGCGAGCAGCAGGCGGTCGTAGTGGGTCTCTGCGCCGGTGTCGTCGCGCACGGAGCGACTCTCGCGATCGAGCGAGACGATCCGAACGCCGCCCCGGAGCGTGACGCCGCGCGCGGCGTACCACGCCGCGTCGTGCGTGATCGTCTCGTCGTCGCTGCACTCGCCGGCCAGCAGCGTCGAGAGCAGGATGCGGCTATAGCCGAGCTGCGGCTCGTCTCCGAACACGGTCGTTTCCCAGGACGGCTCGCGCTGCAGTATCGCGTCGAGGCAGGCGAGCCCGGCCATGCCGTTGCCGACCATCACGAGTCGCCGTCCGGTCATCCGAGCTCCTCCGGCGTGCGAAGAGCGCGCACGCGCACTGCGCAGTGCTTCAGCTCCGGCTGCTTCGAGATCGGGTCGACTGCGCCGTGCGTCAGGTTGTTTGCCGGCTTCTCGGGCCCGTCGAGCCGGGTCCAGTGAAACGGCAGGAACACCGTGCCGAGCGAGATTTCCGACGTGACACGAACCTGTGTCACAACCTCACCGCGGCGCGAGCGCACCTCGGCAAAGCCTCCGTCGACCACGCCGACGCGCCTGGCATCCAGCGGGTGGATGTCGAGGATCGGCTCGGGCGCCCGGCTCTCGAGATTCTTCGACCAGCGCGTGCGCGTGCGTGTGTGCCAGTGTGGCCCCAGCCGGCCCGTCGTGAGCACGAGCGGAAATTCGCGCGACGGCGGCTCCGCGGGCGGCGCCGGCTGCACGGGTACGAAGCGAGCGCGTCCGCTCGCGGTCGCGAAGCGCTCGGTGTAGCGCCGCTCCGTGCCCGGGTGATCCTCGGCCGGACAGGGCCACTGCAGCGGCCCCTCGGCGAGCCGCGCATACGTGATCCCCGACAGGTCGCAGCTGGTGCCAGCCGTGAGCATTCGGAACTCGTCGAAGACCTCGCCGGCGTCCTTCCAGGCGAACTGCGCGCCGAAGCCGAGCTCGTGGGCGAGCAGCGCGAGCAGTCGCCAGTCGGGCAGCGCGTCGCCGGGCGGCTCCACGGCCTTGCGAAAAAGCGTGACGACGCGCTCGCTGTTCGTCATCGCGCATTCCTTCTCGGCCCACGCGGCGGCGGGCAGCACGACGTGCGCGAGCTCGGTCGTGTCGGTCGGGAAGAACGCGTCGTGCACCACCACGAGCTCGGCGCGTCGCAGTGCGCGGCGCGCGCGCTCGAGATCCGGCAGCGAGGCGGCTGGATTCGTGGCGAGGATCCAGACGGCGCGAATGCTGCCGTCTTCGAGGCCCGCGAAGATCTCGGTTGCGGTGCGGCCGACCTTGCTCGGCAGCCGCTCGACCGGAATTCCCCAATGCTTCGCGACGACGGCGCGATCCTGTGCCGAGGTGATGTGCCGATGGCCGGGCAAAAGGCCCGTGAGCCCGCCGACCTCGCGGCCGCCCATTGCATTGGGCTGTCCCGTCAGCGAGAGCGGCCCGCTCCCCGGCCGCGCGACATTGCCTGTCGCGAGGCAGAGATTCAGGATCGCGAAATTCTTCGCGGTGCCGTGCGAGCTCTGATTCGCGCCCATGCTCCAGAGCACCATGGCGCGGCGCGAGCGCGCGAAGGTGCGCGCGGCATCGACGATCGCGGCCGCCGGTACGCCGCACAGCTCCTCCGCGGCGTCGGGCGTCCACGGCTCCGCGGCCGCGCGCACCGCGTCGAAGCCCTCCGTGCGGTCCGCCACGAATTGCTTGTCGACGTGGCCCTCGTGAATCGCGACGCGCAACATTGCGTTCAGCAGCGCCACGTCGGTGCCCGGCCGCAGCGCGAGATGCGCGTGCGCGATGTCGCAGGTCTCGTTTCGCCGCGGGTCGACCACGATCACCCGCACGCTCTCGGGCGCAGCCGCGAGCCGCTTCTCGATGCGCCGAAACAGAACCGGGTGGCAGTCGGCGACGTTTGCGCCGAGGATCAGGAACACCTCCGCCAGGTCGATGTCGGCATAGCTCCCCGGCGGTGCGTCCGCGCCGAACGCCCCCTTGTAGCCGGCGACGGCGCTCGCCATGCAGAGCCGCGAGTTGGTGTCGAGGTTGTCGGTGCCGAGGAAGCCCTTCACGAGCTTCGCGAGCACGTAGTAGTCCTCGGTCGCGAGCTGGCCGGAGCCATAGAACGCGATCGCATCGGGCCCGTGTGCGTGCACGATGCGGCGCAGCTCGGCGGCAGCATGCGCGACCGCGCTCGCGACGCTCGTCTCCGCGAAGCGGCCAGCGGCGTGCGGTCGTACTCGCGCGCCCGCCGCGCGGCCTTCATTCGCCACGGTGGCGGGCAACGCGGCCGCCTTCATGCAGACTTCGCCGCGGCTCGACCGGTGCTCTCTGTCGCCTCGCACCTTCAGGACGCGCCCGTCCGCGACGCTCACGGACAGGCCACACCCCACCCCGCAGTAGGGGCAGCCCGTCCGAACCGCTGCCTCCACCGCGCGCGTCTCGGTCATCTGGTTCGACGCGGTGCAATGGTCGTACCGGTGCGCGCCAGCCGCGCACCGTCGTGGAAATGGCGGCGCGCACCACGATCGTGCGCGATGGCCGAGCACATCGTGCATGATCCCTGGGCAGTGGCCAACCCGACGAAGCAACTCATGCGCGAGCGCGCATTGCTCTCGAGCGAGGTGCTGCTCTTCTTCCTGGTCGGCTACTTCGGCGTAGGCTGGCTCGCGACGGATCCCGCCGATGCGCGCACGCTCGAGTTGCCGCTCGATGCGGCGATCCCATTCGTGCTCGGATCGGTTGTCGTCTACTGGTCGATCCTGCCGATGGGACTCTTGCCCATCTTCGTGGTTCGCGATCCGGCGCTCTTCCGGCGCGTCGCGCTCGCCTATTCGCTCGCGATCGGCATTTCGCTGGCCGTCTTCGTCGTCCTTCCGGTGACCTCGAAGGACTTCCGCGTCGACGCCGCGGCGTTCGCCGGCGCGGGCTTTGCGGGCTGGCTGCTGCAGCTGCTCTACACCCTCGACCCGCCACTGAACCTGTTTCCGTCGCTGCACCTCGCGCTCGCGTTCCTGGCCGCGCTCGCCGCCTGGTGCACGCACAGGGGCGTTGGCGTGCTCGCGCTCGCCTGGACCGCCTGCATCGCCGTCTCGGTGTGCACGACCAAGCAGCACTTCGCCGCGGACGCCGTCGCGGGCATCGCGCTTGGCGCGCTCGCGCACTTCGCGATCGTCGCGCACAGCGGCGCTTCGCAGCGCGATCGCGCCGAGCTCGTCGGGCACGGGCTCGCGCTCTTCGCCGCGCTCGTCGCGCTCTTCTACGCGGGTCTCTACGGCGCGTACCTCGCGCGCGTCGAGCCCTGGACGTGGACGATCGGATAGACTCGCGCGCATGGCGGAGCGTCCGACTCGAGCAGCGCGACAGAAGACGGCGCGCGTGCCGGAAGGGCGTGGCGAGCGGATCGCGCGGCTCGCGGGGCTGCTCGCCGGGATCGCCGGCGAGTCCGCCCTCGAGGTGCTGCGGCGCGCGGCCGGCGCCGGCGAACGCGACGGGTCGGTGCTGATGACGAGCGCGAACGCGCTGCGGCTCACCGAGACGCTCGCGGATCTGCGCGGCGCGGCGATGAAGCTCGGTCAGCTGCTCTCGCTACAGGGTGAAGGGCTGCTCCCGCCGCGCCTGCGCGACGCACTGGCGCAGCTGCAGAATCACGCGCACTTCATGCCCGAGGCGCAGGTCCGGCAGGTGCTCGCGCGCGAGTACGGCCGCGATTGGAAGAGCCGCTTCGCCGAGTTCGACTTCGAGCCGCTCGCGGCCGCTTCGATCGGCCAGGTGCACGCGGCCACTGCGCGCGACGGACGCGATCTCGCGCTGAAGCTCCAATACCCCGGCGTCGAGCGCAGCCTCGAGGGCGACGTCGACAACCTCGCGCTGCTGCTGCGCGGATTGCGGCTCGTGCCCGCGGGGCTCGATCTGGACGCGGTGATCCCCGAGCTGAAGCAAGAGCTGCGGCGCGAGGCGGACTATACGCGCGAGGCGCGCAGCCAGGAGGAGTACCGCGCGCTCGTCGGCGCCGATCCGGGCGTGCTCGTGCCGCGCGTACACGCGGACCTGTCGACGCGCCGGGTGCTCGCGTCCGAGCGGGTGCGCGCGCTGCCGATCGAGGATCTGCGCTCGCCCGAGCACCCGCAGAGCCGGCGCGACGAGGTTGGAACCAAGCTCCTCCGGCTCGTCTTCCGCGAGCTCTTCGAGTTCC
>Ga0184615_10001238_pt1 | contig 13963 bp, 10 predicted proteins | sample PLM4_65_coex_FD_133134 | JGI IMG/M metagenome (GOLD analysis project Ga0184615, IMG submission 133134) | Groundwater sediment microbial communities from an aquifer in East River, Colorado, USA - PLM4_65_coex | ecosystem: Environmental > Terrestrial > Soil > Riparian zone | place: USA: East... | reverse complement strand
TTGCCTGCCCTGTTAACGCTGGTAAGTCACCCGGGCGACGACTGGGGCTCGCCGTAGACCAGACGCGGAGGCGCGAAGTCGCGGAGACGCATGATAGTTCACTTCGCGCCCTCGCGTCCACGCGTCGCCCGTGGGCGAGTCCCGGTCTGGTCCCGGGGGGTGAGACCACCAGCTCAGGGCGACACCGGCACCGCCGGCTGCTTCGTACCGAACGCCGCCCGGAGCAGTCCCACCGCCGCGATGAGCACGACGACCACCACCAGCCAGCGTACCGCCACCAGCGGCATCGATTTGACGATCAGCGCCGCGATGAGCACGGCAGGGATCCCGCCCAGCGCCAGCCCGAGCGCCGGCCGGGCCGAGTACGCCTGCTCCTTGGAAAACCGCACGCCCGCGACCGGCATGAGGAACGCACAGCTCGCCATCATGATCGGAAAGGCCGCGCGCGGCTCCATGCCGAGCAGACTGATCATGATGAGGCAGGGCCCATAGAGCCCGATCCCCAGCGTCATCAGCGCGCCGAGCACGAAATTCCCGACCAACCCCAGGATCAGCTTTGTCCCGCTGAGTCCGAGTGCCGTGCCCCCCGCCGCCACGATACCCAGGTTGGCCATCATGAACAGTCCCGCGGCTGCGAACAGCGCCAGGCCCATGCCGATCTGCACGTTCCGCCGCGGCCACTTCGCGACCACGCCCGCGCCGAGCCACGCCCCCACGATCGACGCGGCGATCAGGAGCGCGAGAGTCTTGAAATCCACCTGCACGATCGCGATGAAAATGAACGACTGTGTGATGGCGGCCAGCGTGTGCCCCAGCGTCAGCGTGCCGGGAATCTTTTCGTCGGGGACCAGCCTGAAAAACCGGAAGAGGGCGGTGGTCGGCGCGTAGGACCCGATGCCCAGGGTGTCGAAGAAGTTGGTGACGAAGCCGATGGCGGTCTGGAGCGGCGTCGGCATGTCCGGGCCGTTCTGCTGCGCGCGGCCCGCCTTGAGGGCGCGCATCCACATCACGATGAAGAACACGCCGACCACGCCAAGCGCGGCGAACAGAATCAGTTTCGGATTGTCCATGGGACCTATGCTGATTTGGCCGTGGGCATCTCGCCGGTATTCTGGGTTTCCACCTCGTCGACCCGGATCACGATGGCCGTGATGTTGTCGAGCCCGCCCCGCCGGTTCGCGTCGGCGATCATCTTGTTGACGCAGGTCTCCGGATTCTCCTCGGCGCCCATGATGGTCGCGAGCTGCTGATCCTCCAGCATGCCGGTGAGGCCGTCGGAGGCGAGGAGGACGACATCGCCCCGCTCCAGGTTCCCGAAGTAGACGTCGGGCGCCACGTCCTCGTTGGCGCCGACGCACCGTGTGATCACGTTGCTGTAAGGGTGGGTCCGCGCCTGCTCCGGGGTCAAGAGCCCGGCATCCACCTGCTCCTGCACGTAGCTGTGATCCTTGGTGAGCTGGAGGAGATCGCCCTCGCGGAGCAGATAGGCGCGACTGTCGCCTACCTGGCCGATCAGATACCGGCGAGAAAAGAGGACCATGACGGTTGTCGTGGTCCCCATCCCGCGCTTGTCGTGCTCCGCGAGTGTCCGGTCGAAGATGGCGGCGTTGGCCTTGCGGATGGCGCTCCGCATCCGGGAGGCGGCTTCGGCATCGGAGAGCCCGCGCAGGCTGCCGAGCTCCTTGGCGACGATCTGCACCGCCATCTCGCTCGCAACTTCGCCCGCCGCGTGCCCGCCCATCCCGTCCGCCACGATGAAGAGGCCGCCGGCGCAATTCAGCAGAAAGCTGTCTTCATTGCCGGACCGGACGACGCCGACGTCCGTGTTCCCCGCACAGGAGATCTTCATCAGCGAAGCAGCAGGTAGCCGGCGAGCAGCAGCACGCCGAGCCCCACGAGGAGGAGGAGGGTGCGGAATCGGGGGATTGCTTTGGGGCCCGCAGCCCCTCGCAATGACCCGGGCAGCACGGCGGTGCTACTCACCCGCGTCACCCCGCGATCCCGCGGCTCGAAAAGCAGCGCGACCTCGCCGAGGGTAATTTGCGCCCCCGGCGACAGCGCGATCTCACCGCGCACCGTTTCGTCATCCACGCGGCTGCCGTTGGTCGAGCCCAGATCGGTCAGCACCCAGATTCCTTCCTTGAGCTGCAGTTTGGCGTGATTGGCGCTGATGCTCGCATCAGGCAGCGCGATGTCATTGTACTCGCCCCGCCCGATGTTGGTGACCGGCGTGCGCACCTGCAGCCGCTCGCCTTTCCGCTGTCCCCGCTTGACCAGCAGCGTGGCCAGCGGCTCCGCCGCGGGCGGCGCCGGCGCGTCCGGTATCGAGGGCGCCCTCCGCACCGCCTGGAGCCCGATGATCGTATCGCCCAGCCGGCGGTCCGCCCCTGCCGCCGGCGCGGCGATGTCAGACAGATGATAACGGAAGTCCGCCTCGCCGACTCGAATAACGTCACCCTGCCGTAGCATGACCGGTGCCGAAATTCTCCGGCCGTTCACGCTGACGCCGTTGCTGCTCAAATCTACCAGAGAATTGCCCCCCGGCACGGCCAAAAGCTCGGCATGCCTTCGCGAAACCAGGTCGGACTCGACCACCAGGTTGGCCGTAGCATCGCGTCCGATGACGAAAGGGACGGCGTCCACGACATACTCGCGCCCATCGGTGAGGCTGACCAGTCGGGCCTTGGGAACGACGGGAGAAGCCGGAACGGAGGTGGGGGAGCTGAAAACACGGGTCGCCCCGGCACGATCGGGGTCGCTGACGGCGACTTCGAGCCCCCCGATTCGCAGCTTGTCACCATGCATCAGCGGGGTTGGATCGATTCCCAGCCGAGCTCCGTTCACGAGTATCTCCGCCCCCGGCTCCCCCGGGGCGACGACCGCCATTCCCGGCGCGAGCAGCCGGACGATGGCGTGGCGCGGCCGGATCCCGGCCGACACGAGCACAAGCGTCGCGCCCGGCCCGGAACCGATGACAAGTTCACCGGCGGCCACAGGATACCGGCGACCGCCGTATTCGAGCTCCATCAGCGTGAGTCGTCCTAGGGCAAAACAGACCGCCCAAACGTAGACGGCGGCTGGCCGGGTGGCAAGGAAACCGGTGGCCGGAGCCGGTCGAAGCAGTCACCCTGCCGGCTTGGCCTCCGGGGCGAGCGCCACCGTCTCATGCTCGACGCTCTTGAGGCCCCGGCGGACCCACGCCCAGAAGATGATCGAGCCGGCGATGATCGTGAAATAGCTGATCACCAGACGCCAGAGGAGGGTGTACAGCGCGGTGATCGGCCGCGGCACGTAGATCGACATCACCGCCGCCGACAGCAGCTCCGCAATGCCGGATCCCCCCGGCGTCGGCGCGAAGAAGTACAGGAGGAAGGTGATCAGCGTCTGGAGGAGGAGCACATCGACGAAATTGGCTTCGATGCCGATGGCGCGGAGCGCTACGTAACCCGCCAGCAGCTTGTTCGCGTGCGAGGGCCCCGAGATGATGGTGGCCCAGAGCAAGGCGAGCCATCCGCGTGCGGTGTTGAACTTGGCCATGGCTTCATGCGCCTGGTCGATTCCCAGCTCGAGCTGCGTCAGCCGCCCCGCCACCCGGCTGCTCCGGCGGCCCACGAAGCCGATCGCCTTCCGGAGGACGAGGTGGAGGGCGCGGGGCCAGATGACCAGCACGATCAGCGCCCCGAAGAGGAGCACGAAGATGCCGAGGCTCGCCAGGAAGAGATCGTAGAGCGAGATCCCCAGCACCACGCCGTGCCGGCCCAGTGACTTCCCCGCTCCGAAAAAAATCGCGATCGGCCCGGCGATCCCGAAAAAAGCCACCGTCGCCACGAACGACATCAACACCAGGGTGAGCGCGATCGGCACCGGAATTCCGTAGCGCTTCATCGTGTAGATCGTCATCGGGGCATTGCCCGATTGCAGCGGCGTGAGGTAGGCGGCCCACGCTCCCATCCCGCCGGCGAGCACCAGTCCCTTGAAGGAGGGATTGGGATGAATGTGCCTGGCGAGCACCCAGAGGCGGAGGCCACCGCCGAGCCAGTCCATCGAGGCGAGCCCCAGACCGGCCAGCACCCAGCGCCACTCGATCCGCGGAATGGCGGCGAGGAGGGCGTCGATATCACTGCTGTAATAGAGGAGCGCCCCGAATGCGATGAGCGATCCGAGGGCAAAGATCTCAAATCCGCGGCGGAGGAGCTTCGGAGTCAGGATTCTGGCCATGCAATCCCTAAGCTAACTCCCGCACCCTTATTCTTCACGCGTGGCCGATCCCGTTCTCCGCATCGTCAACGCCCGCCAGCACAACCTCAAGGGCATCACAGTTGACCTTCCTCGCCGCCGCCTGGTGGTGGTGACCGGGCCGTCCGGCTCGGGTAAGAGCAGCCTGGCCTTCGATACCCTCTACGCCGAGGGGCAGCGGCGCTACATCGAGTCCCTCTCGACTTACGCAAAGCAGTTTCTCGACCGGATGCCCAAGCCGCTGGTGGACCGGCTGGAGGGGATCGCCCCGGCGGTTGCCATCGAGCAGCGGAATCCAACCGTGTCGAGTCGTTCCACCGTTGGAACGGCGACCGAAGTGTACGACTTTCTCCGCCTCCTGTGGGCGCGGGTGGGGATTCCATTCTGCCGGAAGTGCGGCAACCCGGTGGTGCGGGACTCTCCGGGCTCCGCCGCCCAGGCGGTGGCCGCCCTGGGGAGCTCTCCAGTCCAGGTCGCCTTTCCGGTGCCCGAGTCGGCGCGGGTGACCCATGCGGCGCTGGTGGAGAATCTCCGCGCGCTCGGGTTCCTCCGAATGGTGGCGGACGGGCGGGAGGTCCACCTGGAGGAGATTCCGGCGGGCGTGGATCTGACCGATGCGCGCGAGCTGCTCGTCGTAGTGGACCGCCAGCGCGCCGACACCGTGGACCGGGTCCGCGAAGCGATCGCGCTGGCGTTTGCCGAGGGAGAAGGGATCGCGGCCGTTCTCCACGGAATGGGCCGGCTCCGCTTCACGGAACACCTCGCCTGCAGCGCCTGTGACACACCGGCGGCCCAGCTCACCCCGCTGCTCTTTTCCTTCAATAATCCGCGGGGAGCCTGTGGCGGCTGCAACGGATTCGGCGCGGTGCTCGAGTACGACGAGTCGCTCGTCGTTCCCGATCCGAACCGGAGCCTGGTCGAGGGGGCGATCGATCCCTGGACCAAGCCGCGCTACGAGGCCCGGAGGAAGTTGCTCTACGATACGGCCCGCAAGCTGGGCGCCGACCCCGCGAAGCCGTGGAAATCGCTCAAGGCGCCGGTTCGGCGCGAGCTGCTCCACGACAAGGCGGGCAAGTATCTAGGAATTTTTCCGTTCCTGAAGGGACTCGAGGAAAAGCGCTACAAGCAGTACATCCGCGTCTTTCTCCGGCAATACCAGCTCGCCAAGACCTGTCCCGCCTGCCTCGGCAGCCGGCTCAACGAGCATGCCCTCGCGGTGCGGGTCGCCGACCGCACCATCGCCGAGGTGGCGACGCTGCCGCTCGGCGCGCTGGCGTCCTGGCTCAGGGAGCTCCCCCTCGAGGGCTCGGCGCGAGAGATCGCCGCGTCGATCCTGGACGAACTCCTGGCCCGGGTGGATTTCCTGCTCGACGTGGGGCTCGGCTACCTCACCCTCGACCGCCAGACGCGCACCCTGTCCGGGGGCGAGGCGCAGCGCATCGCCCTGGCCAATGCGCTGGGGGCCCGGCTGGTGGATGCGTTGTACGTGCTGGACGAACCCTCCATCGGGCTGCACCCCCGCGATACCGACCGGTTGCTTGCCCTGCTGCGCCGGCTCCGGGACGGCGGCAATTCGGTGCTGGTAGTGGAGCACGACCTGGAAATGATCCGGCAGGCGGACTTCATGCTGGAGCTGGGTGAGGGCAGCGGAGAGCTCGGCGGCCGCGTCGTCTACGCCGGACCGGTCGATCGCGCCGGAGATACGCTCACCGGCGACTACCTCACCGGAAAGAAACGCATCGGTGTGCCGAGCGCGCGCCGGCCGGCGGGGCCGCTCCGTCTCAAGGTGCGGGGCGCCCGGCTCCACAACCTGCGAGGCGTGGACGCCGATATCCCGCTCGGCACGCTCACGGCGGTGACCGGCGTCTCCGGAAGCGGGAAGAGCACGCTGGTGCACGACGTGCTTTACCGCCAGCTCGAAGCGCGGCTCCACGGCGAGCACTCGGCCAAATCACACCTGGGCGAGCCGGTGGGAGAGATCGATTCGCTCACGGGGTGGGAGCATCTGAAGGACGTGGTCCTGGTGGATCAGTCGCCGATCGGGCGCTCGCCGCGCTCGAACCCGGTGACCTACATCAAGGCGTTCGACGAGATCCGCGAGCTGTTCGCACAGCAGCCGCTGTCCCGGCAGCGCCGGTACACCCCCGCGACCTTCTCGTTCAATCTCGAAGGGGGACGCTGCCCCGAGTGCGAGGGGGCCGGGGCGGTCCTGGTGGAGATGGTTTTTCTGGCCGACGTCTTCGTCCCCTGTGAGACTTGCGGCGGGACCCGGTTCAAGCGCGACGTGCTCGATGTGAAGATCCAGGGAAAGTCGATTCACGACGTGCTGCAGTGGACGGTGGACGACGCGATCGCCCGGTTTCATCATCAGCCCAGGCTGGGCGCCGCGCTCTGGCAGCTCCAGCAGGTGGGTCTCGGCTATCTCCGCCTCGGCCAGCCGGCCACGACGCTCTCGGGAGGCGAGGCGCAGCGGCTCAAGATCGCGCGCGAGCTGGCCAAGGCGGGAAAGCGCGAAGGCCGGAAGCTCTATCTGCTCGACGAGCCGACCACCGGATTGCATCTCGACGACGTGCGGGTGCTGATCCAGGTGCTGGATCGCCTGGTGGACGCCGGGCACACGGTGCTGGTCATCGAGCATCACACCGATGTGATCAAGCGGGCCGACTGGGTGATCGATCTGGGCCCGGAGGCGGGGGAGGAAGGCGGCAGGGTCGTGGTTCAGGGGACACCGGAAGCCGTCGCGAAGTGCGCGGCGTCGCACACCGGCCGGTATCTAACGAGGGAGCTAGGGAGCTAGGGAGCCAGGCTGTCACCGCCGCCGCTTCGCTGCGCTCAGCGTGACAATGCCGCGGCCTCACCTTTGATCGCTTTCCACGCCTGGCGCACATGCGCCTCCGTCGTGGTCAAATGCCCCAGTGCCACCCGGAGCACATACCGCCCGTTGAGTCGGGTGCCGGTGATGAAGATCCGCCCGGTCGCGTTGACCCGGTCCTGCAGCGCCAGGTTCAACCGATCGAGTTCCGCCTCCCCATTTTCCCCCTTCGCCTTTCCCCGGTACCGGAACACTACCAGTCCCAGCGTCGCCGGCGCGACCATCTCGAATTGCGGATCGTCGCCCACCCACCCCGCCAAGAGCTGCCCGAGGCGAATGTGCTCCCGGATCATCGCCTGGAGTCCCTCGACACCGTAGGTCCGGATCACGAACCAGAGCTTGAGGGCGCGGAACCGCCGGCCGAGCTGAATGCCCCAGTCACGATAGTTGACCACCGTGTCGTCATGCGCCGTCTTCAAGATCTCGGCGCTCGCGCCGAACGAGCGAAGCAGCGCGGCGCGGTCCCGGACGAAGTAGGCGGAGCAGTCGAAGTTGACCAGCAGCCACTTGTGCGGATTCATCACCACGCTGTCGGCGTGCTCCACCCCATCGAAGATCCAGCGCATTTCGGGCACGATCGCCGCCGACCCGGCCCATGCGGCATCGACATGCAGCCAGAGCTGCTCCCTCCGTGAGATGTCGGCGATTGCCGGCACCGGATCGATGGCGGTGGAGCCGGTCGTCCCCACGGTGGCCACCACCGCCGCGGGAATGAGACCCGCCGCCCGGTCCGCCCGCACCGCGATGCCCAGCGCATCCGGGAGCATCGCGTTTTCGGGACCGGTCTCGACCATGCGAATGTGCTCCGGCCTGATCCCTGCCAGGCGCATCCCCTTCGGCACCGAGTGATTGGCTTCGAGAGTCGTGTACGTGGTCAACCGATCGAGCACTCCCGCCCTTCCGCCTTCCCGCCCTACCGCCCGATCTCTCGCCGTAATCATCGCCACCAGCGTCGACGTCGACGCCGTGTCCTGAATTACCCCGGTGAATACCTCCGGAAGTCCGAGCATCTGCCGCAGCCACTCCATGGTGACCTGCTCCAGCTCGGTTGCCGCCGGGCTGGTGTTCCACGACATGCACTGCGCGCCGATGGCCGCCGTGAGCATCTCGGCAAGGATCGACGGAGGACTGTTGTTCGCGGGGAAGTACGCGAAAAATCCGGGGTGCCCCCAATGGGTCAGTCCCGGCACGATCACCCGCTCGAAGTCCGCCATGATCCGCTCGAACGGCTCGGCAGCGGCCGGCGGCGAGTGGGGAAGCGCCGATCGCACCGCGCCCGGCGGTGCCGCGGGCTGCACCGGCTTGCTGCCCACCTGACTCAGATAATCGGCCATCCAGTCGACGATTTCGTGCGCCTGGCGGCGAAACAGCTCCGGATCCAGCCGGGGCGGCTCAGTCGGCATCGAGGAACTCCCGAAGTGAGCGGTCATGCAGCAGTGCGTCCCGGTCGCCCAGAGCGATCGTCGCTTCGATGAGGTCGGGGCGGGTGTATTCCCAGCGGGAAATCGGGACCGGCTCGCTGGGACAGAGATACCACCGGTTTCCCTTGTGCCCCACCGACGCCTCCGGATACGGGCGGGTCAGCAGCACGAGGTGACGCCGGACTCCCGGCGCCTGCTCCGCGACGAACGCCGGCGCATTGTCCACCAGCCCGCCGTCGAGAAGCGCCTTCCCGCCGTGGCGCCCGACCGGCGTGAACGGCGGCGTGGCCGAGGACGCGAGCACCAGATCGACGACTTCCTCCGGATCCCTGCAATCACGAAGGTCGTAAACTTTCGGCCTGAACCCGAGCCGCCGTGCGGAAGACGGGTGCAGGCGGCCATACCGCATCTGCCGCTCCAGCGAATAGGCCGACATGCCGACCACCACCGAGACCGCGACGGGGAGCCATCTTGGCGGCAGTGCGGTCAGCACGAACACCGGAAACGGCAGGGAGCGGAGACGCTCGAAGCCGCCCTCCCTGAGGGCAAAGCGCAGCGTGTCGCGATAGATCGGGGTATGCGGCGTGGGCCGCTCGCCGGAGAGCAGCCGGCGCCAGCGGACGTTTCGCGTCACTCCCGCACGCCGGCCCAGCCAATACGCGGTCGTCTCCCGCTCGCGACCGGTAAAGAGGCTCACCGCCATGCTCGACCCCGCACTCACGGTCGAGATCGCCGCAATGCGGGGCTCCAGGAGCGGCCACCACCGGCGCAGCAGTCCGATCTGCACCAGTGCGCGGTTGCCGCCCCCGGCGAGCGTCAGCGCAAGGTCACGAGCCATCGCGTTAGAATTCCTCCATGTCCAACCCGATTCCCTGCCTCTGGCCCGAACGCGGCACCGCCCCGATCGACTGGACCGCCGTCTGTGCCGAGCTTTCTTCGAGAGACCGCGCCCTTGGCGCCGTCATCGAGCGGGTGGGTGGCTCGGGGTTTCCTCCCCACGCCGGCGCATCGTCGTTCGAAGCGCTGGCGCACAGCATCGTGTACCAGCAGCTCTCCGGCAAGGCGGCCGCGACGATCTTCGGGAGGTTTCGCGCGCTGTATCCGGAGAAGGCCTTCCCCGCCCCGTCCCGGGTGCTGGCAACCCCGCACGACCTGATGCGACGCGCCGGGCTCTCCGAAGCGAAGGCGAAAGCCATCCGCGACCTGGCCCACCATGCGGAACGGGGCGTGGTGCTCCCGGTCGCGACCCTCCGGCGGATGGCACCCGACGACGTGGTCGAGCGGCTGACCGTGGTGCGTGGAGTGGGGCGCTGGACGGTCGAGATGCTGCTGCTCTTTCGCGTCGGGCATCCGGACGTGCTCCCGGCGCACGACCTCGGCATCCGCAAGGGACTCGCCCGCATCATGCGGCGCCGGGAGCTGCCCGAGCCCGATGCCGTCATCCGGCGGGGGGAGCGCTGGCGGCCCTGGCGCTCGGTGGCGAGCTGGTATCTCTGGCGCGCAGCAGAGTTGCCGCGGTCCCGATCGCGCTCCCGCTCCCGGTGACCGCAACCATGTCGCCGGCTTCGAGTCGCGTGGCGGCCGTCGGCAGCGGCTGCCGCTGACCGTTTCGGGTCAGCGCGACGACCGTGGCCCCGGTGCGGCCGCGAAGATTGAGATCGCCCAGCGTCACCCCCGCCGCCTCGCTTCCCGCCTGCACCTCGAGCGGCACGATCGTGCCCATCCCCGGCAGGAGCTCCCGCACCACTTCGAACGTTCCGGTCTCCCCGCTATGCGCCTGTTTGGCGAGGACGTGCACCACGAGCTCCGCGCCGGCCCGGGTGTGCTTGTCGAGATCGGCCGCGGTGCGCCAGAAGCCGACACCGAGGATGACCAGATACGCGGCGATCACGCCGAGGACCCCGAACGGCGGCACAAAGGGGAGTGTGAGCAGGGTCATCGGCGCGGCGATCGCGATGACCATGCCGATCCGGAGCGTGGCGATGAGCGCCCGTCTCGGCGCGTAGCCCTGGTCCACTCCCTTGGCCGGTCGCGGCAGCGCCGATTCCGCCATGAGCACGGAAAGTTTTCGCATGGCGCGCACCAATCCGATGGCAAACGGGAGCGCGAGCAAGGCCCCCGCGCTCAGGAGCATGAGCCGCATTCCGGGTTTGGCGGCCGCCTCGGTGCCAAGCAGGTCCGGCATGCGCCGGTACACGACCGAGGTGCCGATGATCGCCGCGGTGACGCACCCGGCGTCCAGCAGCAGGAAATTCCGGAGCCGGCGGCGTTGCATCGTGGTCGGCGAAGCGGTTTTCGGTTTGCCCAGGAGATCGACCCAGGAGCCGTACAGCATCGCGACGGTCTGCACCGGGTGCGGCAGATGGCGATCGATCCACGACGCGACCTGGTCGGCGTGACGGGAAAAGTGCGGCGTCGTGAATGCGGTGATCGTCGCGACGGCGACCGCGACCGCGAAGAGCTCCCTGGTACCGCCGGCCTGCATGGCGCCCAGTCCCGCGATCACGAAGGAGAACTCTCCGATCTGGGCCAGGCTCATTCCCGCCCGCACCGCGTCGCGAGTGCCGTAGCCGGCCAGGAACACCCCGCCCGCCACTCCGACGGTTTTTCCGAGCAGGACCACCAGGGTCAACGCCAGGACGGCGGGCCATGCGACGAGCATGATCCCGGGTTCGAAGAGCATCCCGACCGCCACGAAGAAGATCGCGGCAAAGAGGTCGCGAACCGGCCGGATGTTCTCTTCGATGATGCGGTGCTTCCCCGACTCGGCGACCAGCGTACCCGCGATGAACCCGCCCAGCGCCACCGAATACCCCGCGGCGACGCTCAGAACGGCCAGTCCGAAGCAGATGCCGAGCGCGGCGACCAGCGTCGTTTCGGCGCGACGAAAGGTGAGCGCGGCATTGATCGCGCGCGGAATCACCAGCATGCCGCCGACCATGAGCAGGAGGAGAAAGAGGCCGAGCCGTCCGAGCGTCGCGGCGAGCATCGGACCGGAGAGGGCGTCGCCCCCCGCGATCGTGGTCAGGATGGCGATCAGCAGGATCGCGGCGAGGTCTTCCATCACCAGCACGCCGAAGACGATATCCCGGAGCCCACGGTCGGCGCGGCTGTCCTCCAGCGAGCGGGAGACGACCATGGTGCTGGAGATGGCGACGATGCCGGCGGCGAGAAGGCTCTGCAGGAGATCCCAGCCGAGCAGGCGCGCGACGCCATACCCCAGCAGCAGCATCGCGCCGACTTCGACCAGGGCCGCGAGAGCGACCCTCGGCCCCAGCCGCGCGATCTTCCGGAGCCGGAACTCGAGGCCGATGGAGAACATCAGCAGGACGACGCCAAGCTCCGCGAGGGTCCGAATGGATTCGGGATCTTTCACCATCGGCCAGGGGGCCAGCGGACCCACCAGGATCCCGGCCACGATGTATCCGACGATCACCGGCATCCGGAACCGCTGGAACACCACGGTCGCGAGCGCCGCGGTGCCCAGGATCAACGCCAGATCACGAAGGAAGAAATGCGCCGATGCCGATTCCATTGACAGATTGTAACGCCCTGATGCTTAGCCTCCCACCCCTGGAGAATCACCGCGTGTTTGGCTCTATTTCGTGGAACGGGAGCAACTCGATGAAACGGATTTTGCTGGTGGACGACGATGACCTCAGCCGGGGCGCGGTACACAAGATGCTCGAGCGCTCGGGCTATGCCGTGTTCAGCACCGGGACCGGCCAGGAAGCCCTGGCCCACTACCGCAAGGAGACGCCGGATCTGGTGATCACCGATCTCATCATGCCCGACGTGGACGGCCTGGAGATCATCCAGGAGCTCAGACGCGGCAATCCGACGGTGCGCATCCTCGCGATCTCCGGCGGCGGCCGGGTGGATGCGGAGGAGTACCTGTCGGTGGCGCGCAAGTTCGGCGCGGCGGAGGTGTTGTCGAAGCCGTTTACCGGTCAGGAGCTGAAGCAGGCCGTGGAGGCGGCGCTGGGAGGCTGAGAAGTCAGGAGTCAGGAGTCAGGAGTCAGTGGTTAGCGGTTAGCGCCAAACTGCATTGCCCGCGTTCGCGCTGGGCGCTATTTTGCCGTCCGCAGGAAGCTTCTTCCCGAGTAGCTCAGTTGGTAGAGCAGGTGACTGTTAATCACCGGGTCGGGGGTTCGAGTCCCTCCTCGGGAGTTCCCTTCGAAAGGAATCAGGAGTCAGGAGTCTGAGGTCAGAGCCTGACCCCTCCTGAATCCAGAATCCTGATTCCTGACTCCTCAATTGATTTCATTGCGCCGCGCCCTGCCTATCTGGACCCGCATCGCCCTGGCCAGCTTCGGCGGCCCTGCGGGTCAGATCGCGGTCATGCACCGCGTCCTGGTCGACGAGGAGCGCTGGATCAGCGAGGAGCGCTTCCTGCACGCGCTCCGCTTCTGCACCCTCCTCCCCGGACCCGAAGCGCAGCAGCTCGCCACCTACGTCGGCTGGCTCATGCACGGCACCGCGGGCGCGCTGCTCGCCGGGCTGCTCTTCGTGCTCCCTGGATTCGTCGCGATCCTCGTCTTGAGCATCGTCTATGTCAACGCCGGACACCTCGCTCCGGTCACCGGCCTCTTCTTCGGTCTCAAAGCCGCGATTCTGGCGATCGTGGTGGACGCGGTCATCCGGATCGGACGGCGCGCGCTCGGGCGTCCCGCGCTCGTGGCGATCGCGGCGGCGGCGTTCGTGGCGATCTTCGCCTTTCGAATTCCGTTTCCATGGATCGTGGCGGGAGCGGCGCTGCTCGGACTGGGACTGACAGAGCGAGCAGCGAAGCCACTCCCTGACGACGGCGCTCCGCCTCCACGCCCATCTCCGCGCACGACAGCCATCGTCGTAACCCGCTGGCTCGTGATCTGGTGGCTCCCCATCGGCCTGCTCGCGCTGCTCCTCGGCGCGGGCCATATCCTGGTGACGCTGGGTGTCTTCTTCAGCCAGACCGCGGTGGTGACATTCGGAGGCGCATACGCCGTGCTCGCGTATGTCGCGCAGCGCGCCGTCGACGATTTCGGATGGCTTCGCCCCGGCGAAATGGTGGACGGCCTGGCGATGGCGGAAACCACGCCGGGCCCGCTCATCATGGTGCTCCAATTCGTCGGCTTTCTCGCGGCCGCGCGGTTCAGTCCCGGCGGGAGTCCCATCGCCCTTGGCATCGCGGGATCGCTGGTGACGGTCTGGGCGACGTTCGCCCCCAGTTTTCTATTCGTGCTGGCCGGAGCGCCCTACGCCGAGTGGCTCCGCGGCCGCCGCCGGCTCGACGCCGCGCTGCGCGGAATCACGGCGGCGGTGGTCGGCGTGATCCTCAATCTCGCCGTCTGGTTCTCCATCCACGTCCTTTTCGGCGAGACGTCCATTTGGAGCACCGGTCCCATCCACCTCGAGTTGCCCAGGCTCTCCACTCTCGACCCGGCCGCGCTGG
>Ga0184615_10001237_pt1 | contig 13964 bp, 14 predicted proteins | sample PLM4_65_coex_FD_133134 | JGI IMG/M metagenome (GOLD analysis project Ga0184615, IMG submission 133134) | Groundwater sediment microbial communities from an aquifer in East River, Colorado, USA - PLM4_65_coex | ecosystem: Environmental > Terrestrial > Soil > Riparian zone | place: USA: East... | reverse complement strand
CTCGACGAAGTCCTCGACACCGTCCGGCGTCGCCACGACCAGGTTCGGGCGGAAGCGGCGCACGTCCACGCGCGAGCCGGGCGCGAGCCGTTGCAGACGGCGCAGCGTGGCGTCGGTCAGGAGCAGGAGCGGGAACGCATCGAAGTAGGTGCCGGGCGGGGATTCGAACTCGAAGATCTCGCGCGAAAAGCCCGAGAAATCCGGCAGCGGCTCGTCCGGCGTGCGGCCGAAGATCGCGCGCATCTCCTGATCCACGTCCGCGTGCGTCGGCGCGCCGCGCCGGTAGTGGTCCAGGCGCTCGGGGGGGAGCAGCGGCCAGAGCGTGACCTTCTGGCCGAGCGCGCCGCTGACACGCTCCCCGGCATTGGCGTCCGACGCGCGCAGCCGCGCGCCATCGGGCAACGTGATCTCGGGCGCGGGCGCCGGACCGAGCGCCGGCTCCTCGAGGTAGCGCGCGGCACAGCGCATGAGCGCGCCGATCTTCTTGGCGCCGCGGATGCCGCCGCGCTCCTCGTCGCGCACTGCCCATGCGCGGTCGCCTGGAATCCCGTTCACGCCGAGCTCGGCGCGCTCGATGCGCTCGCCCATCATCGACTTCACCGGGTGACGCCAGACCTGGTCGATCCTGCCGACGATCACTTCGCGAATTTCCTCCAGGTCTCGGGTCGCGCCTCGAGTCCGCGCACGAGCAGGGACTGCGACGAGTGACCGACCGGCCCTCGTGAATCGAGCAGACGCGCGAAGGCGGTGCCGGCGCCGTGCGAATCGTACGCTGCGCGCGCGTCCAGGCAGAGCCACTCGCCTTCGGGCATGCGGTGCAGGTTCAGCGTCGTGTCGGGATTGATCGCGACGAACGGGACCACCATGCGCAGCCACGCGGTCGGTGACTCGAAGCCGGGAACCGGTCGCAGCTCGAGCGCGTGATGGAGCGCGTGCTCCGGATCGGCGCCGCCCCCGTCGCTCCAGCCGAAGCTCGCCGCGCGCTCGGGCAGCGGCGGTGGCTCGGCGTCGTACTCGCCGGACGCCGCTGCTGAGATCGCGACGTCGTTGATGCGGAAGCGCAGCGCGCTCGCGCGCGCACAGAGCTCGTCGCCCGCGAAGAGCTCCGCCTCGATCACCTCGACGCTGCTGCCCCGGCGCACGAGCCGAGTGCGCGTCCGCACTGGCGACATCGGGGCCGCGCGCAACAGGTCTACGGTGAGCCGCGTGACCTGGACGGGTCGCTCGGCGGGCAGGTTCTCGACGGCGCGGGCGAGCAGGCCGAGCATCGGCGAGCCGTGCTGGGTGTCCGGATACCACGGTCCGCGCGCGAGCCCGGTCGGCGCGAACGCGTCGCCGTCGGCGTGGAAGATGGCTTCGGGGAGCGGCACGGCTGGCGAGCGTAGCATGCGGATATACTGCGCGAGGCCGAGCACGAGCCGGCCGAGGAGACATCATGGAGATCCGCACCAGCCGCGAGAACGTGACCACACCCGACGGCGCGATGCCGGTCTATGTCGCCGAGCCCAGCGCGGCGGGCCGACGCTCCGCGGTGATCGTGATCATGGAGGCGTTCGGCCTGAACGCGCACATCGAGGACGTCACGCGCCGGATCGCGGCCGAGGGCTACGTCGCCCTCGCGCCCGACATCTACTGGCGGAGCCTGCCCGAGAACAAGGTCGGCTATGACGAGCTGCCCAAAGCGATCGGGCTGATGCAGAAGGTGAACGACGCGAAGGTCGTGCAGGACCTGGGCGCCGCGCTCGACGCGCTCGCGGTGCGCCCGAACGTGAACGCCGCGAAGGTGGGAGTGACGGGCTTCTGCATGGGCGGCCGGCTCGCGTTCCTGCTCGCGGCGGAGCAGCCCGAGCGCGTCGCGGCCGCGGCGCCGTTCTACGGCGGCGGGATCGCCGCGCTCCTGCCCAAGGCCGATAAGATCCGCGCGCCGCTCTATCTCTTCTTCGCCGAGAAGGATTTGTTCATCCCGCAGGACCAGGTGAAGGCGATCGACGCCAAGCTGAAGGAGCTCGGCAAGGCGTATTCGCTCAAGACCTACACCGGCGCGGATCACGGCTTCTTCTGCAACGATCGCGAGTCCTACAACGCGAGCGCGGCGGCGGACGCGTGGATGGAGCTGCTGGCCTTCTTCCGCAAGCATCTTGGCGGCTAGTCTGACCGCCACGCGCTTCACCGAGCTCGTCGGCTGTCGGCTGCCGATCCAGCTCGCGGGCATGGGCGGCGTGGCAACCCCGGAGCTCGCCGCCGCCGTCGCGAACGCGGGTGGGCTGGGCATGCTCGGCGTGCCGCTGCTGGCGGCATCGGTCGTCGAGGCGCTGCTCGATCGGGCCGAGTCACTCACCCGCTCTCCGCTCGGACTGACGTTCCTGATGCCGTTTCTCGACCGCGCGGCGCTCGCGGTCGCAGCTTCGCGCGCGCGCGTGGTCGAGCTCTTCTTCGGCGACCCCGACGCGGCCGTCGTCGATCTCGTCCACCGCGGGGGCGCGCTCGCGAGTTGGCAGGTCGGGTCGTGCGACGAGGCGATCGCGGCCGAGCGCGCGGGCTGCGATCTGATCGTGGCGCAGGGCGTGGCCGCGGGCGGACACGTGCGCGGCACGCTCGGCCTCTCGCCGCTGCTCGCGCAGGTGCTCGACGCGGTGCGCGTGCCGGTACTCGCGGCGGGCGGCATCGCGACCGCGCGCGACGTCGCGGCCGCGCTCGCGGCGGGCGCGGCGGGCGTGCGTGTCGGCACGCGCTTCGTCGCTGCGGGCGAGGCCGACACGCATCCGGTCTACTGCGCCGCGCTCGTCGCCGCGCGCGCCGGAGACACCGTGCTCACCACGGCGTACTCCGTCGGTTGGCCCGGCGCGCCGCACCGCGTGCTGCGTTCGGCGCTTGCGGCCGCCGAGGCGCTCACAGATGCGCTCGCGGGCGAGACCGTGATCGGAGAAACCAGGTCGCCCGTGCCGCGCTTCGGCGTGTATCCGCCGAGTCGCCAGGCGACCGGCCGGATCGACGCCATGGCGCTCTACGCGGGCGAGTCGGTCGGCGCGGTCACGCGCGTGCAGCCGGCGGCGGAGATCGTGCGCGAGCTCATGTTGCAAGGCTTTGCATCGCCGTGAGACCGGACCGTGGGTAGACTGGCCGGGATGCAACCCGGAGGCACGCCCGATGAGCCCGAAAGCGAAGACCCTGCGCACGCATGTCGACGAGGGCGTCTTCGTGATCACGCTCTCGCGCGCGGCCGAGTACAACACGATCACCCCCGAGCTGCGCGACGAGCTGGCCGCGGCGATCGACGCCGGCGATGCCGCGCCCGAGGCGCATGTGATGCTTCTGCGGGCCGAGGGCCCGGCCTTCTGCGCCGGTTACGGGCTCGACTGGTCGACAGCGAGAAGCGGCCTGGAGGATCCGGCGACACGGAAACGTGTCTGGGACTCCGTCGCCGATCTGCGCATGATGGGCCGATTCGTCGAGACCTACATGAAGCTCTGGTACGCGAAGAAGCCGACGATCGCGGCCGTGCAGGGCTGGTGCGTCGGCGGTGGCACCGACATGGTGCTCTGCGCGGATCTGATCGTGGCCGGCGAGGGCGCGCGTTTCGGCTACCCGCCGTCACGCGTCTGGGGCACACCGACGACCGCGATGTGGGTCTACCGGATGGGCCTCGAGCAGGCCAAGCGCTACATGCTGACGGGCGACGAGATCCCGGCGCGCAAGGCCGCGGAGATCGGGCTGATCCTCGAAGCGGTTCCCGACGCGGAGCTGTCGCCCCACGCGCTCGCGCTCGCCAAGCGCATGGCGCGCGTGCCCACGAATCAGCTCACGATGCTGAAGCTCCTGTGCAACCAGACCGCCGAGAACATGGGCCTGGCCTCGAGCCGCATGCTCGGCACGCTCTTCGACGGGATCGCACGCCACACGCAGGAAGGGCTCGACTTCGTCGCGAACGCCCAGGCCCAGGGCTTCCGCCAGGCCGTGCGCGACCGCGACGATCCGTTCGGCGACTACGGCAGCCGTCCGAAGGCGGGCCGCACGACGAACGGAAAGGGCAAGCGCATGCGCAAGTAGCGCGCCTTGATCCGCGCGCGGCGGTTGCGCAGGATGTGCGCCCATGCGATGCCTCAAAGCCCGTCTCGCCGCGGTCTGCTGCTGCTTCCTGATCCCCGCGCTCGCGCGCGCCGCGGACGACGCGCTGCCGGCCGCCGACGGGATCTCGGGCCGCGAGATCTACCAGCGCGTGCTCGACAACAAGCTCGACACCTCGTACATGGAGCACCGGATCGTCTCGACCGATCCCGGCGGCAGCATTCAGAACCTCTACTTCTGGTCGCGCTTCAAGGATCTGCGCACACCGGATGCCGCGCCCGCGGGCGCCGTCATCTCGAAGACCGTGATGAAGTTCACCGCGCCCTACGACAAGCAGGACACCGCGTACCTGTTCATCGAGCGGAAAGGCGAAGAGGACGAGGGCTTCCACTACTCGCGCAAGCGCACGCGCGTGACGCGGATCAGTCCCGCGAAGGAATCGATCTTCGGCAGCGACTTCAGCCTGGACGACCTGGCGGTGGTCCGCCACATCGACGACGCGACCTACGAGCGGCTGCCGGACGAAGCGCTCCAGGGACAGACCGTCTGGGTGATCGCCGTGAACCACAAGCCGGAGACGGATCCGACGTACAAGCGGAGCCTGCTCTACGTGGACAAAGCGCGCAACGTCCCGCTGCGCACGCGCCACTGGGACGACGCGGACGTGGAGGTGAAGCAGCTCGACATCCCGCGCGAGCGCCTCGAGCAATTCGCCGGCGTCTGGATCCCGATGGAGGCCACGATGCACGACCTCTCCGAGAAGACGCAATCGGTGCTCCATGTCGATCGCGTCGTGGCGAATCCCGTTCTCGACGACACGATCTTCTCGCCGCAGAAGCTGCCGAACCTGGAGAAGGCCGCGTCAGGCGCGGGCGCGGACGAGCAGGGCCGGTAGCATGATCAGGTCGGCCGACAGGCAGATCACCATCGTCAGCGCGGAGAGATAGCCGAACTCCACGATCGTCGCGAAGCCCGAGACGGTGATCGTGAGGAAGCCCGCGATCAGCATCAGCGCCGAGATCACCATCGGCCGGCCCACGCGGCGCATGCTCTGTAGCACCGCGTCCTCGGGCGAGGCGCCGCGCTCGCGCAGCCGCCGGTAGGTCACGAGCATGTGCACCGTGTCGTCGACGGCCACCCCGAGCACCACGCAGCCGATCATGCTGGTCGGGAGCGAGAGCGGCGCGATGCCGAGCCCGAGCATGCCGAAGAACAGGATCACCGGCGTCACGTTCGGGATCATCACCAGCATGCCGACGCGCAGCGAGCGAAAGACCCAGTAGACGAGCAGAAAGACGGTCGCGCTCGCGAGCCCGATGCTCGACACCTGGTTCCCCGCGAGCGCGTCGGCGCTGCGGTTCAGCACCACCGCGTTGCCGGTCACCTCGACGCGCAGGTCGGGCTCGAGATCGAGGCGCGAAACGACCGACTCGATCCGACCGACGAGCGTCCGCACCGCGCGCGAGCCGAGCTCGCCCGTGCGCACGAGCACGTTCGCCGCGCTGTGGTTCGAGTTGGCGAAGCGGCGCATCTCCGGCTTCGGAACCATGAACACGAGATCGCTGACCTCCTCGCGCGAGTCGGGAATGCGCTCCTGCGCGGGATCGCCGCGCTCGAGCGCGCGGTTCAGGAGCCTTAGCGGGTCCACCATCGAGATCGTCGCCGACACGCCGGGAAGCGCCTCGAGCTCGCGCTGCAGGGCTTCGATCCGGCGCAGATTCGCGGGCTCGCGGAAGGTGCCCTCGTCGCGGCCGACGAGCGTGACGTAGAGCGGCACCGGCCCGATCAGCCGCTCGTTCACCGCGGCGAAGTCGCGACGCACGCGCGAGCCCTCCGCGAAGTACGTCAGGTAGTCGGTGTCGACGACGATGCCCGGCAGCGCGGCGAGCGCGCAGGCGGTGAGCAGCGTCCAGGCGATCAGCACCGGCTTCGCGCGCGCGGAGCAAACGCCGGCCAGCCCGACGAGCGCATCGTCGAGCCAGCGCCCGAACGCTGCACCCGCGCGTGTCGTCGCGCGCTGGCCGCTGCGGTGGGGCAGGAGCGCGAGCGCGGCCGGAATGCCGGCGAGCGAGATCAGCGTCAGCATCGAGCAGCCGAAGAACGCGAACAGGCCGAGCTCCTCGATGCCCGGAATGCCGCCCGGGACGAGCGCCGCGAAGCCGACCGTGGTCGTGACGCCCGAGAGGAGCTCGGGCAGGAAGACGTCCTTCAGCGTAGCCAGCGCCGCGTCGCGCGCGTTGTCCACGTGCTCGCGCTCCTCTTCCCAGCGCGCCACGATGTGCACGCCGTAGAGCCCGCCGAGCGAGATCAGGATCGGCGCGAGCACGATCGTGAGCAGGTTGATCGGCGTGCCGGTGAGCGCGAGCAGCCCGAAGGTCCAGAGCACCGACGTGAGACAGCCGAGCAGCGGCAGCAGCACGCCGCGCGCGGAGCCGGTGGTGACGAAGACCACGAGCGCGGCGACCGCCACCGCGAGCGGGATCAGGCGCGTGAGGTCCTCGGCCATGATCACGGCCGTGCGCGACTTGACGTGCGGCCGGCCGGCGAAGCGGAACTCGCGCCCGGGCGCGGCCTCGGCCTGCGCGATCGCTCGGATCGCGTCATCGAGGCCGAGGTCGACGAACGCGCGGTCGCCGATCTCGTGGAACGAGAGGTTGATCGCGGCCGCGGAGCCGTCGCGCGACACGACGAGCTTGGGGTAGATCGGATCCGCCAGCGCGCGCCGCCGCAGCTCGGCGAGCGCCGCGGGATCGCTCGGCACTTCGTCGATGAAGCGCGAGACGTCGAGCCAGTCTTTCGCCGCATCCCAGCGGTACGTGGGAATGTCGACCAGGCTCTCCGCGCGCCGCACCCCCGGCAGCTTCAGCACCGCGTGGCTGATGCGCCGCAGCGCCGCCAGGTTCTCGTGCGTGAACACGTCGTCCGTGAGCATCGCGATCACGTAGATGTCGTCGTTGCCGAAGGTGCGGGTCGCCTCCGCATACACCTCGCGCGCCGGGTCGCCGCGCAGCATCAGCGGCTCCTCCGACGCGTCCAGGCGCACGCGCACCGAGAGCGTACGCACGTCCACGAGCGCGAGCGCGGCGGCGAGCGAGATGGCCCCGAGTCCGCCGAGCACGAGGCCGGCGTGATCCACGACCCACTCCGGCCGGACGCGCACGATCGCGAGCGCCAGATAGGCGAACGCGACGCCGGCGGCGACCAGTGCGAGCGGGGAGAGCAGCGTTGCGGTGGAGTCCATGCGTAGCGGCGCGCGTACGCTAGCAGACGCGCGCGCGTGTTACGGTGCAGCGGCAGAGCTCGGAGGACGTCGATGGGCAACGTGCGCTACGAGATCGATGGCCCGGTCGCGATCGTGACGATCGATCGCCCGAAGGTGCGCAACTGCGTCGACGGCCCGACGGCCGCCGAGCTCGCCGCGGCGTTCCGCCGCTTCGACGCCGACGCGTCGCTCGCCGCCGCGGTGCTCACCGGCGCGGGCGGCACCTTCTGCGCGGGCGCGGATCTGAAGGGCGTCTCCGAGGGGCGCGGAAATCGCGTGAGCGAGGAAGGCGACGGCCCGATGGGTCCATCGCGCATGCTGCTCGGCAAGCCCGTGATCGCCGCGGTCGAGGGCTTCGCGGTCGCCGGGGGCATCGAGCTCGCCGCCTGGTGCGACCTGCGCGTCGCGGCGCGCGACGCGGTCTTCGGCGTGTACTGCCGCCGCTGGGGGGTGCCGCTGATCGACGGCGGCACGATCCGGCTCACGCGCCTGCTCGGCCACTCGCATGCGCTCGACCTGATCCTGACCGGCCGCGGTGTCTCCGGCGAGGAGGCGCGCATGATGGGTCTCGCGAACCGGCTGGTCGAGCCCGGCCAGGCGCTGCCCGAGGCGATCGCGCTCGCCAAGCAGCTCGCCGCGTTTCCGCAGCGCTGCCTGCGCAGCGATCGGCTCTCTTCCTACCGGCAGTGGGAGCTTCCGCTCGTGGACGCGCTGCGCATGGAGACGCGGCTCGGCCGCGAGGTGATCGCATCCGGCGAGACGCTCGAGGGCGCGACGCGGTTCGCAAAGGGGGCAGGCCGTCACGGCGCGTTCGAGGGCTGAGGCGAGGCGCAACACCGGCGCGCGTGCAGCGCGCGCTCGTGCGGCCCGCGCGCCGGTACGGGATTTGCTGGGGTAGAATCGCGGGACGGTTTGTTCGGAGGTGCCATGGCGATCCGGTTCCCGTCGGTCGAGTTCTTTCAGGCGCTGCAGCAGCGCACCAAGGACGAGAAGGCCCGCTTCGAGAAGCTCGGCTACTGCGACACCACCTTCGGGGTGCGCATCGGCAAGGACCTTTTCACGATCGCCTTCGAGGTCTACGAGTGCGTGCACGTGCACGAGGGCGGAGACCCCGAACGGCTCGACTTCGTGCTGACCGGGCCGCCCGCGGTCTGGAACGAGATGATCGCGGCGATCGTCAAGGGCAAGGGCGCCGACGGATTGCACACGCTGAACACGCTCTCGCACGTCGGCGACGTGCTGCGGGTCGAGTCCGTCGACGCGGAGGGAAACGACAAGTTCTACCGCTACATGGCCTCGCTTCAGGAATTCTTCGATCAGGCGCAGCACCTCGACGTGAAGCTCTCGTAGGGGGACCCGATGTCGTACATCGCACCGAAGGACTACAGCCAGGATCCCGAGATCGTCGCGAAGATCATGCGCACCATCTCGGGTCAGCTCGACCTGTCCTGGATGAAGAAGATCGGCGAGCGCGCGTCGTTCCGACCCAGCCAGCCGGCGCGCGGCCTCACGCTCGACGACATCAATCACGGCGCGTACTCGCCCGACCGCCTGCCGGAGGTCGTGCGACAGAACTTCTCGATGGCCCCGCGCGGGGCGATCCTGCCCGAGGGGCTGCCGTCGCTCGGCTATCGCCTGAACCGCAAGAGCGATGTCTGGGCCGACGTCGCGCCGCAGCTCTTCGAAGAGGGCAAGTCGCGGCGCTGGGCGCCGGCGCACGACGTTCCGTGGACCGCACTCGCCGAGCCCGGCCACTCCGAAGAGGTCGCGCACGCACTCCGACAGCTCAGCACGAACCTGATCTCGATCGGGCTCGTCGCGTGCGACACCGCCGCGCTCTGGGAGTGGCGGACGAACCAGGAGTTCCACGAGATCAAGTATCTGATGTGCGTGCAGATGTACGACGCCGCGCGCATCGCTGAGGCGTTCCGCAAGCGCTCGCTCGCGGGCGATGGTCAGCTCGGCGTCGACTGTCCGGAGCTCGGCGACTTCCTGAAGGCGATCTTCGCCTCCGACACGTACCCGGAAGCCTCCGCGTCGATGAATCTGCTCTTGTTCTCGTGGGTGCAGGCGCTCAGCCGGCACCTCGAGTTCACGGCGACGAACGCGGCCGATGCGTTCCTCGGCACGCGGCTCGCGCAGGACGCGACGCGCTTCATCGCCTACGGCGTGGATCACATCCGCAACCTGCTGCACGCGCGGCCGGTCGAGGCCCAGCGCCTCGACGATCACCTCGACCTGTGCGAGAACGCGCTCGTCGGCGCGCTCGGCGCGCCCGAGCTGATCGAGCCGCTGCTGATCCTGTCCGGCGGCTTCGAGCCCGTCGCCGGTCTCTACGAGCGCACCGTAAACGAGTACTTCGCGCGCTGCAGCGCGGCGGGACTTGGCGACCGCCGCTCGCGCAGCCCGTTTCCCGACTTTCTGCGGATGCTCCGCAGCTGACTCGCAAAAGGGAGATCCGATGAGCTACTACGGACCCACCGACTGGCGCAGCAACTCGGACCTCGCGCTGCGCATGCGCGATATCCGCAAGGGCAATCTCGATCTGGGCTGGCTCAAGGCGGGAACGGAGAAGCTCAAGTTCTCGCAGGAGAACCCCAAGCGCGGCTTCACGTACCTGGACGTGAACAAGGGCAGCTACGGCTACGACGAGCTGGCCGAGATTCCGCGCGGTCCGCGCGGAGCCGCGCCGCGCGGCGCGGCGTACGACCCGGATCACCAGGCCGACCTCGAGCCGGAGCTGAACCGCAAGTCCGACGTCTGGGCCTACAAGGTGGCCTCGTTCACCGAGGAGGCGGTCTCGCGCCAGTGGGACGCGACTACCGACATCCCCTGGAACGATCTCGACAAGTACGAGCGCAGCGAGGAGCTCGAGGTCGCGTTCGCGCAGCTCTGTACGTTCTTCACCGAGGTCGAGATGATCGCGACCGACCTTCCGGCGAAGTGGCTCTGGCGCATGAACAACCAGTTCCACGAGGTGAAGCACTTCATCGCCACCCAGGCCATGGACGAGGCGCGACACGCCGAAGTGTTCCGCAAGCGCGTGCTCGCCGGTGGCGTGGGTCTGATGGAGGCGCTGCCGCAGGCCGAGCACTCGCTGAAGGCGATTCTCGACGGCGACACGTACAGCGACGCGTCGGCGTTCATGCACCTGCTCGCCGAGGGCAACGTGCTCACCATGTTCCGCTTCAGCGAGCTGATCTCCCCCACGCCCGTCGACAAGCGCATCTTCCAGCTCGTCATGCAGGACGAGGCGCGCCACGTCTCGTACGGCTTGCAGCACCTGAAGTGGACCATGGACCACACGCCCGAGCGCAAGGAGCAGCTACACAGCGCGCTCGACGAGGCGGAGTCGGTCACGATCAACCAGTTCGACGCGGCGCTCACCGAGTGCATGATCGTGCTCGCGGGCAAGGGCACGAAGCCCGATCAGATCGCCGAGGGCGTGAAGATCGTCGGCGACATGCAGGTGAAGCAGATGCACGAGTACTTCCACCGCCTGCGCCGCGCCGGGTTCGAGGACCGCATCCCGCGCTCGAAGTTCACACCGATGTTGAATGATCTGGGCATCGCGCCGGGGTTCATCGGAAGGCCGGCGGGCTGAGGCCATGGCATCGTCGGGCTACGAGGTTCTGTCCACGCAAGACAGCTCGTTCCTGCACTTCGAGCACCGCGCCACGCCCATGCATGTGGCGGCGGTTTCGATCTTCGAGCGGGCGCCGCTCGCGCGCGCCGACGGGCGGCTCGACGTCGAGCGCATCGTCGCGCACATCGAGTCCACGCTCGACGAGATGCCGCACTATCGCCAGCGGCTGGCGTTTGCGCCGCTCACGCGCCGGCCGATCTGGGTCGACGACGAACACTTCAACGTGCACTACCACGTGCGCCACACGGCGCTGCCTGCGCCGGGCAGCGACGCGCAGCTCGAGGCGCTGGTCGGCCGCGTGCTCTCGCAGCACCTCGATCGCGAAAAGCCGCTCTGGGAGACCTGGATCGTCGACTCACTCGTGGGCGATCGCTTCGCGGTGCTGAACAAGGTCCACCACTGCATGGTCGACGGCGTGGGCGGCATGGGGGTGATCGCGAAGCAGCTGTCGACGTCAGCGCAGGTCGGTGAAGCGCCGAAGCTCGCGGTTTTCGAGGCGCGCGCGCACCCGGGCGCGCTGCGGCTGCTCCTGGACGAGGCCGGCCGGCGGCTGGCGCTGCCCGTGCGCCTTCTCGCCGCCGCGGCCCGCGTCGCGCGCGATCCCGCTGCGACGCTTTCGGCGCTCGGCGAGAGCCAGCGGGCGGTCGCGACGGCGCTCTCGGGCGCTCTGCTTCCGCCGGCCGAGACGCCCTTCAACGAGCGCATCGGCCCGCATCGGCGTGTGGCCCTGCGCACGACCGAGCTCGCGCGCGTGAAGTCGCTGCGGAACCGGCTCGACGGCACGGTGAACGACGTGGTGCTCGCGCTCGTCGCGGGCGCGATCCGCAGCTACCTCGCGGGCCGCGGCGTGCCGCTCGTCGATCTCGAGTACAAGGTCTGTGTGCCGGTGAACCGGCGCGCCGGGCCGCAGGATCTCGAGGCGGCGAACAAGGTCTCGGCGCTCTTCGTCCGGCTCCCCGTGGCGGAGGACGACCCGCTCGAGCGCTTCCGGAAGATTCGCGAGCAGACGCTCCGGCTGAAGGAGACCGACGCGGCGCGTGGCATCGAGCTGCTCACCGATCTCGCCGATCTGAGCGGCTCGGTCGCGCTGACGCGTTTCGGTGTCGATCTCGCGACGCGGCTCCACCCGTACAACCTGATCGTCTCGACCGTGCCGGGTCCGCAGCAGCCGCTCTACATGCTCGGCGCGCGGCTGCTCGCGCTGCACCCGCAGCTGCCGCTCTTCGCCCGGCAGGGCCTCGGCGTAGCCGCGCTCTCCTACGACGGCAAGCTCTGCTGGGGGTTGATCGGCGATTGGGAACTCGCCCCCGACCTGGACCAGCTCGGCTGCGATCTCGACGCCGCGCTCGCCGAGCTCGAGCATGCGGCGCGGCTGACCGCGGTTCAGCCCGACTTGGCCGCGCGGCGCGCCTCGACGATCTTCAACAGCGACACGACGTCGGCTGCATCGACGCGGCCGATCGGCGAGGCGCTGTAGGTCGACGAGACGATCACGCCGTCGCCGCCGCGCACGACGAACTCCGACGGCTGGATGAAGTTCCGCTTGCCGTCCCAGAACGCGCCGATCTTCTCCGCGTCCGCGCGCGTCACGCCCCAGGCGACCGGGAAGTTCAGGTCCTTCGCAACGTCGAGCGCCTTCTCCTCACTGTCGACGCTCGCCGCGACTACGCGCACGCCGAGGCCATCGAGCGCCGCCTTCTGGGCGGCGAAGCCGGCCAACTGCCGGCGGCAATAGGGTCACCAGTGTCCGCGGTAGAAGAGCACGACCCCGTAGCTCGAGCCGAGCTCATCGGGCAGCGTCAGACTGCCTCCGCCCGCGATGCGGAGCGTGATTTTCGGGAGTGTCGCGCCCGCATCGAGCTTCTCGGCCATCAGCGTGTCTCCTGCTTTCGGTGCGAACCGTCGAAGCGTACCAGCTCTTGCGCGGGCGGGAGCTCGCCAATCGTGTGCAGGCCCTGAAAGTGCCGGGCGCGGGGGCACCAGCCCGCAGGCGTACGCACGAGTGTGTCGCGGTAGAAGCGCCTAGCTCTTCGCCGCCGCGTCGACCTGCGCGAGGAAGCCGAGCACGATCTCTTTCATGCGGGGATGGGTGACCGCGCTCAGGTGATCGGCGTCCGGCACGATCTCCGCGCGCGCGCCGGGCAGCGCCTGCGCGAGCTTCTCGGGGCTGCCGACGAGCGCGTCCTTCGCGCCGGTGACGACGAGGATCGGCAGCCGCAGCCGGGCGAGCGCCACGAGGTCCGGCAGCCGGCCCTCGGCGCGCTGCAGCGCAGCCAGCGCCCGGAGATCGTTGCCGCGGCCTTCCGCGAATGCGCGGAAGGCGCGCGCGGCGGGGTCGGTGATCGCGCTCGGATCCGCGGCCGCGAGCGCGTCCGCGATCACGCCCGTGTTCGGGCGCGCCCGCAGCATGGCGTCGCCGACACCGCCGAGGATCGCCGAGCGGACGCGTCCCGGCTTGCGCTCGAGCAGGCGCAGCGTCAGGAACGAGCCCATCGAGTAGCCGAAGACGTCGACGCTGCGCGCGTTCGCGTAGCGCAGCACCTCTTCGACGTCGGCCGCCATGCGGTCGTGGCCGTAGGCCGCGGGCTCGTGCGGCTTGTCGCTCTGGCCGTGGCCGCGGCAGTCGAGCGCGACGACGCGCCGGCCCGCCTTGGTGAGCGCGCGCACCCAGCCGGTCTGCACCCAATTGTCGTCCGCGCTGCTCGCGAAGCCGTGCACGAGCAGCACCGTCGGCGCGGTCGGCTCGCCGTACTGCTCGAAGCGGATCCAGGTTCCGTCGCAATCGATCGTGGGCACGTCTCGCTCCTCGAGTCAGGTCAGCGCGGAGAGTCCGCCGTCGACGACGAGCGACTGACCGGTGACGTAGCTGGCTTCCGCCGAGAGCAGGAAGACCGTCGCATACGCGACCTCCCAGCCCGTGCCCTGGCGGCCCAGCGGAACGGGCGTGCGCGCGCGCGACGGGCGCCCGCGCGACGCGCTTCGGCCGAGCGG
>Ga0184615_10001236_pt1 | contig 13965 bp, 17 predicted proteins | sample PLM4_65_coex_FD_133134 | JGI IMG/M metagenome (GOLD analysis project Ga0184615, IMG submission 133134) | Groundwater sediment microbial communities from an aquifer in East River, Colorado, USA - PLM4_65_coex | ecosystem: Environmental > Terrestrial > Soil > Riparian zone | place: USA: East... | reverse complement strand
CCCGGCCGGGTGGGTGTGAACCGCGAAAACAGGTGGCGGAGGTGGTGCCGGCCTCATGGGGCTAGTTAGCTGAGGCCGCCTACCCAACGCGGTCGTCGAACAGCGTCTTCCAGGCGGTGAGCCAGCTTCCCAGGGCAGTGCGCTTCATGAGAAAGACCAGGAAAGCGAACTCCAGCAGGACGAGACTGCCAACGACCGTGGGGAGGTGGGATCGCAGGAGGTCGCTCCGAGCAAGGAGGATGAGCGCTCCGGTAGTGCCCAGGATGATGAGGGACACCGGCGCCAGTTCTCGCAACGCGCGGCGGGTGGCCAGGTGAACGGATCGGATCTGGTCCGCGGGGATGTATCGGGCCTGGGCGGAAGGCAGGCGGAGCGACAGGTGATCCGTCGAGGCGGACAGGAGAAAGCCATCGACCACTGTGCCATCGAGCAGGCCGACCCTGAGGCGGACCTCAGCGCCCCGCGCTCGGGATTGGTCGAGGGCGGTCAGGGCGTTAGACAGGGCGGAGCGCCGTGCGGGCAGCATGAGTGTGGCGCGGAGCAGCTAAGCGTCTGGTTGTATGCTGCGGGCCAGGACGCGACCACGCAAGCGAGCGGATCGACGGCCGCCCGGCTCCGTCAGGTGATTGCGACGGCATCGATCTCGACCCGCGCTCCCCGGGGCAGCGCCGCCACGGCTACGGTTGAGCGGGCTGGCTTGTGGTCGCCAAAGGCCTCGGCGTAGGCCTGCTCATGGATCCCACCCGGCACGATTTCCATGGTAGCGGGATCGAGGGGGAGCTGACCGGCAGTGAACACCAGTTTTCCGTCCGATACAGCCTGGCTGTAGGGACCGTAGACTCTTGGTGCGTGGGGCGAATTGGTGGCAGTCAGTGTCATGGCAGGTTCCGGGGCGCGGGTCCAGGGTCAAGCTACTCTCGCAGGGCAACACGTGGCTCAGCGGCCTCCTGGCGCGACCAGGCAGCATAGCCGTCTATGGAGATGCGGAAGCAGCCTGCAAAAGCCGACAACGGAAGACGGAATGCGGCAACGAGGCTGGGGAGGGCAGGACGAAGGCCGATGGCCGCGGGCGGGTCGGCTTCGTCCGGTAGTTAGCTGGCCGCCAGTGACCGGTGGCCTGGGTCCGTGTCTCGAGGAGCGATGGAGCAGGGAAGCGCGTGAGGGGTGCCATGGCCGGGTGAGTCCCTGCCGGCAGGGCCGCACGACATGTAGGTTGTTCCTCATCGCTGCCCCCGACCCGCGCGAACAGCACATCTCTCGAGCCAGGAGGACGTCGGTGCCCCAAAGTGCGGCCGCCATCGCGAAGGCCAGCTACCAGCGGTGCCAGGAAGCCCCACGCTTCTTCGAAGCGTTCTACCAGCGGTTCTTCGAAGCCTGCCCTGCTGCTCGGCCGATGTTTGCCAAGACGGACTTCGCCCGACAGCACAAATTGCTGCAGCATGCGATCGGACTCCTCCTCGCGTACGACCAGCAACGGGCGGGGGGGCTGAACCTGCTATCCCGGGTTGCGGAACGCCACGGCCGGACCGACCTGAAGGTCGATCCCGCCCACTATGACGATTTCGTGGAGAGCCTGATCCGGACAGCGCGTGCGCTCGATCCACAATTCACCGAGGATACGGAGATTGCATGGCGCGAGGCAACCGCCGCTGGAGTCGCCTACATGAAGTCGAAGGCGTGAGTTGGTTGCCGCCCGGGCAGCCGGAGTAGCGGGGCCTCAACTCCGAAGCCGGGAAGGTCAGCCAGGCTGCCATGACTTCCGCCGACTGCCTCAGTGTCATGCAGTAGTCAGGTGGCGAGTGTATACAGGGCGGCATCACTCACCGGCCGATACCCGATGCGCCGATAGATCGCGTTCGAGGTCGGGTTCGCCAGATCCGTGTACAGGCAGCAGAAGCGAGTGCCGGCATCCAGCATCGTCTGGCTGAGAGCCGCCACACAAGCCGTCGCGTAGCCGCGCTCCCGCGCCGTTGGTGGGGTGTAGACCAGGTTGATCCGGACGCTGTTGGGCGTTCTCCCGGTCCACGCGGCCATCGTGACCGGATGCCGGTCCTCCCAGACGTACAGTTCGCCGCTGGCAACACGACTCGCGGCCAGGTGCGCAGGATCGCCCTGGATGGCGTCGGTCTCAGCCATGAAGGCCTGGATCCAGGAGGTGACGACAGGAAGATCCGCCGGTCGGACCGCACGGAAACGGCCGGGAGGAAGTGGATCCGGCGGTATGACGGCGGTCAACTGGTGGATGCGCTGGGCTATCCGGCGGCTGATTGGCCGACCTCGAAGGGCAGCAAAGCGCTCGACGAAGGCGCCGGCGGTGGGCTCTGGGCCCAGGATGTCCCTTATGCCGGGACAGGCCAGGTGGGCATCCTGGGCAAGCAAGTCGAGGCCCCCGGGGGAATCAGCCTGGGTGATCCCGAGCTTCGACGGGAGGGTGCTGAAGGCACAAAGCCGGATCTCTGGATCGAGGACGGCGGCGAAGTATGGAGTTGGGCTCGCGCCGGAGCTCCCGGTGGCCAGGGCGTGAGCGATGCCGAGGATGAGGTTGTTCTCGACCTCGGCCCGCAGGAGGAAGGGCTCTGCGGCAGCCAGGAACGCGGCAGGGGTAGGGTAGCGCTCGAGCTTCAGTGGTATCGCTCGCGGTAGGTGGCCGTCAGGTGCATGTGCATATCTCCGCGCTTCCTGGGTGGTCCTGGGATCGGGCGGACATTCGATGATGCGTCGCGAGGCGCGCAGGGCCGCCAATGGCAGGGCTCCTGACGTACCGGCCTCCGTTTCATGCGCAACGCGAATGGCCATGCCCGAGTCGACCGCCTCCAGCGGAGCCATGAATACAGGAGTCTCGACCCCAGCAGTCCACTGGCCCGAGGCGTGTCAGCTTCACGCGAAAGTCAGGTGGCAAGCGGGTTGGGTGATGGCCCCTGTTGAGCAAGGAACTCCTCGAAGTCCTGATCGAGTGCCGCCCGCCGCTTTCGCCAGTCCGCCCGCATCTCCGCCTCGTCCCGGATGTGGGCGTAGCCGGGCGAGACGAGCGCGGCTGCACTTTCGATGTGGAGCAGCACGACCCCGGCCACGGGATAACGCGCTGGCGCCCCTGCGAAGACCCGATGCAGCGCGTCGTTAAACACGCGACCCTCGGTATGGAGGTCGACGCGTCCCGCGAAGCGGTAGCCACGACGGGAAAGCTGGTCCACGACATTCATCTCCATGTAGGGATTGGCGGCCAGATTGGCCCGGGTTCCGGGAGACGCGATGTCCAGGAAGAAGAGGCTGGTGTCATCCCAGACCCGAATCGTGCCTTTCGGGCTGAGATTGGGACGGCCGTTGGGGGTCACCGTCGCTGCGAAGCACAGGTGAGCGGCTTGTATGACTGCCCGCATATCTGGAGTGAGGGAGACCGGCATAGGCTGGAATGGGGAGGAGTCTTGCCACCTGACGACCCCGGACCAGCCGGGGGCAATGAGCGGGAAGCAGGCCAGGAAGCGTGCGAGCGTCGTCGACCGGCGGGGCCAGCTCTCGTCGGGTACGGGCGACGGAGATTGTGGCGAACGGCGCGGAGCTGGTCGAGGGGCAACGGCATTCGAGCGCCCGGCGAACGAAGCAGCAGAGAAGGTAGCGGCGTTACCCGGAGCGTGCCAAACCCGGGTCGACGGGCGGATGCCTGCGGTCCTGGAAAACCGATGGCCGGAAAGTGTCAGCTTCAGGCGGTGGCTGGCCCGACGGCGGTTCCACAACGGTGAGCAAGGGCATGTGATCGCTCCGCGCTGACCAGTTGTCATGGGCGCCGACGGTCACGGAACTGATCCAGGGCGCCCAGGAGGCCGGGAGAAAGCAGTAGTCGATGTGATACGGCCGGTGCTGATGCCGGTATTCGAAGAACGTCGGTACGGTCTCGGAACCATGGGGCTCCGCATGGTAGTAATGGTATGAACTCGCGAGGCCCAGCGCCTCTAATCGGCGGACGAGCGCCGAGTGATTGCGGTCCCTGGGGTGATTGCGATCCCAGAGGGAGTGCGAATTGAAGTCCCCCAGGAACACGACTGGACCGCGCTCGAACCAGTGAGCGCTCAGGTCCAGGGCCCGATGTATCCCCCTCACGTACCGTTGGGACCCATCATTGCAGGCCCAGACAGCCCAGAGCAGGAAGGAGAGTGGGCCGGTGACCCTCATCGGCCGGAGCCATTGTGGTGGAGTGACCCAGGATCCGAGCGGGGCGATGCGCCAAGGCGGCTTGGCAATCACCCCAAGGCCGCCATGCCTGTTGGCACCGAACCAGAGGGTCGATCCCGGGATGTCCGGAAGTCGCGGGCACTCGGGGACAACGGCGAGATCTACGGCGAGCGCGTTGATGGCGGCGAGCTTGGTGGCCAGAGGGCCCCTGCAACAGTTCCAGGCAAGGAGGCGCAACGCGGACTCCGGTCGCATGACGGCGGCTAGAAGGTCGCCGCTTTCCCCCTCCGGGCGAGAACATGCCGGCCCACACGCATTTCCGGCCGCAGCAGCAGCTGGCCGATCAGGGTATCGCCATGAAGCTCATAGGTCCACCGAATGCTCACCCGGGCGTTGGCGAAATCCCCGTCCCAGGAGAGCCGCTCGGGCGAATAGGTCACCTCCAGATCGCCCATGGGCACGACCTGGCCCTGAACGATCTTCGCTGCGTGGAGCATGGAGCGATTGGTGTCAGGCGGAAGTGGAACAAACTCGTAGAGGACCTCTTCGTCGTTGCAGGCGGCATTCCATGGAGCGCGGACACACGTTGACGTGCCGTGCCACCACCCGAGGATTGTGGTCGGGCCTGAATCGCCCGTCTGGGTGATCGGGCTCGCGAGCAGAACGGCGACAGCGAGCGCCCCACCAATGGTGACCCTCATGCGTTGCGTCCATGGGAGCGGTTGAGGGTTGAGCACGGGAATCCGGATAGGAGCAGCCTCGAGTTGTCAGGCTGGGCCGAGAGCCGCTCCGCCCGTTCGCCCGTACGACGTCACGACAAGCTGCAGGCCGACACGCCCTCGCGCAAGGAAGCGGGCGACGGCCTCGTGGCTCTGAGCTGCGAAGCCGATGGCCGGGGCGCCTGGCCGGGCCGAACCGGGGGGACCGCGGGTGAATTGAAGGGTGGTCTCAGGCGCGGAACAGAAGAGGGCTCAGGAGGCACGCCCAGATGTAGAGACCCACGCCAAACACGGTATGGGTCATCAGGCTCTTCAGCCTGGCCCGGCCGGGAGCGGGCGTCTTGGAAGCGGCGATACCGAGCCCAAGGGATGGCTGCATGACAAGGAAGGGCACAAGTGTTGTCACAATGCCGAAAGCCAGAGCAGGCAACAGAGTCGGCCGCTCGAACCAGGTGCCGGACGCAAGAAGTACGAACACGAGGGCGAAGCCGGTGCCAATAAGGTAGTGAGCGACCCAGCCTATGGTGCATTCATGCTGTTTCTGCTCAGCGGCGGCAATACTCTCGTGCACAAAGGTCCCGCCCGGCATGTGGAGAAGCCAGCGACCGAGTAGACAGTAGCTCAGCGACTGAATGCGGAAGCCATGCCTCAAGAGCAATGCCCAAAGATCGATGACGAGAGTTGCGCCAAGTCCGATGAGGATTGCGCCGATGATGTAACGTGGTTCAAGAAGCATTGGTTGCATTCGTTTGGATGCCACAGGTGTCGACCGCGGGCTTAACTTGCCGCCAGAGACGCAAGGGCGAGCCCCAGGTGGCGGGTCGCGCAGAGTAGTAGCGGGAAGGGTCCGGCACCACGCCCTGGTGTTGTTCAAAGAAGAGTTTGCACCCTTGGCCGGAACCTGGCGGGCATTTGAATTCGGGCTTACCGAGTGGAACAGGCTCGGCCGTGGGCAGGATGATACCCTGCGCGCTGAGCTTCTGCTTCTGACAAGTACTTGCCAGCCTTGGTCTTCCCGTAGTACCGGGTCCCGGCGCAGTGATGACGAAGACGGCTCCGCCCTTCTGGCTGGCGTCTAACGACTCCCACTGCATAGGCCCTAGTACCGGGTCACCCGAACGCGGACCTTGCGACTGAAGAGGGCGCCCTCGACCGCCTTCACCTCCGCCCACGCGTAGTAGTCTCCTGGCGGCAGCTTCAGCGCATCGTGTGATGGCTCCCACTGTTCGGCACCCAGCCATTGGTAGGTAATGGTGATGCCCTTCCTGGCTCCAATAGGGAGCTCAGTGAGGGTCTGGCCGCAGGAATAGATGCCAGCAGATGGCACGCGCACTGTCCGCTTGAGGTCCTCAACGTAGAGCATCACCTGGCATGTCGTCGCGAAATGCAGGACGAGAGCCGAGTCACGCGGATTGGTGAGAGTTACGGATAGGGGTTCTGGCGTACCCCGGCGCAGACTGACGTCCGAGGGGGTGACTGTAAGGCCCAGATCCGAGATGCCAGGCGACTGCCCGACGCCCTGATTCTCCGTGAAGAGGAGAAGGGCCAAGACGATGAGCAGGCGTCGCATCTAACCGGCGCCTTTGGCGGTCGCTCGCGTCGCAGCAGCCCCCTGGCTCATTCTCCTCCCATGGAAACCAGCATGCCTCGCCAGCCCCCAGCAGTGGGGACCACCCGGATGCGGGGCCAGTGCAGACCACCAGCCGGTGACAAGACGAGAAGCGCCAAGTGGAGCGTGTCGGGGAGCAGGGTGTCGCCAGCGATCCCGAATGCCACACAGGCGCGTCGGTAGGAGGGCCAGCCTGCGTCGTGGCGCTGCCTCAGGCAGTCAGCCCAGGGGCCGTACCGCACGGCCCGACCAAGCCGCGTGATGCCAGGAAGCGTCGGCAGGAGCGACTCCGCGAGCACCAGCTGCGTCGGTCGGGCATCGGGGACGAAAAAGGCGGGGGCGGGATTCGGTAACCTGACCACTCGGGGCTCGAGCCAGATGGTGTCGCAGGGCGCCAGGGCGGGGCAGAGCGCAGGGCCGGCTGGGCTACCGTGGGCCCACGGGAGGGTCGCGAGGGCTCGTCCGATGGCGGCCGGCAGGGTCCTCGGGGCTGGGGGAGCAGATCGGCATGCGAGGAGGATCAGCAGGCCGAGCATGGCGAACCGACGGGGTGTTGGAGGATCCATGATGCCCTCCGGAGAGGTATGGAGCCAGGCCTGACGTCTCGCACAAGCTGCAGGCCCAGGCCCGCTCGCGCAAGCGAGCGAGTCCACTGCCGGACAGTCTCTGGCTGAGAGACCTGATGGCCGGAGCGCGTCAGCTTCGCGTGATAGTCAGGGTGTCATCGCGCGAGGCCAGCCTGGAAGCGGCCAGGGGCGAGCTTCCTGGCAAGGCGTTTTCGCCTGGGGCAGGCGTCGCCTGTGCTACCGGGCCCGAAGCAGCCGGGTGAGGGCACGGTCCAGTGCCGCGGCGAAGGCCTGCTTGGCGCGAGCATCGTAGGGTGGGGGGCCACCGGTGACGCCTCCGGCCGTCCGGTACTGGTCCATGAAGTCCCGGACCGATAGCCGCTCGCCGATCGTCTCGGTTGTGTGCTCCTCCCCCCGCGGATCCAGGACCGCAACCCCTTTCGGGACCAGCAGCGCGGCGAGGGGGATGTCCTGGGTGACCACCAGATCTCCGACTTCGGCTTCGGTGACGATATGCTGGTCCGCGACATCGGACCCGCCGTCCACCCAAATGGCAGTGACGAAGGCATTTCCGGGAGGTGGTTGGAGGCGTTGGTTGGCGACCAGAACGGCCGGCACGCCCAGGCGCTTGGCTGCCCGGAACACGAGGTCCTTGACCTCGCGCGGTGCGGCGTCTGCATCGATCCAGATCTTCAGGGGGACTCCGTCCAGGCACTACCGTTGGCGGACCATGTGGCTTGAGCAAGGCAGCACGGCCGCGCCTTGGCCTGCGGGAAGGTAGCTCCCGCGGAAAGCTGAGGGAACAGTTGGCCGGCGAGGAGGGAGAGAGGGAGACCTACGGAAAAAGAGGAGTCGTTCCGTAACGCCATACGCCCCCGAAATGCGGTTCTGTAGGACCGCGGCTGACAGGCACCGTGGTGAGAGACTGACAGGAGATGTGCCGGGGGCCCGACTGTCCGACCCGACCTTCGCCGGTATTGTCCCAACAGTCATCGAACCAATGGAGTGACACCGTGCGCCCTGCTGTTCTCCAGGCGACCTTCGCCCTGCTGCTGCCCATTGTGGCCGGCTGCGCGAGTGACTCGACCAGGCCAAGCCCTTCATCGCAGGACGGCCTCTGGACCGCAAGCGGGGCACCGCCGACCGTCCTCCGGCTTGCACCGAGCCAGCTGAGCGATACGGGGAACGTCGTACCGAGCACGGCTGTCTTCACCTCGAACGCAGAGTTGATTGCGCCGGTTGGCATCGCGTTTGACGCGGCCGGGGCGCTATGGGTCGCCAGCAGTAGCGATTCCCTCCTGGTCGCGTTCACGCCTGACGCCCTCCCCAGCTCCGGATCGGCCGACGCGACCACGGTAATCGGCCCGAGAGACGGTTCGCTCTCTGCGCCCAGCGGCCTGGCCTTCGACCCGGCGCATCGACTCTGGGTCGCCAACTCGGCCAACGGAACCCTCGTCCGGTTTGACGCCGCGCAGCTCACCGCGGGCGGTGCCCCGGTGCCGGAGGTGGTCCTGTCCGGACTGGGCCATCCAGTGGCTCTCGCCTTCGATGCCAAGGGGTCGCTCTGGGTAGCAGACAACCGGGCCCAGACGATCGCCGAGTACGTTGCCGGGCAACTCGCGGCCTCTGGCTCGCCCGCGCCAACGGTCGTGCTGAGCGCCAGGGACAGGTCGCTTGTAAGGCCGGTGGCTCTTGCCTTCGACCGGGTCGGGAACCTGTGGGTTGCCAACAGTGGGAGTCAGGCGGTTGCCTCATTCACACCAGCGCAGTTGGCCGCTACAGGCTCTCCCGCCCCTCACGTGGTCCTTTTCCTGGCCTCTGGCTCTCTCGGCGTTCCAGTTGGCCTGGCGTTTGACCGAGACGAGAATCTGTGGGTCATCGGCGTGGGCGGAATCCTGGAGAAGTTTGGCAAGGCGGACCTGGTCGCGACCGGCGCTCCGGCGCCGAGCATTCAGTTGGCGCTGACGGGCTACACGCTGTTCTCGGGCATTGCGTTCTCGCCCGTGCCGCCCGGGGTGCCGCTGAACTAGCTCCGGTTCCAGCCCCGATGGCCACCGGGAGCTCAGCGCCTTGGGTGTTTTCCATCGCGTTCCTGGCGGCTTGACGGTCCCGGCCCGGCTTGCTAGTGTCCCCGGGTGCGCGACAGGGCGCACCCCGTCCGCGGGCAGGGACTATCCCACCTGGCAGCACCGCAGCACAACCGACATCACCTCACTTCAGCCCACCGACGGCGGACCCCGGGCGACACGAAGGAGGCATGATGTCCCGCACCCTGCCCGAACGGGCCAATCTCGAGTTTCTCACCAAACAGGCGAAGGGCTTGCTCCAGGACGCGAAGGCGGGCGACGCCATCGCGCGCGAACGGCTGCGCGCGTGGGGGCCGGCCGGTGTATCCGAGCGACCGAAGCTCGCCGATTGCCAGCATGCGCTGGCACGCGAGTACGGCTTCGCGAGCTGGCCGAAGTTGAGGGCCCACGTAGAAGCACTTGGCGCAACCGATCCGATGGAGGCGCTTGCGGCGGCCTTGAAGGCCCGCCAGGCCACGCGAGTCGCCGAGGTCCTGAGCCGCTTTCCGTCCGTGAAGGCCAGACTGAACGAACCGGTCCCAGGTGGTTCCTTCGGGGCCACCCCCCTCATCGTCGCGGTGCAGCAGGCCAATCACGAAATGGTGGACGTGCTGCTCGCCGCCGGCGCGAACATCAACCAGCGCAGCCACTGGTGGGCCGGCGGTTTCCATGTACTGGAGGACGATCATGGCCTGGCAGACTTCCTGATCGCCCGCGGGGCCTCGCTCGACGCCAAGTCGGCGGCGCAGCTGGGTCGGATGGACGACCTGGCGGCCTTGGTGGCCGTGAATCCTCAATCGGTCCATATGCGGGCCGGCGATGGTCAGACGCCGCTGCACGTCGCTCCGACCGCGGCAATCGCCGAGTTTCTGCTCCGTCAAGGGGCGGAAATCGACGCCCGTGACGTGGATCATGAGTCCACGCCGGCACAGTACCTGGTCCGCTCGCATCCCGAGGTAACACGGTTCCTGGTGGAACGCGGGGCGCATACCGACATCTTGATGGCTTCTGCTCTGGGTGACCTCGAACGCGTGCGCGGCTTTCTCGACGCCGATCCCGAGTCCATTCGCTGCACTGTCTCCGAGACGTACTTCCCGAAGCGTAATCTGCACGCCGGCGGGCACATCTATACCTGGACCCTGGGGCAGGGGAAGACGGCGCACGTGGTGGCCCGCGAGTTCGGCCGTGAGGAGGTGTTTCGGCTGCTCATGGACCGCACTCCCGCCACGCTCAAGCTGGCGCTGGCCTGCGAGCTGGGCGACGAGGCGACGTTCTCGGCGTTACTGCATACCCGGCCCGACCTCGCGCAGACCCTGGGTGATGACGAGCGGCGCAAGCTGCCCTTGGCGGCCCAGAACAACAACGTCGAGGCGGTTCGGATGATGCTGGCGGCAGGTTGGCCGGTCGGCGCGGTAGGGCAGCACGGCGCCACCGCGCTGCACTGGGCGGGCTTCCACGGCAATGCCGCGATGGCACGGGTGATCCTCCCGCATCATCCACCGCTGGAGGCTCGCGAGAAGGACTATGGGCAGACGCCGGTGGGCTGGACGATCTACGGTTCGATCAACGGCTGGCACACCGCACGCGGGGACTACCCTGAGGTCCTCGAGTTGTTGCTCAATGCGGGTGCCACGGCGCCTCCGCTCACGCCTGAGGTAAAGGGGACGGAGGCGGTAATGGCGGTCCTTCGACGGCGCACGAAGACCTGATGGGCCTTTCCTGTGGTAGTTAGCCAGCGCTCACTCAGACCACGAGGATCTTGGCAGCCCATGCCATCGCGGCTGCCATCGCCGGGCCGTTCGTAAACTGAGCATTCCGGCCTTCCAGGTCAGCGTCTGTGATGCCGCGTGCCAGCGCGCAGGGGCGGCAGAGGAATATGGGGATACCGTGGTCCTGGGTTTTTGCCATTATTGCCTGCAGGGAGGGAAGGCCCGGTGCCGTCAGCGTGTCCGTCGTTTCGGGGCGCATGAGGCGCGTGGCCTCGCCTGCGAGTTCCAGACGCACGGTGTGGCCGGCCTCGGTAAGGGCGTTCGCCCAGGCAAAGAGCAGGCTGGCGCGGGTGGGATCCTCCGGCCCCGTGAGTCCGATGAGCATGAAGCGCTGGGCCTCACCGGTCGTCGCCAGGGAAACCGGCAGAACAGCGACCGCGAAAGCCGCGGTACACGCATGGGCTCCTGTGGCGAGGACGTCACGGCGCGTCGGCATCTGGGGACCCGGGGAACAAAACGGCGGCACGAAGGTGGCTGATGACCCCGCGTAAGCTGCAGGCCGAGACGGGCTCGCGCAAGCGAGCGAGTCGCCGCCGAGGTGCCGGCTCCTGAGAAATCGGATGGCAGAGGCGTGCCGGCTTCATGCAGTAGTCAGGTCGCTGCTGGATCAGGGAGCAGGGGAACGGTCGCGTGGCCCGGCATCGAGTTCGCAAAGCGCGACGGCGCTCGCACTGTCAGCCGCGTGAAGCCCGGTCTGAAGCGCGGAGCGGCTGAAGCGGAAGGGAAGGTGGGAAGTCGTTGTCCTCACGGAGTCGTCTGGCCCGCGCCGTCCAAAGGCGACGCTTACCGTGTGCAGGGAATCGAAGCCCTGGTAGTTGCGGCGCACCGAAGCCGCCACACGTAGTGCGAAAGCGGCCAGGCTGTCGCACGGTGCATCTGCCGCCGGCTCGTTCACGAAGGTGACAGTCAAGGCCAGGCCGTCGGTCAGGCTGACCCCGATGTCGTCCTCGTGGAACTCCCTGGTCAAACTGCGGCGCAGCGTCATCAAGCTGAGGGCATCCGCGCAGCCGGCGGCAAGAAGGAGAAGTGCGAGGAGGGTGCCGAGTCCCGGGAAGCATGAGCCTCTACGAGTGGAATGGAACCAAGGGGACCGCCTCAAGCGTGAGGCCCGCGAGCAGGCCGCCGGCCTCACGACCCCGGATCCCGTCAGGATGGAGGCAGGGGATCGGGGACCGCCAAGTCCCGGCGGATGCGCCACTGCCCGTCGGCTCCGCGTTGCCAGAAGGTGATGTACTTGAATCGGCTGAAGCGGGAGGCCGCGGTGAGCGAATCGCGGTGGCGTGTGGCGAAGGTGACATGGCCGGACTCCCAGGCCAGGTCCCCGCTGTGGTCCAAACTCGCGATGACGGTCTCGATGTGCAGCACTGTGTCTGCCCGAGTGAGGAAGCCGCCGGCAAGGTCGGCCAGCATGGCGTCCGGCCCGACGATGTCCGGAGCATCGGCCTGCATGCTCACGAGGTCCGCTGTGTAGAGCGGTCTCATGGCTGCCGTATCGCCTGCGATGAAGGCACGCGACCAGGCCTCGTCGGCGGCCTGGATGGCCTGGCGAATGGCTGGCGTCGCGCCGTTCGGGGCCGCGGGGGGAGAGGTTGGTTGGCAGGCGGCTATGAGGAGCAATGGGAGACATACGCGAACTGAGCGGTTCATGGTGTGACGTGACGGGGAAAGGATGGTGTGGGTGGGGTGCGAACAAGCAGCCTAATCCACTGCCTGGTTCGCATCGATTCGACTGTAAATCGCTGGCGCCGCCGCACGCGCCGCGTCCCGCGGTGACCCACCCCAGTGGCGACTCCAGGCTCGGCGCAATTGCATGCCCGACCGGAAGCCCGAGACCTCCGCGGCATGGGTGACGCTCGCGCCGCATTCGAGGGACTGGCGGGCTCGCTCGAGCCGGATTAACCGCAGATAGTGCAACGGGGACACGCCGGCGTGGTCGATGAACAGCCGCAGCAGGTGGCGCTCGGTGGCATGGCCGACCGCTGCCAACGCGGCCATGTCCCAGTCCCGTTCCGGCTGGAGGATGATGGCATCCTGCACCCGGTGCACGACCGCATGCAGATGGCGGCGATGCACCAGAAACGGCGACAGTTCGGGGTCGCGGGGCGAGCGCCGCAGATACACCACCATGTCCTCAGCGACGCTCGCGGCCAGCGCCTCACCGCACTCCTCCGCGATCTGGTGCAACGCGAGATCGATGCCCGCGGTAATGCCGGCACTGGAGGCGAGTGGCCCATCCACAACGAACACGCGGTTGTTGATCACCTGCGCCTCTGGCGCCAGGGCACGGAGCTGAGGCAGCAGTTCGTGGTGCGTGGTGCAGCGGCGAGCGGCGAGCAGGCCGGCCCGCGCCGCGAGCAGCGCGCCCGAGCAGATCGCGAGCACCCGGTGCGGCGGATCCGCGGCGTGCAGTGATTCGCCAAGCACCTGCTTGAGCCACTGCGCCGTGGCGGCGATCGCCGGCGTGACCTGGCTGAGCCGGGCGCTCGGCTGGCCGACCAGCACCACCCAGGTCGGCCGGCTCAGTCGCTCGGGCAACGGCTCGAGATCGACCAGTCCAAGCCCGACCGAGGTCGATACCGTCGCCACCGGGCCGGCGAAGCGGAGCCGAAAGCGCGGCGGCTGCCCGCGCGCATGGCGATGCAGGTTGGCCAGGCGAAACGCTTCCGCCGGCCCCGCAATGTCGAGCAGCAGCGAGTGCGGCGCGATGACGAAGAGGATGTCGATCAGATGAGGGCGGGCGATCATTCCAGGAGCTGGTCCGATGTCCGAAACTGATTCAAACCTGTCCGACTGACAGCGCGACAGAGGAAGGCGGACTCTTTAACTTAGCGCCCTTCCTGTTCAAAGGTCACGCTCATGTCGAGAGTCCCATCCTTCGGCGGCATGCTGTTCGCCGCGGTGTTCGCCTGGTGGCCTGGGAGTATAGCCTCCGCGCAAACACTCGACCGGCCACATTCGGACCTCGAAAGCGGCGTCGACCCGGGCATCCAGCCGGGAGACGACTTCTTTGCCTATGCCAACGGCGGTTGGCTCCGGGCCACCGAGATCCCGGCAGGCAAGGATCGCTGG
>Ga0184615_10001234_pt1 | contig 13984 bp, 16 predicted proteins | sample PLM4_65_coex_FD_133134 | JGI IMG/M metagenome (GOLD analysis project Ga0184615, IMG submission 133134) | Groundwater sediment microbial communities from an aquifer in East River, Colorado, USA - PLM4_65_coex | ecosystem: Environmental > Terrestrial > Soil > Riparian zone | place: USA: East... | reverse complement strand
GGACGAGCCGGCCGCGGGAATGAACCCACCGGAGACCAACGCTCTCATGGAGCTGATCCGTCTTATTCGCGACCGCGGCATTACCGTTCTCCTTATCGAACATCACATGAAGGTGGTGATGGGGATCTCCGATCGACTGATCGTACTCGATCACGGGGTGAAGATCGCCGAGGGAAAGCCCGAGGCCATCAGGGAAGACCCCAAAGTCATTGGCGCCTACCTGGGCCAGGAGTCGATCGGTGCTTAAGTTGGAAGAGGTTCATGCCAATTATGGCGCCATCCACGCACTGAGAGGAGTAAGCCTCGAGATCAAGGAAGGCCAAATCGTCTGTCTTATCGGCTGCAATGGGGCCGGGAAATCGTCGACCTTGATGGCCATTTCCGGCATCCTTAGACCACACGCCGGGCAGGTCATCTTCGAGGGCGAGAACCTTGTTGACGTTCCGGCGCACGCCATCGTGCAGCGGGGTATCTCCCAGGTCCCGGAGGGGCGGAGGATCTTCTCGAAACTGACCGTTCTTGAGAATTTAGAGATGGGCGCATACACCCGGGTCGATTCCGCCCGCGTTCGTCAGGACCTCGATCGGGTGTTCAGCCTTTTCCCGCTTCTTGGGGAACGTCGCTTCCAACTGGGTGGGACCCTGTCTGGGGGAGAGCAGCAGATGCTGGCCATCGGCCGCGCACTGATGGCCCGTCCGCGTCTGCTGCTGATGGATGAACCCTCCCTTGGGTTGGCGCCCAAATTGGTCGAGACCATCTTCGAGGTGATCCGGGAGATCAATGCCCAGGGAACCACGATCTTTCTCGTCGAGCAAAACGCCCACATGGCGCTGTCGGTTGCAGCCAGGGGGTATGTCATGGAGTCCGGCGAGGTCGTGCTGGAGGATGAGGCGACAAGCCTTATGGCCAATCAGGATGTCCGAAAAGCTTACCTCGGGGAGTAGAGGCGGAAGGAAGCGGCCTCGCCCAACGTCGGGCATCGTCCTGGCCCTTCTGAGCCTTGTCCTCGCTGGCATCCAACAGGAGATGGCGGAAGGGCAGCAGGAGCCGTCACCCGCCATCACCATCGGGGTCGCTGGCCCGATGTCTGGCGATATGGCACACCTGGGCCGCTATGTCCGAGAGGCGGTGGCTCTGCAGGCTGAGGAGTGGAATCAAAAGGGGGGGATCCTGGGGCATCGGATTCAACTGCTGGTCGAGGACGATCGGAACGATCCGGCGGAAGCGGTGAATGCCGCGAAGCGGCTGGCGCGAGCAGGGATCTGGGGGGTGATCGGCCACCTGACGTCCGCCGCTTCCCTCCCTGCCTCAGCCATCTACCACGCCGCCGGGATTCCTCAGATTACACCGTCGAGCACCGATCCGCGGCTCACGGAGCAGGGGTTCGGGAACCTCTTTCGCACGTGTGGACGCGACGATCAACAGGGGCGGGTGGCGGCGGATTTCGTTCTTGAGGCGCTTCACCCGCGTCGCGTGGTTGTCTTACACGACCAGACACCCTACGGACGGGCGCTCGCTGAGACCTTCCAGCGGCGAATCGCGCGCCAAGAGCGCGGTCTCATTCTCGCTACCCTGGCCCTCGCGCCGGGCGGGAAAGATCTGGTCTCGGTGATCGAAGCGATCAAGGCCAAGGAACCGGATCTCGTGTATTTCGGCGGGATCTATCGCGAGGGCGGGCTTGTCGTCAGACAGCTCAGAGAGCAGGGTGTGAAAGCCACACTGATAAGCGGCGATGGAGTGATCGGGACGGAATTCGTTAACCTTGCCGGGGAGGCCGCAGCCGCCGGGACGTACTTAACCTTTGCCCCGAATCCCCTGCTCATGCCGTCGGCCGATGCCGCAATCAAGCGCTTTCAAGACCGGTACGGCGCCATCGGTCCATACACGCTCTACGCGTACGATGCAGCCGGTGCCCTCTTCACCGCTATTGCCAGGGCCAAGCCAAAGTCCCCGTCACGCTCCAATCTGCGTCGAGTCTCCCGAACGTTGCATCGGATGACCTACAAGGGTGCCCTCGGCCAGCTCCGTTGGGATCAAAAGGGGGATCTGATGAACCCGCCGTACGTCATCTATCAGGCCAAGAAGGGGGGCAGTTTTCAAGGATGGTTCGAGCAGATTACCGGCCGCCCGCGCCAGCGCTGAAGCTCTCCGTCGAGCCCGACCGCCCCTCACCGCGAGCGATCGCGAGGGCCGCCTCGGTGCTCCGCAAGGGCGGCCTCGTAGCGTTCCCGACCGATACCCTCTATGCACTGGGAGCCGATGCCTCGAATGCCTTCGCGGTCCAGCGAGTGTTTGCCGCAAAGGGTCGTAGCCAAGCCAATCCCATCCCGCTGCTGGTGGCCGATCTGGCGATGGCAACTCAAGTGATCGGGGATCTCCCCGAGCCGGCCGTGCGGCTGGCAGAGCGCTACTGGCCTGGCCCGCTTACCCTCTTGCTGCCCGCCCCTCGTGGGATATCCAGCTTGTTGACCGCTGGCACCGGTCGGATCGGTCTCAGAGTTCCTGACTCGCCGGTCGCTCAGGCCCTGATCCTGCGGTTCGGCGGCCCGGTGACCGGGACCAGCGCCAATCGCTCAGGGGGCGAAGATCCCCGGAACGCGGAAGAGGTGGTACGGCAACTGGGGGGTCGCATAGATCTGATCCTGGATGGTGGTCCTGTCCTGGTCGGCAGTCCGTCAACCGTCGTGGACGTAAGCGTCAGCCCGCCTGTTATTGTGAGGCAGGGCGCGGTCCAGGAAGAGGAGATTTTCCGGCTGCTTGCGCTCCCATCGCCCTCAAGGAACGCCAAGCATCGGGGTGGAGAAATCCCGAAACCTTTTGGAAAACCTAGGAAAATATGATATTTTAGTACAAATGTCTTCAAGCATGTCAGCAGGGATGAGTGCAGAACTGATGGACATCGAAGCGATCATCGAACGTGTCCGCATGAGGAATCCTGAGGCGGATCTGACCCTCCTTAAGCGCGCCTACGACTTTGCGGCCAGGGTGCATAAAGGCCAGGAGCGTGTCTCAGGAGAGCCGTATCTCTCGCATCCCCTCGCGGTCGCCGAGATTCTCCTCGACCTCAAAATGGACGTGGAGAGCATCGCCGCCGGCCTCCTTCACGACGTCGTGGAGGATACCCACGCGTCCCTGGAAGAGGTCAAACAGGCCTTCGGGAACGAGGTCGGGGATCTCGTGGACGGTCTGACCAAAATCAGCAAGATCCCCTTCGGTAGCCGCGTGGAACATCAGGCTGAGAGCCTACGGAAGATGGTTCTGGCGATGTCGAAGGACATCCGCGTCATTCTGATCAAGCTGGCCGATCGGCTACACAACATGCGGACACTTGAGCCGCTTCGGGAGGAGAAGCGCCGGCTCATTGCCACGGAGACTCTCGACATCTATGCGCCCATTGCTCACCGCCTCGGCATCTACTGGATGAAAGCCGAATTGGAAGACCTGGCGCTCCGTCATCTTGAGCCTGAGATCTACCACGATCTGGCGGCCAGGGTCGCCAAGAAGCGGCGGGAGCGCGAGAAGGACATCAACGAGGTCATCGGGATCCTCCAGCAAAAGCTGACCGAGGTCGGCATCCAAGCCGAGATCATAGGCCGCCCTAAACACTTCTATAGCATTTATAAGAAGATGCGAGACCAGCATAAGGAGTTCGATGAGATTTATGACCTGACCGCGATCCGAGTGATCACCGAATCAGTGAAAGACTGCTATGGGTCGCTGGGGGTGATACACTCCCTGTGGAAGCCCATTCCTGGCCGGTTCAAGGATTTTGTGGCGATGCCGAAGTCCAACCTGTACCAGTCGCTGCACACGACGGTGATTGGGCCGGTAGGGGAGCCAGTGGAGATCCAGATTCGAACCCACGAGATGCACAAGACGGCGGAGGAAGGAATCGCAGCCCATTGGGTCTACAAGGAGGGGAGAGCGGCGCTGGACCCAGCCGACAAGGGGTTCGCGTGGATTCGGCAGCTCCTGGAGTGGCAGCGGGATCTGAAAGACAGCCGTGAGTTTCTGGAGACGGTCAGGGTGGACCTTTTCCCTGATGAGGTCTACGTCTTCACTCCAAGAGGGGATGTCAAGAGCTTTCCCAAGGGGGCCACCCCTATTGACTTCGCCTTCGCTGTCCATACCGGCGTCGGCCTCACCTGCGTGGGATCCAAGGTGAATGGGCGCTTGGTTCCCCTCCGGTATGAACTGCAGACTGGCGACATCGTCGAGATCGTCACCGATCCGAAGCGCCATCCGAGCCGTGACTGGTTGAAACTCGTCAAGACCCCACGGGCAAGGGGACGGATCAAGCAATGGATAAAAACGGAGGAGAAGGCGCGGAGTATCAGCCTCGGCAAAGACCTGCTGGAGAAGGAGCTCCGACGGCTTGGAAAAAGCCCGGCGCAACTCCTCAAGCCGGAAACGGTTGCGAAGCTCGTCGCCCGTTATGGCTTTGTGGCTCCAGATGAGTTTTTCGCCACTGTCGGCTTCGGCAAGCTCTCGCCTCGCCAGGCCATCGCAAAACTCTTGCCGCCAGAGGAGCTGCCCCAGGAGGGAGAGGCCAAGCCGGAGCGGAAGGTCCGGCAGCGGCCGGATGAGGGCGTGACCCTTCTGGGAGCGAACGACTTTCTCATTCGGTTCGCCAAGTGTTGCAGCCCACTTCCCGGTGATGAGATCGTCGGGTTCATTACCCGTGGGCGCGGGGTGTCGGTCCACAGCGCGGACTGCCCTAATGTGGACCAACTCCTCTACGAGCCGGACCGAAAGATCAACGTCTCATGGGAAGCAGCACCGAAAACCGCTCACCAAGTCAAGATCCGGGTGACGATCGGAAAGGATAGGCCTGGGATTCTGGCTGCAATCAGCACGGCGATCTCGGCGAGCAAGATCAACATCGCCCAGGCCGATGTGCGGGTCACGGAGGACCGGAAGGGACTGAACACCTTTACCCTGGAGGTGTCCGACCTGAAGCAGCTTCAATCGGCGATGGGTGCGATTCGCCAGATCGACGGAGTGCTTGGAGTAGAGCGGATTCGTGGTAGCGGATAAGGGGGCTCTGCTTTCAGCCGGCCTTCTGGACACGCCCGGATCGCAGGCACCGGGTGCAGAGGGCCACATAGCGCGTGGCCCCCTTCATCACAACGCGGTGACGCGAGATATTGAGGAGCTGGCGGCGCTTACTGACGTTGTGGGCGTGGCTGACTTGACGGCTGACACGCGGACCCCTTCCACAGATCTCGCACCGCGTAGGATGTGCGACCGGCATTCCTGTCCCTCCGATGGTTGGGTTGGTGTTCAGAGATCTCCAAGGAACGAACGGTATCATACGGTATCAAGGGACCAAAATCAAGCGGAGAAGGATGTGCCCGCGTCGGACGACCAATGAGGGTGATCGGCGGCGTTGTCAGGGGCCGACGGATTCACGCTCCCCGTGGCAGGCAGACGAGGCCAACGTCGGATTATCTCCGGGAGGTCTTGTTCGATATCCTGGCACAGCAGGTAGTAGGCCGAACTTTTCTCGACCTGTACGCCGGGACCGGAGCGGTGGGCATCGAAGCCTTGAGCCGTGGCGCAGCCAGGGCCGTTTTCGTTGAGAACGCCCGAGCGGCTCTTGCGATGCTCCGCCGGAACCTCGAGGTCTCCGGCTTCCTCGACCGGAGCGAGGTCGTCGCAATGGAGGTCCTTCGGTACCTGCGGCTCGCGGCCTCTGGATTACAGCAATTCGACATCATCTTCCTCGATCCGCCCTACCAGTATGGAGATGCTGCGGCTGCTCTCTTTCTGATCGCTTCAAAAAGGCTCCTCGCGCCGACGGGCGTTGCGGTTCTTGAGCGATCCATGAAGTCCGACCCGGTGCCAGTCCCTGACGGGCTCACCCGGGTTCGGGAAGTCCGGCGCGGTGACTCGATCCTTGAGCTCTATCGACAGGAGGCGGCGTGACGGCTCTCGCGATCTACCCGGGGACATTCGATCCGTTCACCTTCGGTCACATCGATATCACCAGGCGGGCCCATCGTCTATTTCCTCGTCTCGTCATCGCGGTGACCACAAACTCGGAGAAGTCCGCTCTTTTCAGCCTCGAGGAGCGTCAGCAGATCATCCGCGATGCCACCCGTGGGATGCGGGGCGTCTCGATCGACTCTTTCGAGGGGCTCCTGATGGATTATGTCCGTCGCAAGGGGGCGCGCGTTGTCATTCGCGGCATCCGCGCCCTATCCGACTTTGAATACGAATTTCAGATGGCGCTGATGAATCGAAAACTCTGCGACGAGATCGAGACGGTGTTCCTTATGCCCCATGAGAAGTATTCGTACCTTAGCTCCCGATTGGTGAGAGAGATCGCCCTCCTGGGTGGGGATGTCTCCGCTTTCGTGACGCCAATGGTCGAGAAGATGTTAAAAGAGCGCGCCGCATTGCATGGGGCGGGACACCCAAGCCCGAAGCCGAGACAATGACGGTCACTCTCTCAAGCCGCGCCAAGAACACCAATCCGTCTGCGACACTTGCCATCGCCTCCTCTGCCAAGCGGATGAAGGCGGAGGGGTTCGATGTGGTGGACTTTGGCCTCGGGGAACCGGATTTTGAAACGCCCGCGCATGTCAAGGAAGCAGCGATCCAGGCCATTCGTGAGGGGTTCACAAAATACACCGCTGCCGGCGGCATCGACGAGTTGAAGGAGGCCATCATCACGAAACTGAAGCGCGACAACGGTCTGTCCTATAGGCGGGCAGAGGTGATTGCGTCGTGCGGATCGAAGCATACGCTCTTCAACATCGCCGAGGTGCTGTTGGAGCCGGGGGATGAGGTGATCATCCCGGCTCCCTATTGGGTGACCTATACGGTACAGATCCGGCTCGTCGGCGGGCGCCCGGTCATCGTCCAGACGCGAGAGGAGGATGGATTCCACCTGTCGCGCCAGGTGGTGGAGCCGGCCATTACGCCCAGGACCAAGGCGATCCTGGTCAACAGTCCCTGTAACCCGACCGGCGCTGTGGTCCCGCTGGAGCAGTTGAAGGCAATCGCCGCGTTGGCGGTCGAGCGAGACCTCCTGCTGATCTCGGATGAAGCCTATGAAACGCTGACCTACGACGGGCATGCCCACGTCAGCGTTGCATCACTGGACGAGGAGGTGAAGCGGCGGACGATCGTGGTCAATACGGTCTCCAAGGCGTATGCCATGACCGGCTGGCGGATCGGATACGCGGCGGGGCCGGCGGAAATCATCAAGGCAATGGGCGATATCCAGGGCCAGACGACGTCGAATCCCACCTCGATCGCACAAAAGGCCGCCATCGCCGCTCTCCTCGGCCCGCAGGATGATGTCCGGGCCATGTTGGCAGAATTCGACCGGCGTCGGCGTTACCTGGTCGGCCGGCTGAATGCCATCCCCGGTCTCCGTTGCGCGAACCCAGAGGGCGCGTTTTATCTCTTCCCGAATTTCTCCGCCTTCTACGGGAGGAAGTCGAACGGCGCCCCGATACGGAACTCCGCCGAGATGGCCACCTATCTCTTGCAGAACGCGCATGTCGCGTTGGTCCCGGGAGCCGATTTCGGCAGTGATTCGCACCTCCGCCTTTCATACGCGACACCGATGGAAGCGATCGTCAAAGGGGCAGATCGTTTGGAGCGGGCATTGGGGGCGCTTCGCGCCTGAAGCGATCAGCGGTCAGCAATCAGCAATGAGCAGAACACATAAAAACAGTAGGTGCTTTACAAGACCTCGTGTGGGGAGTGGGGAGGGGCTGGCGGCTGGTCGCTGCGCGCTGATACAGGACCGGACCGGGAAGGCGCTGAAGTTGGAGAACGACGCAGCGTGATGGTAGGTCAGAACAGAGAGGAACAATGCCAAAGCTGAAGCTGATCACCTATGGCTGTCAAGCCAACGAGCTGGATTCGGAGCGGATTGCAGGCCTCCTGGCGCAGGAGGGGTACGAACTGATCGAGCGGGAGGAGGAGGCCGATCTGATTCTTCTCAACACCTGTGCAATCCGGGAGAAAGCGGAACAGAAGGTCTACAGCCGCCTCGGCACCTTTCAACTGCTGAAACGCCGGAAGAAAGGACTCCGCATCGGCATATGCGGGTGTGTGGCTCAACAAGAGGGGCAGGCGCTGCTGAATCGTTTTCCGTACCTGGACTTCGTGGTCGGCCCAGGGCAGCTTACCTCAATCCCCACGCTGCTCGACACACCGGCCAAGAGAGGAATTGCGACCGCGAGGGCGCCCGGGTTCTCCTATCCTTCGAGCGCGCCGGTTCAGCGTCGAAGCGGCATCAAGGCCTGGGTCAGCATTATGGAGGGGTGCGATCGCTTCTGTACCTTCTGCGTGGTTCCCTTCACGCGGGGACGGGAGCGGAGCCGACCCTCCCAGGACATCATTGAGGAGATCCGGAACCTGGAGCGGCAGGGAAACCGCGAGGTCACCCTACTGGGCCAGACGGTCAACTCCTACGGGAAAAAGCTCCGGCCGCCCACCAGCTTCGTGGAGTTGCTCCGGAAGATCGATCACATCGTTGATGGAGCGGTAAGGGTGCGCTTTACCAGCCCACACCCCGCTGACGTGACCGAAGAGCTTGCGGAGGCCATTGCGGGTCTCCCCAGTCTCTGCGAGCACATCCATCTGCCGGTTCAATCGGGCTCTGACGAGATCCTTCGCCGGATGAAGCGGGGCTACGGTCGGGATGAATACCTGGAGAAGGTCGCGCTCCTGCGGACCAAGACGCCGGGACTCGCAATCACCACCGACATCATTGTCGGATTTCCCGGTGAGACAGAGGAAGATTTCCAGGAAACCCTGGGCCTGATGCAGACGGTCGGCTACGACGGAGCCTTCATGTTTAAGTATTCTCCGAGACCTCATACCCCGGCCTTGGAGATGTCCGATCAGGTGCCCGAAGAGATCAAAGGGCGTCGACTGGAACAGGCGTTGGCTCTCCTGAATCAGTTGTCTCTTGAACGCAACCGTGCATACCTCGGCCGAACAGTGGAGGTGCTCGTGGATCGCGAGGACGTCAAGGGGGACCATGCTCGCCTTGCCGGTCGGACCAGGCAAAATAAGATCGTCCATTTTTTTGGAGGAGGGGTGGTTGACGGGGACCTTGTTTCCGTGGAGATTTTGGGCGCCAGCCCCCTGCATCTGCAGGGCGAGCTGGTTTCGTCGCGGGCCTCGGCCAGGCGGGGAAAAGGATTTGACAACCCTGCGGCCCCTATCTATGATAGCCCAAACCTCCGAGGGGAGGGTTGATGAGGCGCTTCAATCTCATGAAGCCGGCGCCGGCCGCCGATCCTGATGAAGAAGAGACACAAGGCACGAGTGAGAGGGCTCCCTCGAGGCGTCGCATTCTCCTGCTCAGCCTGCTCCTGGTTGTGGTCGCTTTGTTCGGAGTGAGGAACTTCCTCGGGCCATATGTCGGGAAGAAAGCCGAGGCGCCTTTACCTGCGCCTAGCGTGACTCCACCAGCAGATCAAGCCCCTCGGCCTTCGCCTGCGCCTCCGGCTCCCGTAATCCCGGAACCAGTGACAAAGGCACCTAGCTCTGGCCAGGGGGTTGCGCCGAGCCCCACCATCATGTCTCCGCAGGAGAAGAAGGCCGAAGGCGAGCCTCCCAAGGAACGAGGGGCGAAGGGGCAGGAAGCTGTTGCGCGTCCAGCCGTAAAGGCCACCCCTGGAGGGCGCTTCAGCGTTCAGGTTGGAGCCATGGCGCAGGAAGCCAATGCGCGGGTCCTCAGTCAGAAGCTGGAAAAGCTCGGCTACGCCGTGACAATCCGGAAAGGGCGCACTTCCGCGACCCAACACGTCGTCCTGGTGGCGGCGCCTGGTGAGAGGAGCGAAGCGGACGCCTTGGTGGAAAGGCTGAAGGCAGAGGGGGTGTCGGCGGTCGTGGGCGAATCAGATGGCGGCTACCGCGTCGAAGCCGGCCGGTCAGCGGTGCTGGACGAGGCAATCGATATAGCCCGTGAACTCCAAAAGAAGGGGTTCACTCCAAAGATCGCATCAGAAACGGCGGGGGCCACGCTCTATCTGGTGAGGGTCGGCCAATTTGCCAGTCGCGGTGAAGCGAGCAAACGGGCCAAGGAGCTCCGTGAGAAAAGGTTTCCGGCCCTGATCGTAAAGAGATAGTGTCCGCTGGGGCTATACCGAATCCCGGCAGCGACATATCTTCATGAGGAGAGGAGGGAAACGATGACGAAGGCCGACATAGCATCGATCGTCGCCGAGAAAGGCCTCACCAAGAAACAGGCGATGGAGACCGTGGAGGCGACCCTCGACATTTTGAAGGAAGCCCTCAAAAAGGGGGAGAAGATCCAGCTTGTCGGCTTCGGCTCCTTTCAGGTCAGGGCGAAGCGGGCCAGGAAAGGGCGGAACCCTCAGACCGGCCAAGAGATCACCATCGCAGCGCGGAAGGTGCTCAAGTTCAAACCCGGTAAAGCCCTGCATCAGGTTGTGAACGCTGCCGGCTAAGTCGCCGGCTTGATGGAGGAGAGAGGGTCGTTGCCGAGGGCACGCGAGGGGTTGGCGCGATCGAGGGCTCGGGCCTCACGAAGGCCGATCTCGCGCCATGGCGATGACGTCGAGGTTCCGGAGAAACTCTATTTCAAGATCGGAGAGGTCGCTGAACTGACCGGCGTCCAACCCTACATCCTCCGGTACTGGGAGACCGAGTTCGGCAGCCTCCGCCCCGCCAAGAGCCGCAGTGGGCAGCGCTTGTACAGACGCAATGACGTCTTGGCTGTCCTGCGGATTAAGGAGCTACTCTACCGACAGCGGTTCACCATTGCCGGCGCCAGGCGCCGTCTTGCAGCAGAGCAGGAGCCCCTTCCCCCAACAGTAGTGGACTCCCTGCGGCGGGTGAAGGACGAGCTGAAGGGTATCTCCTCATTATTGCGCAAGCATTCCCCTTGACGTGAAGAGGATGCATTATCGGGGCGTGGCGCAGCCTGGTAGCGCACTGGCATGGGGGGCCAGGGGTCGTTGGTTCAAATCCAATCGCCCCGACCAATATTGTCTTATCGAGGTGTAGTGGTCACGTGAGGGCAGATATCGCATCTGCTCTTTTTTTGGGTTATCAATGAACATCCTGATATCGAATGATGACGGGATTCATGCTCGGGGTCTCCGCGTGCTCGCGGATGCCCTGTCCAGCCTGGGGGAGGTGTGGGTGGTGGCTCCGGATCGTGAGCGGAGCGCGGCCAGCCATTCCCTCACGTTGAATCGACCGCTCAGGGTGACCAAGGTCGGTCCCACCTGGTACACGGTTGACGGCACACCGACAGATTGTGTCGCCCTGGCGGTGATGGGCATGCTCAAACGGAAGTTCGATCTGGTCGCCTCCGGCATCAATCTCGGCGGGAACATGGGTGATGATGTCACCTACTCCGGGACGGTGTCTGCCGCCTTCGAGGCGACGCTGCTCGGCGTGCCGGCCTTTGCCATCTCCGTTGCGGCTCACCGGCGGGTGGACTTCACCGCGGCGGGCCGGATCGCCGTGACCTTGGCGGAGCTGATTGCAAAAAATGGCCTGCCGGCCAACACCCTGTTAAACGTCAACGTGCCAAATCTCCGCCCTTCAGAGATCAAGGGGGTGGCGATCACGCAGCAGGGAAGGCGACATTATGGCGACATCATCGTACGGAAGGTGGATCCTCGCGGGAAGGCCTATTACTGGATCGGAGGAAAGGAACCGAGGTGGGAGCCATCCGAAGAGAGCGACTATGCAGCGGTGATGTCAGGATGTATCTCGATCACGCCGCTGCACCTGGATCTCACCAACACTGGAGCCCTCGAAGAGCTACGGCGGTGGGAATTCCCTTGGAGGACGTGGGAAGAGGCGGGCAGCCATCAGCGGTCTAAACCTCGCACGCAGAAGAAGCGCAACTCGACCGCTGCGTGATCCACCCACTGACCCTTCACCGCAGGGCTGCCGCGATGTCGCATGAAGGGCATGGGGCGATATGAACAGGCGGTCAGTCCTCTTATGACGGATTTCGCTGTCGCCCGACAGCGGATGGTGTCCGAGCAGTTGCAGAGGCGGGGTATCGCCGACCCCACAGTGCTGCAGGCCATGGGGAAGGTCCACCGGCACCTCTTCCTGGAAGAAGCCCTCTGGGGGCGAGCCTATGGGGATTACTCGCTGCCCATTGGCGAGAAGCAGACGATCTCTCAGCCGTTCATGGTCGCCCTCATGACCGAGGCGCTCGAGCTGCAAGGTCATGAGCGAGTCCTGGAGGTCGGAACCGGGTCAGGATACCAGACAGCGATCCTGGCCGAACTGGCAAGTAAGGTCTATTCCGTCGAGCGCATCAAACCGCTAGCGCTACGGGCGATGCAACGCCTTGAGCCGCTCGGGTATTACAACATTCTGATTCGGATGGGAGACGGCTCTGTCGGGTGGAAGGAGATGGCGCCGTTCGATGCCATTGTCGTCACCGCGGGCACTCCCCAGGTTCCGATGGCTCTCATTGAGCAGCTCGGCGAGAATGGGCGCCTTGTGGCGCCTGTCGGTCAGATCAAGAGCCAAGTCCTGAGGAAAGGAATCAAGAAAGGACCAGACGTAAGCTGGACCGACCTGGCGAATTGCGTGTTCGTCAAATTGGTTGGAAAGCAGGGCTGGAATGATTGATGTCGGGGCGTAGCGCAGCCTGGTAGCGCACTTGCTTCGGGAGCAAGGGGTCGTTGGTTCAAATCCAATCGCCCCGACCAATTCATTATTTTGTCGTGGACTGCGCGCCACGGGGATACGTGGACGTGCATCGCACTAGATGGGATGAATGGCAAGCCTTCTATGGCTTGCTTTTTCATCCACCTTTCGTGGAACGGTGATGCAAAACGCCAGGATTGGTGTGATCGGATCTGGGCGGTGCTCTCGGGAGATCTATCAACTGGCGGAGCGGGTGGGGGAGGGGATCGCTCGCCGGGGCGCCATCCTGATTTGTGGGGGCCTCGGTGGGGTGATGGAAGGCGCATGTAGGGGGGCGAAGGCGGCTGGAGGGACGACCGTTGGAATCCTGCCAGGTGTCAGGCCAGATGATGCCAATCCCTACGTGGATATTCCAATCGTGACGGGCCTGAGCCTGGCGAGAAATCTGCTCGTGGTTCGGTCTTCCCAGGTGTTGATCGCGATCGAGGGCGCGTACGGGACCCTCTCCGAGATCGCGTTCTCACTCCAGTTGGGAGTGCCTGTTATCGGGCTCAAGGCGACGTATCACGATCGCCAGATGATGCACGCCGACGATGCCGACGATGCCGTTACACAGGCCTTTGCTGCGATCGCGCGACTCCCCGCTGGCGAGTCGTCTCGGCGGCGGACCACAGCGTGACTTCCCAGGGAGGGTCAGCAATTATCCCCATCGAAGGGTTAAAGCAGAAAATCCGGGACATCCCAGACTTTCCCCAGAAAGGGATCCTCTTCAAAGATATCACGCCGCTGCTGGCGGACGGAAAAGCCTTCCGTGCAGCCATCGACCAGATTGCTGAGCAGTTTTCTGACCGGGGGATCGATCTGGTGGTTGGTGTTGAGGCGAGGGGGTTCATTATCGCTGCCGCCTTGGCCTACAGACTTCACGCGGGAACGACGTTGATCCGAAAGCCTGGGAAGTTGCCATACAAAACGCACAGCACCACCTATGCTTTGGAGTATGGCTCCGACACGCTTGAGATTCACCAGGATGCCGTGCAGCCGGCGCAACGGATCTTGATGGCGGATGACTTGCTGGCCACAGGTGGCACTATGGCCGCCGCCATTGATCTCATCACCGGCCTCGGCGGGAAGGTGGTCGGCGTCGCTTTCTTGGTTGAGCTAGTGTTTCTGCAGGGTAGGGCACGGTTGAAGGATCAGGAGGTCTTCTCATTGATCCAGTTCTAACCGGCGGCCCCGTTCAGATGTGCATTCAGGCGCCCGTAGCTCAGATGGATAGAGCAAGGGTTTCCCAATCGGAGAGGGGTGAGGGGAAACGCAGTAAGATCGTGTAGATTCGCTGCGTCCCCAAGGGGACTTTCCTCAT